>Ga0209062_1002800_pt1 | contig 21966 bp, 19 predicted proteins | sample Coa_R2_2_FD_187158 | JGI IMG/M metagenome (GOLD analysis project Ga0209062, IMG submission 187158) | Surface soil microbial communities from Centralia Pennsylvania, which are recovering from an underground coalmine fire - Coalmine... | ecosystem: Environmental > Terrestrial > Soil > Unclassified...
TACGTCTTGTTTCTTTTGGTGCAGCAGGGGCTGCGCCAGATCAAGCAGGAGCAATTGACGCACACCAAGACGGAGATCGACCGCACCCAGCAGATCCTGACCACATCGGGAAGATTTCGCGCCCAGGGCTTTGCGCGGCCGTGATTCATCCCGCGCCGAGCAGTATCCCCGGCATGAATGCCGAAATTTAGCGCTTCGCGGACAGATGCTTTTTCCAGGTTTCGGCGAAGCGGATCAGCGCGACCGGCTCCCGCTGGCCCGACGCGAGGCGGTACATTTCGTATCCCGCCCACAAAAAATACGCCGCCGTCACCGGCTTGGCCGCCAGCGGGCTCACGAAGGAAATCGCGAACAGCACCAGCAGCGCCAGCGCTTCCCACCACGCCAGTTCCATGTTGAGGAGAAACATCAACCCGACCAGCGCCTGGCCGAGCGTCATCAGCAACTGCAACTGCTGCTCCGGATCCAAGGGGATGGTGGCGGCGTGACCGGCGCTGATGGAGAAAACGGCCGGCAGCATGGCGAATAGCAGCGTCCATTGATTGATGTTGCTCGAAACCATGTTCATCAGCGCCATCGGCGCACGATCGACGCTGCGCGCGAAATAGACGGTCGAGGCCATCTCCGGAAATTCGGACACGATCGGCGCCAGCCACTGCACCGCGACGAAATTCGAGACTCCGAGCACGCCGGCGACCGCAAGCAAGCTGCCGACAAACGGCTCGGCTGAAAATCGAATGGCCGCGGCGCCGCCGAGAAACAGGATGATGATCGCGCCGATGCGAATCGCGCGCGGCGCGGTCACGATGGTTCGCGGAATCGTTTCCAAATCCTCGATCGATTCCGGATTCTCGGGCGGCAGTTTGGTGAGAATCAGCAGGTACGCGCCGTAAATCGCGGTCAGCACGACCGCGTCGAAAATCGCCAGCGTCGCTTTGGCGCAAACGATGGCAATGTAAATCAGCGGGATCAGGAGTCCGATCACCTCCACCGAGTGATGTTCGTCGAGCTTGATCGCCTTGAGGGCGGTGCGGCTGCGGCGGCGATGCGCCATCGCCGCGGTGAAATAGATGACCGGCCAGCCCAGTCCCGTCAACAATCGCAGCGCTCCGGTGAGATTGGCGAGCAGCAGGGGCGTCTGCTGCCGCCAGGCGATCACCGCCTCCACCGCGAATTCGGGCAGCGTCTGCATCCACGCCAGGATCGCCAGCGCGAACCCCTGCGCCATGAAATACTGCGCCGATTCCGCCCCCCAGGCGATCATCATGGAGGAAAGAAGAATGGCCGGCGCGGTCCACAGCAGGCTCAGCGGGCGGGCGGGCGGAATCGGGCCGGCCGCAAAAAACAGGAAAATGAACGCGGGCAAAACAGCACGGGAGCGCAACAGTCCAATGGTACAACGCGTGGTACAACGAACGTATGCCCAGCTTTCGCGTCGCCACTTTGGCGGCGAGCTATGAAGCGATCGTCGAGCGAGGCTGCCTCGCCCGCCATTCGCAATGGATCCCGCCCCGCGCCGGCAAAGTTTTCCTGGTGACGACGGAGGATGTCTGGAAACTGCATGGCGGCTCGATTCGCGCCGATGAAGTGCTGTTTTTCCCGGGCGGCGAAGCGCGAAAGCGAATGGAGGAAGTGGAAAGACTCGCCGAAGAGATGATCGAGGCCGGCGGCGACCGCTCGAGCGTTGTGATCGCCTTCGGCGGCGGCATCGTGAACGACGTCGGCGGTTTTCTCGCCGCGATTTTCATGCGCGGCGTGCCGGTCATCCAGATCCCGACCACGCTGCTGGCGCAGGTGGATGCGGCGATCGGCGGAAAAACCGGAGTGAATCTGGTGAGCGGAAAAAATCTGGTCGGCAGCTTTCATCCGCCGCTGGCGGTGCTGATCGATCCGGATCTGCTGGCGACTCTGCCGGATCGCGAATACCGGTCCGGCCTGTACGAGATCATCAAGTGCGGCGTGATTCGCGACGCGGACCTTTTTCGTTTGTTCGATGAGCGCTCGGCCGCCGTGCTCGCCCGCCAGCCCGCCGTGGTGGATCGGATCATCGCCGATGCGGTCCGCATCAAGGCCGAAGTTGTTTCCGCCGATGAGCGCGAAGGAGATCTGCGAAGAATTTTGAACTTCGGCCATACCGTGGGCCACGCGCTTGAAGCGGAGACGCGCTACGAAAAATTTCTGCACGGCGAGGCCGTCGCCTTCGGCATGCGCGCGGCGGCGCGGCTGGCCGAACGCGCGGCCGGATTGCCCGCCGATCAGCGCGAGGCCATTGAGCGGGTGGTGAATCGTTATGGGCCGATTCCGTCCCTAAGCGGGATTTCCGCGCGGCATCTGGCGGCCCGGCTCAAAGCCGACAAAAAAACAGTGCAAGGAAATGTGCATTTCGTGCTGCCGCCGCGAATCGGCGAAGTGAAAATCGTTTCCGGCATCGATGAAAAAGTGGTGCTGGAATGCATCGAAGCGGCGCTGGCATGACGGGCACGACTCCGCCGGGCGCCACCAGCGAGCGCGCGGCGGCAAACTGGGTCCGCGGCATGTTCGGCCGGATCGCCCGCCATTACGATCTTCTCAATCACATGTTATCGTTCAATCTCGATCGCCGCTGGCGGGCAAGAACGGTCGCGCGGGTCGCGCACGTGCTGCATCGTCCCGGCGCCCGCGTGCTGGATCTGTGCTGCGGAACGGGCGATGTTCTCGCGGACATCGAAAAGCATCGGCGGGAGGGCGTTTTCGGCGGCGATTTTTGCCATCCGATGCTGGTGGCCGCGCGGCGTAAAGTGACCGCGCCGTTGTTTGAAGCCGACGCCCTGCAACTGCCCCTGCGCGACGCTTCCTTCGACCTGATCACCATCGCGTTCGGCTTTCGCAATCTGGCCAATTACCGCCGCGGGCTCGAAGAGCTGCTGCGCGTGTTGAAGCCGGGCGGCGTGGTCGCCATTCTCGAATTTTCGCAGCCGGCCAACCGCGCCTTCGCCGCGGTGTACGGATTTTTTTCCACCCGCGTGTTGCCCTGGGTGGGCGGAATGATTTCCGGTTCGCGCGAGGCGTACGCATATTTGCCGGAATCGATCCGGAAATTTCCGGGCGCGGAGGAGTTCGCCGCCGAAATGCGCCGCGCGGGATTCGCAAAGATCGAGTTTGAGCGGCTGACGGGCGGCGCGGTCGCCTTGCATCTCGGCTGGAGCGGCGAGCCGCGATCGTGACGCTCCGATTCGCTTGCACTAAACTGATCTCATGCCGATTCGGATCACTCGCCGGCAGCTTGCCCTCGCCGGCGCCGGGGCCGCGGCGGCCGCCGCGCAGGATGCCAACAACGATCGTTTGGTGGGCGCGCTCGACGGATTCGAAAACAAAATTGACCCGAAGCTGTTCGATCCCGTGCAATGGACGCTCGACCGGCGCGATTCGGCTCCGCTGAAGCTGACGTTTCGCGCGCGCACGCGCAAGGAAGCCGTCGCGTGGCAGAAAACGCTGCGCGCGAAAATTATCCAGTTGGTCGGCGGATTTCCCGAAGCGCGCGGCGAGCTGCGCTCCCGGGTGCTCGAAAAACGCGAGTTTCCAGGCTATATTCGCGAGAAATTCGTGTTTGAGAGCCGCCCCGGCGCCGCCGTGCTCGGTTATCTGATCCTGCCCGGGAACGCCGGCGGCCCGCTGCCCGCCGCCATCTGCATCCCCGGGCATGGTCGCGGCGTCGATGATATTGTCGGCATCGACGAACATGGGCGCGATCGCCTCACGCGCGGGCCGTATCAATACGATTTCGCCCTGCAAGCCGCCGAGCACGGGATGGCCGCGGTGGCGATCGAGCCGATGGCCTTCGGCTGCCGGCGCGATCGAAAAACCAAAGCCAAGGGTCCGGCGGCCTACGCCTGCCAGCCCGTGGCGGGTTCCGCGCTGCTGCTGGGCGAGACGATGATCGGCTGGCGCGTCTTCGACGTGATGCGAACCATCGATTGGATCGCAACGCGGCCGGAGTTGGACGCCCGGCGCGTGGGCATTATCGGCATTTCCGGCGGAGGAACGTGCGCCCTGTTTTCGGCGGCGCTGGACGCGCGCATTCGCGCCGCGCTGGTCAGCGGATATTTAAACACGTTTCGCGCCAGCATCATGAGCATGTCGCATTGCATCGATAATTACATCCCGGGAATCTTGAATTGGGCCGAGATGTACGACGTCGCCGGGCTGATCGCGCCGCGAGCGCTGTTTTCCGAGGGCGGCGACCGCGATCCGATTTTCCCCGTGGAAGCCACGCGCGAGAGCTTCATGCGCGTGAAAAAGGTGTACGAAGTCTTCGGCGCCGGCGGCGCGGCGGAGCAGGAGATCTTTTCCGGCGTCCACGAATTTCACGGCGCGCGCGGCCTGCCGTTTCTGGCCGGCGCGCTGCGCGCCTGAACCCGCCGCGGCGATTTTCGCTTGACAGCTATATATCAATTAATATAGATATAGGCTGATGCCTAACCCGGACGATTTCCTGCCCGTCAAAACGAACTGGTTCCATATTCTGCTGTCGCTCGCCGCGGGCGAGCAGCACGGCTACGGCATCATGCAGGAAGTAATGGAGCGCACCGGCGGAAAAGTGCGGCTATGGCCGGCGACGCTGTACGGTTCGCTCAAACGGATGATCGAGGCGGGGCTGATCGAGGAATCCGAACAGCGACCGCGCCAGTTCGACGATCCGCGCCGGAAGTATTACCGGCTCACGCGGCTCGGGCGGCGCGTGCTTGACGCCGAAAGCGAGCGTCTGCGCGAGCTGGTCCGGCTTCTTCAACTCCGGCGGCGAATGGAGGCGCTTTAGATGAAATCGCTCGCGTTGTGGCTGTACCGGCGGCTGGCGCTCGCCTTTCCACACGAATTTCAGATGCGTTATGGCGCGGACGTGATCCGGGCCGGCGAGGAAGCGATCGGGACCATTTCGGAACGGCACGGCTTTTTGGGCCTGATCCCGCTGCTCGCCGACGCCGCCCTGAGACTGCCGGTCGAGTATCTGGCGGAAATGCGCCGCGACTTGAACTACGCTTTGCGGACGCTGGCCAAGGCGCGCGGGTTCGCGGCGGTGGGAATCGTTTCGCTGGCGCTCGGGATCGGCGTCGCCGGCGTTACCGGGACCCAGTTCTTTTCGATGATCCTGAAAGACCTGCCGGGCGCGCGCGACGCCGATCGCCTGGCGATCGTTCAGGGCGTCTCCTACCCGTACTTCGAGCGTTATCGTGATCAGCACGATCTGTTCGCCGGCGCCGCTGCGTTTAAAATGGCCGTGCCGTTCAATATTTCGCTTCAGGGCGCTGCCGCGAAGGCGGAGCGGGTTTTCGGGCAGGTGGTTTCGCCGGAATATTTTTCTGTGATCGGCATCACTCCCGCGCGCGGGCGCTTGTTCGATCCGGCGGTCGATAAGCCGGGCGAAGCGCCGGTGGTCTTCATCAGCGATCGTTTCTGGCGCGAGCGGATGAACGCCGATCCGGACGCGGTGGGTCGCGCTATTCGCGTCAACGGCCAGACGGCGGAGATCGTGGGAATCGGCCCGCGGGATTTTTTGGGCGTTCTGCCGTTCATCACCTCCGAAATTTTCGTGCCCGAGACCGCGCCGCCGAGCATGGTTCCCGAGCTGGACGGAGATGTTGTTCATAAAAACGTGAAGGCGTTTGACGTCTTGTTCCGTCTGGCTCCGGGCGTTTCCCTCGAGTCGGCGGAGGCGGGATTGGATTCGCTCACGCGCCACCTGGACCAGGAAACGCTCGATCCGGCGCGCGGCGCCAAGGGCCGCCGCGTGCAACTGACGCCCGGCGGAAAAATTCTGCCGGTCCCGCGCCAGATGTTCCCGGTGATGGTGGGATTCACCGCCCTGCTGAATGGATTGATCCTCGCGATCGCCTGTATGAATCTGGCCAACATGCAACTGGCGCGGGCGGCCGCGCGGCGGCGGGAGGTCGCGATCCGGCTTTCAGTGGGCGCCAGCCGTTTTCGGCTGATCCGGCAGTTGCTGACGGAAAGCATTCTGCTCGCGCTCGCCGGCGGCGCCGCGGGACTGGCATTTACCTATTGGGCCTGCGCCGGGCTTTCGCAAATGCGGCTGCCCAGCTCGATTCCGACACGCTTTGAAATGCGCCCGGACTGGCGCCTCCTGTTCATCACCATCGCGCTGGCCCTGGCCTGCGGGATCGGATTCGGCCTGGCCCCGGCGCTGGCGGCGACGCGCAGCGATCTCGCCTCCACGTTGAAAGAGGGCGCCGTTGCGCGGTTGCGCGGCTACCGCCGCTTCGGCATGCGCAACATTCTGATGGTGTCGCAGGTGGCCGGATCGCTGACCCTGCTGCTGATCGCCGCGTTCATGATCATCGGTTTTCAAAAAAATAACAAAGTCGATGTGCCTTTCGACGCCCATGACATGCTCCTGTTTTCGCTGGACCCGGTTCGCGACGGCTATTCGAGCGATCGCACCGCCGCCTTGTTCGACAATTTGCGAACGCGCCTGAAAACCGTTGCCGGCGTGCGCGACCTGGTCGTGTCCGAGGCGGCGCCCTTTTCGCCGCGGGTGGGGACTTCCGTGCTGGCGGCCCCGGGCGAAGGCGGCGCGCCGGATCAGGTGGTTCGCGGCGTGGTTAAAGATATTATCGGCGCGAATTTTTTCGCGGCGATCGACACGCGCATGATCGAGGGGCGCGAGTTCAATTCGCTCGATGAGCAGATCGATTCAGCTTCCGGGAAAAATGCCTTGCCCGCCATCCTGAATCAAACCGCCGCCCGCCAGCTCTTTCCCGACGCCGATCCGCTGGGCCGCCGCGTTTCCGAAAACGGGAAATCGTATGAAGTGGTCGGTTTGGTGAAGGATCTATCCGCGCCGATGAGCCAGAGCTCCAACGGGCAAATGATCACGGCGGTTCCGGTGATCTATCTGCCGCTCACGCGCGCCGATCTCGCGTCGCCGCCGCCGGCCGGCATGACCGTGATCGTTCGGATGAATGCGAATCAGGCGGGCGGCGTGGTCCAAGGGATTCGCCGGCAGATCGCCGGGATCGATCCGAATCTGGCGATTTTCAATCTGCGCACGCTCTCGCAGGATATCGATCAGACGAGCTCGTATCTGCGAATTTCTTCGATGATTTATGCCGGAATCGGCGGTTTTGGGCTGGTTCTTTCGGCGATCGGCCTGGCCGGCGTAACCGCGTACTCGGTTGCGCGCCGCCGCAAGGAGATCGGCATCCGAGTGGCGCTCGGAGCGCGGAAGGGACAGGTCCTGCGGCTGGTGCTGCGCGAAGGCGCCGCGCTGGTGGCTGCCGGATCGGTTTTGGGATTGGCGCTGGCCTTCGCCGCCTCGCGCGCCTTAAGCGCGCTCACCAGTATTTTGGGCAATGCGTTCGGCGTCGGCATCGGCGACGCACGGCTGGTTTTCGGCGCTCCGCTTCTGTTGGCCGGCCTGGCGATGCTGGCCTGTTACGTCCCCGCCCGCCGCTCCACCAAAATCGATCCGCTGCAAGCCCTAAGAGAAGAGTGATCCGGCGCCGGCTACGAACTTCCGAAAACCTTCAGCTGATTCTCCACGCGCGTCACCCCTTTTACTTTTTTGGTGATCTTTTCGGCTTTTTCGCGGGCGTGCTCATCGTTCACCGTTCCCTTGATCGTCACCACGCCGTTCTTCACCGCGACTTCCAGATCCGCGCCCTTCACGTCGGGATCGTTCGCCAGCCGCTGCCGCACCGTGTCGTAGATCCGGTCATCGCTGCTGGTATTCTGCGCGAAGACCGGCACGGCCAGCGCGAATATCAAAATCATCGAGAGCGCGCGTAGGATCATATCCTTCATTTTACAGATCGCCAATCGACCAGCGGTAAAAACTCCGGCCTGTCCCGCCATCCCGGCTGCACCTTCACCAGCGTTTCCAGGAAAACCTTGCGCTCGAAGATTCGCTCCATCTCCCGCCGCGCCTCCGTGCCGATCTTTTTCAGCGCGGCGCCGCCCGCTCCGATGACGATCGCCTTCTGCCCCGGCCGCTCGACGTAAATCGTCGCCGCGATCCGCAGCAGCCCGCCTTCCTCTTTCCATTCATCGATTCCGACCGCGGCGGCGTGCGGCACCTCCTGTTTGGTGAAATGCAAAATTTTTTCGCGCAGGATTTCGGCCGCCAGAAACCGCTCCGGCTGATCAGTCAGGTAATCTTCCGGATACAGCGGCGGCCCTTCCGGCAGCCGCGCCGTGATTTCGCGCTTCAGCTCTTCAAGGCCCTCACCCTTCAGCGCCGAAACCGGAACGTAGGCGGCGAAATCGTGCATCGCGCGATAGCGCTCGATGATTTCAAGCAGCTTCGGCTTTTCCCGCAGCCAATCGATCTTATTGAGAACCGCGATCGCCGGCGCGCCGGTCTTCTTCACCAGATCCACGGCGTGCGCATCCTCCGGGCGGCCCGGCGCCAGCGCATCGATCACGAACAGCGCCACGTCCGGCGATTCGGCCGCGGCGCGCACCGCGTCCATCATTCGCTTGTTCAGAAAATTCGACGCTTTGTGAATCCCCGGCGTGTCGATAAAAACAATTTGCGCCTCTTTTGTCGTGAGGACGCCCTGGATCAAGGTGCGCGTGGTCTGCGGCTTGGAGGCGACAATCGCCAGCTTGCTTCCGGTCAGCGCGTTCAGCAGCGTCGATTTCCCCGCGTTCGGCCGCCCCAGAATCGCCGCAAATCCCGAGCGGTATCCTGCCGGCTCCCCCGCGCGCCTATCCTTTCCCATTCGCCGCCTTGGACACGCGCACCTGATCCACGCGAAGGTGATTCGCCGCCAGCACCTTGATCGCGATGCCGTCCCGTTCGGTTTCCTCGCCCGCTTCGGGAACGTGACCCAGCCACTCCGTCACCAGCCCGCCGACCGTCGTGGATTCGATCCTCTCCTCCGGATGAAAATCCAGCAGATCCTCCAGCCGGCCCAGATCGAAACTTCCCGAAACCACGTAGCTTCCGTCCGGATCCAGGCGAAAATCGCGGTCCGGCTCGTGCTCGTCGTGAATTTCGCCGACGATCTCCTCCACCATGTCCTCCATCGTCACGATGCCCGCCGTCGAACCGTACTCGTCCACCACCACCGCCATGTGCGCGCCTTCTTCCTGCATCTCGCGCAGCAGATCGTTCACCGCCTTCGTCTCCGGAACCGCGCGAATCGGCCGCATGATCTCGCTCACCTTTTTATGCGACCGCTCTTCTTCGCTCAGCTCGAACATATCCCGCACGTGCACGAAGCCCGCGATCTGGTCGATCGTCTCCTCGTACACCGGAATCCGCGAAAATTGTTCGTGGATCACAAGCTGGCGCAGCTCCTCAAGCGTCGCTTCTCTTCGGATCGCCACAATCGATGGCCGCGGCGTCATCACCTCGCGCACCGTCTTGTCGCCGAACGCGACCACGCTCTGGATCAATTCGCGATCGCCTTTCTCGATGATCCCTTCTTCCTCGCCCGCCAGGATCAGCGCCTGGATGTGCTCCTCCGGCCGCGTCGCTTCGGCGTTCTCGCTCGAGCGCGAAAGCTCGAACAGCGATTGCAGAAATTCAAGCGCCCACACCATCGGCCGGACCATCCATGCCAGCGCCCGCAGCAGCGGCGCCAGCGCCAGCAAACCGCGCCCGCTGCTGGACCGGTACACAATCTGCGGGATAATAAACGTCCCGATAATCGTGTAGAACGCCACCAGCAGGCAGGCCCCCGCCAGCGCCTCCCCCAGCCCCGTTCCTTGCAGCGCCACCGCCATCGTCACGCAGCCGAGCACGGCCAGGCCGACGTGCTTGATCAGCGAAAACGTCAGCGAGCCGCGCTCCGTCTCCAGCCCGAGTTTGGCTTCGAGAGTCGTCTTGAAAAATTCCAGCGAAGCGTGCTCTCGCGTGCGGATTCGCAGCGATTCCAGGTACAGCACCTGGACGCACGTCACCAGCGTCACGATCGCCGCCACGATCAAGGCCAGCGCAATGACGGCGAGCATCATCGCCGCGCTCCATCCCGCGCCGTTCGTTCAATCAGCCCGTCCGGCAAGCCGAGCCGCTTCCTCCAACGCCGCTCCGCCCGAGCCATCTCGCCCGAATCCGTCTCATGATCGAACCCCTTCAGGTGCAGCACGCCGTGCAGCATCAGAATCCGCACTTCGTCGGCCAGCGCGTGCCCCTGCTCGCGCGCCTGCGCCGCCGCGCGATCGAGCGAAATCGCGATCTCCCCGCCGTTCCCGTTCGGAAACGATAATACGTCCGTGGCGTAATTTTTCCCGCGGAATCGCCGGTTCAGCCGCCGCAGCTCGCCATCGTCCGACAACAGACACATCACCTCGCGCCCGCGCGCGATCCGCCGCAGAAAATCGCTCAAATCGCGCTTTCGCAGCCCGCGCGGCGAAGAGCGGAACGATATAGGAATGTCGTCGGGTGACATGAGCGGAGGCGAACGTCAGACCGCGGGATTTTCGCCCGGCTGCGGAGCGCCCTCAAGCCCCGGATCGCTAAGTTTCAACGTCAACTGCCGGTTGGCGCCGATGACCTCGTTGTAACGTTCGTAGGCCTTTACGATTTTCTGCACCAGGCTGTGCCGCACCACATCGCGCTCGTCGAACTGCACGAAGCTGATCCCTTCAATGCCGCGCAGCACGTCGATCACCTCGATCAGCCCGCTGCGCAGCCCGCCCGGCAGATCGATCTGCGTCGGATCCCCGGTCACCACCATCTTCGAGTTGAAGCCCTGCCGCGTCAGGATCATTTTCATCTGCTCCGGCGTGCTGTTCTGAGCTTCGTCCATGATAATGAAACTGTCGTTCAGCGTGCGCCCCCGCATGAAGGCGATCGGCGCCACTTCAATCGTGTTGCGCTCCAGCAGCTTGTCGATCTTTTCCGCCTCCAGCATGTCGTACAACGCGTCGTAGAGCGGCCGCAGGTACGGATCCACTTTTTCCTGCAAAGTCCCCGGCAGAAAACCGAGCCGCTCGCCCGCTTCCACCGCCGGACGCGTAAGAATAATGCGGCTGACGCGCTTGGACATCAGCGCCGAAACCGCCATCGCCACCGCCAGGTACGTTTTGCCGGTGCCCGCCGGTCCCACGCCGAACACCAGATCGTTGCGCTCGATCGCATCCACGTAGCGCCGCTGCATCATCGTCTTCGGCGCCACTACTTTCTTGCCGAAGCTGCGCTGCTTGCCGCTTTCAACCAGGCTGCGGAGAGTGGTTTCGGAATCCGTGGTCACCACGCGTAAAAAACTGTTCAGATCGCCGTTATTGAAAACGTGGCCTTCGCGCACCAGCGAAACATAATCCGTTAAAATGTTTTCCGCGCGCGCCACCCCGCTGGCCTCGCCTTCAATCTCCAAACAGTCGTTCAGCAGGCGCGTGCGCACGTGCAATCCGCCTTCAATCAAGCGGATATTTTCATCCCGAGTTCCAAACAGAGACTCAATACCGCGGGTGATTTGTACGCTGGACTTCATTCGAGGTGACAGGGCTGTGGGGGAATCAAGCCGGAGATCCGCTGGCGCGGAGGCTGGAACCACATCTGCATTGATAATATCAGAATTCCTCCGCCAAATCCAATCCTACCCTATCGCCTCGCCACCGCCGCCCGGCCCAGCCTCCGGACCACGTTTTCCATCAGCCGCAGCCCGCAATTCCCCTCCAACGTCAGGATCGACTCCGGATGAAACTGCACCGCCTCCATCGGCAGCTCGCGATGGCGAACGCCCATGATCACGCCGTCCTCGCTCTCCGCGGTCACTTCCAGACACGCCGGCAATTTTTCCGGAATCGCGTACAGGGAGTGATATCGGCCGACGCGAAACTCCTCCGGCAATCCCGCGAAAACACCCACCCCGCGGTGCCGGACGCGCGACGGCTTGCCGTGCATCGGATAGTCGAGCACGCCCAGCTCGCCGCCGAACGCCTCCACCAGCCCCTGCAATCCCAGGCACACCCCGAACACCGGCACTTCCCGCTTCGCCGCGTATCGGACCAGCTCCGGCACGCCGAAATCGGCCGGACGCCCCGGCCCCGGCGACACCAAAATCAGCGACGGACCGATCTTTTCGATCATTTCCAGCGGAAATCCCGCGCGATACGTCAGCACTTCGGCCCCGGTCTGCCGCGCGTAATTCGCCAGGGTATGAATGAAGCAGTCTTCGTTGTCCACCAGCAGCAGCCGCACGCCGCTGCCTTCCCGAGCCATCTCCGCCGGCTGCGCCTCCGCCAAGGCGGGCTCCATCGCGCGGAAAAATCCCGTCGCCTTCAGCCAGCATTCGCTATTTTCTTTCTCCGCAATCGAGTCGTAAAGCAGCGTCGCGCCCGCTCCATAGGCCGCGATCCCGTCCCGCAGATGAACCGTGCGGATGGTGATGCCGGTGTTGATATCTCCGTCGAGCGAAATCATCCCCACCGCGCCCGCATACCAGCCCCGCGCGTCTTTCTCCAGATCCTCAATCGCCTGCGCCGCCCATTTCTTCGGCGCCCCGATCACCGTCACCGCCCACATGTGCGTCAAAAACGCATCCAGCGAATCGAACCCCTCGGCGAGCGTTCCCTCCACGTGATCCACCGTGTGAAACACCCCCGCGTAGGATTCGATCAGCCGCCGCCCGATCACCTTCACCGACCCCGGCGCGCACACCCGCGACTTGTCGTTGCGATCCACGTCGCTGCACATGGTCAGCTCCGACTCTTCCTTGGTCGAATTGAGCAGCTCGCGGATGCTGTCGGCGTCGCGCAGCGGATCGCCCGTCCGCCGCGCCGTCCCCGCAATCGGGCACGTCTCCACGCGCCGTCCTTCCACGCGCACGAACATTTCCGGCGAAGCGCCGATCAACTGCTCCTCGCCAAATTGCAGCAGGAATTCGTACGGGCTGGGGCTGGCGTGCTGGATTCGTTCAAACAGCCCCGAGGCGCTTCCCGAATACGGCGCGCGAAACGTCTGCCGCAGCACCACTTCGTAATAATCCCCGCGCCGCATCCCTTCCCGGACCTTCTCCACGCCCGCCATGTACTCCTCGGCCGTGTGATCGGAAACCACCGGAGCCGGCGCGCTGCGCTTCGGCCGCGGCAGCTTTTCCGCCGTACGCGGCAAACCGCGCGTCGTCCATTCGCCGCGCGAAAAATCGAACTGGAACCGCTCGATCTGTTCCTTTTTGCGGTCCATGAAGTAAATGTCGTCGCACAAAAACAGGTGCAGGTCCTTCACCCGGTCGCGCGGCAGCTTCTTGCGGATCGGGTCGAACTGAAATAACAGATCGTAGCCGAACGCCCCCACCAGAGGCAGCCGTCCCGCCAGGGGATGCTTGAACTCGTTCACCAGCGCCCGCAGAATCGAAAACGCCGACGGCTGCTTGCTGCGCTCCTCCTCGGGAAAAAGCCGCGGCAGCGGTTGCAGCGTCCCGCGAAGCTCGCCTTCATCGCCCGAAAAATTCTCCCAGTGCGGATGCGCCGCCAGCAGCGGCTCCAGCAGCCGGTTCAGGATTTTTCCGCGTTCATTCAGCGCTCGAAACACCACCTCGCGCCCGCGCGCCACGATCTCCAGCGGCGGCGCCACGCCCGCGAAATCCCATCGTGAATATCGCTCCGGATATTCGTAGCCGGAGGAAAAATAAACCCCACGCTGCGTATCCAGTTTGCGCAGCAGCGCGCCCAAACCTCGCCGGTAAGGAACTTTCGAGACGGTCCGGCTGACCGTAATCGAGCTCGGCGTGGTGTAGCTTTCCGGACGCATAATCTTTACTTTAACGGTTCCCGCCGGGCGCGGAAATTTTCTTTTTTATCGCTGTAACGTTTATGTGGACTTGGGCATCCCTGCTCCGATGACCAAATTCCGAGTGATTAACCCCATTCCGGCCATGCTCAATAATCCCGGCGGCCATCGCGAATACGTCAGTCTGCCCATCGGAGCTGTCGTTTCGAGCCTGAGAGAAGTTTCCATGCCGGTCATCGGCATGTTCAAAGTGATCTGGGCAAATCGACAATACGACGTCCTCGGCGCGGATCTGCTGCGGAAATGCGAGCCGTTCCGGACGGCGTGAGTCCGGCTCCCTGAAAGCGCCGGCGCCGCGGCCGATCAGTCCGCGCGCGTCGGCGTTCTCGATCCCGCCGGACGAAGCTGCGCTTCTTCGAGCCGCTTGGTCTCCTGCCAGGTGAAGATCATCCGGTCGATCACCGTCAGGTTGGCCAGCACCGCGATCACCCACAGCACCGGCGCCATGCGGTCAAACAGCGCGCCGATGATCAACAGCACAATTCTCTCCGGACGCTCCATGAAGCCGACCTTGCATTGCGGAATCGTGTTCTCGGCCCGCGCCCGGACGTAGCTCACCATCACCGATCCGGTCATCACGATCGCGGTCAGCACCACGTAGCCGAAGCGGTTGATCGAGCCGTACCACACCAGCAATCCCACCAGCAGCGCCAGATCCGAATAGCGGTCCAGCACCGAATCGAAAAATCCGCCGAAGCGCGTCACCCGGTTCGTCTCGCGCGCCACGCGCCCGTCCACCATATCGAACAGGCCCGCCCCGATAATCACCACGCCCGCCCAGCGGAACTGCCCGATCGCCAGCAGAATCGCCGCTCCGATATTGATCACCAGCCCGAGCGCGGTCAGAACGTTGGGGTGAATGCGCGCCAGCGCCAGCCCGCGCACGATCCAGTGAATGATTTTTCCGCAGACGATTCCGATGGCCCGCGTGTAGGTCATGAATTCGCCGCCTGGTGAATGGTGATCAATTCGATGATCTCCATCTCCCGCACGCCGCCCGGAATCTGGATCTTCACCGAATCGCCCACCCGCTTGTTCAGCAGCCCGCGCCCGATGGGCGAACTGGTGGAGATCATTCCCTTGGCGACATCCACATCTTCGCTGGTCACCAGTTTATAGCGGATTTTTTCGTCCTTGTCGACGTCCAGCACCGTAACCGTGGACCCCAGGCCCACGCGATCGTGCGGGATCTTCGACATATCGATCATCGAAAGGTCGCGCATCCGGCCGTAGAGCTGGCCCAGCCGCGCGTTCACGTAAGCCTGCCGCTCCTTGGCGGCATGATACTCGGCGTTTTCGCTTAAATCCCCGTGGGCACGGGCTTTCAGGATCTCCTTGGGAAGCTCGATGCGCAGCTCGTTTTCGAGCGCGTTGATCTCTTCCTGGAGTTTTTTCTTCAGGTCTTCCATGCGCTACCGTTTGAATTATAGCGCGGAGCCTTCAAAACCGGAGCGGGGTAAACTTGGCGCGGCTAAGCGCCCTGAGCCCGGATCTCCTCGCCATTGACGAGCATCATCCGCCGCAGCACGCTCGCGTATTTCGGCGTGTCGCGAAGCGCCTCAAACCGCGGATCGGCCGCCACGTACGCCAGCGCCGGCTCCCGTTCGCGCAGCGCCTCGTGCAGCAGCATCATCGCCTCGTTGCGGTTGTCAAGCGCCGTTTCCACCGCCGCCATATCGCAATTGGAGATCCAGCTTCCCGGCGCCCGGCGCTCCCGCAGCTCGCCCATCGTCTCCCGCGCTTTCTCCATGTTTCCCGCCGCCGCGTAGGAGCACGCCAGGTCCGCCAGGATCGCCGCCGCCGGCTCCCGCTGCCGCATCTGCTCCAGCAGCGCGACCGCTTCCCCGGCCCGGCCAAGCTGATTCAGCACACGCGCGCGCAGCCTCGCCGACCACGCCGGCAGCGCCGTCCCGCTGCCCTCATCCAGCCGCCGCAGCGCCTCTTCATGCCGGCCCGAAAGATAAAACGCCAGCGCCTGTCCTTCGTCCAGCAGCAGCGTCGGAGCCAGCTCGCGTCCCCGCGCGATTTCTTCGTTGGCTTGCGCCGTTTTTCCCAGCGGCAGCAGCAACGCCAGCGCCCGCCACAGGTGCGCCGCGCCGGAGCAGGCGTCGCGGTCGATCGCCTTCTGGAAGTGCGACTCCGCGTCGCGCCACCGCCACTCGTACAGCGCGCAAACCATGCCCAGCACCACGTGCGCGTCGGCCGACATATCGTCCAATGCGAGCGTCGCCTCCGCCTGCGCCCGCGCCGCCGGCCACGCTTCCCGCGCCCGCCGGAAGCCCAGCACCGCCTGAAACGCATACACGTTCGCCAGTCCTTCGTGCGCCGCCGGCCAGGACGGATCCGCTTCGATCGCATCCTCGAACCGCTCCGCCGCCTCGGCCAGCCTCTGCTCGCTCAGCCGCGTGATCAGAAATTTTCCTTGCGAACACGCATTGCGCGCCCGCAGCTTCTTCTCGATTTCGGTTTGCAGTTGTTCCCGCCGCTGGAACCGCGGAACGTATTTCCCTTTCGGGAACTCGATCACCAGCGGATCGTCGCTGCCACCGTCGCTATAGTATTCTTTCAGCTTGACTCGCAAGCGGCTCGCCAGCACGCGAACCAAAGAATCGCTGCGCGGATCGTAGGAGTCGGGCTTCTTCAGAACTTCCGTCCCGATGACATACTCCTTTAAAATATCGGCGTTGCCTTGCAGCGTCTGCGCCACCGTGAAGCGGAGCAAGCTGCGTAACCGCTTGGAGCGGGCGAACTTCTCGCTCGCCAGAATGCGCTCCACTTCGCTTTGGATCGCCTCGGCGGAAAGTTCCTGCAATGCTTCTGTCTTATCGTAACGCGACATCACGCATCTCCTTGTCCGTTAGATTCCTACTGGCGTATCGCGTGACAAGATTTAATCCGGATTTTGAACGGGGCTATTTCCCGGACTCCTTTGGGCAGGATTACTTACCGTGACTGTGCGCCTGCGCCGCGCCGCTGGCCGCCGCCAGCTCCGCCAGCCGGCTGTGCAGCGTGCGCACGCTCATTCCGAGCATCTCCGCCGCGCGGCGCTTGTTGTTCTTGGTCTGTTTGAGCGTCAACTGGATGTATTCCTTCTCGATCTCCCGCAGCGGCTTGCCTGCTTCGAGCGTCAACACGTGCCGCTCCTCCGCGCCCGGAACCACCGTCTGCTCCTCCTGCGGGACGTGGAACGTCGGCGGAAGATGATGCGGCAGGATGGTGCCTTCGCGCGCCATGATCACCGCGCGCTCCAGCACATTGCGCAGCTCGCGAACATTGCCCGGCCAGGTATGATTCAGGATGCGCGCCATCGCCTCCGGATCGAGATCCGTCACCCGGCACTCGTGTTTCTCGTTTAGATCCTGGATCAGCGCCTGCACCAGCGCCGGAATATCTTCCTTGCGCTGCCGCAGCGGCGGAAGATCCAGGTGAAAAACGTTCAGCCGGTAATAAAGGTCGTCGCGCATCAGCTTCTTTTCGAGCGCATCCTGGATGTTGCGGTTGGTCGCCGCCAGCACCCGCACATCCACCGAAATCTCCATCTTGCCGCCCAGCCGCCGCACCCTCGAATCCTCCAGCACGCGCAGCAGCTTGGCCTGCATCCCGGGAGGCATCTCCGCGATCTCATCCAAAAACAACGTCCCGCCGTGCGCATGCTCGAAGCATCCCGCGCGCCGCCCCAGCGCTCCGGTGAATGCCCCGCGCTCGTGCCCGAACAGCTCGCTCTCGATCAGATTTTCCGGAAGCGCCGCGCAATTCACCGCCACGAACGGACCCGCCGCCCGCGCGCTCAACTGATGAATCGCCGCCGCCACTTTCTCCTTGCCGGTGCCGCTCTCTCCCGTGATCAGCACCGGCGCCGAGCTCGGCGCCACCTGCTCGATCATCGCGAACACGTGCCGGATCGCCGGCGACACGCCCACCAGTCCCGCCAGCACTCCCCGGTGGCTGAGCTGGCGCTGCAAGCGCTGCGTCTCCATCAACAGCGCCTTATAGCGGATGGCCCGCTCCAGCAGCGTCGTGAGCGGTCCCGGTTGCGCCGGTTTTTCCAAAAACCAGAACGCCCGCAGGTCGTGAACGATCGAAATCGCCTTGTCGATGCTCCCGAATCCGGTCAGCACGATGGTCGGCGTCAGATCCCCGCGATCCAGCAGGCTGCGCAGCAGGCCGAAGCCATCCAGTTTCGGCATGATCAGATCCGTTACGATCACGTCAAACGACCCCAACCCCAGCTTCTCCAGCGCCTCTTCGCCGTTCTCCGCCGTCTCCACCGCGTAGCCGAGCGCCGCGACCATGGTGGAAAGACTCAGGCGCTCGCGCGCGTCGTCATCCACCACCAGAATGCGGATCGAGGCTGGTTTGGAAACCATATTGAGGTTATTGTAGCGGATCGATCGCAGCGGGCCCTGCCCATCTTCAATTCCCTCCGGAAACTGCCGCTGATCGCGTTTGCTGAAACTTGCTCATCCGGTCTACTGCTTCGCTAACGGCGTTCCAAAGATCCCGCGGGCCGCTAATCGTAAACTCGCGCCCTCGAAAGAACTTTACCATTTTCCCGATCGCGTCGCGCCAGGGCGCCGCTGCCGGGTCCGGAATGTAGTTCATGTAGAAAATCGGATAAACCGGCTGGCCCATGGCCTTCAGTTCCTCCTCCGGCACGCTCGAGCCGATCAGCGACTTCGGCCCCACGAAGATCAGCCCCTCCAGATCGCGGTTTGCCATCTCATTGCGCGCCACCGTCAACAAAAATTCGGCGCCCCCCTTGCGATTCCCCAGTTGACTCGCGTCGATCGTCCCCAGCTTGAGCGATTTTAGCGCCCGCCCCAGCGCCGGAAAATCGATCTGATTTTCGAAATCCTGGCGATATAAAACCCGCTGCTGGTCCAGGTTGAACGTCACCAGCGAAATTTTCCCGATCCGCGGATTGCGCATCAGATTCCGCAGAATCGAGATCAGCCCCAGCCGGTCCTGCGGCGAAACCTCCGCCGACTCCGGCCGCTCCGGCGCGAAATTCATCAGCACTTTCACGCTCAGCGGCGCGGCCTCCGCCTTGTGCTCCGGTGGAGGCTCGGCCTGAAATTTTTCATCTTCCGTTTCGCCGATCCACCCCGCCGCAACCGCCGGCGTCACCTGCTTATCCCGCGGCGCCAGCGCCGCCTCCGCATCCCAATTGAACGAGCAGTATCTCCCGCCCGTATCCCGCGCCAGCCAGTCCACGTGATACTCGCCTTCGCCCACATCGAACGACCCGTTCAGCATCACCTCGCCCGGCCCTTCCGTAATCGGCGGCACGCGAACATACTGGTTGAAATAAACCGCCTCGCCCTTCGGCGGCGCCACCCGGAACAAGATCACCAGCCGTTGGCCGGCTCCTTCCAGCTCCTTCACCGGGATCGTCATGGTATAGCCCGCGTGAAATTTCAGATCGAGCCCCAGAACCGGCTTCTCCGGCGTAACCGTGCAGTTCAGATCTTTGCGCGCCTCCCCGGCTTCCAGCACCGCCATGTCGCTATTCACCAGAATCGGCCGCCGCGCCGGCCCCGGACCGTTCATAACCTCCTGCGCGCCCGCCGTCATTGCCGCACACACGCCCGCCGCCAGAAATATTGGAAACCGAATGTCCCGCATTTTCGGTCTCTTTCTGGCAGATTGATGACCAAATCTCCCGAATTTGGAATTCCAAGATGTTCGAGAAAAGGCGCTTTAACGGTTTGTTCCGGCCTTCAATCCGGCCGCGGTGCGGTAAATCTTGCGCCCCCGCGGCGAAAAGCGTTCCTTGACGAATTTTGTAACGGTTCCAGCGCTCACGAATCAAACACCAGATGACCGATTTGGATACTTCCTTAGAGACGGAAAAACGCCTGCGCCTGGAGGCCGAGGATCGCCTCCGCCGCGCCAACGCCGATTTTCAGGAGTTCGCCACGCGCATCGCCCACGATCTTCGCGAACCGCTGCGCACCGTCTCTTCTTACTGCCAGTTACTGGCGAATCGTTTCGGAAAAACCGAGGATGAAGACGCCGCGCTTTTTCTTCGCTACATCCATGACGCCGTCGAACGCGCCCAGATCCTGATGGCCGGGGTCGTCGAATACTCCACCATCGAAGGCGATAGACGCCGTCCCACTAACGTCGATCTGAACGCCGTTGTCGCCGAGGCCGCCCGCCGCGCCGGCCAGGACCGCGTCCATAAACAGGGCAACCTGCCGGTGGTCGTCGGCGAGTACGACCTGCTCGTCAACGTGATGCGCCATCTTTTCGACAACGCCGTAAAATTCGCCCAGCGCCCGGACGTTTCGATCGACGTCTCCGCCCGCCGCGAGGATGGCGATTGGATTATTTCGGTTCACGACAACGGCCCCGGCATCGATCCCGCGCATCATGAGCGCGTCTTCGGGTTTTTTCGGCGGCTGCACGGCCGCGAGTATCCCGGTGCCGGCTTAGGCTTGGCCTATTGCCGCAAAGCCATCGATCTGCTCGGCGGCCGCATGTGGGTCGAATCCAAGCCCGGGGAAGGCGCCACCTTCCTGTTCAGCCTCCCCGCCGCAGGCGAAGACTAACCGTCGTCACCGCGCGCCATGTTCCGCCGGCTGCCACGACGGCGCGCCCTCCTCCCACTGATTGTCGGTGATCTGCTCGACGTGCGTGCCGTCGAATCGCATTACAAACAACTCGCCATATGGCTGCGGCGCGTCCGTGTACACCACCTCGTCCTTAAATCCCATCCGCGAGCTCGCAAATACGATGTACTCTCCGTCCGGCGACCACGCCTGATGCGCGTCGTTGCCGTGCGTGAACGTCAGCCGCTTCAGCGAGCTTCCGTCCGGCCGGATCGTGAAGATCTCATACGCGCCGTCCACCAGCCGCGAGAACAGAATCAGATCCCCGCGCGGCGACCACGCCGGAAAATTATCGTACTCCCGCGTCAGCGCCGTCACCGTCTTCGTTTCCAGGTTCATGATCCGCAGACCATAGCCGTCCTTTTCGAACGCGCGATAAACGAAGCGTTGCCCATCCGGTGAAAACGACGGGAACGCGCTGTTGCTGTCTCCACGCGTTAGCTCCTCAAACCCGCTTCCATCCGCGTTGACAATGGCCACTTGCGCTCCGCCCTCCACCCGATCGCCGGTTTTCAAAAACACTTTCTGGAAGCCGTCGAAGAACGCCGGGAACTCCCCGATGCTGAAAATAATCTTGTCCCCGCGCGGCGACCATTGCGGCCCCAGCACGTTACGATCCTTCTCTTCATGAATCACCTGGCTGCGCCCGCTCGCCGCCGTCGTCATCACCAGCGCCGCTCCCAGGTGCGTCGGGCCCGGCCGCGCCGTCGCGACAAATCGATCGCCCGCCGCATCGAACGACGGCAGGATCGTCGCCGTCAGGCTCAGCTCATAATTCGGATTCGCGCTGAACGCTTTCCGGATCGGCGCCGTAGCCGTGCTCAAACGGCGATGAAAAACAACGCGCTTGCCGTCCGGCGACCACGAAGCGGAACGAATATCCCCGCGTGGTCCCCGTCTCCCGCCGCCGTAGTAGATGCCCGCGCCATCGCCGTGTTCGGCCTGATCTTTCCGGATATAGCCGATCTCGCCGCCAACCAAGGGCGACGGATTGAACTTCACTCCCGGCCCCGCCGGCAGATCGCTCATCGCGCCGCTGGTCACCTCGATCGACACCAGGCGCGTATCGTTTCCGGCCTCGGACGGATACCAGCGATTCGCCAGGGTCTGCTGCGCCGTCATGCAATACGCCACCACGTGCCGGTTGTCGCTCATCCATTTCGGACTCCCGCAGAAATTCCCCGTATGAGTGACCTTCTTCAAACCCGAGCCGTCCGGCCGGATCACGTAAATGTCGGCCAGTTGCAGGCGCTCCCATCTTCCATGGCTGAACGGAAACGCGTTGCCGCGCACCGAGGAGAACGCGATCCATTTTCCATCCGGCGACCACGACGGCCGAAAATCGCCGCCGCTCCCCGCCGTTAGCGCCTTTGCGCGCCGCGTGGCGAGATCCATCGTCCACAGCACCGCGCGCCCGCCGTTTCGCGTCGTCACGAACACGATCTGTTTGCTGTCCGGAGAAAACGCCGCCTGATCCTCGTAGGCGGCATCGTCGGTCAGGCGCTTCAGATCGCTGCCATCCGGCTTCACGCGATACAGATCCGCCGATCCATCCCGCTCCGAGGTGAACACAATCGCCGATCCATCCGGCGCCCATGCCGGATCATAATCGGTCGC
>Ga0209062_1002804_pt1 | contig 21909 bp, 20 predicted proteins | sample Coa_R2_2_FD_187158 | JGI IMG/M metagenome (GOLD analysis project Ga0209062, IMG submission 187158) | Surface soil microbial communities from Centralia Pennsylvania, which are recovering from an underground coalmine fire - Coalmine... | ecosystem: Environmental > Terrestrial > Soil > Unclassified...
AGCCCACTGCCCTCCGCGCTCTGGCCCGCCCACCGGCCCCGGTGGAAGCGCGCGAAGAGCCGCCCGATCTCCTCCGGGTCGAGGCCGCACCCCGTGTCGCTGACCTCCACGACCGCCTGCACGCCGCGGCGCCGCACCGCCACCGTGACCCGGCCGCCGGCCGGGCTGTACTTGACGGCGTTGTCGAGCAGGATCAGCACCACCTGCTCCAGGCGCGCCCGGTCGCCGCGCGCCGCGAGCGGGGTCAGATCGTCCAGGACGACCTGGATGCCGTGGCGCTCGGCCAGGCGCTCCATCTGCCGGCAGGCGGTCCGCACCAGCTCGGCCAGGTCCACCGCATCACGCGCCAACGGCAGCGCTCCCGCGTCGAGGCGGGCCAGCAGGAGCAGGCCGCCGATCAGCCCGCCCATGCGCTCGGAGAGCCCGATGATGTCTTCGACCAGGGCGCGATCGGCGGGGTCGTGGACGGCGTCGGCGTCCAGCAGGACCTCGGCGTTGGTGCGGATCAGGGTCAGCGGCGTGCGCAGCTCGTGCGAGGCGTCGGCCACGAAGGCCCGCTGCGCCGCGAAGGCGGCGTGGATCGGGCGCATGGCCAGGCGGCTGAGCACCAGCCCGCCGACGGTGGCGGCGGCCACGGCGGCGGCGCCCAGCTCTAGCAGGAAGACCAGCAGGCTGCGCTGGGCCGCGGAGAGGGCGTCCAGCGAGCGTCCCGCCTGCAGCAGGGCGATGACCCGGCCCCCGCGCAACAGGGGCACTGTGAAGAGGCGGATGTCCCCCGCGTCGCGCGTGCGCACGGTGCTGAACAGGCCGACGCGCTGCCGCGCGGCCTGGCGCACGGCGGCCAGGTCGGGCAGGCCGGCGTGGTGCACCTGGGTGGGGTTGGCCCGCAGGCGGCCATCGGGGGCCACCAGGAAAGAGAAGGTGTCGCGCTGGTCGAGGGCCGGGGGGGCGCGGAAGCGTGGGCTGAGGCCCAACGTCGTGCCGCTGGTGTCGAGCGCCAGCACGGCCTGCCGCTGGGCGGCCAGGCGCAACGCGGCGTCGGAGGCGTCGGCCAACTGATGGGAGAAGGAGAGGTAGAGCACCGGCCCCAGCAGCACCAAGGCCGCGGCGAAGGTCGCCGCGTAGACCAGGGCCAGGCGGCGGCGGGCGTGGGCGAACACCGCCTACTCCCCCCGCAGCACGTAGCCGACCCCCCGCACCGTGTGCACCAACGGCCGGTCCGCCCCCGCGTCGATCTTCTCGCGCAGGTAGTGGATGTAGGTGTCCACGATGGTGTCCAGCCCCGCGAAGTCGTAGCGCCAGACGTGGTCCACGATCTGCTGGCGGGTCAGTACCTGGCCGGCATGGCGCAGCAGGAACTCCAGCAGGACGAACTCCTTGACGCTAAGCGCGATGGGCCGGCCGCCGCGCCAGACGCGGTGGCCCACGGTATCGAGCGTCAGATCGTCCAGCCGCAGCTCCGGCTCGGCCGGTTCGTCGCGCGGGCGGCGGCCGAGCGCGCGGACGCGGGCGAGCAGTTCGGTGAGCGCGAAGGGCTTGCCCAGGTAGTCGTCGGCGCCAGCGTCCAGGCCGCTGACGCGATCCTCGATCTCATCGCGCGCGGTGAGCATCAGGATGGGGGTGCCGACGCGGTCGGCGCGCAGGCGGCGGCAGACCGCGATCCCGTCCAGGTCGGGCAGGCCCAGGTCGAGGATGAGGAGATCGTAGGCGCCGCCCTGGGCCGCGGCCAGGCCGGTCTGGCCGTCGGCGGCCACGTCGACCACGTGGCGCTGGGCCTCGAGGGCGCGCCGCAACAGGCGGCACAGCCGCTCCTCATCGTCCACGATCAGTATGTGCATTGGGCTCTCCACGTGTCTGGCACAGTATAGCGCCCGAAGATGGGAGTTCCATGGGAAACACGTGGGAGGCACTGTGCCTGGACGAGTCGTCTGGCCCCGGCTGGTCGAGCGCATCCGAGACTCTCCAGGGATGCAGTCGTTCACGAACAACGGCGGTGGATCGCGCCACGACAAACCGCAGGACGGCCGTCCTTGACAGACAGGCGTGATGCCTCGGCCTTGCGCCAGAGGCACCACGCCCAAGGAGGAGAGGCAGCCAGCGCGCCTGGCTACGGGACACGGGCTGCGTGAGCGCGCCGTGCCCTCATGTGGCCATACCCTGGCTGCTTTGCAGCGACGCATCGCCGGGTGCGGCCGCCGTCCGTTCCGCCACGACCCCCAAGCCGTTGGCTGCGCGCACCAGCAGGCCGTATTGCGCCGTCACATCCGCTGCCAGCGCCCGCACGTCGATCAGCGTCTGTCCCGCCGGTTGAACGGAGATCTGTCTGGTCGTGACGCTCCCATCTGTCCCGTAGACGGTGAGGACGATCAGCGCCGTCCGCGCGGAGGGGTTGAACACGTGCAGGACCTCGTCGCGCGCCTGCCTGTCGCCGCCGGGGAAGGCCCAACTCAGGCCGGTCCCCGTACGGCCGAGCACATCGCTCGCCGCCACCTCGGATGTGCCCGCCACGTTCACGTAGGCCGATCGTTCCACCACGACCGGCCGGTCGCCCGTGACCACCGCGGCGATGTTGGTGTCCCGTGTGGAGCGGATCACCGGGACTGTTACGCGTTGGTGGGGGGCCACCAGGACGCCGCGGCCACCCAGCGCCCCGCTGGCATCACCGTAGAAGCGCACCGTGACCGTGGCCTCCTCCGCATTGGGATTGAGGACGCTCAAATAGGGCCGGAAGCCCGCGCTGGTCTGCCCTCCCGCGAACAACCAGGTCGTCGCGGGTCGGTTCGTGCCCATGCTGGCCGTGCTGCCGTAGCCGCGTGGCCCGAAGGTGATCGTGCGCGCCAGCACGATGGGCTGGGAGGCGGTGGCGATGACCCCGACCGCCTGGCCGGGTAGCAGGCGGTTGACGTCGACGACGGCCGTGCTCTGAGCGGCCAGGCCGACGGTCGCGCTGCGCCGGGCCTGTCCGGGCCCGCCCACCAACTGGAGGTTCACCTGGGCCGTCTGCCGGCCCGGGTTGACCAGCATGAGCGACTCGTGGAAGTCGCCGCCGGTGTAGCCCTCGGCCAGGTACCAGGTGGTGTCCGGCGCTGGGACGCCGAGCAGGCCGTAGCCGTCCAGGCCGCCGCGCCGCACCTCCAGTCGCGCACTGACGGCGCGATCCGCGCTGAGCTTGATCCCGAACATCCGGTTATCGCCGGCCAGCATGTTGAGGTCCGCCGTGGCGCGGCTGTGCGGGGCCACGCCGAGGCTGGCGTGACCCGGAGCGCGGCCGCTCCGATAGTAGAAGATCAGGTCAATGTGAGCGGGCTGGTTGGAGGTGTTGAGGATGGCCAGGGTGTCCTGGTTCAACGGCGCACCGGCGGCCACGGGCGCCATGTTGCCGGCCAGCAGGTAGCCGTTGTGCCGCGCCCACGTGACGTGGATCCAGCCGTTGCCCGGCTGTCGACCCCACTCCTTGACCTGCGTGCCGGCCGGAACCAGAATGCTGCTGGTCGGCACCGGGCCGGACGACGGGCGCAGGTTCATGGCCACCTGCACCGTCCAATAGACGCCATGCGCCGGCTCAGGAGCGCTGGCCGGCCCGGTCACGGCCCCGGCGAAGTAGAGGGTCGTGACGACCGGCCGCACACCCTGGACGATTATAGATGTGCTGACCCGGCTCTGGGTGCCAACGGCACTAAGGGCGTTGGCCCCAACCATGACGCCGGCGGGGACGGTGAAGAGCGCGCTGAACGCGCCGTTGGCGGTGGTGATCACGGGCGGTGTGGTCGACAGCACCACACCGTTGAGGGCGAGAGTCACCTGCTCCTGGCGGCCGAAGCCGTGGCCGGTCACGCTAACGATGGCGCCGGGGCTCAGGGACGTCGCGCTCAGGCTGAGCGCCGGGGCGAGTGCCACGACCGTGAGGCCGGTCGAGGCGCTACGCCGGCTGACGGTCCCCGTGGCCTGCAGCGTGTGGGCGCCCAGGGCAAGACTGTACGGCAGGCTCAGGTCGGTCGCGGGCAGTTGCCCCTGGGCGTTGGCCGTGATAGTCCCCAGCGTGGTGTTCACGTCCCGCAGCATGATGCTCACGGCTTCAGCGGGCGCGAAGCCGCCGCCGGACAGCGTGATCAGGCCGCCCGGGTTGGTGCTGGAGGGCGTTACGGAGAGCGTGGGCGCGGCCACGGGCGGCCCCACTGTGATCGCCATGGCGGCGCTGCGCCCGCTGGTCAGGCCAGTCATGGTCAGCGTGCGCGGCCCTTGCGGCACCGTCGCGGGCACGGTGAGGGCGGTCGGAGCCACCAGCCCGTTGTTATCGGCCCGCGGGGCGGCCAGGCGTCCGGCCACCCCGCTGAGGGTGGCGGCGACCGGCTCGTTGGCCGAGAAGCCGGCGGCGGAGAGGGTGACCTGGCCGCCCTGCGGGACCGTGGTCGCGGACAGGGTCAGCGAGGGCACCAGTGTCACCTGGGTCGTCAGGCTGCGCTGGCTACTGGTGCCCGTCAGGGTGAGCGTGTGCGTGCCGGGGGACAGGCCGCGGAGCGCCGTCCCCACGGTGAAGGTCGCGGGGATGGTGAGATGGGTGAGCTGCAGCAGGCCATTGGGGCCGGCACTCGCGGTGGCCAGCGCCCCGTTCATCTGGCTGAGCGCGACCGTCACCTGCTCGCGGGCGGCGAAGCCCGCGGCCGAGAGATCGATCTGCCCGCCCAGCGGGATGGTGGTGGAGGAGAGGGTCACACCCGGCACCAGGGTGAGGGGTGCGCCGGCGGTGCGCCGGCTGGACACGCCGGTGACGGTCAGCATATGAGTCCCCGGCGAGACGGCGAGCGTCTGGCCATTCTCTGTGAAGGTGGTGGGGATGGTCAGCGGCGTCGGCGGGAGCAGGCCGTTGGCGTCGACGGTCAGGGTGGCCAGGGTCCCGGCCATCTGGCTGAGCGCCACCGTGACCTGTTCGCCCGCGGCGAAGCCGGCGCCCGACACGGTGACCGTGCCGCCCAGCGCGACCGACGGCGCGGAGAGCGCGACCATGGGCTCCAGGGTGAGTTGGGCCGTCGCGGAGCGCTGGCTCGCGCTGCCCGTGAGCGTGAGCGTGTGCGCGCCCGGCGCGAGCGCTTGCGTCTGGGTGCCCACCTTGACGGTGGTCGGGATGGTCACCTGCGTCGACGGGATCTGGCCGTACGGATCGGCCCGCAGCGTGAGCAGGGCGCCGGGCACCTGGCTGAGGGCGAGCGTCACCGCTTCGCCAGCGGCGAAGCCCGCACCGGACACGGAGACCGTGCCCCCGAGCGGGATCGCGGAGGCGGAGAGGGTCAGCACCGGCTCCACGGTGAGTGGGATATTGGCGCTGCGGGCGCTGGTGCGGCCGGTGAGAGTGAGGGTATGTACGCCCGGGGCCAAGGCGAGCTGTTGCGTCCCCTGATGGAAAATGGCGGGGACGGTGAGCGTCGTCGCTGCCACGCTGCCGTCGGGCCGGGCGCTGAGCAGGACCAGCGGGACGCCCATCCCGCTCAGGGTGACGGTGACGGCCTCGCCGGCCGCGAAGCCGCTGCCGGAGAGGCTGATCTGGCCGCCCAGTGGGATCGTGGTGGGCGTTACTGCTACCGTGGCCGAGGACGCCGCCGCGACGTGGGCCGGTCTGGCGGCCACGCCGCCGAGGGCGACGCCGGCCGCCAGACAGAGGATGAGGGGGACGCCAAAGCGCGCCTGTCTGGTGAACATAAGTGCAACGATCCTTTCAACGATGGGACGCGTGCAGCTATGTATTGGGGACGTACGTGATTCTGAGATGGCCAGGCTCCCGCTATGGTCCTCCTCACGCCCGGTTCTCCGCTGTGAGCGCGACGGCGTGTCACTGCCTCGCGGTCAGGTCTGGGCCTGCCCATCTATCATCCAGGTTACGCCGCGATCATGGGACCTCCCTGCGAATAGCATGGGAAGCGGATGGGAATCGCGGCCGTGGGCGTAGGTGCGCGCGCAGCCGCGCCTGTAGCTCCTGCCTCGCGATCGGCCGGCGCAGGAAGTCATCGGCGCCGGCGTCCAGGGTCGCTGTCCCGGTTGTAATGTCCTCCGAGGCGACGACGGTCAGGATGGGACCGGATGTGGCCGCCCGCGCCCGCCGGACAAGGGTCGTGGCGGCGTCGGGCCGGCAGCGCGAAACGTCGATGACCACGGCGGCCGGAGCGGGGGTGCATACAGCCGCGGCGATCTGCTCTGGGGTATCCAGCACCACTGCGTAGCCGAGGTCGGCTACGCAGGTCGCGAGCCAGTCGCGTTCCCTGTCATTAGCCCCGATGATCAAGATCGGGAGTGGATCTGCAACCATGACCTATCGCTCCTCATTATCCTGCGGGGAGGGCCAGGTCTGAGACACCGGCACTAGTACTGATTCGTTCGCTTGCGGGTGTGGTGTAGGCTGACGGTATGGATATACCTGCGCTGCCTAGAGCGTCGCCCGAGCCGCTCCCGAGGTGCGGGAGGAGGCGTCCCTCCTCCCTTAACTCCAGCCTAACGCCCGCGCATGGGAGGGCCATGAGTTGAACATGGGAATCCGATGTGTCAGGAGAGGGCGAACCTGGAGCAGCAAGGGCGTCCACGGGACAGCACACCGCCATTTCACAGCGAATTCCCATCTACGCGCGGTATCCTCTGTGATAGAGAGGATTGAGGCCGGCACGGGTGCGTGGCCCAGGGGTGTGGATCCATCCGGCATCAACATGCTAGGTGACCACACTGAAGGCCGGTCAGCTACACCCGGCGAGTGCTGGTCGGTGGCGCGCAACGAGTCTCCTCGCGTTGGCGGCTCCCGGCTCGCGGAATCGCGCGTGCGGAGTCAAATGGCGGGTCGCCCGATGGTGGCAACGCCGCGTTGGCGTCCCTCTCCTAGAATCGGACGAAACAAGGGTGAAACCGATCGTAATCGGCATGAAGGCGCTCCTGTCGGATGGCGCCATGTGCACGGTGATGGACGTATGGATCGATCCGCACAATGGGACGGAGCGCTTCCTGGTGCTCGACGCCAACGGCTATTTCGGGCCGGATGTCGCGGTCCCGGTCTCGCGTGTCCGGCTCGTCGACGAGTGCGTGCATCTGGACTTGAACAGCGCGGAGCTGTGCGTCCAGCCCCTCGCCCATGACCTGGCCATGGGCGAGGGGAGGACCTTGCGCAGCTGTGCCGCCGTCCGCTACCGGGCGCACTGGCCCTATCGTGCCGGACTGCACTATCCGCCCGCGGTCTAGCGGTCCGGTCGGCGTTCAAGAGACAGTCGTAGGCGCTGGAGAAGACGGACGAACGGCGGGCGCGGGTGACGACAGACCAGGCGGTCTGCTACCCGCCTGCGTCGCGTGGTCACCGGAGTGGAGAACGGCGCCGGCACGATGGTGCAACATGGTTAGAGAGGAGACGCCAATCAGCAGGCGTGATGACGCACCACACGGCGCCTTCTACCTACCGTGAATCGTGGCACGCGTATTGCCAACGCTTCTATCGCGAGTTAGCATCTGTTGGTGGTGTGAACGATGCCGAATCAGGTCGAGGCCATCGGTGTCGCCCTATGCGGCGACGTGATGACGGGCCGGGGCATCGATCAGGTCCTGCCTCAGCCGGGTAATCCCGTGTTGTACGAGCCGTCGGTGCGCGACGCCCGTGAGTACGTGCACCTGGCCGAGCGCGTCAACGGCCCGATCCCGCGTCCGGTGGACGGTGCCTACCTCTGGGGCGACGCGCTGGCCGAGCTATGGGGGGCGGGAACGGATGTGCGCCTCATCAACCTGGAGACCAGTATCACCTCTAGCGCGGAGGCCTGGCCCGGCAAAGGCATCCACTATCGTATGCACCCCCGCAACGTCGGCTGCCTGACGGCCGCCCGCATCGATTGCTGCGCCCTGGCCAACAACCACGTGCTGGACTGGGGGTATGCCGGGCTGACCGAGACGCTCCAGACCCTGGAGCGAGCCGGCATCGCCCACGCGGGCGCGGGTCCCGACGCCGCGCAGGCCGCCGCTCCGGCCGTGGTGGACGTGCCGGGCAAGGGACGCGTGCTCGTCTTCTCCCTGGGCTCGACCACCAGCGGCATTCCCGAACGGTGGGGTGCGACCGGGGACCGTCCGGGCGTCAACCTGCTGGAGGACCTCTCCGAGGCGACAGCCGGGCGCATCGCGCACCAGGTCCGCGCGGCGACGCGGCCCGGCGACGCGACGGTGGCCTCCATCCACTGGGGCGGCAACTGGGGCTACGCCATCCCCAACGAGCAGATCCGCTTCGCCCACCGCCTGGTCGAGGAGGGCGTCTCTATCGTCCATGGCCATTCCGCGCATCATGCGAAGGCGATCGAGGTCTACGAGGGGCACCTGATCCTCTACGGCTGCGGCGATCTGCTGGACGATTACGAGGGGATCGGCGGATATGAGGCGTTTCGCAGCGACCTGCGGCTGCTCTACCGGATTCTCGTCGACCCGCACCAGGGCCGCCTCCTGGAGGCCCGGCTGGTCCCCCTGCGGGTCCGGCGGTTCCGGCTGGCCTACGCCACCGAGGCGGAGGCGAGATGGCTGCGCGAACTCCTGAATAGGCTGGGAGCGGCGTTCGGCACCCAGGTGCACCCGGAGAGCGACCACAGCCTGCTCCTGCGCTGGTAAGTGGTGCCCAGGAGGCGTCCTTGTATACGACCGGCGAGAGGGCGCTGCGAAACCCGATCGGTCCCAATGGCGCTATTCCGATGCGCTACCGCCAGCACATGCCCTGCAAGGTGCCCGGCCCAGCGGGCTGGCACGCCCTTTGCTCCAGTCAACAGTAGCAGCAGCGGCGGGATGTCGCAACGACGCCGCGGCGACACACCTCGCTGAGGAATGTTCACCGACGAGGAGGGTATGACGATGGACACCGAGCGCGCAAGGGAGAGACCTACAACGGACGACGAGCAGCAGGACGAGCGCAGCATGTGGAGCGCCGGCAAGGGCCATCGGGATGAGACCGGGCACAGCGGCGTGTATCCGATGTCCGCGCCCGAGGGGGCCAGCCCCGATGCGGAGCTGAAAGGCGAAACCGCGTGGGGTCGGGGCGGCCGGGGCGCTGCGGGGTACGACGATCACGGCAACTCCGAGGTCGTGACCATCCCGCCCGACCGTAGCCAGTAGCCGGCCGCCGGTTGCGTTCTCGGGGTTTGCCTCGGCATTGTTCACCGCGTGCGAGGCGGCCTGAAGCTGCCTCCCCACGGGAGACTCCGGATGGCAGACGGCGGGCCATGAATGGCCCAGGGGCACCCTTCAGGGCCGGTTCCTGCCACGGTCCTTCAAGGCCAGGCCCCCGCGTGAACTTTTCTGAGGTGCACCAGCGTTGTCGTCTGTGGATAGTGGCACAACTGGGGGATGAGCGATGAGTGAGGCTGGCTGGGAGCTTTTCCCGCACGGCGCGGACGTCGGTGTGAGCGGCCGCGGCGCCACCAGGGAGGAGGCGTTCGTGCAGGCCGGCCTGGCCTTGACCGCCGTGGTGGCCGACCCGCGGGCCGTGCGCGCCGACGCGGCGGTAGAGATCACCTGCACGGCGCCCGACGACGAGGCGCTGTTGGTAGCCTGGCTCAACGCCCTTATCTACGAGATGTCCACCCGCCACATGCTCTTCGGCCGCTTTCAGGTCCACATCGCCGACCACTCCCTGACGGCCACGGCCTGGGGCGAGCCCGTCGACGTGGCGCGCCACCAACCGGCGGTGGAGGTCAAAGGCGCGACCTATACCGCGCTGCTGGTCCAGCGCGAGCCGGGCGGGATATGGCGCGCCCAGTGCGTGGTCGATGTGTAGTACCCGGCCACGGGAGATGACCATGGATCCGACAGCATTGACACGACGATCGGCCTACGAATGGCACATCCCACCCACTGGGCGCATGCGGGTGCCCGGTGTCATCTACGCCACGGAGGCGCTGGTACGCGACATGGACCCCAAGGTCCAGGAGCAGGTGTGTAACGTCGCCATGCTCCCCGGCATCCAGCAGGCCTCCTATGCCATGCCCGATGCCCACTGGGGCTACGGCTTTACGGTGGGCGGCGTGGCCGCCTTCGATCCAGACCAGGGCGGGGTGATCTCCGCGGGCGGCGTCGGCTTCGACATCTCCTGCGGCGTCCGCACCCTGACGACCGGCCTTGCGGCCCGGGAGATCCAGCCCATCAAAGAGCAACTGGCCGATGCCCTGTTCCGCACCGTCCCGGCGGGCGTGGGCCGTACCGGACGCCTGCGCCTGGGCGGCCCGGAGATGGACGCCATGCTATCCGGCGGCGCCCGCTGGGCCGTGGAGCAGGGCTACGGCACGCCGGCGGACCTGGAGCGCATCGAGGAGCGCGGGTGCATGGCCGGGGCACGGCCCGAGGCCATCTCCGCGCAGGCCCGTAAGCGACAGCAGGATGAGATGGGCACGCTTGGCTCCGGCAACCACTACCTGGAGGTGCAGCAGGTGGTGGAGATCTATGATGCCCAGACGGCGGCGGCCTTTGGGCTGAAGCAGGGCGAGGTCGTGGTCAGCATCCACTGCGGGTCGCGCGGCCTGGGCCACCAGGTCGGCACCGAGTACCTGGCGGCGATGGTCCAGGCGGCGGCGAGCCACGGCATTGCCCTGCCGGACCGCGAATTGGCCTGCGCGCCCATCGCCTCGCCCATCGGCCAGCAGTACCTGGGGGCCATGCGCGCGGCCATCAACTGCGCCTTGGCCAATCGCCAGATCATCACCCATCTGGTGCGCGAGGCCTTTGCCACGGTGTTGCCCGGCGCAGAGTTGCCGCTGCTCTACGACGTCTCCCACAACACCTGCAAAGTGGAGGAGCACCGCGTCGACGGCCAGGTCAAGCGTCTCTTTGTCCATCGCAAGGGTGCCACCCGGGCCTTTGGGCCCGGCCATCCCGAGCTGCCGGACGCCTTCCGCGCGGCCGGCCAGCCCGTCCTGATCGGCGGCACCATGGGCACCGCCTCCTACGTTCTGGTGGGCACGGCCGAGAGTGAGCGCCTCTCCTTCAGCTCCTCCTGCCATGGGGCCGGGCGCAGCCTCAGTCGCCACCAGGCCCTCAAGCAATGGTCGGGGCGTGAGATCATCGACCAGTTGGCCGGCCAGGGCATCCTGATCCGCAGCCCCTCCGCGCGCGGGGTCGCCGAGGAGGCGCCCGGCGCCTACAAGGACGTCAGCGCGGTGGTGGAGGCGGCCGATCAGGCCGGGCTGTCCCGCACGGTCGCCAGGTTGGTGCCCCTCATCTGCATCAAAGGGTGAGGCATATCGTTCCCCGCGAGGGGGTGGCCATGGCCAGACGTAACGAAGAGATCAGCGCGCTGCTGGAGAACATCGCCAGGCTGCTGGCGTTGAAGGGAGAAGACCCCTTCCGCATCCGCGCCTACACGGAGGCCGCGCGGTCCATCAGCGCCACCGGCGCAGACATCGCCGCCCTGCACCGGGCAGGGCACCTGCTCAAAAGGCCCACACGCTGCAACTGGAGCCTTGAGGGCGCAAAAGCCCGAATACACGCGCTATTTCACCTACGCCGACTCGCTGTCCGCGATTTCCTGGGCCTCGGCACACTGGGGCGTCAATTACTACTGGCTGCTGCGCGTGGCGCGCTGCGAGTCGGGCCTCAACCCCTACGCCTATAACCCCAACGGCCCATCCGGGCTCTTCCAGTTCCTGCCGGGCACCTCCTGGCTGTACGCAGCGCGCATCGGCGAGACGCGCTCGTACTGGAATCCCTATGCCTCGGCCAACGTAGCGGCGTTCATGTTCCACGCCGGCCTCTCCTACCAGTGGGGATGCCGTTAGGGCGCCGGCGGCAGGCTCTCCAGGTGGCGAATAACCTCTCGCGTCAGCTCGCTGGGAGTCGACGAACCCGCGGTCACGCCCACGGTCTTGACCCCCGCCAGCCACTCCGGCTTGATCTCGGCCACCGAGTCGATCAGGTGCGCCGGCCGGCCCGCGATCTCCTGCACCACCTGCACCAGGCGGTTGGAGTTGTTGCTGCGGCGGTCGCCCACCACCAGTACCACATCTGCTTGCTTCCCCTGCGAGACGGCCGCTTCCTGCCGCACCTGCGTGGCCAGGCAGATCTCGTTGTGCACCTCGGCCTGCGGGTATTTCGCCCGGATCGCCTCCATCGTCGCCGCGGTATCCCACTTGCTCAGCGTCGTCTGGTTCGTCGCGGCGATCTTCTCCGCCCGCAGCTCCAGAGCCGCCACGTCGGCCGCGTTCTCCACCAGGTGCACGTGCTCCGGCTCTTCCCCTACCACGCCCTCCGGCTCGGGATGGCCTCTCTTGCCGACGTAGATGATCTCATAGCCCTGTGAGACGAGCGTGCGCACAAGATCGTGCGTGCGCGTCACATCGGGGCAGGTGGCGTCGATACAGTTCAGGCCCTTCTCTCGGGCACGTGCTTTAACCTGCGGCGACACCCCGTGCGCCGTGAAGATGACCGTCCCCTCCGTCACCTGATCCAGAATGCTCAGGCGATCCGGGCCATCCAGGGTGACGATGCCGAAGGCCTCCAGCCCCTCCACCGCATGGCGGTTGTGCACGATCTGGCCGAGCACATAGATAGGCCGGGGCGTGGCGGGATCTTTGGCCACCGTCTTGGCCAGGGTCAGCGCATCGACCACACCGTAGCAGTAGCCGCGCGGGGAGATTTTGATGACATCCATGACTCTAGTGTACCAATCCCCGCTCAGTGCGTGCGCGCGACCTCCGCGAGGTCATCACGCTCCGACTCGCCTTTCCGTGGCCGGCCTCGGCGGGGTAAGTGGCCGGCCTGGTTGGGCAACCGCCCGGCGTCGCCAAGGGCCCGGCGCAGCAGGAACTCGATCTGCGCGTTGGTGCTGCGCAATTCGTCGGCGGCCCAGCGGGCCAGCGCGTCATGGACGGCGGGGTCCAGGCGCAGCAGGATGCTCTTGCGCTCAGCCATGGTCGCTCACCCTGCCCCAATCACTGGTACAGCGACCCGGTGTTGACCACCGGTTGCGTACCCCGATCCGCGCACAGCACCACGAGGAGGTTAGAGACCATCGCCGCCTTGCGTTCTTCGTCCAGCTCCACCACGTCATGTTCGGCCAGGCGCGCCAGGGCCAGCTCGACCATGCCCACCGCCCCGGCCACGATGCGCTGGCGGGCCGCCACCACCGCCTCCGCCTGCTGGCGTTGCAGCATCGCGTGCGCGATCTCGGGGGCGTAGGCCAGGCGGCTGAGGCGTGCCTCGATCACCCGCACGCCCGCCACTTCCACCCGGTCGGCGATATCGGCGCAGAGCTGGGCGGTGATGAGCGCGGCGTTCTCCCGCAGCGAGAGCTGCCCGTCGATGCGGGCATCGTAGGGAAAACTGGTGGCGATGTGACGCACGGCCGTTTCCGATTGCATCACGACAAAGGTCACGAAGTCGTCCACCTCATAGAGCGCGCGTGCGGTATCCGCCACCTGCCAGACCACCACTGCCGCGATCTCGATGGGATTCCCATCGGCATCGTTGACCTTGGCCATGGCGGTCTCGTGCGTGCGCAGCCGGGTGGAGATGGCCCGCCGCCGGGCGAAGGGATTGACCCAGCGCAGGCCGGGCGTGCGCATCGTCCCGCCGTAGCGGCCGAAGAGCTGCACGACGCGGGCCTGGCCGGGGGCGACCGTGGTCAGGCCGGTCAGCGCCGCGGCGCCGAGCGCGAGGAGCAGGCTGCCAATGAGGCTCGCCGCTGATCCCGTCGTGCCATGACCGCCGTGGCTGACCAGCGCGCCGACGAGCAGCCGCACGCCGGCAAGCAGGGCCAGGAGGCTGAGGCCCAACACCGGCAGTCCGGGCAGGTCGTGCGCGGGCCGCTCCCGTAGCTGCGGTACGGCCAGATCGATCGCATCCCCGGCCCTGGTCTGCACGGCCATCCGTTCGTTCATCCTCCCGCGGTCTTCTGTGTCTCGCGCTTGCACCTAGTATAGCACGGTGATATCCTCTATATCATCATGATATCACTTTTCCCTGGAAGGAGCGAATAGGTGACACCGAAACATGCGTCTGGGGCAGCCACGATTCCGGCCGCGCTGGCCGCCGCCCTGGCGCTTGCCGGCTTGCTCGTAGTGAGTGGCGTGCCATCGGCGATGGCGCGTACCGCGTCGGCCGCGAGCGGCGCTCCGTCTGTGCCGCCCGGCGCCCCCATGGAAGACGTCCGCTACGCCCATGAGTGGCCCGCCCCGAACGGGAACCTGTACAACACGCGTGTCGCGCACACAACGATCTCCTCGGCCAACGTGTCGACGCTGGGGGTTGCCTGGACGCTCCCACTGACGGGCCGCGGCCTCGTGGGCCTGGCCGGTTCGAACGCGACGCTGGCGATCGTGGGCAGCACGCTGCTCGCGGGCGCCGGCGTCCCGCTGACCAAGACGCAGCACCCGGTGGTGGTTGCCTATCGGCTTGGTGCGACGGGACACCTCGCTCCCACACCCTCCGGGTCGGGCCAGGGCCAAGCGCCGGGCGCGGCCCGCTTCTTGGTGGCCAATGCCGCGGGACCGTTTGCACCGGTATCGCCCCAAGGTATTTAATGTGCATAGTTTGAAGGAGGGGCACCATGGACGTGGCACCGGCGCCCGTGTTGATGGAGGAGCGGACGATGGCTGAGCGCGTGCTGGAGATGGAGCGGCTCTCCAAGCGCTACGGGGACGTGGTGGCGCTGCACGACCTGAGCTTCCAGGTCCGCGCCGGCGAGCTGTTCGGCTTCGTCGGCAGCAACGGTGCCGGCAAGACGACCACCATGCGCATCATCATGGGCGTGCTCCGCGCCGACGCCGGGGAGGTCCGCTGGGCCGGCGCACCGCTAACCTTCGCTACCCGGCGCCGTATCGGTTACATGCCGGAGGAACGCGGCCTCTATCCCAAGATGCGTGTGCTGGAGCAACTCGTCTACCTGGCCGAGCTGCACGGCACGACGGCCGCCGTGGCGCAGCGTGCCGCCGCGCACTGGCTCGAGCGCCTGGACCTCGCCGCGCGCACGCATGATGAAGTGCAGTCGTTGAGCCACGGCAATCAGCAGCGCGTCCAACTGGCAGCCGCGCTGGTCTTTGCCCCCGAGATCCTGATCCTCGACGAGCCGTTCGCGGGACTCGACCCGGTGGCCGTTGACGTGATGAGCGCGGCGCTGCGCGAACAGGCGAACAGCGGCATGCCCGTGGTATTTTCCAGCCATCAGCTCGAGCTCGTCGAGCGGCTATGCGACCGGGTGGGCATCATTCGCAGCGGCCGCATGGTGGCGTGCGGGACGGTAGCCGAGTTGGCGGGTGGAGGTGCTGAACGGCTCTGGCTGGATGCACCCCTGGCGCCGGAGGGCTGGGTGCAACGCCTGCCAGGCGTGAAAGTGCTGCGCAGAGAGGGGACGCGCACGCTGCTCGAGCTGGGGCCGGGGAGCGACGATCAGATGGTGCTGCGTGCGGCCCTGGAAACCGGTCCGGTGCGCGAATTCCGGCGGGATGTACCCAGCTTGAGCGAGCTCTTCCGCCACGTGGTGACCGACAAGGGGGCCGCATGAACGGCATGGCAACCTTGCGCCTCGTGGCGCGTCGCGAGATTGAGGAGCGGCTGCGCAGCCGCCTGATCTGGGTCATGACCGCGCTCACCACGCTGCTGGTGGTGGCGCTGATCGTCATCCCAGCGGTAGTGCGCCAGCCGGCCAAGCCCACTGTCGTCGGGCTGGTCGGCTCGCCGGCGCAGGCAGTGGGGCCGGCTGTTCAGGCCATCGCCAGGGCCGCGCAGGTAGACATCAAGGTCGTGGACGTGGCGAACGACGCGGCGGCCCGCGCGGATCTGCAACACGGGTCCCTCGACGTGGCCCTGAACATCGGCGCGCACGGTGCAGTGGCCGAGGTGCGCGGGTCGGTCGGCTACTTCCAGGTGCAGACCCTCTCGCCTACGCTGCAGGCCGTATTGCAAGCCGCCCTGAATGCCGTGCATCAACGGCAGGTGCTGGCCGCGGCGGGCGTGCCGCCCGCCACGGTGCGGGCAGCGCTGGCACCGGTGCCGTTCTCCACCAGGTCACTCCAGCCTCCGCCCACCGATCAAGTAGCCCGCGACGTAGCCGCGCTGGCGACGGGCATCCTGCTGTACATAAGCCTGGCGCTCTATGGCGCGGCCGTCGCCAATGGTGTCGCCCAGGAGAAGACCTCCCGCATTGCCGAGGTCCTGCTGGCGACCGTGCGGCCTGGCCAGCTCCTGGCCGGCAAGGTCGTGGGCATCGGCCTGTGTGGGGTCGGGCAACTGGCAATCGCGGTCGTGGGCGGCCTGATCGCCAATGCCGCGGTGAAGAGCGCCGTCATCCCGTCCACCGTCTGGTCGCTGCTGCCGGCCATCCTGCTGTGGTTCGTGCTGGGGTACGCGCTGTACGCCTTCGCCTACGCCGCGACGGGGGCGATGGTGGGGCGGCAGGAGGAGGTGCAGTTCGCCAGTCTGCCGATCACGCTGCCGATCCTCGCCGGCTTCCTGCTGACCTACCTCACGATCGCCCGGCCGGACGCCTTGTGGCTACGCCTGCTCTCCTTCCTACCGCCCCTGGCGCCGATCCTGATGCCGGCGCGGCTAGCCCTCGGCACCGTATCATGGTGGGAGATGCTGCTGGCCGTGCTGCTCACGGTGGTGGCCGTGTACGGCATGGTGCGCCTGGCGGCGCGCATCTACGCCCCGGCACTCGTTCGCGGCGGCGCGCGTCTCACCTGGAGCGCCGCTCTGCGCCTGGGGGAAGCATAGCGCAGGCCAACATGTACATTCTCTCCAGCCTGCACATACAACCCCTCCTGGCCGCACGGCGCGATGGTCGGGAAGCCGCCACGACCTCGCTGGACCTGGGTCTGAGCACCGATGAGGTTGGGGTGACGCCGGACGCGGTCACTTTCCCGGACGGCCGGGCGCTGCCCTGGGCAACAATCGAGGATGTCGCAGCCGGTGGGGCAGCCTGCTTCGCCGTCGAAGACGGCACGGTGCGCAAGATTCACGCCTTCTCGCCAGCGCTTGGGCGGGCCTATAGCCTGATGGCGACAAACGGCGCGCCAACGCTCATCAACGGCGGCTTCACGATGCACCGCATCGTCGGCATCGACCCGTACGAAGATACGCGGCGCAAGATCCGCGCGGTCGCTCCCGTGCACGGCCACGTGCTCGACACGGTCACCGGCCTGGGCTACACGGCCATCGAGGCCGCCAGGACGGCGCGCCACGTCGTGACGGTGGAGATCGATCCGACGGTTCTGGAGATCGCCCGCCTCAATCCCTGGTCGCGGCCCCTCTTCGAACTGGCGAACATCGAGCGTATCGTCGGCGACACCTTCGAGGTGATCCAGTCATTCGACGACCACAGTTTCGCGCGGGTTATCCACGACCCGCCGTCGTTCAGCCTCGCCGGCGAGCTGTATTCCGGCGAATACTACCGTCGCGTCTTTCGTGTGTTGCGGCGCGACGGGCGCCTGTTCCATTATGTCGGCAATCTCGATAGCAAGCAGGGGGCGCGGGTGGCGGCCGGGGTGAGCCGGCGCTTGAATGAGGCCGGGTTCGTACGTGTGCTGCGCCACCCCGAAGCCTTCGGCCTCGTCGCCTGCAAGTCGTGAGTTCTATCCATGCTGCGTTGCCCAGATAATCTTGCTCGATTGGGGCATTTCGTGCTCCGCTGTAGGGGCCGTGCCAGACGGCGCATCGCGCTTTCCGTTGTCCTCTTGCCCTGGCTTCTTGTCTCCCTGCCCCTGCCGCCGGATTTAGGGCCACAGGGCGATCTGAGCCTTCCCTCGGCGCTGGCCCTGATGCCCGATACGCCGGAGATCCGCGCCGCCGGGGTCTGGTATGCGGACTACGCGCTGGCCGAGCGCGTCTACGGCGTTGAGGGCGTCAAATCCATGACCGATACGCGCATCTCGCGCTTCCTCGGCGCCATCGTGGCCCTGCATCCCGGTCCGGAGACCGGCGTCTCATCGCTGGCCCTGGGGCGCTGGCAGCAGGTCTACGGCTATGACCTCTTCAGCCTCAGCGCGGAGATCTACACGACGGGCGGCGGAGCGCCAAGCCACGACCTCGGGGTCGTCACCGGCCAGCTCGACCCGTCCTATATCGCCCATCAACTGGCGACCACCGGCTACACGCCGACGCTCGTCGGTCCCGATCGTCTGTTCATACGCTGGCCCCTGCCACCGGGCTCGATGCCCGGCCATGCCATGAACGTCATATCCCTGCCGGGTCACCTGCTGGTGGCCGGGGCCTGGACCACCGACGTGCTCACGGCCACCACGCGCCTGCGCCAGGGCAGCGGTCTCCTGGCCGGTGATGCGCAGGTCCGCCTACTGGCAGCGGCGCTCGGTACGGTGCAGGGAGCTTTCCTGGCCCAGCACAACGCGGAATCGCCCGGCATCGGCCTGTCGGTGCCCGGCCTGCACAAAGGGGCCCGCTTACACCAATTCGCCTTCTACGCCACGGCCTACCAGGAGCCGCGGCCCGGACAGCGCTTCATGGAGATAGCCCTGGCCTATGCGCGACGCGCCGACGCGCTGGCCGACGCGGCAACCTTGCGCACGCGGCTTGCCCAGGAGATGCTGCCCATCTACGGCGCTCCCTGGCGGCGGTTGGTCGCGGTCAGCAGCGTGAGCGCGCAGGGCTCTAATCTGGTGATACGCCTGCGCCTGCGCCCCACCACGTCGCCTCTGCTATGGCAGGATGTCGTGGTGGAGGGGGGCCTCTCGATCCTCACCCCGTAGACCAGCCGACCTGATGCCTGACACTGAAGTGTCATGGCAGGGCACGGGCACTGAAGTGCCTTTGTCCGGCCTTAGTCGGCACGTCCCTGCCAGGCGACTTCAGTCGCCGGTTCCAGCCCGCGCCTGTTGGCACACGCCTCGCAGGGGCAGAGGCGGCGCAGCAGATCGTAGCTGAACAGCCCGTCGTCGTGCCCGTCCGCCCAGGTGAATTGGAGGCCGAAGCGGTTGAGCGGTTGCACATCCACCAGCGTCGTCTGCTGCTCGGAGAAGACCGTGCCGGCATTGACTGCGCCCGGACGTCCCCCCTCGCCCTTGCAGCCCGCGCAGGGGCAACTACGGCGCAATTGGGACAACTCATAGAGGCTGACATGGCCATCGGCCCAGGTAATCTGCATCAGGCCGTTCTCGGCGTCGAGGTCAATGGCCGTCGGCGAGCGCCGGACCGGATCGTCGCGTTGCATCGGGTACTCCATCTCGTGCGCTATGCTATCTGCATGATAGCGCTTCACGTCCGATAGCCACACCAGGGAGGTAAGGATGTACGGCCCCCGCTTACAGGGCGCCAGAGTGACATTGGCCCCCCCACGGCCCGAGTACGTGGACGACTATCTACGCTGGTTCGGCGATCCGCTGGTGACGCGCTATCTGACGATGCGCAACCCACCCTCGCGCCAGCAGGAGGTAGAGTTCTTGGAGCGTATGGCGAGCAACGACAGCGACGTGTTCTGGTCTATCCTGCTGGGCGAGCGCCATATCGGCAGCATCGGCATCCACGGTATCGACTGGCGCAATCGTACGGCTGAGACCGGTATCATGATCGGCGAGCGCGACTGCTGGGGGCAGGGTTACGCCACGGAGGCCATGCGCCTGCGCACGCGCTATGCTTTCGAGGAACTGGGCCTGGAGACGCTGACCACCCGCGTCTTCACGCCTAACGAAGCCAGTCGCCGCGCGCTGCAGCGCGCGGGCTACCAACAGGCCGGCGTGCTACGTCGCCACGTTTACGTTGAGGGGGATTTCCGCGACGTGTGGTTGGGAGAGATTCTGCGCACCGAGTGGCAGGCAACGGCGGGCGCCGACTGACCGAGCTAACGATTGGCACGCGTAGGAGGCAGGATATCGCGCAATGCCAGTTCGACGTCGTCTTGCTGGCCTAGTTCGCGCGCGATATCGCGGTAGCTATCGATGATACGGCGCAACACCGGACTGTCCGATGGCTCTACCTGAAGCAACGATACGAGTGTCTCCCTTAGTTCAGTAGCGACACGCACGGTGGCTATCCTCCTCACGCGGCCAGGCTGTAGTGACCGCACGGCGCCATGGTACGCGGAGATAGCTGCCGACACCACCCCCAACCGGGGGCCGCACTACCACCCGATCGGATAAAACAACGCGTTACCGCTTCGGTGCAGTATCGTCGTTCTCCAGCACCTGGCGGACGATATAGAGTGGGCGCGCGCGCACCTCGTCGTAGATGCGCCCGAGATATTCGCCGATGATGCCCAGGAAGATGAGCTGAATGCCGCCCAGGAAAAGCACCAGGATCAGGGTGGTGGCCTGGCCGACGATGGCGCCCGTGAAGACGCGCAAGATGACGGCGATGAGAATGCCCACCAGGCTCAAGCCGGCCAGGGCGAAACCGAAGCTGGTGGCCAGTTGCAGCGGCACATAGCTGAAGCCGGTGATGGCATCCAGCGCGAAGCGAATCATCTTCTGGAGAGGGTATTTGGTCTGTCCGGCGAAACGCTCTTGCCGGTCATAGAGCACGGCCTCCTGCCGAAAGCCCACCCAGGCGGAGAGGCCGCGCATGAAGCGATGGTGCTCGCGCATCGCAATCAGGGCGTCGGCCACGCGTCGATCCACCAGGCGGAAGTCCCCGGTATCGCGGGGGATCTTCACGGAGGTCAGGCGCTCGATCAGGCGATAGAAGGCGGCGGCGGTCATCAGCTTGAAGCGCGTCTCGCCGGCGCGTTGGCGCCGCTGCGCGTAGACGACTTCCGCACCGGCGCGCCAGCGCGCGACGAGCTCGGGGATGACCTCGGGCGGGTCTTGCAGGTCCGAGTCGATGATGATGATGGCCTCGCCGCGGGCGTGATCGAGCCCGGCTGAGATGGCAATCTGATGGCCAAAGTTGCGCGAGAAGTCGACCACGCGCACGCGGCGGTCATGCTCGTGCAACGCGCGCAGGGCCTGAATCGAGCCGTCGCTGCTGCCATCATTGACCAGGACCAGCTCGAACGGCTCACCCAGCGCCTCCATGACCTCTACCACGCGCTGGTAAAAGTGCGGCACCGTCTCCACCTCATTGAAGATTGGCGCCACCACGGAGAGGACCGGCCGGCCGGCCACACGCCGTTCCGCTACCTGAGCCGGTAGCTGCTCAAGGTGTGTCGACATGCGGCGTCCTCCCCGTGTAGCGCGACCGGCTGGCGGCGTCGCGACTCCAGTGCTCTCACACACCATGGTACCGTCATCTCGGCCAAAGCGCAGCACCCAGACGGTACTCCTGCCCACACCCGAGGTGTACCACAGCATGATGAAATGCGGGTTAACGCCCTGTTAAACTTTCGGTACCCTACCACGGGTCGATGTCGTTGAAAGCGCTCCGGTCGGCGACACTGGCTATCCCAGGCGCTCGCGCACGCTGAATTCTTCGCGGCGATCGTAGGCGGCGTTGCGTATCATCTCGCCGAGCAGGCCGGTGCTCACCAACTGCACGCCCATCAGGATCAGCAGTATGCCCAATAGCAGGGCCGGGCCGTGGGACGTGAAGATGCTCTGGCCGTCAAAGATCTTCAGGTAGGTCAGCGCCAGCAGCAGCACCGCGCCAACGCCAAACAGGAACAGGCCGGTGGGCGCAAAGAGATGAAGTGGCTTGCTCATGTAGCGCGTCAGGAACATCACTTTCATGAAGTCGATCAGGCCCTTGAGCAGCCGGCCGGCCCCAAACTTGGAGCGCCCGTACTTGCGCGCGTGATGCTCGACGGGGATCTCCGTGACGCCAAAGCCCTTCCAGTAGGCCAGGGCGGGGATGAAGCGGTGCAATTCTCCGTAGAGGCGCACCGTCTCCACCACCTCGCGACGGTAGGCCTTGAAGCCGCAGTTGAAGTCGTGCAGCTTGATCCCCGTGCCCAGGCCCACCACGCGGTTGAAGAGCCGGCTGGGCAGCGTCTTGGAGAGCGGGTCATGGCGCACCTTCTTCCAGCCGGAGACCAGATCATAGCCTTCG
>Ga0209062_1002805_pt1 | contig 21907 bp, 13 predicted proteins | sample Coa_R2_2_FD_187158 | JGI IMG/M metagenome (GOLD analysis project Ga0209062, IMG submission 187158) | Surface soil microbial communities from Centralia Pennsylvania, which are recovering from an underground coalmine fire - Coalmine... | ecosystem: Environmental > Terrestrial > Soil > Unclassified...
TTCGCAGGCTGGCTCGGGACTACGAACGACTGACTCAAACACTCGCTGCATGGCATTGGGTTGCTTTCCTGGTTCTCCTGCTCCATCGTTGGACACTATTAACCACTTAGGTTCATAACAGGCTCTAAGAAGTGCTTTGACGAGCCGGTTCGCGACGGGCAAAAGCGGTTATTTCGGTTCGAGCGTGACCCACACACCATCGTCGTCGCCCGGCCAGTCCCACTGGTTGTAATCTGCGATACCCGTGTAGGCCCGAAGCGAGGCATTGAGCAGTTTCGCCACGATCTGGATGTCGGCTTCGTTTTCGCCATACAAACAACACTGGCATTCGATCACGGCGGTCGGGCCACTCAAGACATTTCGGATGATGCGGACGGCCTCTGGATTGGCGCAGAGGTTCGTCGCGTTGAAATACGTCGACTCATCCTCACCCAGTGCCAATCCCTCATGCCAGCCATGTCCGCCAAAAACCAGCTTGGCAATGGAACGTGAGGGGAACATCGCAAGCACCGCAGATAAACTGCCGATATCCGTCACTTCGTTGTAGAGGTAGGCGCTCGGGCCAAAGTGATCCCGAGCGGTTGATGTCCACAGGCTTCGCTCCTCTGCGGAACCAAAGATAATCACGACCGTCAGTTCGCTGGGGTTGGTGTCGGCAGTTGGAATATCGGGATTCACGATCTGCACGACAGCAACTCTCCGGGACCGAAGTGATACGCGCCTGCGCGAGCGAGTGTTTCTTCACCACTATCACCGACCAGCACCGGAGAGGGTGAACGCCGCCCACTTCTTGGGGTGCGACTTCCCACCCGCAACTGGCTTGGGTCCCTCCGCCTCATCCTCCGACGCAGCAGACGGCCCGCCGAATTCCTTGGCCCAGTCGACAATCTTGTCGGGATTGCGATAGATGTCCAGTTGCGCCTGACGCAGCGACTCCATCGCACTGAGATTCTTCACCCACAAGTAATGGTAAAACCGACCCATCAATGCCGCCGTACTCCGGTCCGGCGTTTTCCACAACGATGCGACCACATTGTGAGCCCCGGCATCGTGAAATGCACGCTGCAGACTGAACGTCCCCTCACCACCCGCCACATCACCCACACCCGTTTCGCACGCCGAGAGAACTGCCAACTCCAGGCCGCTCAGATCCAGATCGATCAATGCTTCGCCGGTGAGAATGCCATAGCTTGGCGTCTTGGGATTGTTGGCACCGGCAAACACCAGACCTGACATCACCAGAGGGCTGTTCGCAGCACGGCCAATACGCTCGCCAAACCGGTTGGCAAAATCTGTCTCGTTGAGGTTGAAGACGAAGCGGAACGAGGGGTCGGCGAAGAAGCCATGTGTCGCCAGGTGGGCATAACGAGCCTTGGGCAAGGCCGTCAACACCGCTTCGGATGTCGCTTGCTCCTCGGTCAATGTTGTGGTGGGTAAGTTTTTCTTGCGAGCAACCCTGGTGAATCCTTCGGCTTCCCCGCGTGTGTAGTCCAAAGGATCCCATTTCACCAGCGCACCAGATTTGACAAGTGGGCTGCTGCGAACAACCGCCGATGCGGCTACGGGAGCCAGTTCTGCGTCGTACTTCACTCCCCCGATGGCCAGCACGCCGGCACGCGGATTCTTGCGTGGTTCTTGGGGCCAGAGTTTGTCGAGCAGGAATGGCGCGTGTGGAATAGTGGCGATGGCGTACTGTTCGAGGAGAATGGTATCGGGTTTGTCTCCGGGCAGAGCGGCCCACGGCAGCCGGCACAGAGCAGAGTCGGGGCAGATGTAGAGCGTCTTGATGCTGGCGGGTAGTTCTTTGCTAATCTTCTCCCAGACCAGTTCGCGAACTCTGGTGGGGATATCAGCAGGCACCTTTTTCCGCTGCGTGATCGCTTCACGCCAGGACTTCACGGCCTGGTCGATCTCCTCAGCTGTGTCGTTGAGAATCACCCACCCGATTTTCTCTTTCGAGACCACGAAGGCGAGATAACGCGGAGTTCGTTTTTCACCCGCCTTGCCGTACTCGAAGTGAGTGAAACGGACGAAATCGATAAGGACGGTGTCGGCTGGGAGGACTTTCTGCAAGTCGCTGGGCTGAGAGGCAGCGAGTTTCTCGGCGCGTTCGACGGTGGGTAAGAGCGGACGAATCGCTCGCGTCAGTTCCTCAATCTGGTTCTCGTAAAGTTGGATCTCCTGTTCGCGTCGCTTGAGTGTGACGGGATCCTGGGTGAGTGGGGCGAGCAGGAGTTCAGCGCGGCGTTGGCGGGCAGAGATCAAGTCGGCGAGAAGCTTCGCAGCCTGTGGGTCGGTTGCGGCGGCGCGGGCTTGTTGCTGTCGCCATTCGTAAACACGAGAGATAAAGCCTTTATCGATCCACAGTTCTGAATAAGCCTCGCCTGAATTCATCTCGTTTGTCCAGGTGATTGATAAGAAGCCATCGCGATACCGCGGTTGTGAAGCGATCAGCGTGAGAGCGGGGCCAATGGCTTTCTGTTGAGCAAACACAAGAGAAAGTCGACGCGACATTGCAAGCGCATCGCGCACCAGTGGCTTGGCATCCGCGGGCATCTGCTGAGCAAGATAAAACATCGCCAAGTTGCCAAGACTGTTTGCGCAGTCGGGATGGTCTCCTTGGAAGAGCCGTTTATCCATTGCCACAGCTTCTTTGTAGAGGGGCCCTGCGTCCGCCAACTTCCCCCGATCCTGGTACAGAGATGCCAAGTTATTCAGGCTCTTGGCCACGTGGGGATGGTCCCCCTTGAACAGTCGCCGAGTCATCTCCAGGGCGTCCTTGAAGAGCGGTTCGGCGTCCGCCAACTTCCCTCGTGCTTGATACAGGAATGCCAAGTTATTCAGGCCGCTTGCGATGTCGAGATGGTCCTTCTTGAACAGTCGCTTGGTCATCTCCAAAGCCTCTTTGTAGAGCGGTTCGGCCTCGGCCAACTTGCCTTGCGCCCGGTACAGGAACGCCATGTTGTTGAGGCTGGTGGCCACGTCAGGGTGATCGTCCTTGAATAGACGCTTGGTCATCTCCAGGGCATCCTTGAGGAGAGATTCCGCATCGGCGAGTTTGCCCTGGTCGCGATACAGAATCGCCAGGTTATTCAGGCTCGTGGCTAGCCTGGGGTGGTCGTCCTTGAATAGACGCTTGTATATGGCCATAGCTTCTTTGTAGAGCAGCTCCGCGTCCACCAGTTTCCCCAGGTCGTGGTACAAAAACGCCAAGTTATTCAGGCTGTCGGCCACACTCGGGTGGTCGTCTTTGAATAGACGCTTGCGCATCTCCAAAGCATCCTTATACAGCGATTCGGCCTCGGCATATTTGCCTTGCAAATTAAACAGGAATGCCAGGTTATTCAGGCTGGTTGCCACACTGGGGTGATCGACCTTGAACAGCCGCTTCTTCATCTCCAGTGCGGCTTTGTAAAGCGGTTCGGTGTCGGCCAGCTTACCTTGGGCTCGGTACACCAATCCCAGATTGTTCAAACTGGTGGCGAGGTTAACGTGACCATCAGGGAACTCGGTCTTCGGATAGAGCTTGCGGGCAATTTCTAACGCCGTGCGGAAAGCCTTCTCCGCTTCGGGGTATCTTCCCTTCTGGGATGCCTCAATGCCGGTGTCTATCAACTTGTCCCACTTGGCGAGCAGTTCTTTCCGCTCTTCGGGAGTAAGCTTCTTGGGTGGATCGTCGGCGCTGGCGGGGACGGCCAGTAAGGCACCGGCCAGCATGCAGAATGCCAGGAACATGCGGCTCATGGGCAATCTCACATTCGTGACGAGCGCGGAGGAAGCTCACAGCAGTGTGCGAAGCATCGATATGAACGATAACAGACGGCAAGTGTCCAAGAAAGCAACCCCGGCCCACTCCTGTTACAGAGGGGAAAGGCCGGAGAGTTGTGGTGCAAGTGGGATCACGTCGTTCCGGGTTGCGACCAGGGGATGTCCATCCGGCTGTGGGCCGGGTGGTCGCTGCCCATCAGAAGATAGGCTTCGCGGGCGTGACCGCCGAGATGCGGCAGGTCGGTGAGAGGAACTTGTGGGAATTCGCGGTAGAAACAAATGTCTTCCGGCAACGGCGCGGGGGCGAGTTCCGCGTCGGGCAACGCGGTGCGTGCCAGCGCCAATAGGCGGTCGCCATCGTCGCCGGACGGGACTGCGAGCACGGTCATTTCGTACGGCCGGGCGCCAGTCGGCGTGAGCGAAGGAGCGGCTGCAGTGAATGCTTCGGTCAGCAATGTCTCGGCGGTGCCGCTTTGCGTGCGGGCGCGGAAGAACACCGTAGCCGGGTTGGAATGATCGAGTCGCAGGTCCAGGAACTCGCGGGCCTTCGTCAGGAGTAGTTCGCGGAACGGCGCGCCCTTCTCAAGCGGTTTCAAACACACGCTGCCCAGCCCGCGGAACTTGCGGGTGATGGCTTTCTGGAGCGTCTGATCGAAGGCGAGCAAGTCTTCCGGCGCCAGCCCGGCGAGGAACTGGTCGGCGGCATCGGCCAGATCCTTGCAGCCATCCGGCAGGATCATTTTGCCAGGACCGTGCGAGGAGGGAGTCAGCCGCGAGATGTTCGCCAGCGCCGCATGCATCTCGTTGAGTGTGGAGCGGCAGAAGTTGATCTCTCGGAGGTATTCCGGGGCGTTGCCCGCCAGTTTGCGGAACACCGAGAGCGTCATTTCCAGAACATGTAACTGCAACCGCTTACGCGGATAGATGCGGAGCAAGTCCAGCGATTCGGCGGCGTTGGACTTGCGACTGACCGTTGCGCCCAGGCCGCTTGCGCCCAGGGCGCCAATCGCCTGGATCAGCCGCGAATAAATGCTGCGTACTTCCTTGTCGAGTTCATTGCGCAGTGGTTCCAGAATCTCGACCTGATGCTTCAGCTTCTCTCCAATCTGCCGAACCGCCTCCTCCGCACCGGCGAGCCGGTATTGCGGCACCTCGAGGAACGTGGCGGCCATCACCGCCAGGTGCGCTTCGGTTTCTTTCGCCAGCTCTTCAAATCGCGTGTTGAAAGTGGTTGCGAGTGAACCGGCATTCTGCCCGTCGTTGCCCGGTTTGCCGACGAGCTTGACGAGCTGTTCGAGAACCGCACAGGCACCCGCCGCATCGAGCCGGCTACCAGAAGGAGTGCGTGTGCGAAGCGGATCGATGAAGGCGTCGAAGACGCGTTCCGGGTCCTCGCGCAGTGTTGCGGTCGCGGCAGACGTGAACGCGTCTGTCATCGCTTCGAACGAAAGCTTCCGCTCAGCCCACTGCTGCGTCAGCCACTCGGCGATGTGTTCGCGGAGATGGACAGCTTCCTTTGCGGTCCAGCGCTGGAGTTGCCGCTGAGCGAGCCGATTGGTCGCGGCCCCCAGCACCTCCGGCCGTGGCCAACTGAGCCGGAACAGGCCAAACGTCTGACATGCCGGAACGGAAGTCGGGAACGCGTTGCGGTAGACATCGCGTCCCTCGTCGGCGACGCGTCCGGCGGGCGTGAGAAGTTCGTGGAAGAGCGCGCGGGCTGCCATGGCCACGATGGACTGCGACTTGTGTGTGTCCACCCCGCGTGGCAACTGCAACAGACTGATCCGGGCGAAAGGAGCTTCGCTGTCGGTAACCGGCGCTTCCGACTTATCGAATGCTGTCTGATAGCGTGTTTTCTTCGACTGGAAGTGATGCAACTCGGCCAGGGCCGCGTAAGTGTTGCCCACCGCGGACGAACGCGGGGCGTTGGCGTCAGCCGGCGGGGCAAAGAAAACCCCCACAACCTCCGGTCGAAGGTAGCCAACCTGTCGCAGTTCGTGGCGAACGAGGAAAGCCAAATCGATGAACATGCCGCTGCCGGTCCCGCCCGCGAGATTCGCGATGACGAAAGCACGCGGACGGTTGGTTCGAAGACCGAGCTTGGTGGCTTTGTCAGCCTGCATCAGTGCATCGTCCGTCAGGAAGGTTTCGATTTCCTGACGAATTCGCTGCGCGACGGTGCGGTAGTGGTCAAAGAGAGCCAGTCGGCCGAAAGCACGCACACCATCGGCGGAACCGGGATTTCGCGGCAATTTGTACAGCGAGCCGGTCGGCAACCACTGTTCGACCGACGGCAGTGAATCACGCTGGAGATAGTGCGTGGATCGATTCAGACGGGCCGCAACCACTTCGCGAGCGATCAAGGTGGCTACATTGTCGGTCGGCAGCGGACTGGACACAGCCTCCGGATCGGTATCGACATACAGGATGCGCACGTGTGGCGTGCGATCGAGAGAACCGTATCGATCAGCGATGGCGCGCTTCAGTTCCTCCGCAACACGCCGACCGGTCTGGCCAATCGCGACGACAAGCGCAGGGAAGAGTGCGCCATCGCCCGTTTTCTCGGGCGGCGCGATGCCGAGATTTCCCATCCGCCCGGTCTGGAGGACGGCGGGGCGGTTGAGGGTATGCGCGGGGTTGCTCCCAGGTGCGCCAGGAGTCACCAACCGCAAGCCCGAGCCGGGAGTCGAAGCGAGTTGGGACAGCGGCGTGCCGCCCGCTCCCTGCCCGGGTTTGATGAGCGGCGGAAGCACCGCCGGCGGCGGGGTGCGTTCACGAGCGGGGCTGGATTCCACACCAGCCATTCGGGTGGCCTGGATGGAATCGGCGAGAGCATGTCCGGTCCCCCCCGGCATGGTGGGGACGCCCGAACTGGGAGTGGGACGAGTCGGGTCGCGCGCGGGTGTGTGTGAAGGAGTGATGGCCTGCGTGGACGGTGCAGGCAAACCGCCCAATTTCAACGCGCGGACCAGTTCGGTGCAACTCGGCCAGCGATCCTCCGGCTTCTTCGCCAGCGCCCGACCGATCACGGCTCTATCGGCCAACGGCAGCGAGTTCATGTCCGGCGTGCCGTTAATGTGCTGCATTAATAATTGGCGCGTATTTGTGCCGTTAAACGGCCGCGTGCCGGTCAGCAACTCCTGGAACACAATGGCAAGGCTGTACTGGTCCGAGTAACGCGACACCCACCCCTCGAACGTCTCGGGGGCAGCGTAAACCGGTGTCACTCCACCTGTTACGGTGGCTTTCACGCCTTCCAAGACTTTCGCCAGACCAAAGTCCGCCACCTTGATGTGGTTGAAGACCAAAAACAAGTTCTGCGGCTTCACATCAAGGTGTTGGATCTGATAGTAGTTGTTCATCAGATCGAGCGCTTCGGCGGTTTCCTCCATGTAGCGCATCAATTCATCGCGCGGAATCCCCGGCAGCCCCTGTCCGCGGCATTCGCGGAAGCGGTCCCACAGATTCCGGTCGGCCAGCTCCATCACGATAATGAGCTGGCCATCGATGATACGGAATTGTTCGAGCGACAGGATATAGGGGTGGCGGATGCCCTTAACGCGTTCCAGCGCCTTGGCTTCCTGTTCCGCCGGGCGGCTCTCTTCGTCGATATCGTCAAGATTGCCGAAAACGAATTTCGCGGCCTTCAGAAGTCCGCCGGGAGCTTCGACCTTCCAAACTTCGCCGAATCCGCCGCGTCCGAGGCGCTCAATGAGCCGGTAGCCCTTGAGGGGACCGGGCAGCTCTTCTTGGCTAACCAAACGAACCGGCATAAATACGCACGCCTAGGGGCGAAGCCACACCACCACCCAATTGGGAGAGGCGCGATTCCGGGCTATCTAGTCTCTAGTTCAACCGATGAGGTTTGGCAAAAACTCACAATGCAACGGGTTTTCAGTTCGCGCCATATCTGAAATCGTTCGGAGGACGGAAGTCCTCCGAACGATTTCCAAGGTTCCTGTTGCTCTGTTGAACCTTGGTCGGTTGCCGCAGAATTCGGTTTTTTCGGAGCGGTTTTCTCTAACGAGCGCGACAACCGACCCAAGGTACTCAAACAGAGAAAGTTCGTGTTCCAGTCTTTCCGCCAATTGCGTATCATGCCTCCCCCCGGATGGAGGAAATGTGAAATTCGAAGCACGGTATCCAAAAAGAGTCGCGTTCAGCGAACTTTGAACGCCGGGCTTGGAATGCCACAGACACGATCCGGCGGCGAATGTTGGGACAGGCCCGCAGCCACTCCCACATCCTCGGACAGCATTCTCCGGATTCTGAATCAGATGGAAGGGACCTCTTTCTCATGAGTACAACGCCCGGATTGTTGGTGAGCGTGCGGTCGGCGGATGAAGTGGTGGCAGCACTTGATGGCGGCGCGGATTTGATCGACGTGAAAGAGCCGGCCAAAGGACCGCTGGCCCCGGCGGAAGCCGAAGTTGTCGCGGCGGTCATTGATGCGGTCGAGGGTCGGGTGCCGGTGAGTGCCGCTCTCGGCGAATGGTCGTCCAACGCCATCACCGAAGCACACTGGCATCTCGAACTCCCGCTGCAATACGTGAAGTGGGGATTGGCGGGTTACACCCATTCCCCCGGTTGGGGCGAAGACCTGCTCGACACACGCCGCGAACTACCCATCAATACAGAGATGGTGCTGGTGGCTTACGCGGACTGGGAGCGGGCGAAGTCGGTCCCCCCGACGGAAGTCGCGAAGTTCGCCAAGCGTTTCCGCTTCAAGGCATTTTTGCTCGATACCTGGGGCAAGGACAGCAAAACGCTGCTGGATTTCATGAAGCCAGCGGAAGTGGCGGAACTGGTGGACGGCCTCAAACGCGTTTACACCACCGTGGCGGTGGGCGGATCGCTGCGGCCGGAACAACTGAAGCAATTGAAGGGTGTGACGCCGGATTACTTCGCGGTGCGGACCTCCGCATGTGCCGCCGGCAAACGCGACGGCGTCATCGACGCCACTCGCGTGCGCAAGTGGAAAGAACTGCTGGCAGGGGTCAAGGTGTCGTGACCAGTTCGGTAAATGAGAACCTGGCAGGCCCCGTTCTCATTTGAGCTGTTCGGTAAATGAGAACTTGGCAGGCCCCGTTCTCATTTGATCAAAGTAGTAGGCACACGGGTGTGCCGAGTGCGCCTGCTACTTTGATCAATTCACGGGTTTCCGTTCCCGCGTGTTCCCCGACCCCTCCCGTTTTTTCGGGTCACTTCTTCTCCTTGGCCGTCTTGATCTTTGCCTGCTCCAGGGCGATCGCGAGTTCTAAGCATCGGGCCAGGGTAGTTTGTAAGGTTTTTCAACGAGCCGCGACCGCAAGGGAGCGGTTAACGCACCCCGCTCCCTTGCGGTCGCGGCTCGTTGAAAACTCACACGTAACTACGGCCATCTGCTTAGTAACCGTGCCGCTCAGCACGCGGCATCTACTTGAACGCCGCGTTATCTCGTTTGCAGAACGGTGCGATGTTGTTCCCGCCCGGAGGGGTCGCCTTCTGTAGCGTGGGGGCTCCCGCCCCACGCTCTTTTTTGTCTTCCTCTGCACCCCCTGCGATGAATCCCTCACTCTTTGGGTTCCTTCTGTTGGCTCGGTGGTTTTGGTGGTGGAGGCGCCCCATCCAGTTTCTGTTTCAATTCCTCCGTCTCCTTTTTGAGAGTCGCAAGCATGAACTTCAACTGCGCGTTCATTTCAACCAAACGCTTGAGATCGTCGTCCGTCGCGTTCTTCCGCTCGATCAGCTTCGCAATCACCTTCTGCTGATCCTTGAGTTGATTCGCCAGAGACTCGATCAATTCCTCGTTCTCCTTGAACACCTTTTGAGCATCCTTAACGTCCCCCGCGCCCAGCGGGAGCTTGGCACGCAGTTCATCAAAGGACACGACCTCGCCGTCTGCAATCTCGATCAATCGGCGGAGGTTCTTTGGATCGGGGTTGGGGCGGAAAGCGTGAGTCGCCGCGTCCGCGGTAGCACCCATAATCACATTGCTGAACGGCCCCTTCAACTTGAGTTCGATTTTGGGATCGTAGGGAATATCGGCGGGCTTGGTCCACTCGACGGGGGAACCCGCCTCGACTATCGCAATCGTGTTGGACGTTCCGTCGGTGACACTGACCAACGTCAACTCCTTACCCGGTTCAAACAGCGTTCCCGGACCGGCGAACCCCTGGTAGTACGTCTTCGTCTCACCCTTCGGTTCGAAGCCCACACGGAATAGGTCGGGCATCTTCGCCAGTAGTTTCTTGTTGTGTTCGCTGTCCCACGGTTCATCGAGCTTGAATTTCTTATACAGCTCTTCCTCCTCGATATAGGGGAGGATGGCCACACGCCAGCTCAGCAGCGGCTTGCCGTCCTTGTCGGTGATATTCCCCGGCAAGTGGCGATTGGCGTCGTTGTAGCTGTGCAATGCAAGCAGAATTTGCTTGAGGTTGCTCTCGCTGCGGGCACGCTGCCGGGCGTCGGCGATTCGCTCGCCGTCGGGTTTCTTTTCGGGAACGGGCGCGGCGATCGGGACCGTCGGTGGATCAAGTGAGACCGCTGCGGGCGGAGCAGAAAAGTCCCCCACCCCGGCGACGACCACCGACATGACACACACCACCGCGACAACCGCGGCGGTCAATTTCCAGGCAAACCCGGTCATGGTTTTCATTGCTCCCTCGGCAAGATGAAGCACGGATGGTTCAACCCCTGGAACGATTCTGTTCACCGCGAACGCTGTAGCGGCCTGCGCAGTATTACTGACAAACCCAGCAGCCGGCAGACCCAGCATCATCGCTGCCACCCCCACACCTTTCTTCGCCAGCCGGCGCGAGAGCAACGCCTTTGCGCGTGCCAGTTGGCCGGCGATCGTACCCACCGGCCACCCCGTTCGGCGTGCGGCTTCCGTGTGCGTCAAGCCCTCAAAGAAGCAGAGCAACACCGGAACGCGGTAGCGTTCCGGCAATCGGTCCACTTCGGTACAAAGGGCCGCGATTTCATCGAGATCGTGGGGCGATTCCAGATGAGCACCTGGTAATCGGTCGAGATTGGCAGTCGCTGTGGCCCGTCGGCTGCAGTCCTTCGCCGCACGCAAAGCGATTCGCCGGGCAATCTTGTACAGCCAACCCACCACCGATCCACGACCCGAAAACGTGTGCGCTTTGCGGGCCAGCACGAGAAACGTCGCTTGCGCAGCATCCTCGGCGGCGTGGTGATCGCGGAGCACAGACTTACACACTCGCTGAACAAAAGCCGCATGCCGCCAGACGAGTAACTCGAACGCCGATTCGTCGCGGCTGGCGGCGAAGCGCGCAAGCAACTCGGCATCGGCAGCACCGGAGCCGGCCGTGTGAAGAACGCTGCGAATGGCGGACGGATTCATGCAGTATCCAGCAGCACTCCCCACTTTACGTCTGGGAGTCAAAAAGAGAGCGAACCGTCGTTCCGCCCCTGTAGAGACATGAGTGGGCCAGCCACATACACAATTTTATTTTTTCTCGAAGCAATCACGGGCTTCTCCCAGGGATTACTTCTACTCTTTCCCGTCTCACGGCGTCTTCATGGTAAGCAGTCTCTCTTCCTTCGGGAATGTCTCCAGCACCAATCCCTTGAAGTGAATTTCCTGGGGCAAGTCATTGGAGTGTAACTGAAGACCAATCGACCCTCCTTGATCCGTTCCGGCTCCAGATCACGCCAGGCCTCGACCGCCGAGCCGTTCACCGCGACGCACACACGGTTACCCTGCGCCAGAATCTGAAGCCGCACGTCGAGCGGAAACAGCGACAGGCGGCAGGCATGGCAGCGCAATTCTTCGTTTTTGCTGTGGCGCGATCGGCCGAATCATTCCCGGACTAGGATCGGAAGCCTCCGCGCGGTATCTTCTTCCCCATCCACACCTTTGAGGCCTGATACCGTGAATCCCGCCTACACGCTTTCCGATTTGTCGTCCGTGTTCAGTCCGTCGCTCGTGTTCTTCCCCGAACTGATTCGCAAGAACATTAATCGCGTGATTGAAATGGCCGGCAGCCCGGATCGGCTCCGCCCGCACGTCAAGACACACAAGACCCGCGAAATCACGCAGATGCTGCTCGACGCCGGTGTGACCAAGCACAAATGCGCTACCATTGCGGAAGCCGAAATGCTCGCGAGTATCGGCTCGCCGGATGTGCTGATCGCGTATCCGCTCGTCGGCCCGAACGTGGGCCGGCTCGTGCATCTCATCCGCAAGTTCCCCAAAACGAAGTTCTCCACGCTCGTCGACCACCCCGACGCGACCCGTTCGCTCGCGGCGGGTCTGGCTGCGGCTGGCGTGACGGTTGGGGCGGTTCTCGATCTCGACGTCGGCCAGCACCGCACGGGGATGCCGGTCGGCGATGAGGCACTGAACCTGTACGAACTGGCGTCGCGATTGCCGGGTCTGACACCCAATGGCTTCCAGCTTTATGACGGCCACAACAACCAGCCCGACCGCGCCGAACGCGAGAAGGCCGTGCGTGAATTCATCGCGCCGGTCCTGGCACTCCGCGCGAAAGCCGAATCGCGAGGGATTCCCGTGCCGCGGTTGGTGTGCGGGGGAACGCCGAGCTTCCCCATCTATGCCGGCATGAAAGACGTACCGGGAATCGAGTGCTCGCCGGGCACGTTCGTACTGCACGATGCGGGGTACGGTCCGAAGTACGCAGACTTGGCCGGCATCACTCCGGCTGCGGTGCTGATCACGCGGGTCGTGAGCCGCCCGACGGCGAATCGTGTCACGCTCGATCTGGGCAACAAGTCGGTCGCTGCCGATCCTCTGCTCGAAAAGCGCGTGACGCTTCTGGACTTCCCGGAATACAAGACGGTGGGGCACAACGAGGAGCATCTCATTGTCGAAACGGACGGGGCGGATCGCTACAAGCCGGGCGATGTCGTTTACGCGTTGCCGGGCCACATCTGCCCCACCGTGGCGCTACATAAAGAAGTGTTAATCGCCGAAGGCGGAAAGATCGTCGGCCGCTGGCCGGTGGCGTCGCGGGATCGCGTGCTGAGTGTGTGACCGGAAGCAGGAATGAACCACAGAGAGGGGTCCCACGCAGTGGGGGAAGAGAACACGGAGAAAGACAAAATGGTTTTCGCCCGGAGGGCCGTCTTTCGTAGGGCGGAAACCCTCACGAGCATTTGTGTTCTGTGGTTCGATCCTGAACTGCTCAATTCCTTGCTCTGCCCATTTCACGTGAAGAACCTACGCGGCCTACGCCGATTATCTCGGCGTGGGAAATTTCGCCATCAGGACGCGGAGAATCCGCGCATTGTTCGCGACATGCAGCGCAGCCCTGGCGCTTGCGGGTTGCCGCGCGCCGAACGTTCCCCCGATGATGCGGCCAACCCCACCCCCCGTGCAACTGCCTGTCACGGCCCGCAAGCTGGTTGAGCCTGACATCAGCGCGGTTTCCGCTGAAACTCCCACCCCAGCTCCTCGGCCACCTGAATACCGGCAACTCACCGCCGCCGAGTGTCGCAAGCTTGCGCTCGCCAATGCGCCGTTTGCGGACGACCTCGATCGCCATTCGGATAACGATCCGCCAGCCTGTGCCAGCCTCCGACCAAACGCCGTCCGCCAGGCGGAAACGAGCCGGCTGGTGCGTGGATATGCGGCCGATGAACTTCGCAACCGCGCGGCGGGGGAAGCGCTCGACGAGTTCTACAAGCTCGCGAACGCCGAAGGGCAATACGATTTGCTTCAAGCCGCCGATGCCGAGGTTCGCAAGCAACTCGCCGATGCGCTCAAAGCCGAAAAGACTGGCTTCAAGGGTGCGGATGTTTCTAGCATTCGGCGCAAATTGCTCGACATCGAAGCCCAGCGTGCCAAGCTCGAAGCCGGTATCGACGCATTAAATGCGAGCCTTCGCGTTCGTCTTGGTCTTGCCGCGAACGATCCGCTTCCGCTCTGGCCGGCTGATCCGCTTCGCGTGAAAAAGGAAGATGTGGATGTGGAGCAAGCGGTGGCGACTGGCTTGCAGTACCGCTCCGATTTGAATTTGCTTCGCGTGTTGGCCAACGGCAGCGCCGGCGAACTCACGAACTCATTCTTGAAGAGTATCAATCCGCTTCTTGCGAGCGCGAAGACAGGCAACCCGCTTGCAGCATTGATCGCACCTATTCTCGGCCCTCTGACGAAAGAACCGCAGCGTCAGCAAGCTGCCACCACGGCCCGCGTTATGAGCGTACTCCAAGGCCGCGAACGGCAGGCAGACGCCGAGATCCGCGCTGCGGTGGTGACGCTCAAAGGCGATCGGGCCGCGGTTGCGGCTCGCGCGCTGGACGTGAAGCAGGTGGAAGCGAAGATCGAGGAACTGGAAACGCGACAGAAAGCCGGTCAGAACGTCGCAGTCGAACTCGCCACCGCCAAACTCAATTTGCTCAAGGCGAAGGGCGATCTGCTCACTGCCGTCACCGACTGGCACGCCGCCGAAGTGAAACTGCGGCAAACAATGGGGCTGCTCGTGCGGGAATAGCCTCATATGAGTGGTCCGCTTGCTCCACGAGCGGGTCGCAAACGAAGTAAGCGACAAAACCATTCGCCGCAGCGCAGCGACCGCTCGCTCCGCGAGCGGACCACTCTTAAGTCCCAAACACCCGGAAGTTCTCCAGCACGCGGTCGATAAACGGTCGGCTCACGGAACGGAACTTGTCGAACGTTTCGCGATCCACCGTGTAGACTTCCACCCGCGTCAGGGCGCGGACGGTGGCGTTGCGCGGTTGATTCAAGAGCAACGCCACTTCACCGAAATAGCGGCCAGGGCCCATCTCGGTGAGCTTTTTCGTCACGCCGTTCGTTTCGCGGAGCACTTCGACCATTCCACGGCGAATGAGGTAGAACTTACTCTGGTCGTTGACTGGATCGCCCTCCCGCACAATCACCTGCCCCGGTTCAAACACTTCCAGACAGCACGGACGCACGGCGAGCTGATCTGGGCGGACTGGTTCGTCCGGGTGAACCCCGACGAGCACCGTGTCCGCGATCTTCTCTTGTTCTTCGGGCAAAATCGCGGCGAATGCGGGGCACTGCCGCAACCCCGCGCGCACAAATAACCGCTCCGCGACAACCACATTCGACTCGATCCGCCCGCGTTCCATGTGAACGATGCGGTCGGCGAGGTTCATGATCCGCGCATCGTGCGTGACGATAAGGCTCGTGGTGCCGTGTTCGTTGGCGAAATGCTTCAACAGCGGAATCTGCCAGTCCGCAAGCCGGCCATTCTCGCTGGACTCTTCCGGCGAACGCACAAGTTTGCCGAGTTCGGCTTCCGAACGCGGCCGTGCGAGTTCCTGAAGCAGGGTGACGACCGCCAGACCGCTGTTGGCGTCGAGTGCGGCCGTCGGTTCGTCCGCGAGAACGAGTTTCGGCCGGTTGATGAGTGCCCGTGCAATGGCCACACGCTGGCGTTGACCGCCGGAGAGTGCCGCCGGCTTGTAGTCGAATCGTGACTTCTGCGGCTTTCCCGACAAGTCTTTCTCGCCCAGAAGCAGATACGTGAGCAGTTCGCGGGCATCCGCGTCGGAATCGGCGGGGCCGTTCACCTTCAACCGCTGCGCCATGCGAATGTTCTGCATCGCGGTGAGCGAGTCGAAGAGATTGTGCCGCTGGAAGATGAATCCAATCAGCCGACGGACGCTCACTAACTCGTCTTCACCCACGCCGTGAAGGTGACGATAGCCACCGCGGTCGGCGTCCCAGACTTCGATTTCGCCTTCCTGGAGCGTTCGCAGTCCGCCAATAAGGGTCAGGATGGTCGTTTTGCCGGAGCCGCTTGGCCCGCTCATGATGACCAGTTCGCCCGGCATCACTTCCAGCGTGTTATCGAAGAGGACTTGCGTGCGTGTATCGCCCGCACCGAAATAGTGGTTCACTCCGCGAATGCGGAGTACCGGCTGACCGGGCGGCGGGAGACGAGATCGCAGCCCTGCAGTTTGGTCGGCCCCTCCGCTCGCTACTCTCGCCGCCGCTTCTCTGACTCCCCCTTCCTTTTCAGGGAAGGGGGCGGGGGGGGTTAGGTCATCTTTAGAAGACATCGGCGGGGTCCACCTTCTTCACCTTTCGCACGGCGAGCCACCCGGACGCACCACACATGACCACCGTCAGAATCAGGATGAGTGCGAAGCGTGTGGGTGTCAGCAACATTGGCAGGCCAGTGATATTGGTGAGCAACAGATACGTGCCATAGGTCGTCACCATGCCGGGAATAAACCCCGCCGCCGCAAGGATGAGCGATTCTTGCAGCACCACCCAGCTCAAGTAGCGGTTGGTGTAGCCCACGGCCTTGAGTGTGGCGTATTCGGGCAGGTGATCGGCCACGTCGCTGGCGAGGATCTGATAGCAGATCACCATTCCGACAACAAAACCCAATAGCACCCCTGCGCCGAAAGCGAAGCCGATCGGCGTGTTCGTCCACCAGAACGCTTTTTCGCGCGAAACCATCTCGTCGCGCGTGAGGACGAGTACGTCGCCATCGGGGAACTTCGTCTGAAGGGCTTTCTGGACCGCGCGCGGGTCAACATCCGGTTGAAGCTGCACCGCGACAAGATCCGCATCCGCGAGAGGATTCTGCCCTGGGGCGGTTACTGGACCGCGGACCCACTTGGCGAACGTACGGTCGCTCACCACAAGGCTGCCGTCATTGCTGAAGTCGAAGCCCATGTCGAAGCCGCCAACCAGCGTGATTTCACGACCCTCCAGTTCGGTTTGAATACCCGGGGCGAGTTTGCCGAAGACTGATTCGCCGGGATGGTGTACCTGATCGGGGTGCGGTCGGCTCTTGCGGTCATAGAGCGCGGTGCCGGGGATGTTCAATTCGTTCCATTCCTTCGGGCTCACCCCCGGCAGGTCAAGAATGTCGGCTGAAGGATCGACGCCGATCACGCGAATCCGCCGCGTGTTGGTGCGCTGATTCGGATCGGTGGCGGTGTGCCGCAACTCCGCGCTCTGGTACTCCAGATACACCGGCACAGCGGCTTTTACACCCGGCGCGCTCAGTGCTCGCTCCCATTCGCGCCGCGAAATGCCCTCGCGGAACATCAATGACGGGCGGTTCGGGCTCACCAGGATCAACTCGCACTTCAGCCGTCGGATGAGCACCGTGTTGCTGTCGAGCATCGCGTTCATGATGCCGTACTGCACACCCATCAGCACGACTGCAAACCCGATGCCCGAAGCGAATAGCGCAAACCGCACCCTGTCGTGTGCGAGATTGCGCCAGGCCAGAGGAACGGGAGGAGGCATGGTTTCTCTGGAGAACCCTGCTCGCGAGGGCAGTGGGTGCATGCGGCCCGTCGCTGACGCTTCCGGCTCGTCAGCACCCACTGCCCTTGTGGGCGGGTTCGCCTAGAACAGGTCGGCCGGGTCTGCCGTGTGGACCTTCCGCACGGCCAAGACCCCGGAGGCAAAGCACATCCCGACCGTCAGGGTCAGGACACCTATCGCGATCAGTGCCGTCATTTCGGCAGGGATTCCGCCATAGTTTCGCGCGACATAGTACAGGCCCAGCGCTGCGAAAAAGCCCGGCACATAACCGAAGAGCGCGAGCAACACCGCCTGCCACAGCACTACGCCGGTGAGGTACGGCGGGCGGTAGCCGAGTGCCTTGACCGTCGCGTATTCCGGCAGCATGTTGCGAATGTCCGCGGCCATCATCTGATACACGAAGATGACACCCACCACCACCGCGAGTATCACCGCGACCACGAGAAACTGCCCCACGGACGTGAGCCGCATCCAGTACGATCGCTCCGAGGAGTCGATTTCCTCGCGCGTGTAGATCTGCACATCCGGCGGCAGGGCGGCGCGAAGTTGCTTTTGCACCGCGATTCGATCCGCGCCCGGCTTCAAGGTCACGAGGCCGAAGTTGACTGCGTTGGCCGGCTGGTACGTGAATGCTTCGTAGGTGCTTTCGCTCGTCATGAGCATCGCGTTCCAACTGAAGCCGGTCCCGAGTTCAAACTCGCCGACGATCTGCGCACGCTGGTCATTCACGCGAACCAGATCGCCCCCGGGACTACCGGAGGGGGAAGCGCGTTCCAGCTTCGCCACGTCGCCGAACTCCGGCTTGGATTTGCGATCCATCAGGAAAGTTCCCCCGCGTGCCAGTTGGCGACCAGCATCGCGTGCCGCTTCCGGTGAAGGAAAGACACCATTTTTCCCCGTCACGAAGACGCGATCAAGCCGCTCCGGCCGAGTCGCGAGAACGTTAATGCTCATCAGTTCGCCGGCCGGGATGGGTGAGCCCAGAAGCGATTCGCGTGCCGGCGCACGCCACATTGCGACGCTGAGGCACAGTGGTTCCACTTCAGCCACGCCATCAATGCGTGCTTGCGCAAGCCGCTCGCGTGGAAATTGCCCTGGTCGGCTGATGTCGAGGTATTCGGCGGACGTGATGAGAAGGTCGAATTGCAGTTTGTCGTAGAGCATCGTGGCTGTGCGGCTGACGCCGCCAAGCATGCCCAGTTCCATGAACACGAGAACGACCGCGAACGCCACTCCCGACGCGGCGATGAACGTCCGCGTACGCTTGTGAACCAGATTCGCCCACGCCAGACGGAGGGGAGTCATACTTGTCCTGGGGCGGGCAGACAAAGATCCGCAAGAGGAGCGTGATTGGCGATCCCGAAGTCCGAAATCCCGGAACCTTCACTTCCCCGGCGCAAACGCCACCGTCACCTGCAATCCCACGAATCGAGCCGCGTCAGTGGTGCTTGCGGCATCGAGATGAACGACGACTTCCACCACGCGGCGGTCGGTGTCCTCACGCGGACCCATCGGGAATACCTGATTCCGCGCGATCATCCGCGTAATGTCGGCTTGCGACCGCACAACACCGCGCATGGGCTTCAAGAGCGCGGGATTGGTCACTTCTACGGGCACAGGTCCGGCGTTCACCCAGGCTGAAAGCTGGGCCACATCGCTTTCGTACACTTCGGCCACGGCTGTCATCTTGCTGAGATCGGCCATTTGCAGAATCGGCTCCACGCCGGTCGGCTGCCCTTCATGACCATTCACTTTGAGAACCGTGCCATCAATCGGCGCCTTGATGATCGTCAGGTCGGCCGTTTGCTTCGCAAGTTTGAGTTTCTCTTCTGACGACTTGATCGGCGCTCGGGCCAACGCCTCCTCCAGTTCCGCCTTCGCGGCGTCAATCTTCGCCTGGGCCGCTTTTTCCGTCTCTTCGTAGGTGGTCCGTGTCTTGTCGCGCTGGGCCTGCGTTGCGGTTAATTCCGCATCGGCCTGTGCCTGAAGCAATTTCGCCTTGTCGAGATCCTCATCAGCGACGGTCACGCCCTTATCTTTCAGTTCCTTTAACCGATCCACGGCCTTCGCGGCGGATTTCGCCTGGAGATCGAGGTAATCGATCTTCGCTTTGATCGCGGCGAGGTCGCTGGTCTTGTTCGCCTTGGCCTGATTGAGTTCCGCTTCGGCAACGCGAATCTTCTGTTTGCCGGCACGCTCGGCGGCGTCGCGAGCGGTCTTGGCTTCGGTGAGTTGGATTTCGGCGACTTGCACTTCGAGGAGCCGGTCCTTGCGGCTGGCGAGTTCGGCGATGGGGTCGCCGGTCTTGAGCACGGTACCCGGCGCAATTGGATAAAGCTTCTCGATCCGGTCACTGGGCGGACCATACACCGGGACGACCCCGCCTTCGGGTTGAATTCGCCCCAGCGCCGTGACTTTGTCTTTCGTTGTGGAGGCGGATGAAGTTCCCGCTTCGGAGGTGGCTTTGCGCTGTGCGAGGTAGTACCCGGCCGTACCACCGGCAGCGATGGCAACGATCGCAACGATGATCGTTGTCAGAGCTCGACCGGAACGACTGTGAGAAGTTTCACGTTTCAAGTTCAAGCCCCGGTCGGGCGATGCTCCGTATCCAGCACGTCGCGTTCCACCCAGCGGTCAATTTTCGGCCTGCAGTTTTCCTGGGAACGCGGGCCTCTGGCCCGCGTTCCCAGGAAACGTCACTTCAGGCCCGGCTTTACGATCTCGGCTGCCACGAAGATCCACCAAGCAATTTTACACACGATGTGCAGCGTCTGATCGACGTGCAGCGAGTACAGTTTTTTGCATTTGCCCAGGTCAATGAACCAGTGGATCACGGTTTCGGCGGTGGCGAAGGTCGCGACGATGTACCAGTCAAAATCCATCACACGAAAGATGACGCCGACGGCAAGCCCATGCAGCAGCGCGTGCGAGGTGAGCCAATAGTACCACGGCACGCTCGCCGCGAGTGGGGAGTTTGCCTTGGGGCACTTGCAGACAGCCATTGAATCGTTTTGCAACGAATAATCCATCAGCGCGTGCCCGGCAATCAGAAAGAACAACAATGCGAAAAGCATTCCAGCCGTCCGTAAAGGTGCCCAATTCTAACACGTTGCCCAGATTCTCACTCTATTCTTGCCGTGCTTTGTTGAAACCTCGGGTCGATTGCCGCTGGGCTTGGTTCTTTGGGAACGATTTTTCTGCCCCGACCGTGGCAACAGACCCGAGGTTGCCACAAAGCGTCTTGCGGCTCAACCCGGCTTCCGGATCAGCCGGCTCACCACGACAGCCGACATCAGCAGAATCGCCGACACGTAAAAAGCGCCATCCGAACTACCGGTTGCGTCCTTGATATAGCCAGCCAGTTGCGGCACAAAGAACGCCGCACCCCAGCCCAGAAACACCAGGCCGTAGTTCAGGCCGAGATTCTTCGCGCCGTAGTAGTCGGCTGTCAGGGCCGGCATCACGGCGAGCGTACCGCCATACTGCCACGCCATCACACCAATAACGAGAAACAGTAACAGGACATTCTTCTCCGCAATCACCATTGGGGCCGCCAGCAAACAGAGGGCGGAAACCAGACCGTTGAGTGTGTAGGCGTTGAGCCGGCCAATGCGGTCAGAATACCGACCCGTACCGATACGGCCGAGTGCGTTCACCACGCCGATGAATGTGACAAGCAGCCACGCGTTCTGGGCAAAGAACCCGCTTGCGCCCGCCACATCCGTCAGGAAGGGTTTGGCGTTGGCAATGACGAGCAACCCTGATTGCGCTGAGCCGATGAACAGTAGCACCAGCGCATAGAACTGCCACGTGCGAAGCATCTGCTTGGCCGTGAAATCGGCGGATATTGACTTGGGTGCGCCTACAAGGATGGCTGGTGCTGGGGCCACATACCCCACAGGGGGCGGATTGAGCAATTGCCCCGCGATCACCACTACGACTGCGAACAACACACCGAGCCCCACGAAACTGCCGGTAAGACCGTAATGAGTGATCAGGAAGTCCGCGAGCGGCGAGATATATACCGCCGCAGCACCGTACCCCGCCACGACAAGCCCCACAACCAGCCCACGCCGACTACTGTGGAACCACTTCACGGCCGCGGGCGTCGCGGCTGCATAGCCGAGGCCCATGCCAATTCCGCCAAGCAGGCCAAAGCCGAGTACCAGGCCGAGATAGCTCTTCATCAACCCCGCGACGATGCACCCAGCCGCGAGGAACAGTCCGCCGAGCGTGGCGCCGATCTTCGCGCCATAGCGATCCTGCAGCCGCCCGCCGGGAATCATGAACAGGGAGAAGGTCATTCCGCACAGGGCATATGCCACCGTACCTTCAAAGTCGTCGAGATACGTCCAGCCCTCGTTGACGCCGCTCATCGGCTGATGGTGCAGAGTCTTGTCTTTCGGTACGAGCGCGGCCTTCCACATACTCCAGCCGTAGAGGATGCCGAGGCACAGATTGACGGCTGTGCCCGCGCCCGTCACCACCCACGCTCGCGCCGGTAGAGCCATCGTGAAATCCCCAGAAAGAGCCACGGATGAACACAGAAAACACGGATCAATACAGAAAACAGATAGCGAATTTGCACAAGATAACAGGAGGAGCGCACACCGAATTGCCATCCTGGGTCGCAAGGTCCAGCGACATTTGCGAAAGCCCGTTTGGTGCGTTACGCGGACGACTTCGTGGTCGTGGCTCGGTATTAGGGTAATCAGTTGGTGGCGTGGTTGGAGGAGATGCTCGAGGGCAGATGGGCCAGGGCTTCCAAGGTGTTGCCCAGTCTCGTTAGACTGTTGTCAGTCAAGGAGTTTGGTCCGTTTTGCATTTGGGGAGGCGACAGGAATGTTGCCCAGCATATTTGAAACGTTTCTCAACCGCAGTCCCATCTGCGTC
>Ga0209062_1002807_pt1 | contig 21903 bp, 21 predicted proteins | sample Coa_R2_2_FD_187158 | JGI IMG/M metagenome (GOLD analysis project Ga0209062, IMG submission 187158) | Surface soil microbial communities from Centralia Pennsylvania, which are recovering from an underground coalmine fire - Coalmine... | ecosystem: Environmental > Terrestrial > Soil > Unclassified...
GCGCCTACGAGGTCGGGCGGCAGGTCAACCCCAGCATGGTGGAGGGCCAGATCATCGGCGGCGCCGTGATGGGCATGGGCGCGACCCTGCTGGAGTCGGTCTTCCCCTGCTACCCGGACCTCGACCACCACGCCGGCAGCTTCGGCGAGTATATGATGCCCACCATGGCCGACGTGCCCGAGATCAACAGCGTGGTGCTGGAGTACCCGTCGCACGACGGCCCGTACGGCGTCAAAGGCGTCGGCGAGATGACGGCCAACGCGCCGATGGCCGCCATCGTCAACGCCATCCACGACGCCGTCGGTGTCTGGATACACGATCTGCCGGTCACGCCCGAGAAGGTGTTGCGCGCCATCGAAGAGAAAAACCAACGATAGGCTGCTAATTGCCTGCATGCTCTCGTTCATTAAGGAGAGACGGGGATTCCGCCGGGTCAAACGATGGCTTCAGGGCCGTGTCACGCCATCACCCCCGTTCGTACCGGCATGGCCCTGGTAGAGCAAGGAGAAGGGCGGCATGTCAAACGATCCACGCTACGTCGCGGTCCAGGGGAGCGAGAAGGAGCCTCTCCCGCAAGCCGTGGTTGTCGGCGATCCACCGGCCGACGAAGAGTTCGACGTGTTGGTACAGGTGCGGCGCCGCAATGAACTGCCCTCGCCACTGGATACCCTGGCGCAACAACCCAGGGACCGCACCTACATGAGCAGGGAGGAGCACGATGCCAGGTTCGGTGCCGATCCCGCCGATCTGCAGAAAGTCGCGGACTTCGCGGCGGCGCACGGCTTGACCGTCGTACGCAGCAGCGTGCCCGAGCGCAGCGTGACGCTACGGGGCACGGCCCCTGCCTTCAACCGGGCCTTCCAGGTGGAGCTGAAGATGTATGAGCACCCCGGCGGGCGTTACCGCGGGCGCACCGGAGCTATCCACATCCCGGCTGAACTGGACGGGATCGTGACCGGCGTATTCGGTCTGGACAACCGTCCCTTCGCGCGCCCGCGCTTTCACCTTGGCCCGATCGCGGAGCCGGCTGCCGTCGGACCCGCCGTCGCCACGGCCGTGCCGGAGGGCTTCACGCCGCTTCAAATCGCCCAGTTCTACAACTTCCCCACCGATGTCAGCGGGAAGGGACAGACCATCGGCATCATCGAGCTGGGTGGGGGCTTTCGCACGGAGGAGCTCCAGACCTATTTCACCAACCTGGGTATCACGCCGCCGGTCGTCAGCGTGGCCAACCTGCCTAACGGCGGAACGAACAACCCGGGCACCGATCCGCTGGATCCCGCCAACCCCGACATCGAGGTGATGCTCGACATCGAGGTGGCCGGGGCCGTGGCTCCGGGGGCACATATCGTGGTCTATTTCGCGCCCGACGCGACCGACAGCAGCTTCCTGGATGTCCTCTCGCAAGCCGTCAACGACGCGGTCAACGACCCTGACGTGATCTCCATCAGTTGGGGCGGGCCGGAGACGACCGCGACCTCGCAGTTCCAGACGAACTTCGACCAGGTGCTACAGGCGGCGGCCCATCTGGGCATCACGGTGTGCGTGGCGGCGGGCGATAGCGGCTCGGCGGATTTCCCGCTGAATGACCCGCGGCGACCCTGGGATGGTCATGCGCACGTGGATTTCCCGGCCGCGAGCCCGTTCGCGCTCGCGTGCGGCGGCACCCGCATCCTGTCCGCCGGCAACGGTGCGCTCGACGAGGAGGTGTGGCATCCCGCTCCCAACGTCGGCACCGGCGGCGGCGTCAGCCGCGTCTTCGGGCTGCCGTCCTATCAGGCGCAGGCGAACGTCCCCAACAGCGTGAATCCGCCCGGAGGCCCGGGCCGCGGCGTGCCCGATGTGGCGGGGGACGCCGCGCAGGAAAGCGGCTATGTGGTGCTGTGCGACGGCCTGAACTTCCCCGACCCCAACCATGTGCCGCCGCTGCCGCCCATCGGCGGCACCAGCGCCGTGGCGCCATTGTGGGCAGGGCTGATCGCGCTGATCAATGAGAAACTGGGAACGCGTTCCGGACTGATCCAGCCGGCGCTATACGGCCTCGCTCCGGCGCTAGGCGCATTCCACGATATAGTCAAGGGTAACAACGGAGATTACCGGGCTGGGCCGGGCTGGGATGCCTGTACCGGGCTAGGCACTCCGGACGGGCAAAAACTGCTGAATCTACTGTCCGTGGCACCGGGTCAATGAGGCGGAGATATGGCCACGGTGGTTGCTGACATGTCGATGTCCCTGGACGGCTTCATCGCCGATCCACACGACCAGGTCGGACCGCTCTTCGACTGGTACCAGGTGGGGCCGGTCACCACGCCGTCAGCCAGCGAGAAGTGGAACCTTGATTGCTATAGCGTTTCAGGAAAAGGATAGGACTCAGGCGGCGCGGTCCAAGCCCACCATCTGGTCGAGATAGGTGCCCATCAGCCGGACGACCTCGTCGGGATGGGCTTGGAAATGGGCCAGCCCTTCCTCCACCGAGGCACACACGAGGTCAAACTCGGGGAAGTAGCGGTTATGGGTCGTCCGTTTCTTCATGTTCTTCCACAGATGCTCGATGGGATTATAATCGGGCGAATAGGAGGGCAGTTGGTAGACACTCAAGCGTGTGGTGTGCGCGGCGAAGAAGGCTTTGGTCTCCGCGGAGGTATGATAGCGGGCGCCGTCCTGAATCAGGATGAGGGGCTGCGTCGTACGCGCGAGCACCGTGGCCAGGAAGGCGGTGTAACTGGCGCTGGTGAAGCGCGCGGTCTGGCCCTGGCAGAAGAGGCGCCCGCTGAAGTAGTCGATCAGGCCGAACACCTTGTAGGCTTTGCGTTTGCCGCGGGTGAGCACGGTGGGTTGCTGCCCACGGGGCGCCCAGGTGGAGGAGAGCGAGCCCCACTGCGCGAAGCTGGCCTCGTCCCCGAAGAGCAAGAGCGCCCCCTGCGCCCGCGCTTGCTGCACGAGCTGCGGCCACTCCTGCTCCAGCCACGCCCGGCGGCGCTGGGCGTCGAGGTGGTCGGAGAGGAAGCGCGCCTTCTGATAGGAGAAGCCCAAGTTGTGCAGCAGCGTGCTCAGATAATGGATGTTGTAGAGCACGCCAAACTCGCGCCGGATCAGGTCCTGCAGCAGCAGCGTGCTCCAACAGCCGCTCGGGTAGCCCGCCGCCAACGGTCCCGCCGTGATCAACGCCGTGAGGCGCTCCTTCTGCGTGGGCGTCAGTTTGCTCGGACGCCCCGGACTGCTCCCGTAGACCAGACTCGCCCAGCCCTGCACCGCGAACGCCACCACCCAGCGGTACACCGTGCTCACGCTCACCCCCACCTCCTGGGCCACCTGGGCCACCGCCCCCCCTGACCCACCGCCAAGAGCGCGCTCAGACGCCGGATCAGCCGCCCCTGGCCCCGCGCCACCGCCTCCCGCCAGCGCCGCTGCAGCTCCTTGACCGTCGTTCCGTACCACTGTATCCTGATCTCCACGGGATAGCTCCTCCTGCACCGCTCTTTCTTCACGGTCAGGCTACGCTATCCCGTCTTGCCTCGTCCACTTCCTATTCTTTTCCCGAAGGTCTATAGTCGAGATTGAGACAGGCGAGGGCGCGCAAAGAGGCATGGACTTTGATCTCCAAGCCGGCGACGGAGCGGACATGCAGGTGGGCGAGGCCCATGGCGGTCAGCTGGCTGTTGACCGTCTCGATGGCCAAGCGGAAAGTGCGCAAGCCGCACTGCTCGGCGCGCGTGTTGGGCGCCCTGGTGTCCTGGTGCAGGGGCACGAGGACGCCGCCGCCCGTCGCGCGGATGACGGCCTCATCGGGGGCGCTGGTGTAGCCCTTGTCCCCGTAGACCCAGGCGCCCGGGGGCAACTCCACGCTGAGCTCATGGAGCGGGGGGAGGTCATGGAAGCCGCCGGGCAGCAGGGTGAAGGCCACCGGCAAGCCCCGCGTGGTGCAGACCAGGTGCAAGCGCCAGCCGAAGAACTTCTCCTTCTTGGCCGCGCAAGAGCCGCAGTAGTCCCGCCCCTGCACGGTCCGGCAGCGCCGCGCCCGCACCCGCTTGCACACCGGGATCGGCAGGCTGGCGATGATAAAGTCGCAGATGGCCGCCTGCCCGTGCGCGAACAGCGCGCCCAGCACCTCGAGCAGCAGCACCAGCCAGTCGGCCAGGGCGTGCACCCGGCGCGAGAAGCGCGCGGTGGACAAGGCGCGCGGCAGGTAGCCCGTCGCCCGCAAGATGGCCAAGGCGCGGGCGTGGTGGTTGCCGAAGAAGGCCGCCGCCACCACCGCCACGCTCAGCACCTCCGCGTCGGAGACCTGCGCCAAGGGATGGCTGGTGTGCCCCAGCGCCCGCATCGTCTCATCGCTCACCACGTAGATCCCTATAATGTGCTCGGCGGTCATCGCCTTCCTCCTGGTCACTGCTGTTGTGCACCTTCAGTGAACCCGGTTCCGGCGCTGATCGCCAACTAGCAATCAGGGTAAGTGGAGTTTCCAGACGGACGAGGCAAGCGCGGAGCAGTTGCGCGAAGCGCTACACAGCGTCGGCGCACTGATCTGCGGCCGCCGGCTGTTCAATCTCACGAACGCCTGGGGCGGCCGGCATCCGATTGGCTGCCCGGTCGTCGTGGTCACGCACACCGTGCCGGAGGGCTGGCCGCGTGGCGACGCGCCTTTCACCTTTGTGACCGATGGAGTCGAGAGCGCCGTGGCGCAGGCCAAGGCTTTGGCGGGCGAGCGGATCGTCGCCGTCGCCACACCGACCATCACCCAGCAATGCCTCAACGCGGGGCTGCTGGACGCGATCCGGGTGAACCTGGTGCCGGTGCTCCTGGGTAACGGCATCCGCTTCTTCGACAACCTGCGCGACACGCCCGTGATGCTCGAGGATCCCGTGGTCACCGAGGGCCTGCGAGTGACACACCTGTACTACCGCGTGAGGGGCCACTGAGAGTGTGGTCAGCCTCAGGCTGAAGCCCGGGGCAGCATCGTGGCCATAACTGGCCCAGGGTCGCCCTTCAGCCGGCGCTACTTGTAACCAATTCTGAGGCATACCTGACTGCGTTATTCGCGACTTTCACCGGGCACATCCTGGGAGCGTCGGCGTCCTGCCGGCCCCCGTTGCCGGCAAGGGCCCGCAAGCGGGTACCCTGGCGCTCCCAGGTCAACGTCGCGGTGATGTCAGGCACGCCTCGCCCGGCCAGCCGCGCCCCTGGCCCGCGTGTAGAGGGTGGCGGCCACCAGCAGGAATGCTCCCTGGAACCAGTACTGCCAGGCTTCCGACAGGTTCAGAAAGGTCGTCGCGTCCAGGATCTGCTGCACCAGTATCGCGCCCAGGAGCGCGCCGATGAACGAGCCGCGACCGCCGAAGAGGCTTGCGCCGCCCAGGACGACGACGGCGACGCTGCTAAGGGTGTAGCTCACACCCTGGTTTGGATCGCCGACCCCGATCTGGGCCACGAGCATGATGCCACCCAGGAAGGTGCACGCCGAACATGCCACGTAGGCCAGAAATACGGTGCGGTTCACCGGCACGCCCAATTGATGGGCGGCCTGCTCGCGTGAGCCCGCGGCGCGCAGATTGAGGCCCCAGCGTGTGGTGCGCAGGCAGTATTCCAGGATAATGGCCAGGATTGCGGCAACGACGAAGGCCAGGGGTAAGAACCCGGCGCTTAACCCGATGGCGTTGGCTATCGCGCTGCTGATGTATCCACCCTGAAACGGGCGCAATATCAGCGATATGCCCTGCAAGCCCACGTAAGTGACCAGGGTTGCCGCCACGGCGTTGAACCGACCGACGCGCACGAACAGACCATTGACCAGGCCCGTCACGACGGCGGCCAGGGCCATGAGCACGAAGCCGAAGAGCGCCACAAACGCCGATTTGTCGTCGTTGAGGAAGAACGAGGCGATGACCAGCAGCAGGCCCATGAGCGGGCCAACCGACAGATCAATGCCGCCGGTGAGAATGACCATCAGTTGCCCGAAGCTGGCAAAGGCCGTCGCCGCCACCAGGATCAAGGTCTGTGAGAGGTTGTAGGCCGTCAGGACGTGCGCGTTCTGCGCATAGGTGTACACGCCGAGCAGGACGATGATGAGTACCAGGATGAGGCTCGGTCCGTAGTCGCTCTTCAACAGGCGGCGCAGGTTCACCCCGGGCCGCGCTCCGATCTGCTTCATCGGCGCTTTCCTCCCATCTCCGCGTCGTCCCGACGGTGCGTGGTGGCGGTGATGATGCTCTGGGCGATCTTCTCCTCGGTGATATCGGCGCCGCTCAACTCGCCGATGATATGCCCGCGAGAGAAGACGACGATGCGGTCGCATAGCCCTTCCAGTTCGAGCGTGTCGGATGACACTACGAGAACGGGGATGCCGCTGTTCGCAGCCTCACGCAGGATGCGATAGATCTCGACGCGTGCCCCGGCATCGACGCCTTGGGTTGGCTCATCGGCCAGGATCAGCTTTGGCTGCGCGAGCAACGATCGGGCCAGCGCCACTTTCTGTTGGTTACCGCCGGAGAGCGCGGACACGACGGCCTCGATGGTCGCCGCCTTGATGGCCAGGGCCTTGCGCTGCTTCTCGACGCCCGCGACCTCGGCGCCGCGCTGCACGACGCCAGCATACGCAAACTGCGAGAGGGCAGAGAGCGCTGCATTCTCGCGCACGGAGAGCGACATGAGTAGACCTTCGCTTTGCCGGTCCGCCGACAGATAGGCCACGCCGGCCGCGCGCGCCGCCTGTGGCCGATTCAGCCTCAGCGTCGTGTCGCCGAGTCGTGCCTGGCCGGAAGCGGGCGCCAGTCCGGCGAGTGCTCGAAGAACATCGCTCTGTCCGTTGCCGGCGATCCCGGCCAGCCCGACGATCTCACCGGGCGAGACGCGCAGGTTCACGTCGTGAAAGCCATCGCCGGACATGCTCTCGGCGACGAGACCGCCCTGCCCCTCACCGGACGAGACGCCCTTGGGCGGAAAGACCGTCGAGACGCTGCGGCCGATGATGAGTCGCAGAATCTCGTCATCGGAGATGGAGCCAACCAGGGAGGTCCCGCGCACCTCGCCATCGCGCAATACCGTGACGCGATCCGCTATCTGGCGCACCTCGGCCAGGCGGTGCGTGATATAGATGATCGCCGTGCCGCGCCCGGCGGCTGCGCGGATCTCCTCAAACAGTTGAGCGATGCGGTCGGCTCCGAGCGGAGCCGTCGGCTCGTCGAGGATCAGGATGCGTGGCTCGATGGCCAGGGCCTTGGCGATTTCGACCAGGTGGCGCTGGGCGACGCTCAGCTCCTCAACGCGCTCGTCCATGTCGACGAGGCAGCCGACCCGCCTGAGCTGCGACAGGAGCTTGCCGCGGACCTGACCGCCGCCGAGTCGCTCGGCCACGGCGATGCGCATGTTCTCGGCAACCGTCAGGTCCGGGAGGAGGGCTGGATGCTGATGCACGATGGCCAATCCCAACCGCCGTGCCAGGGCGGGTGTCATCTCGGCGATGTGTTGACCTGCGACGTCGATCGTCCCGGCATCCGGCCGGATGGAACCGGAGGCGATGCCCATGAGCGTCGACTTGCCGGCGCCGTTTTCGCCAAGGAGCGCGTGAACCTCGCCACCAACGACATCAAGGGACACGTCCTTGAGGGCGACGATGCCGCCATAGCGTTTCCAGACCTGTGACAACCTCAAGAGGAGGGAGCCGGAATCGTTGCCCATGTCGTATCCCTCGAATGCGGATAGAACGTGATGGTGCGCCCACCACATCCTATCCGCGATCTCCCCGGGAGCAGTGCCGGGATCGACTATCTACTTCAGGCCGGTAAGAATGCTGGTCGGCGCGGTCGTCTGAGCGAACAGCGACTGCGGGAACTGCCCTGCCAGGGCCGCCTTGGCCTGCGAAGCGGACAGATGGGTGGACAGCAGCGTGGTGGGCGGCAATTTCGCCGCACACAGCGGAGGATGCGGCATACCCGTCAATTGGTTCTCGAATTCGCGCTGCGGCACCACGGTCGACTTGGGTAGCGTTCCGCCGCTCGCTTTGGCGACTGCGAAATCGATGGCCGTGCGCACCATCCAGGTCTGCGAGTCGACAGTGTACAACTTAAAGGCGGGATCCGACGCGTGCACCTGCTTCCACGTACACGAGAGTTGATTGGAGTCCTCGGTGGCCACCGCCGGGATGGAGCGGCCGGCCTGCTTGAAGGCGCCAAAGGAGTCGGCCAGCGCCGCGCCGAAGTCGGTGGTGAAGCCGTCTATCTTGGGATACTTGGCCAGCAGCGCCGTCACCACCTTCTGGGTCTGCGCCGGGTCCCAGTTGGTCACGTTATATGGGGTCTGGCCGACGAAGTGAATGCCGGGGTAATTCTTGAAAACGCTTTGCATGCCCTGGTACTCTTGCAAGCTCTGCGTATTCGCTGGCGGACCGCCGAGGTTAGCGATGTTGCCCTTGCCATTGAGCGCCTTGGCCATGAACTTGGCCCACAGGACACCCGCCTGCGTGAACTCGGTCGAGATATAGTAGGTGTAATCCTTACCCGCCTGTCCTCCGGGGAAGACGCGGTAGGGGACCACCACGGCGCCGGTCTGATAGGCGCTGCGGATGGCGGGGAGCACCGCGGGACCGGCATCCGGGAAGATCACCATGGCGTTCACGCCTTCGGCCGCCAGGGAGTGGATCTGGGAGATCGATTCCTGAATGTTGCCGTGACCGTTTTCGTAGATGTACCTGGTGACGCTGGGGCACTGCAGCGCCTCATTGTAGGCTTCGCCGCGCACCAGCAGGCGCCAGTTGTTGTCGCCGAATCCGTCGGCAAGGGCGAGGGTGATTTGTTTGGGACCACACCACGACGGCCGTGCCGCCGCCTTGGCATGAGCGCTGGTGCCAAGAGGTGCGTTTGCCGAGAGAGTGAATGCGCCGACGACAATGGCGAGCAGTGCCGCATTTCCGATCGTGCGTTTGCGACCTTTCATCTTCGTTGACTCCTCCAAACTATGTACCATTCGCCACCGGACAGGTCATGCAGGCGTCCACATTTCTGTTAGCGTCTGTCGTCCTCCGTTCTTTTGACCTCAACCTATCCCGTTGCGCTCATCCCCCGGTTGCGCTCCCACCCGATCTGCCGGCCGCGGCGCGACGGATCCAATCGCGCACGCTACTCCAGCGAACCGTGTAGATGGCAATGCCCAGGGCAAGGACAACCGCTTCAATGAGGCTCTCAACAGCGGTACTCAGACCCGTTGTGAGCACGAATTGACCGAGTTGACTGAGGAAGAGGGCACCCATGGTGCTGGCAACGACGCTGCCCTTTCCCCCTAACAGAGATGTACCGCCAAGGACGACAGAGGCCACCGATGGCAGAAGGTAGGTATCGCCCTGAAACGCGGACGGCGAGGTCACCAGGCCGGCCAGCAGAATGCCGGCGCTGCAATAGCACACGCTCGCGGCGACATAGGCGCCCACCTGGTAGCGCTGGGTGGCCAGACCGGCAGCGCGGGCGGCAGACGGATTCGAGCCCACCGCCTCGAAGCGGCGGCCCAGTACCGTGCGCTTGCCGATGAAGCTCGCCACGGCAGTCAGGCCGACGGCAATGACGACGGACGTCGGCACGCCGAGGGCCGTCCCGCTGGCGAAGGATTCGAGGGCCGCGGTGGTGTTGCGCGGGACGCCGCCGGTGATGGCCAGATTACTGCCATAGAGCAGGGCATTCATGCCGATCGTGGCCACAATCGGTGTGATGCCGACGACGCTGACCAGCAATCCATTAGCCAACCCGGCGAGGACCGCCGCACCGTAGGCAATCGCTATGGCCACGCCCAGCTTACTCGCATCTCCGTTGGGATAGCTACTGGCGATCACCACGGTGAGCGAGATCATACCGGGCACGGAGAGGTCGATGCCGCGCTGCTGTATGACCAGGGTCTGGCCTATTGACACCATGGCCAGGACGGCGGCAAACGGCAGCATGCCAAATAGCGAGCCGTGGCTCAGGCTTTGTGGCTGAAACACCCAGCTCACCACGAAGAGCAGCGCCGTCACGACCCAGATGGCGCTCGATCCACCCCAGCGGGAGGCCAGGCGCCGCGCCATGGGGCCGGCTTGCACCCGCGGTTGAACGGCCGGACCGGACGACGCAGGACTGGCTCCGGTCGCCAACGAGGGTGCGGACGGTTGCGCCTGCCTCTCCATCATGGTTGAACGATCCTGATCTGCCATTGATCCTGATCTTACGTTGCTGCGTGCCCGACCCTAGAAGGTCAGGACAAGGACACGACTCTGAAGGGTGACCATGGGCCATGCATGGCGGCGTCCTTTCCCTGTGGCCGTAGCCTCGGGCTGGCCCTGTGCCAGGCCGCTTTCCACATCCGCCAATGGTATCCGCCCTGTCGATGGACCATGTAGCGCGAAAGGATGGATGCCGGAATCGCAGTCGCCTGTGTCGCAGGTGCGCACAGATCGTATAGTAACCGTGAACAATGCCGAGCGTTGAGGTCATACTACATCACTCACAGCGCGCTGTCAATAGCTACGAGGCGGCGATCTTGGCTATCCGGAGCCGCCGTGCGTTCAGCTACACTTGACAACTCGCACGCGGTCACTCTACAATGACTCCAACCGCCTACAATGACTCCAACCGCGCATCCATGCACACAACGGTGAAGTTGAGAAAGGTTGGCACAATGACGACGCGCCAGGTGCTTGACGATCATCCGCGCAAGGTACGTGTTGCCGAGATTCCGCAGGCCGGTAACCTGCGCGCGGAGGACGGCTGGGTCAATTTCGCCCCGCAATTCCTCATCACGCGTGAGACGGTAGGGTCCGATACCACCGTCTTCGGCATTGCCATCTTCCCGCCCGGCGCCAAACACGATATCCATCGCCATCCCAACGCCGAGGAGACGGAGTACATCATCGAGGGCCGCGGCGTCGCGCGCGTCGGTGAGGATGACGTCGCACTGAGCGCGGGCGAGATCGTCTTCGTGCCGCGCGACGAATGGCACGGCTTCGAGAACACCTCGACCACCGAGCGCGCGGTCATGGTGTGGTGCTATGCCGGTGCCGCCAGCCTGGACGAAGCAGGCTATATCCCGGAGTCGAGCGCCGCGTCCGGCGACTCGTAAGGGGACGGTCATTATGAAGGCACTGGTCTTTCAAGAGCCTGCCGTGCCGGCCGTCACCGAGGTCAATCCGCCCGACATCGGGCCGGACGAAATCCTGGTGCGTTCGCGAGCGGTGGGCATCTGCCATTCGGATTTCGAACTGCTGGATGGACACTACATCATACCTGTCAGCTACCCGATCATCCCCGGGCACGAATGGTCCGGAGAGATCGTCGAGGTGGGCAAGGCCGTCACCTCGTACAAACCCGGCGACCGCGTGGTCGGCGAATGCGTGATCGGGCAGGACCACTTCGGCTTCTCCATCAGCGGCGCGGCGGCCGAGTACTTCAAGGTCCGGCCCGAGTGGCTGCATCGCCTTCCCGACGAACTGTCGTATCGCATGGGAGCCCTGGTCGAGCCGTTTACCGTCGCCTACTATGCCACCGTCGCCGCCAACGGGATCGACGCTGGCGACAGCACTGTGATCTTCGGCGCCGGACCCATCGGCTTGTGCTGCCTGGCGGCGACGCACGCCCGCGGCGGGCGCACCATCGTCATCGAGCCGTCGATTGAACGGCGCGGCATTGCCCGAAGGCTGGGAGCCGACGCGACGGTGAGCCCCGCGGATGGTCCGCTCGACGAGCAGATCCGCACCTTGACGGATGGACGCGGCGCCGACGTGATACTGGAAGCATCCGGGGTACCGGCGGCGATGGCCGCGGCGCTGGAGGTTGCCGGGCATGGCGCCCGGATCGTCAATATCGGGATTAATGTAGGTGACGCCGTCCCGGCCAGGCTGGGACTAATCCAATCCAAGGCTCTGCGCCTGACCGGCATCATCGGCTCCCCCAACGTCTGGCCCAGGGTGCTGCGCTTCCTGGCGCAGTCGAAGCTGGATCTTACGCCGATCGTGACGGCCACGTTCCCACTGGAGGGGGCGCTGGACGCGCTCGCCGCGGCGCGGGATACGCGCGCTAACGTGAAAGTGCAGGTGGTGAATGAGTAGCGACCTGCAGGACCGCGTCGTCCTCGTCACGGGCGGAGGCAGCGGCATCGGCCGCGGAATCGCCAGAGTGTTGGCCGACCATGGGGCGGTCGTCGTGGTGACCGACTTGAAACTGGACGGCGCCCGGGCGGTCGTCGCGGAGATCGACTCCGGTGGCCGGCGCAGCATGGCATTACACCATGACGTGACCAACTGGTCCTCTTGCCACGATGTGGCACGCCGGGCCTGCGAGAGGTTCGGACGCATCGACGTGCTCGTGAACAACGCCGGCGTCTCCAAAAGCGTTCCCTTTCACCTGCTCGACGAAGCGGAGTGGGACCGCGTGAACGATGTCAACGCCAAAGGCGTCTTCATGATGACGCACGCTGTGGTAGAGCCGATGATGGAGCGGCGCTCGGGCAAGATCGTGAACATCTCCTCCATGGTTGGGCGGGACGCCATTCCGCTGTTCGTGCACTATTGTGCCTCGAAGTTTGCCGTCGTCGGCATGACCCAGGCGCTGGCCAAGGAGTTGGCACCTTACAACATCAACGTCAATGCGGTCTGCCCCGGCGTGCTGCGTACGCCGCTCTGGGAGCCGTTGCTCGACCAACTCTCCGCCACCAAGCACATCACACGCGAGGAGGCCTTTGCCGAATTCGTGGCCGGCATCCCGCTGGGCCGCCCGCAAGACCCCGAAGATATCGGAGAAGCCGTGGCCTTCCTGGCCTCGGATCGTGCCCGTCAGGTAACGGGAGTGAGCTTTCACGTCAGCGGCGGCCAGGTGATGAACTGAGCCGACGCTCATAGGAGGCAGTGCTCGGCGAGCGTTACGAAGGAGACGCTGTGCAGATGTACAAAGGGATGCATCATACCGGTATCACCGTCTCCGACCTGGAGCGGTCGATCGCGTTCTACCACGGGGTGCTCGGCCTGGAGTTCGCAAACGAGCCGACCGCCGTCTTCAGCGGCCCGGCGCTGGAAAAGGGTGTGGGCGTTCCGGGCGGCAGCCTGCGTCAGGTGAGCTTCTGGGTGGGCGACAGCCAAATGGAGTTGCTGGAATACAGGACACCGCCATCCCCCAACAAGGCCGTGCCCCCGAACAACGCCCTTGGCGCGGCACACGCCGCCTTCCTGGTCGACGACATCTACGCCAAGAAGAAAGAGTTGGAAGCGCGCGGTGTGACGTTCTACTCCGACGTGAACGTGGTGGACGACGGGCCATTGGCCGGCTGGCGCTGGTGCTACTTTGCCGATCCCGACGGCGTCTCGCTGGAACTGGTAGAGGTCGCCTATCGCAAAGACGAGGAGCGCGCGGCGGCCATCGCCGCATATCTCGCGGGCGGCGGCAATAGCGGCAATAGCGGCAATAAAGGATAGCAGGAGCCATGAGAGCAGCAGTCTATGGCGGCCCAGCACGGTCGGCCTTGCGCATGGCTGGAAGGTAAGCGGGAGCTATGAGAGCGGCGGTTTACTATGGCCCGCGAGACGTACGCGTCGAGCAGATGCCCGAGCCTGGTCCGCCGGGTGAGCACGAGTTGGTCCTGGCGGTGACGCGCGCGGCCATTTGCGGCACCGACGCCTCCGAGTACACCCACGGGCCCCACTTCGCTCCCTTGCGGCAGCGGCACCCCGGCAGTGGCCACCTGGGGCCGATCATCCTGGGGCACGAGTTCGTGGGCCGCGTCGTGGCCACGGGCAGCGGCGTGGCGCGCTTCGCGACCGGCCAGCGCGTGGTACCCGGTGCGGGAGTATGGTGCGGCGCCTGCGAGTGGTGCCGGTCGGGGCGCACCAATCTCTGCGCCCGCTACTACACCCTGGGCCTGCACACGCACGGCGGCCTGGCCGAGTATGCCACGGTGACCGAAGCGATGTGCCACCCGGTGCCGGATGCCCTGCCCGACGAGAGCGCAGCCATCGCACAACCGATGGCCGTGGCCCTGCACGCGGTGCGGCGGGCGCGGGTCGAGCGGGGCCAAACGGTGGCCATCATCGGCGTCGGCGGCATCGGCGCCTTCATCGTAGCCGGTGCGGCCGCTCGGGGCGCGGAACAATTGATTGCCGTCGATATCGCCGATGAGCGCTTGCAAACTGCCCGCACGCTCGGCGCCACGCACACAATCAACGCCGCGGTCATCAATGCCCGCGAGGCCATCATAGATTCGACCGCAGGGAACGGCGCCCACGTCATCATCGAGGCCTCCGGGGCGCCGACGTCGCCGGAGATGGCGCTCTCGGCGGTGAGGCGCGGCGGGCGCGTACTGCTGGTCGGATTGCAGGAGGCGCCGCGCGCCATCGATCTGCACGCCATGGCACTGCGCGAGGTTGAGCTGACCAGCACGCTGGCCCATGTCTGCGACACCGATATCCCCGAGGCTATCGAGGTGCTCTCGCGCAGTAGCCTCGCTTCCACCGTCGTCGACCGGGTGATCGGACTGGACGCCCTGGTCGACGACGGGCTGCTCGCGCTGGCCAGCGGGACGGCGCGCGGCAAGATCGTGATCGACCCGCGGCGGTAGGGAGGTCGGCTTAACGATGGACGACGAACCAGATAGCATGCACCGGTTCGTTGCCGGTATTCCAGAGGCGGTGCGGGCTGGTGGAGTCGAAGCAGATCGAATCGCCCGGGCCAAGCTCGTACGTCTCGAAACCGATCGTGACGGAGAGCTGGCCGGACAGGACAAGGCCATACTCGCGACCGGTATGTCGCATCAGCGTTCCGTTCTGGCTCGACGAGCCGCCGACGTCATAGACGATGGACAGGAACTCGACGGCCGGGTCGGAGGTCGGCGTCAGCAGTTCCCAGCGCACGCCGGACTCCAGGTTGATCACCTTGCGGGTCGCCGTTCGCTGCACCGGGCCAGTGGCTGGGGGCGGAGCGGCGCCATTGGGCGTGGCATCGCCCGCCGACCTGCCGATCGAGGGGGGGCTGGCGGCAGGCCGGGCATCGAAGAACAGGTTGTCGAGCGAGATGTTCAAGGCATCGGCGATGGCGTACAGCGTCCCCACAGACGGCTTGGACTTCCCCGTCTCGATCTGGGAGAGCAGGCTGGGCGAGATGCTCAGGCGCTTGGCCAGCTCCCGCAGGCCGATATGCTGGCGCAGACGCTCCTCACGCAGTTGGCCGCCAAGCTCGGACGGGTGCGTACTGGCCGTTCTCCTGCGCGCCACAGTCATCGTATCGTCGTGTTTAGGCATAACGTAGTGAGTATATCCGCTTTTACGGCACATGTGTTCACTGTTCAACATTGCTGGACACAACGGCCGGCCGCGGCCGAAATCCTTTCCCTGGGAGCGCCAGGGTACCCGCTTGCGGGTCCTTGCCGGCAAGCCGCGCGGGCATAGGGTGATGGACAAGGAGAGACAGGTAATCAATGGCTGAGATCCAATTTCGCCAGGCGATTCGCGAGGCGATCGACGAAGAGATGGCGCGCGACGAGCGCGTGGTCTTCTTCGGCGAAGACGTGGCAGCCGCCGGCGGTGTCTTCGCGGTGACGCCTGGGCTTTACGAGAAGTACGGCGCCGATCGCGTCTTCGACACGCCGATCGCCGAGTTGGCGCTGGCCGGCGCGGCCTTCGGCAGTGCGGTATGCGGACTCCGCCCGATCATCGAGATCATGTTCGGCGATTTCCTCACCCTCTCCATGGACAGCCTAGTCAATCAGGCGGCCAAGTTCTGGTACATCTCGAACGAGCAGGGCAGCGTGCCCCTGGTCGTGCGCAGCGCCATCGGCGCGGGAGGCCGCTTCGGCGCCATGCACTCGCAGACCCCGATCGCGTGGTTCTTGGGCGTGCCCGGCCTGAAGATCGTCTGTCCCTCGACGGTGTCGGACGCCAAGGGCCTGCTCAAGGCGGCGATTAGCGACGACAATCCGGTGCTCTTCTTCGAGCATAAGCGGCTCTACACGCTGCTTGGGGCCGTCGGAGAGGAGCTGCCGCCGTTGGGCAAGGCATCAGTCGTGCGCACGGGGCGTGACTTGACTATCGTCTCGGCCATGAAATCGCTGCACGACAGCCTGGATGCGGCCAGGATCCTATCCGAGCGGGGCATTGAAGCCGAGGTGATCGACCTGCGTACGCTGCGCCCGCTCGACACGGAGACGATCCTGGACTCGCTCAGCCGCACCAATAACCTGCTGGTGGTTGAAGAGGGGCCACGCACGGGCGGTTGGTCGGCGCAGGTGCTGGCCGAGGTGGCCGAGCATGCCCTGAGCGACATCGAGAACATCTGGCGTCTGACCACTGATGACACGCCGATTCCCTACAGCCCTCCACTGGAAGACGCGTTTCTACCCGGCCGCGAGGCCATCGTGGCATCGGCGCTAGCCCGACTTTCATAGCCTGGATGAGTCATGAGAGCGGGGGTGCGAGAGCCGCTCCCCCAAGCGTTCTCAATCTCCCACATCTTCCGGCGAGGAGCGGAAGGGTAGGGAGATGCGGCGAGGAATGCAGGCGATTTCGCAGGTGCGATGTAGCCGGACAAGCCGGCGGAAGACAGAGGGAGGAGCCTCGACATGACTATAGCATCACCGGGCGCGACGATGGCGGTGGATTGGGAACAGCGCATCGACTTCACGCGCCTGCGTAGAGAGCGCCTGCAGCGCGCTCAGTCGGCGCTTGACGCCTCCGAGTTGGGCGCGCTGCTGCTCTTCGATCCCAACAATATCCGCTACGTCACCAGCACACACATCGGAGAATGGGCGCGCGATAAGAACGCACGCTATGTCTTCTTGCCGCGCGGCGGAGATCCAATCCTATGGGACTTCGGCTCCGCGGCCAAGAGCCATCAACTCTACGCGCCCTGGCTGCCGACCAGCAGTTGGCGGGCCGGTGTCACGCCGATGCGGGGCGCGCTGCCGCGCGAGACGGGCGTCCCGGATATGCTGGGCGCGTGCATCCTGGCCGAACTGCGCGCGCGAAACCTGCAGGATGCCCCACTGGGCATCGACATGACCGACATGGTCACGCTGGAGGCGCTGCAGCGCGCCGGCATCCGCACAACCGACGCCCAGCCGGTCATGCTGAAGGCCAGACGCATCAAGACCGCCGACGAAATCGCGCTGCTGGACCACGCGGCGGCCATCGTCGACGCGGTGTACGAGGAGATTTACCGTCGTCTCCGACCCGGCGTGCGCGAGCATGAACTGGTGGCCGACGCGATGAGGGTGCTCTTTGAGCTGGGGTCGGAGCAGGTTGAAGCGATCAACGCGGTATCGGGGGAGCGCTGCAATCCGCATCCGCACGTCTTCTCTGATCGCCTGCTGCGGCCCGGTGACCAGGCATTCTTCGACATCATCCACTCCTTCATGGGTTACCGCACCTGCTACTACCGCACCTTCTGCGTCGGTAGCGCCTCGCGGGCCCAGATCGACGCCTACAAGCAGTGCCGCGAATGGCTCGACAGCGCTATCGAGCTGGTGCGGCCGGGGATGACCACCGACAAGATCGCCGCAGTCTGGCCGACGGCGCAGGAGCTCGGATTCCCCAGCGAGGAGTCGTGCTTCGGCCTGCAGTTCGGCCACGGCCTCGGCGTCGCCCTGTATGAAGAGCCCATGATCTCGCGCCTGCACTCGCTAGACCATCCAACCACTATAGAAGAGGGGATGGTCTTCGCCCTGGAAACGTACTGCCCGGCCGGCGACGGCTACTCGGCGGCGCGCATCGAGGAAGAGGTGCTCGTCACGGCCAGCGGCCCCCAGGTGCTGACCAAGTTCCCCGCGGATCATCTGCTGGTCGCAGGGCGCCACTACGTCCGCGGTATCGATCTATGAGGAGAGGCGATGACAACGAGTGAACGGGACATCAGCCGCGACCAAGGGCGCGAAGGCGAGCGGGATCTGTACCTTGGCCTGTATCGCCGCATGCTGCTCATCCGCGGCTTTGAGGAGCTGGTACAGGCGCTGTACGAGAGAGGTCTGGTGCATGGGACGACGCATCTGTACTCCGGGCAGGAGGCCGTGGCCGTCGGGGTGAGCAGCGTCCTGCAGCCGCAAGATCGCGTGGCGGGCACCTACCGCGGGCACGGCCACAGCATGGCGCTCGGCCTGGAAGCGCAGAAACTGCTGGATGAGTTGTTGGGACGCAAGACAGGCATCTGCGGCGGGCGGGCCGGGTCGATGAACGTCGTCGATCTGGAGCACGGCTTGATCGGCTGCTTCGGCATCGTGGGCGGGAGTATCGCCGCCGCGACGGGAGCGGCGCTGGCGCTGAAACGTACCAGGGGCGTGGCGGTGGCCTACTTCGGCGACGGGGCGACCAACCAGGGCTATTTCCACGAGTGTCTGAACTTCGCGAAAGCCCTGGCGCTGCCGGTTGTCTACGTCTGTGAGAACAACCTGTACGGTGAGTTCACCCCGATGGCACAGGTAACTGCCGGCGAGATAGCGTCGCGCCCGCGGGCGCTGGGCATCCCGACGGAGACCATCGACGGCAACAGTGTCTGGCTCGTGCGCGACGCCGCCCAACGCGCCGTAGATGCGGCGCGAGAGGGCGGCGGGCCGGCCTTTATCGAGGCCATGACCTATCGCTTCGTCGGGCATTCGCGCAGCGATCCGGGCAAGTATCGCGCCCCTGGCGAGTTGGAAACCTGGCGTGCGCGCGATCCCCTGACCTTGACGCGCGCCTGGCTGGGCGAACGTTACAACGTGAGCGATGTGACGCTCACGGAGGTTGCCGACGGTGTCGCGCAAGAGTTAGAGGACGTGCACCTACGTGCCGAGGCAGCGCCTTTCCCCGACCCGGCCGCGTCGGTCAGCGAGTTCAAGCCCTGAGAGGGCGCGGCGATGAGTACCGGCGCCTAAGGCGCATCGGTCTGAATGGTGTAACGTATAGCTGCATTGGACGGGAAGGACAGAGCGATGAAGGCGGCCGTGTGGTATGCCGCGCATGACGTGCGCGTTGAGGCCAGGACTTCGCCCGCGCAACCCGCGGACGACGAGGTCACGGTACGGGTGCGTTGGTGCGGCATCTGTGGGACCGACATTCACGAATATCGGATGGGGCCGCAGGTCATTCCGGTGGCACCGCATCCGCTCACGGGAGCCAGCGGCCCACAAGTCCTGGGCCATGAGTTCGCGGGTGACGTGGTGGAGGTAGGATCGGGCGTATCGGAGTGGGCGCCCGGCGACCGCGTGGCCGTCATGCCGCTGATCTACTGCGGGCGCTGCTACTATTGTCGGCGCGGCCAACAGCACATGTGCGAAATCCTGGCCTGTTGTGGGCTCAGTTGGCGCTGGGGTGGTATGGCCGAGTACGTGATCGTCAAGGCGTATCAATTGAATCGCTTGCCCGACAACGTGAGCTACGAGCAGGGTGCCCTGGCGGAACCCGCTGCCGTGGCATGTTATGCCATCGAGCGCAGCGGCATGCGTGGAGGCGACACCGTGCTGGTCGCGGGCGCCGGCCCAATCGGCTGCCTCACTATGCTGGCGGCGCAGGCCGCCGGAGCGGCGGCGGTCTACGTCTCCGAGCCGGCCCCGGCGCGGCGCCAGTTCGCCGAGAGCCTGGGGGCGACGGCCGTGTTCGACCCTCTGGCAGTGGATCTGCCCGCTATCGTGCACGCCCAGACCGGCGGCATCGGGGTTGACGTGGCCTTTGAGTGCGTCGGACTGGAACGGAGTCTGCGCGATTGCACGGCCGCCCTGCGCAAGCAGGGAACGCTGGCCCAGACGGGATTGTTCGTCGCTCCCGCGACGGTCGAGCCGTTCCTATGGTCGCTGCGCGACCTGACCATCGTGGGCACCTGGTGCTACCATGTCTACGACCTGCCGCGCGTGCTCGCGCTCGTCGCCGCCGGTAAGCTGCCGGTCGAGCGCGTCATCACCGATCACATCGGGCTGGATGACGTGGTGCAGGGTGGATTCAAGCCGCTCGTCGCCGGTAAACATGTGAAGATTCTTGTCGGCGTCGATTGAGGAGTGTAGGCGATGAGTTATGGCCTGACCTACGACTTTCGCAATCCGCTAAAGGACCGGCCGTTTGTCCAGCTCTACAACCAGACGCTGGAACATGTCGTTGCCGCCGAGTCGATGGGCTTCGACACGATCTGGCTGACCGAGCATCACTTCACCGACGACGGCTACCTCCCCTCGCTGATGCCGATGGCCGCCGCGATTGCGCAGCGCACCACCCGCGTGCGCATCGGCACCGATGTGCTGCTGCTCCCTTTACATCATCCGCTGCGCGTGGCCGAAGACGGGGCCGTGCTCGACGTCCTCTCCAATGGCCGTTTCGCCCTCGGCGTCGCCGTGGGCTACCGGCCCTATGAATTCGAGATCCTCGGCGCGCCGATCCATGAACGCGGCGCGCGCATCGCCGAACAGTTGGATATCATCACCCAGGCATGGACCACAGGCGCCGTGTCGATCCAGGGGAAACACTTCGTGTACGACAACGTGACCGTCACGCCCCGACCGGTGCAAGCGCCGCGTCCGCCGATCTACGCGGGCGGCACCAGCCGTGCTGCGCTACGGCGCGCCGCGCGGCAGAGCGACGGGCTGCTGGTGCCCGGCCTTGGCTCGCGCGAAGAGTACGACATCTATATGTCCGAGGTGGAGGCGTGCGGCAAGGATGGCGCGCAGGCGTCGTATCTGTGCACGAACATCGTGATGCACCTGGATCGCGATCACAATAAAGCCTGGAACGACGTCAAGCAGCACATCCTCTATCAGGAGAACGTGTACGCACAGTGGTATCTTGACGCGGGATACCCCGAGTTGGTTGGCCGCAGTCTGGCCCGCAGTCCCGACGAGTTGAATCGCGACGCCTACTTGGTCGGCTCACCGGCCTACGTCTTGGAGCGCATCGCACGCCACCGCGAGGCCGTGCCCTACGCACACATGAGCTTCTGGGCTATTCTGCCCGGACAGGCTGTAGCCGCGGCGATGCGCTCGCTCGAATTGTTCGCCAGCGAAGTACTGCCCGTTCTGAGAGCGTAATCGAGGTTGCCGCGAGCGCGCGACGCCTCCCGGGCTCTGGTATCTGGTATAGTGACAGATTCAGAGCGGGGAGGAACTGCGATGAAGCTATTGATTCTTGGTGGCACAGTATTTCTCGGACGGCACCTGGTCGAGGCGGCGCTGGACCAGGGTCATGAGGTCACGCTGTTCAATCGCGGCCAGCACAATCCCGACCTCTTCCCGTCGGTCGAGAAGCTGCGCGGCGACCGCGACGGGAACTTGGCGGCGCTACAGGGCCGGCGCTGGGATGCCCTGATCGATACTTGCGGCTACGTTCCACGCATCGTCCGGGCCTCGGCTCAACTCCTGGCCGGCGCCAAGGATACCAGCCCGCAGATCCGGAGCCATCAGTGCCCTGCCTTCCCTCGTCTATTCCGATTCTCGGAGCCTGGCCGGCAACTCTCATCACTCTACCACGCGTCAGGCCCAGTCTGAAGTTGCCTCAAACTGTACACTCCCATTGGCGGCGGACCCGTCCGACGACGGCAAGAAAAGTCGGGCTGGGCCGGCCGACTCCGGCTATAGTGGAATCGAGGAGATGGATGGATTGGCAAGAGCGTATGAACCGGGCCATTGCCTGGATCGAGCACCATCTGACGGAGGAGATCGAGTGGGAGGAGGCCGCGCGCGAGGCCCACTGCTCGCTCTTCCACTTCCTGCGCATGTTCGAGGTGATCACCGACCTCACGGCCGGTGAATACGTGCGGCGGCGGCGCCTGAGTCTGGCGGCCATGGAGCTAGCCTCGGGCGACGCCAAGGTCATCGATGTAGCCCTGCGCCACGGATATGACTCGCCCGATGCCTTCGCCAAAGCCTTCCGCAAGTTGTTCGGCTGCACGCCGAGCGAGGCGCGCCAACCGGGCACCCGTCTCCGCTCCTATCCACCGATTACCTTCTCGATCACGC
>Ga0209062_1002808_pt1 | contig 21903 bp, 20 predicted proteins | sample Coa_R2_2_FD_187158 | JGI IMG/M metagenome (GOLD analysis project Ga0209062, IMG submission 187158) | Surface soil microbial communities from Centralia Pennsylvania, which are recovering from an underground coalmine fire - Coalmine... | ecosystem: Environmental > Terrestrial > Soil > Unclassified...
AACGGTTGGGGCGGCGAAATTGACTTGCCTGCCCGGGAGCGATATATTTTTTGTGCAACGCACGGAGGGTATTTCAGTCGCGTTGTGGGAGGGTTATGGATCGCCGAAAGTTTATGGGGCTGGCCGCAGGCGGAAGTGCTGCTGCCACCCTTAGCAAAGCGGGCCGGATGCTGGGAGGACCAGTTCCCGGCTGCCCCAAACCGTTGCCGCCTGACCCGTCCACCGTCTCCTCGGGCAAGCTGATCATCCCCACCGACACCCCGGATCGTTTTCACGCCAAAATCATGGAATTTAATCCGGTGCCGGCTCTGAATGCGGCAACGTGGGAACTGGAAGTAGGCGGGCTCGTGCGGCGACCGCTGAAATTGAAACTCGCGGATTTGAAGAGATTGCCTCAAGTCAAGCAGAGCAGCCGCATGAAATGCGTGCAGTGCTGGTCAACCCGGATTGAGTGGGAAGGATTCCGGAGCAAAGAGCTGTTTCAGCTTGCACACCCTTTGCCTTCGGCCACCCACGTGCGATTTGATTGCGGCGACAAGTATTACGATTACGATTCGCTGGAAGAGATGCTTCACCCGCACGTGCTGCTGGCGCTCCGCATGAACGGCGAGCCTTTAACCCCTGAACATGGAGCACCGCTGCGCCTGGTGATTCCCTGGAAGTACGGCTACAAATATGTGAAGCTGATCACGAGGATCACCTTCCTGAACCATGGGGGGCAAGGTTTGGTGGCCGATACGTGGCCCTATTATACGCAGGGAGGCAATATTCAGCCCGGCGTCGATCATCCTTTTGATCTTCCAGGCCAGATTCGCAGGATCAAGGGCGGAGAAATCACGGATTACTAACCGGCGGCGCGTCATGGTGCGCGCGAGAGGCTCGGATTCAGAACATATGGAAGGAGAATTTCCAATCCGTTCCAGTGGTTGTCCTTGCTGCGGATCGTTCGACATCAACCTGAGACCTGAGCATGCTTCTGGCGCCTTGCCTCCGCTTCGGCACGTCATCTCACCTCTTCGCCGACGAGAGTTCTTGAAAGCGGCCACGGCGTTCATCGCCTCTTACCTTCTGCCTCGGCGTCTCTGCGCGCAGAGTACTTCTCCCATTCGCTATTCGAAGCCAAAAAATCGAGTGATTATCGTCACTTTCGGTGGCGGCGCGCGCTATCAGGATACGTTTGCCCCCGAAGGTTGGGTAAATATTCCGCACCTGACTGGCGATCTGTTTCCCCAGGGACTCTTTTATCCCACAGCCCGCAATGAAGGCCTGACCGACCATTACAATTCAAGCGCGGCGCTGCTGACAGGTTGCTGGCAAAATATCAACATCATGGGCAAAGAACCGCCCGTGACGCCCACCATCTTCGAGTACTTCCGCAAAGAAAGAAAGGCGCCGCCCGAAGAGACTTGGGTGATTGCCACCAACAAAAGCTTCAGCCTGATTGGAGCCAGCCGCCAGCCGGGATGGGGCCTGCAATATGGGGCAAATGTCATTCTCCCGAAGCAGCTTCTGCTCGAGGCCATTCAGGCGGCAGTTTCAACCGATAAGGGCCCAGGGGTGGAGGATCGCGAGGCTTTTTACAAGCAGATGCTCATGTCGCTGGATGAGGGATATGAGAACTATGGCTGGCAGGTCTACGAAGGAGGCCGTCAACTGAGTCAGAAACTCCGGCAAAGCCTGGCCAAGTCGTTGCTCGACTACTTCAACGATCCCCGCGTGCCTTCAAGCGGCGATGAGCTGACTTTCCATATGACGAAAGAGATCATGCAACGGTTTGCGCCGTCGCTGCTGCTGGTCAATTACTGGGATATGGACATTGCCCATTTTGGCTCCTATGCTTTGCACCTTCAGGCCATCCGCAGGACTGACCGCTTGACCTACGAACTTTGGCAATTGTGTCAGTCGTTGCCCGCATATCGTGATTGCACGACGATGTTGATCATTCCGGAACTGGGTCGCGATAGCGACATCCACGGCAATGGTTTTGCCAATCACTGGAGCGGTGATGATTCCTGCCGAAGAGTGTGGATGATGGCGTTGGGGCAGGGCGTGCCGAAGCATACGGGTTCGGAGCGCCCCATTCGGCACGTGGACCTGGCCCCGTCTATTGCAGAGATTCTGGGGTTCAAGATGGGAGAGTGCCAGGGCAAGCCTCTGATGGAGTTGGCGATTTAGCGAAAACATTCGGTTTTTTGACTGCGTTTGCCAGGGCTCATATGGGGGGTCCGACAACGCGGACTGCCATGCAGCGCTGTCCTTTCATTTTGTTCCGGGCAGGCTTTTGATGCTGAAATTGCCGGTGAAGATATCCTGGCTTCGGTAAAGTCCTGGGCTACAACATATGGATTACTACGAAGGTTTAGATCCCAGTGCGAAAGAGTTGGTGCGGCAATATCGCCAACTTCTCGATAGTCTGCCTCGCACATTCTCAACCTTCATTATTACCGAGCTTCAAAAGTGGCCTGATCTCTTCGAGCCTGAAAAGGCTTATTTTCGTACTCTTCTTCAACAGTTAGGTTCCCTCGCGCCCTCGGATCGCCAGCAGATTTTCGGGAGTCTGGCCGCCTTTGAGATGCGCAGCGGCTGTAATCAGATTCAAGCTCCCGATCCGGTGGAACTGGATCAGTTGCTGATCCGGCATATCAAGCGGTCAGGACTCTGGATGCCCTGGCGCGCAGAGATCGACCAGATTTTTGCCAAAATTCAGCCTGGCCTTGATGCCGCGCTTTATGGCGCTGACCCGTCTCATCGGCTGGTGGTGATTCTCTATGATCAGGGCATCACGATTGAACGCAATCAACTCTGGCATCGCTTCCGGGACGTGGGCCTGCGTGTTCCCTTGACGCTTGGGAACGCCTTGACGACAGGGCCCTTTCTTGCGGAGCTCTTCACGGGCAGGCCGGTGGAAAATGATGCGCAATCAGCCTCCACGTTGTTTACGGCTTTGGGCCGAGTCCAGCGAGCGCACCCCCATGATGTCTGGATTATCGATGCTGGCAGCGATGCAATCGCTCTCTGTCAAAAGAGCCCGGCGAGTCAGGATGTCCAAGGATGTCCTACGGGCATCAGCTATGCACGGCTGCGCGATTTCCGGCAGAAGATTTCAGACGTCATTTACAGTCAGACGTCCACGGGCCAAATCACCGGGCCAATTGAATTGGCGGATTATTTGCGCACGCTGGACGTCTCACCTGTGGAAGGGGAAACGCTGAATGGAGATCGTCTTGTATCCGCCTTTGTTCGGGATATTCTGTTAGGCGGCGCCGGAACGCTGATCATCAATAACACCTTTGTTGAATGGTCTGCAATTCAGGCGATGAAACGTGCCCAGCCCCATGTTCTGGTCGCCCGTTTCGGTGTGCGGTACAAAATGAAGCCCTTTAGCAGCATGCTGCTTTTCTCCAAGCCGCGCCCCACCGATAAAATCCCCTGGATGCTCGACCCCTGGGGCTCGTTTATTGACGTTGAAGTGCTCTCCTACTATATCTGGTTGAAGAGCCAGCAACTCACTCCGTACCGCGGCAAAACCCTCTATCTTTTGCTGGCCGACGGGGTTGAGGAGATGATGGTGGTGAAGCCTGACCAGTCAACGGCTTTCCCGAAAGCCTCCCAGGGGGCTGTCCGCCTTTCCGATGTTGCCGCCACGATGGCTGAATGGATGGGCGTCACGCTGCCCGGCGCAACCGGCCGGGCGATGATGGCGCTGCTCTCCTGAGTTCATCAGCCAGTTCTGGGAGGGTAGCTATCTTTCGTTTCCTGGTGTCCTGTCTCAGCTAATTCTTTACAACAACCACCACCCCTTACCCTCCTCAATCAAGGAGGCGAATTGCTCTCCTCTCCGAGGTGGGGTAATGGGGTAGTGAGCGGAGTGATGAATTACTCCCACGATAAATTATTCAACGGGAAAAGATACGAGCCCACATCGACCTCAACATATTCGCACAATTTACCCCCAATCCCTTCTGCCACCAAAGGGGAGAGGAGGAGAAAGACTTAATTTCCTTCTCACCCTGCCACCGGCTATGCAGAATAAGTGCCTTGCCGAGTCGAGGAGGGTCGGGGGTGGTCATTGCGTGGTCGAACTCGTGAGCTGCTGAGTTAGGCTAGTCAATTAGACTAGAAATGATGATTGCGCCATTTGAGGGGGAATTGAGTGGCTGTCCACAACGGAATTCGGCGTCAGCTGCAAGCCGGCGCGACGAGGTGGAATAAGGTTCAGCGCGAGAGGTGCTATAATACGCATGATGGGTATTGTCCCCTAGTGATCTTTTATGGGTGATTTCTTTCAAGTTGCGTTAGGCAAGATTATCGGAACTAAAAACGACCGCGAGCTGAAGAGGCTTGAGGCTAAGATTCAGGAAATCAATGCCTTAGAGCCTGAGATGCAGAAGCTTGCGGACGCGGACTTTCCGATTAAAACCGCCGAGTTCCGCCGCAGGCTCGCGGAGGGCGAAACGACGGATGACATTCTACCGGAAGCCTTTGCCCTCTGCCGTGAGGCCGGACGCCGGGCTCTCAATATGCGGCATTTCGACGTGCAGTTGATTGGCGGCATCGTTCTGCACGAGGGCAAAATTGCGGAAATGAAGACCGGCGAGGGTAAGACGCTGGTTGCAACGCTGCCGGTGTATCTGAACGCTCTGGAAGGCAAGGGCGTCCACGTGGTGACGGTGAATGATTATCTGGCCAAACGCGACGCCGCCTGGATGGGCCCCATCTACCGCATGTTAGGGCTCACGGTGGGGGTCATTGTGCACGACCTCGATGAGGAAGAGCGACGTGCCGCCTATGCCTGTGACGTTACTTACGGAACGAACAACGAGTTCGGCTTTGATTATCTGCGCGACAACATGAAATTCGAGCTCGCGGATTGCGTCCAGCGCGGGCATCACTATGCGATCGTGGACGAAGTGGATTCCATTTTGATTGACGAAGCCCGGACGCCTCTCATCATTTCCGGCTCATCGGAAGAATCCACGGAAAAGTACTACAAGATCGACAAGATTATTCCTCATCTGGTGGAGGGCAAGGACTACGACGTCGACGAGAAGTTGCGCACGGCAAGCATTACGGAGTCGGGCGTGGAAAAGGTCGAGAAGCTGCTGGGCCTGGAGAATCTCTATGACCCGGCCAACATGGATTACGTCCACCACGTCTACCAGGCCATCCGCGCGCACTCGCTCTTTAAGAGAGATCGCGACTATGTGGTGAAAGACGGCGAGGTGATCATTGTCGATGAATTCACCGGCCGCTTGATGCCCGGCCGCCGCTGGAGCGATGGGTTGCATCAGGCGATTGAGGCAAAAGAAGGCGTCAAGATCGAAAAAGAGAACCAGACGCTGGCCACCATTACTTTTCAGAACTATTTTCGCATGTACGACAAGTTGGCCGGCATGACTGGAACGGCGGAAACCGAAGCGGCGGAATTTGAGAAGATTTATGAGCTGGAAGTCGTGGTCATTCCGACCAACAAACCTCTGATCCGCGTCGAGTACCCCGACGTTGTTTACCGGACAGAGCGTGAAAAGTTCAACGCGGTGATCGAAGAGATTAAGGAATATCACCTGCGCGGGCAGCCGGTGCTGGTCGGAACCATCGCCATTGAGAAATCCGAGAGATTAAGCGCGCTGCTCAGGAAATCCGGCGTACTGCCCGGGCGTTTGCAGGAGCTTCTGAAAGCGGCGGGACTGGAAGGGCCGAAACTCCAGAAATGGGCGCAACAATTGGCGGAACGCCACGAAAATGCCGTCAAGTGGCTTATCCGGGCGGGTGTCACAGCCAGCGCCGCGCAAAAGACTCTGGGACAGCGAGCCTTCCAGCCGCTCACCGCAGGTTCGGGGGATGGCGTTCGGAGCGCATTCCTTCAGGCCTTGCTGAAGGCTGGCAAAAGGGACGATGGCAGCCGCTCGCCAGCCCTGGATGAGGCCGTGGTGCCAGCGATTGTGAACCTCCTGAGATGGGCTGGGGCAGCGGACGGCGGCCGGAACGGAGCGGCAGAAAAGATTCTTCCGGTTTTGGATTATTTGATTGAGGTTTGTTGCACGCCTCAGCGCTTTGCCGAAGTCATTGAGATGAAAGAGGTGCGCCATTTCATCCTCAATGCCAAGCAGCATGAAAAAGAGGCGTTGATTGTGGCGCAGGCGGGCCGCGTGGGGGCGGTAACCATCTCGACCAATATGGCCGGGCGCGGCACGGACATCCTGCTGGGCGGCAATCCGGAATTCATGGCGCGCGAGGAATTTCGCAAGTCACCGGAAAAGTACCGGCAGCAGGGAATTGATCCCGAGCCGCCGGAGTTGCCTTCCTCGGGCGCTTCAGAGGAGGTCTTCAAAAGCTACGCCGAGGCTTACAAACGCTGGCGCGAGAACTGGGCCAACTTCGTTGCAAAGTACAAGGTGGTTACCGATGCCGAACATGACCGCGTCGTGGAACTGGGCGGGTTGCATATTTTAGGCACGGAACGCCACGAGGCCCGGCGCATTGACAATCAGTTGCGGGGGCGAGCCGGACGCCAGGGCGACCCGGGTTCGTCCCGTTTCTACCTTTCGCTTGAAGACGATCTGTTGCGCATTTTCGCGGGCGAGCGGATTTCAAAGATCATGCACCGGTTGGGGATGGAAGAGGGCGTCCCCATCGAGTCAGGCTTGATTACCAAGCGCATCAAGGCGGCGCAGAAAGCGGTCGAAGCTCAGAACTTTGAGTCCCGCAAGCACCTGCTGGAATACGACGATGTGATGAACAAACAGCGGGAGACCATTTATGGCCGCAGGCGGGAATTGCTGGAAGGAAAAGACCAGAAAGAATATGTGCTGGAAGCAGCCGACCGCGTGGTGGACTGGCTGGTGGGGAACTTCTGTCCAAAGGAGCACCCGGATGAGTGGAATGTCGAGGGACTGAAGTCAGAATTCTGGAGCCGGTTTGGAATCGACCTCCGCAAGCATGAACTGCATCTGGATCCTAAAACCCTCGACGCGGACACTGAGCAGCTTCGGGAGATTGTCCATCAACGCTATGAAGAGCGGGAAAAGGTGTGGGGCGCGGAGCGCATGCGCGTGCACGAGCGCATGATTATGCTTCAGGTGGTGGATGCGCAGTGGAAAGACCATCTGCTGGCGATGGATCACCTGAAGGAAGGCATCGGGCTGCGAGGCTACGGGCAGCGCGATCCGCTGGTGGAATACAAGCGCGAGTCGTTCGATATGTTTGAGGCGCTGATGGATCGCATCGAGGATGAGTCGCTGCGCTATCTCTTCCTGTTGCGGACGCCGGAGGAAGAAGAAGCCATGATCCGCGAGTACCAGCGGCGCAAGCGCCGCGAGCAGGCTGAAATGCAGATGGTCGGCGCTGGGATGATGGAAAGGCCGCAGCAGGTGATCCGTCGCTCGGAAAAAATTGGCCGCAACGACCCCTGCCCGTGTGGGAGCGGCAAGAAATACAAGAAGTGTCATGGCGCCAGCGCCCCACCGCCTTCCGCGCCGCCTCCTTCAAGTGACAGGCCTGCCCCCGCAGCCTGAACTGTCGATGATTTTTCTACCCGCGTTCGGCTTTTCACTCGCGAATTCTTCCGCCAGGTAGCTTACGGGTGCTCCCAAAGAGAGAACTTTTCAAATGAGCGCGGAGAGTGCGGCACGATCTTTAACCCACCGGTCGGGTCATCCCAAAATCATTGTGGTCGGCGGGCATACGCGGAATATCGGAAAGACCTCGGTAGCTGCCGGGTTGATCCGTCATTTCTCCTTCCTGCCCTGGACAGCCGTTAAAATCACGCAATACGGCCACGGCGTCTGTTCCCGTGATGGAAAGCGGTGTGATTGCGCCCCCACCGAACATCCGTTTGCCTTGACGGAAGAGAAAAACGCGGATGGACCGAGCGACACCAGCCGGTTTCTCGCGGCTGGAGCACAACGCTCGTTGTGGCTGCGAGTGCGGCAAGGACAGTTGAGGTATGCGTTTCCCATTCTTCAACAAGCGCTCGACCAGGCGGAATATGCCCTGATCGAAAGCAATAGTATCTTAGAGTTTGTCTGCCCCGAGCTTTACCTCATGGTGCTTGATAGCTCCCGTCCGGATTTTAAGAAGTCTGCGCGCGAATTCCTGCCATTTGCAGACGCGATTGTGACGCCCACCGAGTCGCTAGTTCCAGAAGCCTGGCCCGGCCTCGACGCCGAGATCCTGCATCAGAAGCCGCTCTTTCGACTGAGTCCAGAAAGCTCTTCGAGTGCACGTCTCTACCGCTTCGTAGGGCAAAAGCTCAAACTTTTCGCGTCCAACCTCCCCGCGCTGAAGCATCCCAAGTAGCTGGAATTCGGAAGCCTCTTCTAATCCGGCAGGAGTTCCCCGCGGCTACTGCCGGCGGATACTTACTCATGGGAAACCGCAAGAGAGACCATGTTCACGAGGTTCGCCATGTCCTGAAGGCAAGCCTGTACGTCCACATCCCGGGCTTTTAGTTGGGAAGCGAAGAGGCTGAGATTGTCCCTGAAAAACTGATCACCCGTCGCCGCATCACCGACTCGCGAATAATCGGTGGCCACAGTCTGGAGCAGATGCAAAGAGCGGTCTTTCGTTCTCTTCCACTTGCTGAGGTCTTCCTGCAAAACGCGGCGTAGAAAATCCGTGAAATGCGAGGTCTGGTCGGTAAACTGGCCATTTTGGTAGGCATAGACTGAAAGCACATCCGCGGCGTCGGCATGCACCCCACAGACCGTGCGGTAAGGCCGATGGGCGATGAGTTGCTCACCGCGTTGAGAATCCAGTCGTCGGATTTCAAGTCCTTCAAACGGTAGTCCATCCAGGCCGTCAATCCGGCCAAGCGTCTTGACGGAGTTTTCGCCAAGCTCAATGACAGTGACCGTGGTGCAACAATGGTCGCCTCCGGAATATTGGCCCAGCAGGATGTCCGGGGTGCCATCCCCAGTGAGGTCGTGGGTGTAGACCGCGCGCCCCCGGCTGCGCGGGTTCGGAAGTCCGTGCCTTCCCGCAAAGTCATAGAGTTGCGTCCAGGGCTGCGCAGAGGCTTCAACACTGTTGACTTTGAAAACAGACTGTCCGTCGCGATTGTAGATGACAAAACGATAGGAAGCAAAAACCAAGGGGGAGGGACTCGCCCGATACAACGCGGCGCGATAGAGCCCCAAGCGGTAGGTACGGACCTTCTCGTAGCCGGGGAGGTCAGGAATCTGGCTCTTCAGGCCCGTGGTCTTCAGAACGAAATTCTCCGCGGAGGAGGCCATATCCCGCAAAGTGGAAGAGCTCCACCGCCGCTGAATTCCCAGCACGACCAGAACCAGTACAGCGGTTAGGGCCACGGAAATGATGCTTTCGCCCTTCTCCATAGGGGGTCTTCTGCGGCCTAGTGATCTTCCACTACATATTTCATATAATGAAATAACATCGCCAGTTCCGTGCAGTTTAGGGTTCGTTTCGTAAAAATTTATCCGCTGACAACCTTCCGCCTAACACTGTGAAACCTCGAAGGTGACGGCTCCGGAAAATTGATGGCTATTGATTCTGAAGGCTGATTAGGGTTCGTAGGCGAAATTTTACTTTTCGTCAGCAAGTCAAACCCCGAAAACGGCCCCCTTCCGGTCAAGATTAAAGTGTGTCTGGTCAGTTCTTTTCCTTCCTCTTGTAGTGGAAGATTTCATGCAGGTAGCAGAGCCTCTCTGAGTCAATAACGCGGCGCTCAAAACAGGGTATGCTGACTTTAAAAACAATAGTCTATAGAGCTAGTCTACGCTGGTCAAGCTGCAGGCGGCGCACTGAAATCTTAAATTTCTTCGTCCTGTTATCAGCCACCTGTACGTCTTGGGGAACAGTTTTTCGCTATCCGCCGCAACCGGATGACCCTCACCGAGAATGCGATCGGCTCTTCCTCATCATTTTCCTGACCTCCGCCGGGTGCTTCCTGATAAGAATTTCGGGACTTTCCTAATCTTTTGCCTACTTCGATCGAACCCCAGGAAACAGGCCGGTTAGGGCCTTTGAAACGTGGGCAGCCTCGAATTTCGGATCTCCCTCCCAAAAACCAAGGAAAGCCTCTGCTCTGAGCTGGCGGCTCCGGCCAAGATGCCTGACACGACCGAAACGCTACGCATCGTTATGACGGCGTGACGGTCGCCGGGGCGGGCGGAAACCCTTCGGAGCGCTGTGGGGGGTTGGGATATCCGGCGCTGTTCGTGGATGAAAAAGGGAAGATGCGGGAGACCTGGACGGACAGCCTGGGACGCCCGATTGAAGTGGATGAACCCGATCCGGCCGCAACCACCGTTCGGGTTTACTGGTGGCGGGGGCGGCGGCGCGGCACCTCCATCGCCACCCAAAGCTGCGCCGCTGCGCCCGACTATACCGCAGAGGCTGGCCCGTGCCGTGAGTTTTGGAGACAGGTACAGCCTGGCGGGAGCGTTAGGGGTACAGAACAACGCGATTCTGAACGCATTCTTGGGCAACACAGTGTCTGGGCTTGTCAATGTGGGACGTACAATCTTCGGGCAGGGAGGAGCGCCCAGCCCGGCGGCGGTCGCGCTGACGGGTTTAGGGCTTCCGTCTGGCGGGCCGGGAGCAATGGGAGTGGCGGGCATGGCGCAGGGGGCGGCGGCAAAGGCGAGGTGGAATTGCGCCAGCCTTTATTTTCAGGGCAAAATTCCTCTCTGCGCCCGGAATGACATGGTCAGGAGCTTTTTTCAGTCGCCTCTTCGTAACGGCTGCGCACGGTAGAGGGTGTATTCTGTAGTGTTTAATAGAGGATTGGGCTACGGCTATAGCGTTCGGGAGCGAATACGGTGTTGCAAGCAGCGTTGCTCATCCGAGCGAGTCGCAAGGGCTGATCCCAAAGGGAAGTCGTGGCGATCATTTCTTCCATTCAGGAATTATGGCTTCGTGTGAGGAGGTCATTCAAGGACCGTGGCCTTTCCGGGACGGTGGCTTATTGCTTCGAACACCCTTCTTCTCTGGTCAGGCTTGCCCGGCTGTTGCCACGGTATTGGAGTGTTCGAAGGCTGGTGCCGGACGAATTTGATCGCAGATTTGGCCTGGATACTGCGACTCCGCTGCGGCGAACTGAATTAGGGCTTGATAACGCCAACCTGTTATATCTCACGGCCTACGGAGCAATTCCCGAAAACCTGTTCCATCAGGCGATGGAACGGGTTAAGGACATTGATTTTGAGCGCTTCACGTTTGTCGATTTGGGTTCAGGCAAAGGCAGAGCGTTGTTCCTGGCATCCGAGTACCCGTTCAGGAAGATCGTTGGCGTGGAACTCTCTCCCCGGCTCCACGCCATCGCAAAGCAGAACCTTGCGAAGTATCACAACCCGTTGCAGAAGTGCATGAGCCTGGAATTGATTAATGAGGACTTTGTAAGGTATCGTCTTCCAGACGAGCCCCTGTTCTGTTTTATGTACAACCCTTGTGAGGAAAAGATCATGGCTCGCCTGGCTGAGCGCGCCAGGGAGTCCAGCGCGAAAAACCCGCGGCTGATGTATCTCCTGTACTTTGCTCCGCGGTTCGGTCATCTATGGGAGAAAGCAGGCTTCGAGAAGATCGCCGAAGAGGGCGAAGGAAATCACGTCACCCACTATTGTGTATACCGGAAGAGCCCCCAAGAATAGACTACGTTACACACTTCGTGAGGTTGCTCCTGTGTTTTGTTCTCCCCACTGCCGCTTCGACTCGCCTCAATTCCTTCGCCCGAGGTAAGGTCGAAGGAAAACGCCGCAGGCAAGGTGGCTCCTAATGCCGAAAATATTGTCATGTTTCTTGCAACTTTCCGTTAAACCTGGATGAACGTCTTTATGGTTCTCAAGGGCCTCTGGTTTTTCATTCCACCCACTGCTTTCTGCCCGTCGCTTTCTCCTTTCAAGATGCCTCCACAAATGCTTCAGTATGCCTCGCTCTTTTACATTCGCGGTTCCTCTTAATTCCCATTCCATCTTCGAAGCTATGCTAATATTCTTTCTTTCGGGACGAATATGATCTTTTGCTATTCTCAGTAGAGGTTTCAAGTCAGGAGAGTGGAGTTCAGCATGGCGAAGCGCGCGTCGCAAAAGAGTAAAAAGGAGCCGAGGTCAATGAGTATGATTGACCCGCGCTTCCGCAGAATTTATCTGTCGTTTTATAAGGAAAGCTATTACACGCCAACCACGTTGGACTTGAAGACCAAGGAGCTGATCGCGATTGCCGCGTCGGCTGTTGCCAAGTGTGAGGGCTGCCTGGAAGGCCACATCAAGAAGGCTCTTGAACTGGGGCTGACCAAAGATGAGATCAGCGATGCATTGGTGGTTGCCATCGGCATTGCGGCAGCAGGAGTGATGGATATTACCGATCACGCGGCGATCAACTTAGACCTTCATCACTTTGAGGATTAGCGTTCACGGGACAGCGAGAGGCTCCATGCCGACCGTGGACCTAATTTAGAACTTCGCAGATTTCACGTCAATCATCAACCTGAAATCACACACCAACATCTCGATCGCACCCGCCATTGATTATCGGGTTGTCGCAAGCCTCTTTCTTCTGCTGTTTTTAGGCCTTGCCGACAACCAGATGATAGCCGCTTTACTCCCCGTTCTGGTCCGAGCTTTCCATGTAACCATTGAAGTCGCCGGCCTGCTGGTGGTGGTGTATTCGATTGCGGCAGCGGCGGCGGGCTTCACTTCAGGCACTCTTTCAGACTATTATGGCCGTCGCCCTTTTTTGATCGGGGGTGCGATTGCGTTTGCGGCAGCGTCGTGGATGGCCTCGCGCACGCAAACCTTCTCTGAACTCATGATGGCGCGCGCCCTGACGGGAGCGGCGGCTGGCGTCATCTCCACTTGCTCGATTGCTTACGCTGGCGATTGCTTTGAATATGCGGTGCGAGGCCGCGCCATCGGGATCATCTCCGTCGCTTATTTTGCCGCGCCCATCATTGGTGTGCCGCTTGGCGCTCAGATCGCGGACCGCTTTGGCTGGCGCAACACCTTTGTCTTTTTTGCATCTCTTGCCTGCCTTGTGACACTTGGCGCTTGGATGCTGCGCAAAGATCACCAGACGGGACAACCCGCGAACGGCAGATGGCGAAAGAGTCTGCGAACGTTCCGCTTTTTTTTCGGGCGCCGCGACCTTGTGGCGGGAATCGCGCTGGCCTTTTTTGTCTCAGGCGGCCTGGTGGGCTTTCTGACCTACATTGGAGAATGGCTGAATAGAAACTTCGGGCTCACCGAGCGGGGAATTGGCTGGGTTTTTATGCTGGGCGGGCTCGTCGCTGTGGCGGGTTCACCGCTGGGCGGAATGCTCTCTGACCGTTGGGGAAAGCGGGCCATGGCGATCGGTGGGAACGTGTTACTGGCAGTGGCGGTTGTCGCGATGCCCTTCTTTTCCTGGGGGATCGTGCTGCTCGTGATTTTTGGTTTGACCAGCCTGGGTGCGGCGTTGCGCCAGGGGCCGCTTACCGCACTTATGACCGAACTGGTTCCCGATGCCCAGCGCGGGTCATTTATGGCCGCGCGCGGCGTTTCCTCACAATGCGGGATAGGTGCAGCGGCGTTTGTTGGGGGCATGCTTTACCAGCATGCCGGATATCTGGCGGTGACGATTTTTTGTGCACTGATGACAGCGGCAGTGGTGATTCTGCTGGCAGCGTTTATTGCGGAACCCGGAAGCGAGGCCCGGCCCTCATAGTTGGTGAAGAGCGTTGTCGTGCGGGGTCCGCGCGCCCTGTCATTCTGACGCTGGGCCCTGGGTTTCGCCCGGGATAAACTCCGTTTGTGATGCAGGCAGAAGCTATTGGGAATTCTCCAAAACGCGCCGATAGAGCTGCTCGTAGAGGGGAATGATCTTATCGCTGCAAAAGTGGCTGAGGGCGCGTTCGCGGCCTGCGCGTCCCATTGTCTCCCGCTTGGCGGGGTCCGTAAGAATTTCAAGAGCCTTTGCGGCCATGGCCTGCACGTCGCGCGGCGGGGCGAGAAACCCGTCGATTCCATCGCGGACCACTTCCGGCAAGCCTCCCACCCGCGAGCAGACTGCGGGCACTCCGCAGGCCATCGCTTCGAGCGCCACCAGTCCGAATGATTCAAGGTCGCTGGGCAGCAGGAGAACATCGGCGCAATTAATCAACTCCTGCACCTGATTCTGTTTACCCAGAAAAAATACGTCACGCGTCAGATTTTTTTCACGCACCATCCACTCGGCAATTGTGCGGTCCGGACCGTCGCCGATCATCAGCAGTTTGGCGGGAATTTCGCGGCGCACCAGGTGAAAGATTTCGATGACATCCGGCACGCGCTTGACCGGCCTGAAGTTTGAAAGATGCGCCAGAACACGTTCATGATCTGCGGCAAACATTTTGCGCCGGCAGGTCCCGTCTGCAGGCTGAAAGACGTTGCAATTTACAAAATTCGGAATCACTTCCACGCGAGTGCGAACCTGGAATTCATCTCGCGTCACTGCGGCGAGATATTCGGAGATGGCTGTCACGGCATCGCTTTCTTCAATGGAAAAGCGCGTAATGGGAAGATAAGAGCGGTCCATTCCCACCAGGGTGATGTCCGTCCCATGAAGGGTGGTGACGAAGGGCAATTTGCGGGTTTTCAGCATGGCGCGTGCCAGATAGGCGCTGACGGAGTGCGGAATCGCATAGTGGACGTGCAGCAGGTCCAGCGATTCATTCTCCGCAACGTTGTACATCTTCGAGGCCAGCGCCAGGGTATAAGGCGGATGATCAAAGAGCGGGTAATTCATCACCTCCACCTCGTGGAAGTGCAGGCGCTCGGAAGCGGAAGTCATACGCACTGGCGTCGCGTAGCTGATGAAATGGACGTCGTGACCCCGAGCCGCGAGCTCCAAGCCCAGTTCAGTAGCCACAACACCGCTGCCGCCGTAAGTGGGATAACAGGTGATTCCGATTTTCATCAGGAGGGTCTTCCGCTTTTTCGGAAACGTGAGGATAGCTTCCGATATGTCATGGGCGCCGGGTGAGGGCCTTAAGAAGAGGCGTGGTCCTTTTTCTTTTCGGTCGGAGTGTTTGGACCCAGCACAATGATTTGATCCACTGTGCGGCGACCGCCCTTTTGCTCGTAATAGACGATAACGTTTGTGCCCGGCGTCAAGGTTGCAACGCGCAGTTTTTGGCCGTCAATCGTGGAAACTTTGACTTTCTTTCCAATGGGGAAAATGGCGGTGTTGCCTCCCCCTGCCGCCGTAACATTCAGCACGTGCTGCTGACGATCCAGCGATTGGATGCTGCCCGTGAATGCCTGTCGGGTGGGGCCGTTGGAAGTAATTTTGCTGAGGCCTGGTAGCTTATTGCGATGCTCTTCCTGAGCACGAGCCAACAAGGGGAACAGAAAACAGGCGATGACGATGACCAGTAATCCCCCTCTCAATCCTCGAAAACGTGGAAGAGACGGCGCCGCTTTGAGTATTAAACTAGGTTTCACGATGAACTCAGTGGCCCGATGGGGCAATCTGATACCGTAAGTCTTTTCACCACTCTGACCAGCACCTCGGCTTTCGCCCCCCCCAGTAGACCGCCATCTTAGATTCCATTGCAAGGTTATGTCAAGCGGCGCGCCCGTTCGCAGCGGTTCTTCCGTCGCAGGGTCACATCGGGTTATTCATGGTCAACATCGGGCGCGTAATTGCCATTCTCGCCATTCTTGGTTTCAGTTTGCTTGTGCATATAACGAATGGCGCTCTTCATAATGAGCAGATTGGGTTCGCCAACCCGATGGACTTTGATACAGTTCTTATCATACCACTCGATCACGCCGCGAATCGCTTCGCCAGTATTCAACACAACCACCATGGGTGTGCGAGCTTGCATCTGCTTGATGTAGTAAAAGCTCTCGGCGTTCGTCTGATCCGGCGGAGTCGGCTTTCGACGCTGGGGACGCTGGCCCATCTGGTCCTGGATTTCAGAAAGTGATGGACGAATCAGTTTACGGTTCACTTGTTCAACTCCTTAGATCCACACGAAGTGGAGCGAAGTTTCAGGTTGCCCCGAAGGAAATGGCTGAGCTAAAAACAACCTCATTCTTAGATGAGGGTTGGGTCGGTTCGGGTTTTTTGCGAATCGAAAAACCCTGATCGCGAAGCTCTGCGAAGCAGTGTACCACGCTTGAGGAGTGGCCGCAATCGTTAGCACAAGCGAATCGTTTGAACTTGCCGAACGCAGCGATTCTGCGTCCTCATCGGTTGCCGGGGCCCGTGCGCCAGTGACGCATGACAAGTCGGGGTGAGAAACTCCGGTTTTCAAATTCTAAGAGATTGCGGAAAACCTCTTGCAGCCTGTCATTCTGAGGAGCCGCAGGCAGCGAGGAATTTCGTAACCATTTATACTTCAAGGCGAGATTTCTCACTTCGTTCGGAATGACACGATTTCGAAACGTTTTCAGCAACCTGTTAATGGCAGAGATTCCCTCGCCGTCCGTTGCGACGCTTCCTGCGATCTGGGGCATGGTGTGGACCGTCCTTGCCACAGGTCGCTTGCCCTCGAGCGGAAATTACGATGCAAAGGGTGGTCGATAGCCGGACTTGCCAGCTCGCTTGATGGCCTCGATTCCGTCCTCAATGCTGATAAGTGGCCTTGTCTTGACAGAACGGCAGGCGCCACCGGCGGAAAAGGCTATGGAGAGAGCCGCGGCGTTGATATGATCCGGCATTTCAAACACCGCGATAACGTCATAGTCGCCAAATGCAAACCAGGCGTCTTTGATCCTGCCACCGAGCTTTTCAACAGCGGGTCGAATGGCCTCCATGCGATTCTGCTGCTTCTCGACGACAGCGGCCCAGCCTTGCGGAGAATAAGCAACCTCGCAGAGATATTGGGGCATAGCGGGTCTCCTTTCGTAGAGCTCTGATTGGGTGAGGTCCCGGTTGAGATGCCGCTATCATAATCCCAAAGAGTTCAACTTGCAAACCATGGCTTTGTGGGCTATCTGTTTACGATCTTCATTGCCATGACAGGCAGGCTTTTAAGGATGCCCATACAATCCCATCAATTCTCCCTCTGCCAGGATGTGGCCTTTCATCGCCTGCTCCACCTCTTCGCGAGTTGCACCGGGCTTAAGGTTCAAGCGCGTGTTCAATGCATAGAGACGGAAAAAGTAGCGATGCGGTTTCCCAGAAGGCGGGCAGGGGCCTCCATACCCCAGCCGATTAAAATCATTCGAGCCTTGTATTGCGCCGCCGGGAATTTGGCCGACTTTGGGAACGCCTTCGCGGATCGAGCGGGCGCTCGCGGGAAGGTTATAGATGACCCAATGAACCCAGGTATGGGCTGGCGCGTCAGGATCTGTAACGATCAGAGCAAAGCTCTTGGTCGCTGCCGGGGGATCGGTCCAACTCAAGGCCGGGGAGGTGTCTTCCCCTTCGCAGGTGTAGCGACGGGGAATTGCATCGCCACTTTTGAACGCATCGGATTTCAGTTGCAGGCTTGCTCGATTATTCTTTGCGCTGGCGGCCCTGATGTTCGTCGGCGCGATGCCCCACAGGGCGAGCAGCACGGACGCGATCATGAAGGCTTTACCCCTCAGGGAATGAATGGGGCCCGATGCGAAGGACAAGCAATGGAGAACGGGGCCTTTGGGGAAAAGGCTTCTCATCTGAAACTCGAAACGGTATTTCATGGAGCGACTCCGGAGTGGATTTATTACTATGCTAGCACGGGCGTCCGGGAGATGCTCCTCGCCATTCGTTCTGAAAACCCCGTAGGGGTAGAATGCAGCGCTCCATTTTCAGACTCGACATTTTTCTGAGACGGTGAGCGTGTGGAACTCATGATAAGATCACTCTTCTCAAGGAGAGACGACCGATGAAATATGGTGTTAACACTCTGGTTTGGACCGCGCGCGTGGGGGCCGCTGAAGAACCCCTGTTTCACCGCATCCGCGAGTGGGGCTTTGACGGGGCAGAACTCTTTATCAGCGCTGATGAGCCTTCCGATATCCCGCGCGTCCGGAAAATGCTCGACGAAGCTCAATTGGAGCGAACCACATGTGGAGTGCTGCCCCGCGACGCCCATCTGGTGAGTTCCGATCCCACCGTTCGCGCCCACGCCGTCCGCTTCCTCACGCGATGCATTGAACGCACGGCAGAACTGGGCGCGCGGCTGATTTGCGGTCCGCTCTATGCGGCGCTGGGTTTGATGACGGGAAGCCGAAGAACCGAGAACGAATGGAACTGGGCTGTTGAAGGTTTGCAGGCGGCTGCACGCCGCGCCGAGGAGCTGGGAGTGACGGTTTGCATTGAACCCCTGAATCGCTTTGAGACCTATTTCCTGAACACCGCCGCGGATGCGGCGCGACTGGTAAAAGAAGTGGGATCACCCCAGGTGCGGATTCTCTTTGACACTTTTCATGCCAATATCGAGGAGCAGAATCCGGCCCGGGCCCTTCGTTCCATAGCCTCTTGGTTAGGACACGTTCACATCTCAGAAAATGATCGCGGCATTCCCGGCAGCGGGCACACCGACTGGAACGAAATCTTCAAAACCCTCCGCGACATCCGCTATGACGGATGGCTCACCATTGAGTCGTTCGCCAAGCCGGAACCTGATCTCGCCAGCGCCGCCTGCATCTGGCGCGACCTTGCACCCTCGGGCGATGAGCTGGCGCGCAGGGGATTGCAATTCATCAAGAGTTCCAGCTTCTGAGTTGTGAGTCTTCAGCGATCATGATGACACGAGAAATTTCTTGCCTATTTTCTCATCGTTGATCATGACTGCTTTTCAGGTTTTACCCACTTTTCAGCCCGTGCGCTTTCGAGCACCGCCTCAACCACCGCCTGCGTTTCCAGGGCATCCCGAAAATCCGGGCGAACACGCTCGTTTTTCTCCAGAGCCTTTAGAAAATCCGCCAACGCATTGATGAACGTGTGTTCATAGCCGATCACGCATCCCGGCACCCACCAGTTCGCCATATAAGGATGCTCGCTGCCGGTCACGAGAATGGTTCGCCAGCCCTGCAGGTGGTCGGGGTCATCGTGATTGAAATACTGAAGCTGGTGCATGTTTTCGAGGTCAAAGTAAAGCGAGCCTCTTTCGCCATTGATCTCAAAACTGTTCTTGTTTTTCCGGCCGCGGGCGTAGCGCGTGGCTTCAAACGTGCCATTCGAGCCATTCTCGAAGCGGGCGAGGAACGTGCAAACGTCGTCGATCTCGACAGAAGCGGGCGTTCCATCCGGCCGCTGGCGGTTACGAATAAAGATTTCCGTCATGCCAAACACCCGCGAGATGGAGCCGTTCAACCACAAGGCCGTGTCGATATTATGTGCAGAGAGGTCACCGGAGACACCCGCACCCGCCACTTCTTTTTCCAGTCGCCACGTGGCGGCTCCGCCGACGGGCACTTTGGGGGAAATAGTCCAATCCTGCAAATAGGTCGCGCGATAATGGAAGATCTTCCCCAGACGTCCTTCGTCGATAACCTGCTTGGCCAGGCTGATCGCCGGAACACGGCGGTAGTTGAACCACACCATGTTGGGCTTGCCGGATTTTTCAACCGCCTGCGTCATTTCGTGCGCTTGCGCGAGATTCATGGCCAAGGGCTTTTCGCAAAGGATGATTTTCTTTTTCGCGGCCGCAGCCATCGCAATTTCGTAATGAGTGTTATTGGGCGAGCAGATATCGATCACGTCGATATCCGGCGCGTCGATCAGTTTTCTCCAGTCGTCCTCAGCGCGCTCCCAACCCCAGCGCCGGGCGAAGGCTTCAGTTTTCTCCTTCGACCGTGCCGCCACGGCTTTGAGCACCGGTTCATAGGCGACATCAAAAAATTGATTTACGCGCCGATATGCGTTTGAATGCGCGCGTCCCATAAAGCCTGTGCCTACCATGCCGATCTTCAGTTGATTTACCATTTTGATTTCCAAAATTTAGGCGAACAAGTTGGATTGTGAATTCACAGTTTCTTCCCATTCGGTCGGGCGTTTTGTAATACGGTCGTTTGGTCCGGGTTGATAAATGGGCCGGCGCTCGAATACTAGCGGGCCAGTTGGCGGATCGGCAGAAATTCTCATAGGCGAAAGTTAATCGAAAATGCTCGACTGGTCAAGAAGTTTTCGTATTGCTCATTAGTCATGGGCTGATCCCGACCAATACTAGAGGCACAGCAGGAACACCTCGCCCCTCACGAGCGATATCATATAGCGCTCCTTCGACCGATATTCTGTTGAATCTCCTTCCAAACGTTTGACTGGTGAACAAGGAGCCATTCAAGACCATTCAGGTGCGAATGGATCTTCTCTATTTTCAACCTGGGTGACCTCTTCAAAGAGATTTGACAGCAGTCTCTGTTCAGTTGGATTCGGCTTCGGCCTCTTCCTGCACAAACTTCTGCTGCAAGCGATCCAAAAACACTTTGGCATCTGCCGTTACGTTCCAGGCATCAGGCCAGAAACAAAGATCGATGGTCCACCAGTCGGAGGGGCAGCCTGAACGGAGCATTTCCGGAACTAATTCGTCAAAATTCAGCACGCCCTGACCGAATGGGGCATGCGTGCTGGTCTCGTTGTGATGAAGCGTATTGTCGGAATCAATCAGGTGAAAATGTCCGATCTTCCCTTGCAACCGCTTGAGCAATTCCAGAGCGCCGCCCGGCAGGGTTTCCTTTTCGCCAGGCTGCCGCGCCCCAAGCGCCGCGCAGATATGGCCATGACAGGTATCGAACAAAACACTGAAATTCTTGTGGCCGACTTCCTCTGGCATGCGAATGATTTCCGAAGGCTTGTTGAAGGCAAATCCGGGCTCAAACTCCCACACCACGCGGATGCCCTGGTCCCCCGCCTTGGCGGCTGCCGCGCGAAACGTCTTCGTCACACGCTCCCAGCCAAGCTCTGGATCGATCTTTTCTTTCTCAAAAATATCCGGGGGGCTGACGGTATCCACACGAATGCAGTCAATTCCAAGGTCTTTCGCAAATTCCACGTTGCGTTCAAAGGCGGACATCCAGGCGGAGTTATCCTCTACAGGAATGATGGGAAACGACCACAAGTCCGCCGCCAAGCCGGAAAATTCAAGCCCATGGTCGTTAACTTTCCTCCTGAGTTCCTGGCGCTTAGGCTTGGTGTCAAGCTCGTCAGGGTTCGGGTGCGGAGGGAAGCCGCCCAGCTCGACGCCGTCAAAGCCCAGCTTCCCCAGCTTCTCGATGACCGTATTGAAGGGTACAGGATTATCCTTATAAGGCCCAAAACAGTAGGCCCAACTCCCGATTGAAAGGCGTTTGCGCTTCATGACGAACCTCCTGCGTGAAATGCTCCCTGTCCTTCTGGAGCCACCTGCTGGCCAGCCTTTAAAAGTGACAGGTTATGAGAGAAATCGTTATGGGTCAAGAAGGGAAGCATCCTGCTATTTCCCTGACTGGTGGCGCGGGTTGCGCCACTGTCCTGAACCACCTCTATCCCCTTCTTAACCCAGGAGGGGAATTCCCACCGTGCCGACATTCGTGACGGGCAGCGCGTCATATCCCCTCCTTGGCCCACGAGGGGAATTCTTCTCCTCTCTGAGGGCGGGCAAAGGTCAGGCTAGGCAAGCCGCTTTTTGAGTCCAAATTCCCCTCCTCTTTGAGGAGGCGTAAAGCAAAGTCCGGGTCAACGAAAGACCCAAGACTCATCCCCTCCTCGCGGAGGCGGGTTGAAGGGGTGGGGAGTCGAGTGTCCCATGATGCGGCCTCCCCGGTAAGCCCTGAAACAAGACAGAACACCCGCCGCCACAGCGCAGAAAGCTCGGCCAGGCTGCCGAGCGGGATCACTCTTGCCGTCAGTCGGCGTCGCCGCCGAGGCCCAAAGACAAACCGCAGCGTGCGGCCGCGCGCATTGCCTTCAATCCGAATCCGGACTCGCATGTTATTTTTCCAACTCCCTGTGTTTTCAATAACATCCTCGGTTCGCTTCACTTGCTCCAGGGCCTTCCAGCCGGAGCACCACACC
>Ga0209062_1002809_pt1 | contig 21902 bp, 23 predicted proteins | sample Coa_R2_2_FD_187158 | JGI IMG/M metagenome (GOLD analysis project Ga0209062, IMG submission 187158) | Surface soil microbial communities from Centralia Pennsylvania, which are recovering from an underground coalmine fire - Coalmine... | ecosystem: Environmental > Terrestrial > Soil > Unclassified...
CAGGCGCGCGAGCGTGCGCCTCTGCCGGACGACCAGAGGGCGGCAGTTGCCCGCCAGCTCGCGTCATTGACGCAATCGCCGGATTATTCGATCGCTGCGGAGGCCAAGGTCGCGCCGGTCACCGGCGGCACGGAAGACATGCGCTATCTCTCGGTGCTCTATGGCTTGATTATGCGCCAGCAGCATTTTCCACAGAGCCCGCATCGCCACACCAACGCCACCGCCGTCGTCGCCTTCTGGATCGACGAGACCGGCGCGCTCGTCCACACCGCGCTCTATCGGACGAGCGGCTATCCGGAGCTCGATAAAGAGGCCGTTGCCGCCGTTCGCCGTGCTGCGCCATTTCCGGAGCCGCCGGTCGACGAGCCGCACGGCTTCATCGCGAGCATGGTGTTTCCGCCCAATTGAGCGGGTCTAAAAAGTTAAAGCGCGATGGGATCGCCATCGCGCTTATAGATTTTGAATAGAGCCAGCACTCGGATTATTGCGCGAGCGCGTCAGCGCCGGCTTTATAGATTCCGTCGATGGTCTTTTGCGCGTCGGCGTCGCTCGTGCCCTTCTTGGCCTTGTATTTGCCCGACCAGACGACGTCGGACCCCGATCCGTCCGGCACGACCTTGATGGTCGAGACATAATGGGTGATCGGCAGCGGGCTCGAGACGATCGCGTAGCTATAGCTCATGCCCTTGTCGTCCCATTTGAGCAGACGCTCGACGATCGTGCCGCCGCCTTTCAGGCTGAGCGTGCGAATCTTCTTGCTGTGCGATAATTCGCACTTGGCGACCGCCGGATGCCAATCGGCGATCCCGCAGAAATTGCCGACTTTTTTCCAGACGGCGTCAGGCGGATTGGTCGATTTCGCCGTGTAGCTCGAATCGATGGCGAAAGCCGATACGCAAGAAAAAATGAGCGCGGCCGATCCGGCAGCGAGAATCGAAAGAGCCCTGGACGTAATAACCTTAGACATTGAGCGTTTCCCTCCATCCCGTGAGGCGTCGAGCTTAGCCTCTGGCCATATCATGGCGCAATCCCGCTCGCCGAACTCTCGGCGCAAAGCTCGCGCGCTATTCGCCGCGTGCGGACCATCTTCTTGAGATCGCTGCGCAATTTCGCGCAATAGGAGCGCCCGTGCGATATTGGCGCACGGGGCCATGTCGCTGAAAAACGAAAAGCCGCGGGCGTCACATCGAGACGCGCGCGGCTCCGCGAAGCGCTAAAGCAGCTTCGTTAATGTTGCTGTTGCTGCTCCGGCGCCTGTGCTTTCGGCTTCGCCATATGGTGATGATGCACGACGTGGTGATGGGTCATCACGTGATGATGGTGGTGGTGGTGATGGTGATGCATCGTCTTGGGCGGGGTCGTGGGCGGCGCGCCGGTATCCGTCTGAGCAAAGGCGACCGGGGCGAAGGCGATGGAAGCGACGAACAGAGTCGTGGCGAAAAGCTTCTTCGACATGGAGACTCCCTCTTCTCGATTTCGAGTGGTGTTGAATCAGCACTTGGCAATTTCTTCGAGCCGGCGCGGGCGTCGCGGTTGCCCGCCGCTCATGCCGGCGCATGTTTGTCGCAAACCGCCCCTTAACCGCGACTGAACAAACGTCGCGGAGATCCGGCTTGAGCGGGACCTTAGGCCTTGGGGTCAGACGGCTTCGAGGAAGCGCTCGGCTTCCGCCAATTCCACCGATACGAGCTGGCTCACGCCGCGTTCGGCCATTGTGACGCCGAACAGGCGGTCCATGCGCGCCATGGTGATCGGATTGTGCGTAATCGTCACGAAGCGTGTGTCGGTGCGCTTGCACATGGCATCGAGCAGATCGCAGAAGCGCTCGACATTCGCATCGTCGAGCGGCGCGTCGACTTCGTCGAGCACGCAGATCGGCGCCGGATTGGTGAGGAAAATGGCGAAGATGAGGGAGAGCGCCGTCAACGCCTGCTCGCCGCCGGAAAGAAGCGTGAGCGCCTGCATTTTCTTGCCCGGCGCCTGCGCGAGGATTTCAAGTCCGGCTTCCAGCGGATCCTCGGATTCGATGAGCTGGAGCTCTGCCGCGCCGCCGCCGAAGAGCGTCGTGAAGAGATCTTTGAAATGCGCATTGACCGCATCGAAGGCGGCGACCAAGCGTTCGCGGCCTTCCCTGTTCAGGTTGTGGATGGCCTGCCGCAGGCGCCTGATCGCCTCGATCAGATCTTCGCGCTCGGCGACGAGTGCGTTGCGCGAGGCTTCGACCTCCGCGAGCTCTTCTTCGGCGCGCAAATTGACCCCGCCCAAACGATCGCGCTCCTGCTTGAAGTGCTCGAGCTTGGATTCGATTGCCTGGGCCTCGGGCAGGGACTCGCTTTCGATCTGTGCGAGGCGCGCAAGCTCGTGCGGTTCGCATTGCAGCTCCGCCTCGATGTGGTGCGTAATCTCGGCAAAACGCTCGCGCGCGGCTTCGAGCCTGGCTTCGCTGCGTGCCTTTTCCTCGCGCGCAGTGCTCATGTCATCGAGCGCCGCCCGCGCCAGGCGATCGGTTTCGGCGAGTTTTTGCTCGCCCGCCGCCCGCGCGTCCGATGCATTGCGGCGCGCCGCTTCGGCCGTTTCGATCTGATCGAGCAGCACGCGGCGCATGCGGAGGAATTCGTTCGGCGCCTCCGCAAGCTTCTCGTGTTCGGCCCGCGTCTCCGAAAGGCGCGATTCGAAAGCGCCTATTTGCGAGAGCGCGCGCTCGCGCCGGCTCCGCCAGGAGGCAAGCTCCTGCGCGATGGCTTCGCGGCGCTTGGCGCGGATCTGCGCGGCATGGAGGAGCGCCTGCAATTCGGCGCGCGCTTCGGCTGCGCTCGCGCGCTCGCGTGCGGCTGCCGCGCGCGCTTTTTCGAGGCCTTGGGCGAGCTCATCCGTTGCGCCGAGCCCCGACAAGGCTTCCTGCGCTCTCGCGCTATGTTCGCGCGCCTCAGTGAGGCTCGCATCCAATCGCTGCTCGGCTTCCTCGCGCGCCGAAAGGCGCGCCGCGATTTGCGTCCTCTTGCGCTCGGCGGCCGCCGATTTTTCCCGCATCGCCTCGAGCTCGCGCAAGGCCTCGCGTCGTTCCTGCCGCGCCTTGCTCTCGACTTCCGCCTTCTCACGAAGTTGGGCGAGTGCCTGATCCGCTCTGGCTTTGCAGCGATTGGCCTCGTCGCGGGCGACTTCCGCTTCGCGAACAAGATCGCCCAGCCGGTTTTTCTCGGCGAGGCGGCGCGCGGCCGGCGTCGGGGCCTCGGCTGCAAGCGTCAAGCCATCCCAGCGCCAGAGATCGCCCTCGATCGAGACGAGCCGTTGGCCCGCCTTCAGTCGCCCCGCCAAAGCCTTGCCCTCGCTCCTCGGCACGATGCCGATCTGCGCCAGCCGCCGGGCAAGGGCAGGGGGGGCTTCGACCTCCGCGGCAAGAGGCGCAACACCCTCCGGGAGCGAGGGATCATCGACGCCTTGCGACGGCGCCCAATGGGCGGGAGCTGCCGGATCGGTCGATGCATCGAGATCCTCGCCGAGCGCCGCACCGAGCGCTGCTTCATAGCCCCTGGCAACGCTGATTTCCTCGATGATTGCGGGCCAGGTGCTGACTCCCTCCGATTTGAGCAATTTGGCGAGAGTTTGCGCTTCCGTCTCCAGCGCCTGAGCGGCGCGCTCGGCTTCCTGCAGCGGCGCATGCATCGCCATCTCGGCTTGCCGCGCTTCGGCATGGCGCGCTTCGGCGACGTTCATCTGCTCCTCGGCTGCCTTGGCCCTCGCGATCGCCGATTCGAGCGCGGCCTCGAGCCCTGCTTGCGCCTCTGCATCCGCGAGTTCGGCGCGAAGGCCCGCGAGTTCCTCGCGGATCTTGCCGAGTTCGGCTTCAAATTGCGCGACCCTTTGTGTTTCGTCACGCAGAGTTTTGCCGAACGCCTCCCGCCTCGCCTCGGCATCGGAAAAGGCACTTTGCGCGGCGGCGAGCGCATTCTCCGAAAGCGCGAGCGTCGATTCCGCCAGTTCGAGCCGGCGTCGCGCGGCAGCTTCCGCCTGACCTTCATCGCCGCCCATCTCGGTGAGTTCGGCGAGCTCGGCCTCGAGGCGCTCGAGGGCGCTCGCCGCGTCCTCGATCAAAGTCTGTTCGCGCGCGAGATCGGCGTTCATATCGGCGATGCGCTTTTCGAGCTCGGCGATGCGCGCCTTGGCGCGGCGTTCTTCCCCGTCGAGCGTCTCGCGGGCGAGCACGAATTTCTGCAACTCGGTACCTGCCGCCGCTTCCGCCTCGCGCAGCGGCGGCAGATCATGCGCGGCAATCGCCTGCTCGCGGGCGGTCTCGGCCTGCCGCAAGGTTTCCTCGGCCAGCTTTTTGAGATCGGCTTCGAGCTTGCGCTCGGCCCCGGCAAGGTGATCGCTCGCCTCGCTGTAGTTGACGAGCGCAAGAAGCGCCTCGTTTCTTTTGATCTCGCCCGCGAGATTGCGATAGCGCACCGCCTGTTTGGCTTGCCGTTTCAGTCCGTCGATCTGCGACTCGATCTGTCTCACGACGTCTTCGAGCCGGTTGAGATTATCCTCGGCGCCTTTGAGCCTGAGCTCGGCTTCGTGACGGCGCGAGTAAAGGCCGGCAATTCCCGCCGCTTCCTCGAGAATGCGCCGGCGCTGCTGCGGCTTCACCGAGATGATCTCGCCGATTTGTCCCTGTTTGACGATCGCCGGGGAGCGTGCACCGGTCGAGGCGTCGGCAAACAACAAGTGCACGTCGCGGGCGCGCACCTCGCGGCCGTTGACGCGAAAGGTCGAGCCTGCTTCGCGTTCGATACGCCGGGCGATTTCGAGCGTCTCGGTTTCGTTGAAGGCAGCCGGCGCTGTGCGGTCGGCATTGTCGAGGGTCAAGCGCACTTCGGCCGTATTGCGGCTCGGGCGCGCATTGCTGCCGGAAAAGATCACGTCGTCCATTTCGCTGCCGCGCAAGGTCTTCGACGAGCTCTCGCCCATCACCCAGCGCAGCGCATCGACAAGATTGGATTTGCCGCAGCCATTCGGCCCGACGATGCCGGTGAGCCCGGGCTCGATCAGAAAATCCGTCGGCTCGACGAAAGTCTTGAATCCGGCGAGGTGAAGCCTGGTGAATTTCATTGCGTCAATCGTCCCCGAATCGGGAAATCATACACGAGTGCGGCGCACGCCGCGCGACCGCGCCAGATGAGCGCCTCGACCTTCCCGTCATTTCATCCGAGCTTCGCTACGCTAGGCCTCAACCGGAACGATCATCTTGCCGATCGGCCAAAGGGCGAGGCCGGCGAGTTTCAGATGCGCCCAGGCGAAGGGCAGGCCGATGATGGTCACAGCCAGAACGATCGCATGTACCAGATGCAGAAGCGCGAGCCACCAGCCGGCGAGGACGAGCCAGATGATATTGCCGAGCGTCCCGAATGGTCCCGTTCCGATGTCCTCGCGACCCGTGAACTGGCTGCGTGGGACCGCGCGGTATCCGAACGGCAGGAACGCATAAGAGGCAATGTTGAAGGCCGCGCGCGTCCAGGGCAGGCCGACGATGGTCAAGGCCAAGAGAATGCCGGCGATGAGCCAGCCGGCAGCCATCCAAAGCCCGCCGGTAACCAGCCAAAGCAAATTCAAGAGGACGCGCAACGGCGACATTATTTCTTCACCAGCGGATCGAGGAGCTGCCCGAGTTGCTGAGGCGTGAGCTCGCCGCTCACCTTGCGTCCGTTGACGAAGAAGGTCGGCGTGGCATCAATGCCGAACTTGGCCGACGCATAGTCCCGTTCGCTCGTGACCTTGTTGTAAAGATCCTGGTTGTTGATGCATTTCTCGAAATCCGCTTGGCTCATGCCGGTCTGTTTGAGCAGGTTGGCCATGGCCTCGATCGGCTTGTCGGTGAAGGCCCAATCCTTTTGGTGATCGAAGAGCAGATCGACGACGGGATTGCGCTTATCGCCGGAGCAGCGCGCCAGCATGAAGGCTGCGGTCGCCAGCGGATCGAGCGGAAATTCGCGCAATATGAACTTAACCTTCCCGGTATCCACATAATTCTTGAGCAGCGTCGGATAGGTCTCGGCGTGGAAACGCGCGCAATGCGAGCAGGTCATCGAGGCATATTCGATCATCGTCACCGGCGCGTCGGCCTTGCCCTGGACAATATCGGGCAGAGCCTCGGCCTGCGGGGCCATGAGCTGATCGGGGGCGACGACCGTGCCGGTGCCTTGCGCGCGGACCGGCGCGATCGAGCCGGTCGTTGTTGCGATGAGCACGGCGATCGTGAGCTCGAGAAAAGTCCGGCGACTGCTGGGATGCTTTTTCTGCATGAGCGTTTCCATTGCGGGGAGGGCGAAAGCGGGGCTAGCAGTATGGACGAAATCTCAGGTCCTGTGCAGGGCAGGCCGGAAGGCCAGGGTCTTTTGCTGTCGGCGCTGAAAAGCCGGATCAGAGCTTCCGGTCAAGAGCGGAGTCGAGGACCCGTGCACCAAGCCGGCTAAGTGCCTGACGCAGTTCTGCATCTTCGATGTCGGCGACGGCGGTCTCGGCGGCCGCGATCGCCTCCTGGCGGGGCGGCTGGCAGGGGTTTTTCACGGACCGGCGCAGGAGCGGGCCTTGCTTTAGCACGAGCCGGCCGACGCAGGCATAGCCGAGATGCGCGTTGACCCGCTCGGTGACGAGGCCCGAAAGGTGCTGCAATTCGAGCGCGAATCCGCTTTCGACCCGGATCACCAGCGTCGCTGGTTCCTGGTGCGCGCGTGGCGGCCAGCGCAAACAGATGGGCTCGCAGGCGTGGGCCAGCCTTTCGCCGACGATTTCCTCCCAATAAAGGACAACGTCCGACTGACTGAAACCTTGCCGCGCGAGCACCGGATCGATCGCCGCTCCGACGAGATCGGCGAGCGGGCGCGACCATAAAGGCTTGTCTTTGCGCATCGCTTCTTATAGCCCGCGAGCTTGAGGGAATCAAAGGAGCACACGCCGCGGCTCGATGGCATGGATCGGGCGGGCGGGCCGAACATGCGAAGCGCAACTCGCACCGCGCGCCAAGGCGCTTCGAGCGATGCAACCATCGCGCTGCTCAATTGGTACGATCGTCATCGACGCGTGTTGGCGTGGCGCGCAGAGCCTGGGGCGCCGGCCGATCCTTATGTCGTTTGGCTGTCGGAAATCATGCTGCAGCAGACGACGGTCGCGGCCGTCACCCCATATTTCAATTCGTTCCTGCGCCGTTGGCCCAACGTTACGGCGCTCGCCGCGGCGCCGCTCGAAGCAGTGCTGCAGCAATGGGCGGGGCTCGGCTATTATTCGCGCGCGCGCAATCTCCATGCCTGCGCCAAGGCGATCTCCACCGAACATGGCGGCGTCTTTCCGCAGACCGAGGCGGAACTGCGTGCTCTGCCCGGGATCGGGCCCTATACGGCGGCGGCGATAGCGGCCATCGCTTTCAACCGGAGGTCTGTTGCGGTCGACGGCAATATCACGCGTGTGATCGCCCGGCTTTATGCGCTGGAAGAGCGGCTTCCGGCCTTGAGGGCGCGTGTGAAAGAGAAAGCCGCGCAGCTGCAATCGGCTGAGCGGCCCGGCGATTTTCTGCAAGCGTTGATGGATCTCGGCGCCACCATCTGCACGCCGCGCGGCCCGAAGTGCGGGGTCTGCCCGTTTGGCGACGATTGCCTCGGGCGTGCAGCACCGGAAAATTGGCCGCGCAAAGCGGCAAAGCGGGTTCGGCCGCAGCGCCGCGGCGCGGCCTTCTTCTTGCGTCGCAATGGTGCGGTTCTGTTGCGCACGCGTCCGCTCAATGGACTGCTCGGCGGAATGGCCGAACTACCGGGCACGAGCTGGACAGAAGATTATGATGTCGAAAGAGCCTTGCATGAGGCACCCTTCATCGCCGATTATGAGAAATTGTCGGTGTGCGTTGCCCATGTCTTTACCCATTTTACTTTAGCGCTGGACATATTCGTCGCCGAGGTGACCGAAGACGCGCCGGCAGGCAGCCGCTGGGTGAAAGAGGCAGATCTCGAGACCGAGGCTTTGCCGAGCGTCATGCGCAAAGTCGTTGCGGCAGTCAGGAGCTGCGGTTGGTAGAAGGGCGCGAAAGGTCCGCTTCATGAGCAGCAAGGGCGGCGCGGGGCGCGGCCGGCCGCGCTTGACTGTCGAGATCACCGAAGGCGCTTTTCGCGTCACCTGCGGTGCGAAATCCCTGACCATTTTCCCCGAGCCCGATTTGCCGGGCGCGGCGGCCCCGGCCGATTTCGTCGTCCGGCTCGACGAGGTTCTCACCTGGGATCCGCCGCATGAGGACAGCGAAGTCGAGGTCGAGGATTTGCAGCGGATCGCGGCCGGCATCACGGCCGAGTGCGAAAGACGCGGCCTGACGGTGGCATTCGAATAAAAAGCCGTCAGCTCGCAAAACGAATGGCGCGAGCGGGCTTGTCGGGCGTCGTCGGCGCACGCAGGTCGGCGAGTTCGCCCGCCTCGCCGGCGGTCATCGCTCGGCCGAAATAATAACCCCGACCGGTTTCGCAGCCGAGCTCCACGAGCTTGCGCGCGTGCTCGTGACCCTCGATACCTTGCGCGGTAGTCGGCAGGCCGAGGCCTTTGCCCATAGAGATAATGGCACTGATGATCTCGCCGTTCTCTCGGCTTCATCAATTGAATGAAGGATCGATCTTGATCCGGTCGAAGCGCAGTTCATCAAGGTGATAAAGGCTCGAATAGCCGGTTCCGAAATCGTCGAGCGCGACACGAATCCCGATGTTCTGCAGGGATTTCAAGATTACCCGAGCCTGGTCGAGGTCCGCCACCAGCGCGTCCTCGGTGACTTCGACCTCGAGCCGCTCGGGCGCGAAGCCTCCCTCGACGAGAATGGAAAGGAGGCGAACCGGCAATTGCGGATCTTTCAATTGGCTCGGCGAAACATTGAGCGCGAAGTTCAAGGGAATTTGATCGGGATCGGTGCCACGGGCTGCGGCGGGAACGTCTCCTCCCAACCACCGCCGAGCGCCTTATAGAGCGACACGATATCGACCGCGACATTGGTCGAGCTCTGAGCCAATTGCTGCTGGGCCGAAAGGAGCGTTCGTTGCGCATCGAGAACGGTGATGAATTGCGCAACGCCGTCTCTATAGCGGTCGCGTGCAAGACCGAGCGCCTTGCCGGCATGATCGACCTGTGCGGCAAGGTGCAGGCGCCGCTGCTGTTCCGTACGATAAGCGATGAGCGCATTGACGACGTCGTGCCAGGCCTTGAGCACCGTCTCGTGATAAGCGATTGCGGCTTCTTGCTGCTGCGCGTCGCGCAACTCGAGCGTCGACCTCAGCCGGCCGCCTTCGAAGATCGGCAGCGTGACGCTCGGCCCGAGCGCATATTGAAGCGAACTGCCTTTCCATAGATTGACGAAATCGAGCGCCTGGAAGCCGACGCTCGCATTGAGCGCCACGCTCGGATAAAAGTCGCCGATAGCGACGCCGATGTTGGCGGTGGCTTGATGGAGCTGCGCCTCGGCCTCGCGAATGTCGGGGCGCCGGCGCGCAAGCTCCGAGGGTATGCCGACCGGCAGTCGCGGCGTACGCAAGGGCAGGGCGCGCGGCGCCGCGAGCTCGGTTGCAAGCCCGCCGGGCGGTTCGGCGAGCAACAGGCTAAGCGCGTTGATCATCTCCGATTCTTGGCGCTGCAGATCGGGGATTTGCGCCCTGATCGATTCCACTTCCGCCGCAGCATTTTCGACATCGAGCCCGGTGACGAGACCCTTTTGCTGCCGCTCTTGCGTGACGGAGAGGATGTCTTTGGCCGTCGTCAGATTGTCCTGGGCGATTTTGATCTGCTCTTGAATGCCGCGCAATTGCATATAGTCGCGTGCCAATTCGGCGAGGCTCGAAACGAGCACGTCGCGGCGCTGATTGGCGGAGAGCGCGACCTGCGCGTCGGCAGCCTCGACTTCCCGGCGCACCTTGCCCCAGACATCAAGTTCCCAGGATGCATCGAATCCATATTGCCAGAGGCTCAAAGGACTCGAGAGCACGGAGGCGAGATTGCCGGGTGCGCCGCCCGCGCCCGTACCGAAAGCCCCGCTCGCCTCAGTGCCGGGCGTCTGGTTGCCGAACAGTCCGAGGAGGCCGTTGGCGCTCGCCTTTTCCCTTTCGTAGGACGCGTTGCCGTTGAGATTGGGGAAGAGCGAGGATCCGGTGACGTCGCGTTGGAAACGGCTCTCGAAGAGCCGGGCGGTGGCGGTCGCCACGTCGAGATTGGCGGCCGCGACGCGATCTTCGAGCGCGGTCAGCTCACGGTCCCTGAAGATCGCCCACCATTGCGGATCGGGCGGCGCCGGCGACGTCGATGCGATCTCCACAGGCGCATGCGGATGGATGAGAAAGGATTGCTGCGGCAGGCCGGGATTGGGCGGAATGAAGTTCGGTCCCACTTCGCAGCCGGCGAGGAGACAGGCGAGCGACAGGCCGAACGTCAGACGCAAGGCGGTCAACATGAGCGATCCCAAGCGACAGCCCACTCTAGACGAGTTTGAAGCCAATTTGGACGAGGATTCATCGCGACATTCACTTTGATCTGTCGCGTGTCCCGACGGTGACTCTTTCCCCCGACATACTTTAATGCCCCCCGGCGCTAGCACCTCGACCGCCTTTGATCGGCGACAATAGAAAACAGAACGGCACCATGGCGAAAGCCAACACCGAACAATAGAGAAACACGTCGGAATAGGCCATCACCGCCACCTGCCCGTTGAACATCTGCAAGGCCTCGCCGAGAGCGAGGTTGTAAGCCGCGCTCGCCGTGTGGCCCATGCTTTCGAGCGTCGCCTGATAATGAGCGATCAATTGTTGGAAGGGTTGATGGAAGGGCGATGTCCAGCGCGCAAGATAGGCCTGGTGAACCTGCGAGCGCTGCTCGATGAGCGCAGTCGAAAAGGCAATGCCGATCGAACCGGCGACGTTTCGGAACATCGAATAGAGCGCCGTGGCGTCGCCGTTGAGCTCGCGCGGCAGGGTCGCGTAAGTGACCGTGCTGATCGGCACGAAAAGGAAGGCGAGGCCCACCGTTTGCGAACCGCGGATCAATACGAGCCGGAAATAGCTGATGTCGACCACGAGCTTGCTCGAGAAGATCAACGAACAGCCCATTACGAAAAAGCCGAAAGCGATGATATAGCGCGTCTGAGCGAAGTTCATGAGCCGGCCGACAAAGGGAATGAGCGCGATCACGACGAGGCCGCCGGGCGAGAGAATGAGCCCGGCCCATAGCGCGTCATAGCCGATCACCCTCTGCGCAAATTGCGGAATGATCACCGCCGAAGCGTAGAGGACGGCGCCCATGGCACCGATCATCAAGCAGCCGGCGGCGAAGTTCTTGTCCCTGAAGACGTTGAGATTGATGATCGGCTTTTTCGCGATCATGAGCCAGATCACGGTGCCGACGATACCGGTTGCGGCGAGCAGAGCCATCGTGAAAATAAAGCTCGAGTTGAACCAATCGGCGTCCTCGCCGCGGTCCATCATGACTTCGAGACAACCGAGACCCAATCCGATGAGCCCGAGCCCGATCAGGTCGATGGGACGGCGCTCGCGCTTCACCCACGGCGGGTCCTGGACCATTATTCCGACGAGAACGACGGCGAGGATGCCCACCGGAACATTGATGAAGAAGATCCAGCGCCACGAGGTCGTGTCGGTGATATAGCCGCCGAGCGTCGGGCCCAGAATCGGCGCGACGATCGTCGCAATCGCGGTGACGCCGAATGCCGCGCCGCGTCGGGCAGGGGGAAAATAATCGAGGATGATCGCTTGCTGGTTCGGCTGTAGTCCGCCGCCGAAAAAGCCCTGCAGCAAACGGAAGAAAATGAGCTGTCCCAGGCTCGTCGACGTCCCGCACAAAAACGAGCAGACGGTGAACATCGAAAGACAAATCAGGAAATAGCGCTTGCGCCCCAAAACCGTGCCGAGCCAGCCCGAAATCGTCAGCACGATGCCGTTGGCAATCAGATAGGTCGTGAGGGTCCAGGTCGCCTCGTCGTTGCTCGAAGAGAGACTGCCGGCGATATGCGGCAGCGCGACGTTGACGATCGTCGTGTCGAGAATTTCCATGAAAGCCGCCATCGTAACGATGATGGCGACGATCCACGGATTGAAGCTTGGTTCCCATCCTCGGTCGTAAGGCGATCCCGGGCCGGGCGGCGAGCTGGGCGCCGCCGGCGGGGCGCCCGGAGGTGCAGGCGGCATGGGCTTGTCATCGCCGGAACCTTCGCGCGAATCTTCGGGCGTTCGCTCCGCGCGCTCGCTCAGGTCCTCATCGAGCCGCTCGGCGGCCAAGGGCGGGCGCTGCGGCCTGTTCATTTCACCGTGACCGTCGGTTCAACCGAAAGACCGAGTGACAGCGGTCGCTTGGGATCGAGGCCGCTGTCGATGACGATCTTGACCGGCACGCGCTGGACGATTTTGACGAAATTTCCGGTCGCATTCTCGACCGGGAAGGCGGCGAATTGCGAACCCGTTCCGAGTTCGATCGAATCGACATGGCCCTTGAGCGTGAGATCGGGGTAAGCATCGACGTGGATGGTGACGGGCTGCCCCGACCGCATATGCTGAAGCTGGGTCTCTTTGAAATTGGCCGTGACCCAAATCTCCGGCGAGACGATCGACAGGATCTGTTGGCCGGGCGTGACGTAATTGCCGACCTCAACGTTGCGCTTGGTTATCCAACCGTCTTGCGGCGCTTTCACCACTGTCCAAGACAGATTGAGCAAAGCTTGATCGAGCTGCGCCTGCGACTGCCCGACCTGGCCGCCGAACTGTCTCACTTGGGCTTGCGCCTGGCCGATGCGTTGCGGCACGGGCGTCGCCTCTTGCACTTGCGCTTCGGCCTGCTGAACCTGCGCTTCCGCCTGTTTCAGGGCCGCGGTTGCCGCATCGACTTCCTGCTGCGTCGTCGCCTGTTTGGGCAGCGCCACTTGCCGATCATAATCGGACTGTGCTCTCGTTAATGCCGCTTTCGCCGAGGCAAGCTGCGCCTGGGCCGCTTTGAGCTGCGCCGGAAAATTCTTCTGCGCGACCGCCGCGGCGAATTCGAAGCCGGCGAGCTGTCCCTTGGCTGTCGCGAGCTGCGCCTGCGCCAAGTCGCGACTGATGACATATTGCCGGTCGTCGATGTGGATCAGCGGATCGCCCTTGTGGACGAATTGATTGTCGTTCACGTCGAGGGAGACGACCTGCCCGGAGACCTGCGGGGCAATCGTAATCGCGCGGCCGGCGACAAAGGCGTCGTCCGTGGATTCGTAGCCGAGCCCGGCGAACCAGTACATATAGGCGGCGCCGGCAAGCCCCGCGACAAGCAGCACTGCCAGAAAGAACGCGAGCCGGCGGCGTCCGCGCGGCTTCTTCGGCTCGTTCGCACGCTGCTTTTCGCTCGCCTTCGAGTCTGGTGCGGACTGGCGCTTCTCCCGCGCCGGGGCCTCAACTTCAGCTTGCGAATTGGACATGGCGACCCGCTTGCTGGCGGTGGTACGCAAGATCTCGCGACAGGCACTTGCGTAATCGATAGGATGTCGGTTACTTTAAGCGAACCATTCAGTTCGTATAGGATTGCTCACTTCCGATGTCAACCGAAGGTCGCCAGGTGGCAGTGTCGCAGCCCCGCCGGATCCCGCGAGGCGAAAAGCGGCGTGAAGAAATCGCAGCTGTCGCCGAACGTGTTTTCCTCGAGCTCGGTTTCACCGAGACGACAATGCAGATCGTCGCCTCCCGCGCCGGCGCTTCGAAGGAAACGCTCTATCGTCATTTTGGTAGCAAGGAGGGGCTGTTCTCCGAAGTCGTGCGGACGAAAGCTGAGCGTATCTATGCCGGGCTGGAAGACGAGTCGCTTCCCCGAGGGAACCCGGGCGAAGTACTCAAGCAGCTCGGCCTAAATCTGTTAGGCAAACTCTTGTACGACGATCCGATCTGCCTTTTCAGGATGTTGGTCGCCGAGACACCCCGGACACCCGAGCTCGGCCGCATTTTCTTCGAACAAGGGCCGGCGCAAGTCCTCCGGCACGTGAGCACCTATCTCGAGCGTGCGACCGATCAGGGCATTTTGAACTGTCCTGAGCCTGAACTCGCAGCCAGACTATTTCTCGGCGCGGTTGTCGGCAATCGCCACATTATGCTGCTGGTCGCCCCGGGTGCCGAAACCCTTACCGAGGAAAAGATTCAGCGCCACGTGGACGCGGCGGTCGCGATGTTTCTGGCGAGATACGCGCCCTAACGCTGGTTGCATGGCAGGCCCGCCACGGCTCTGCTAAGGTTGTGCATGAGTTCCGGAAATCCGAGCTTCGAAGACCCGAAGGCGCTCGCCTGGCTCTTGCGCTGGTATGCGGAGGCTGGAGTCGACGTCGCGCTCGATCCCGAGCCGCACGATCGATTCGCCGACCGGGCGATGCCAAGAAAGCCTGTGGATATTCCAAAGCCGCAGGGGCCGGAGGCGCCAAAAGCGCAGGCCGCAACGGTGCCGCTCTCTTCTGAGGCCGCGGCACAATCGGCGGCCGAGGCCGCGGCATCCGCTCGAACCCTCGACGAATTGCGCGCCAGGCTCGACGCATTCGAAGGCTGCGCACTGAAGGCGACGGCCACCCAGCTCGTCTTTGCAGACGGCAATCCGCGAGCCAAGATCATGTTCGTCGGCGAGGCGCCGGGCGCCGACGAAGACCGCCAGGGCCTGCCATTCGTCGGACGAGCGGGACAATTGCTCGATAAAATGCTGGCCTCAATCGGCCTCGACCGGCGCCACGTCTATATTGCCAATGTCGTGCCGTGGAGGCCGCCGGGCAATCGCACCCCGACGCCGATCGAAACCGCGGCCTGCCTGCCGTTCATGCGCCGGCAGATCGAGCTCGTTTCGCCGAAAGTCCTCGTGTGCCTCGGCGCCGCAGCCAGCCAGACCCTTCTTGGCATAAGAGACGGCATCATGCGCATTCGCGGCCGCTGGTTCGAATATCATAGTGCCGAGGCGAAAATTCCGACGCTCGCCATGCTGCATCCGGCCTATCTTTTACGCCAACCCTCGCATAAAAAATTCGCTTGGCAGGATTTGCGCGAACTCGCCAAGATCATCGAGAAGGTCGGGGCACGCGAGAATTGAGCCTCGCACGCCACGCCAAGATCGGGAGAGAGCCCCATGGAATGGCAGGACTTTCGCCGCTCGGAAAATGTCGAGGACAGGCGGGGCGACGATTCCGGCGGCGACGGTGGCGGAATCAGCATGCCGAGCGTCAGTGTCGGCCATCTCGGCCTCGGCACGATCGTCGTTCTCGGCCTGATCGGCTGGGCGCTCGGCATCGACCCGCGCGTGCTGATCGGCGGCGCCGAAATGATCCAGAACGCGCGCAATGGCGGCCAATATAGCCAGACGAGCGAGGCGAGCCTGCCACAGCAACACGCGCAGACCGGCACGCCGAGCGACAATATCGGCCAGTTCGTCGCTGCGGTTCTCGCGCAGACTGAGGATGTCTGGTCCAGCGTGTTGCCGGCGCAGAAAGGCATCAATTACGTGCCGCCGCGCCTCGTCCTCTATAACGGGCAGACCTATTCGGGCTGCGGCGGGGCGCAAGCGGCCATGGGGCCGTTCTATTGTCCACGCGACAAGAAGATCTATCTCGACACGTCCTTCTTTCGGGACATGCAGCAACGCTACGGTGGAGGCGGCGATTTCGCCTATGCCTATGTGATCGCCCATGAAGTGGGCCATCATATTCAGGACCAGCTCGGCATTCTGGGCAAGGTGGAAGCGGCGCAGATGAATGCCGGGTCGCGCGCCGGCGCCAATGCGCTCTCCGTCCGCCTTGAACTTATGGCCGATTGTCTCGCCGGCGTCTGGGCCGCCAATGCGCAGAGCAAGTACCACATCATCGATCCGGGCGACGTCGAAAAGGCAGTCGCGACCGCTCAGGCAATCGGCGACGACCGCCTGCAGCAAGCGGCGCAAGGCTATGTCGTGCCCGATTCCTTCACCCACGGCACCGCGGCGCAACGCGTGCAATGGCTCAATACCGGACTCAAATCGGGGCAGATCGATTCGTGCAATACGTTTGCGCCGTGAACCTATGTTCAGGCAACGGAGTTTCTGCTAATATGATCTTCTATGATCTTCTGTCGCCGGTACTGCTCAAAAGAAGGATGGCCGGCGGCTGATCGACTTGTCGGGCGACCGGGATCAGTCCGATGCGACCAGGCGATCTTGTCATTTGCGTCAATAACCGCCCCATCGAAGGCTGCGGAAACGATAATCTGCATCTCCTGACAGTCGGCCAAGTCTATACAATTCGCTCCCTTATCCGGAATTGGCGCTACGGGCTCGGCGTGCGCCTCTACGAAATCAGGCTGCCGCGCAGCCTCTTCGGATTCGAGCAAGGCTATTGGGCCGAACGGTTCCGCCTATGCCGCCCAACGTCAATTGCGGCTTTTGAGAAACTGCTGAAAGAAATCCCGACCGAGTTTCTCGACGACGTCGATCCCCCATCGCGGCATTGATGTTGTAACCATCAAGCAATACGGCGCAGCCTCAGGCGCGATGCCGAGCGCGCCCGCGTGGCTTTGATGAGATGACGGAAGGAAGGATCGCTCACCGGCATGCACAGTCGGCGGCCTACGAGCAAGCCGACTGCCGGGGCAAGCACCGGGACGAGGCGCTGCGAGAGCCCCTCCGGCGCCACCCGCAGGATCCAACCGCGCTCCTGCGTGCGTCCCGACTGAAGAAGGTCTTCGATCGCCTCGATGAGCCCGATGTCGGGGAGGTGGCCGGAACGGAGAATGAGGACATCCGAACCGCGGGTTGAGCTCAGAGCGAGCCGCAGCGCCTCGTTCTCCGTTTCGTTTTCGATCATGGCGCATCCGGCATGATCGGCGATGAGGCCGAGTTCGGCGTTGGGCGGTCCGGCAAGCACGGCGTCGCAGATCAGTCCGCGCACCGAGGCCGCCACGAAAGCCGAAAGGGTCCGCACGACCGGTTCGGCCTCGGCTCCGCGGCCGCTGCAGAGAAGAACGAGCGAAAGCCTCATGCGCCGCGCAGCTCATCATTGTGTTGACAGGGCATGATTAGTTCTATAAATGTTCGCATTATGTTCCAAAGGCTCAGAGCGAGCAGATCGATAACGAGCAGATCGATAAGGAGCGATTTCGCATGACCGCTGCAGTGCGAATCGAAGCGCGCCGGCAGGCGGACCGGCCGATGCCCCCGCCCAAGCGCGGGCGCGGCGCTCAAACGAACGAGAGCGGCCGGTTCGAGCTTCACGCCTATGTTCCGGTCGATGACGGCTGGAGCCTGGAGGAGCCGCCGCGATTGAACACGACGGTTACGATCGAACGGCCCAAGACGATCATCACGCGCAACGATTCTCCCGACATTTCCTTCGATCGTTCGATCAATCCTTATCGCGGCTGCGAGCACGGGTGCATCTATTGTTTCGCGCGCCCGACACATGCCTATATGGGATTGTCGCCGGGTCTCGATTTCGAAAGCAAGCTCTTCGCCAAGCCCGACGCCGCGAGCCTGCTCGAAAAGGAGCTTGCCGCGAAGAACTACGTGCCGCGCACGATCGCGATCGGCACCAATACCGACCCTTATCAGCCGATCGAGCGCCGTCATAGGATCATGCGGCAAGTGCTCGAAGTCCTGGCGCGAACGCATCATCCGGTCGGCATCGTCACCAAATCCTCGCTCATCTTGCGCGATCTCGATCTGCTCGCGCCTATGGCGCAGAAGGGCCTCGTCAAGGTCGCGCTGTCGGTCACGACTCTCGATCCGGTTCTTGCGCGGCGGATGGAGCCGCGCGCGAGCACGCCGGAAAAGCGGCTTGCGACGCTCGGGGCGCTGGCCAAAGCGGGCGTTCCGACCTGCGTCATGGTCGCGCCGATCATTCCGGCGCTCAACGATTCCGAGATCGAGACGATTCTCGCGCGCGCCAAAGCTCTCGGCGTGCGCGAGGCTGGGTACGTGATGTTGCGCCTGCCGCTCGAATTGCACGACCTCTTCAGCGAATGGCTCGCCGCCCATTATCCGGGCAAGGCGCAGCACGTTCTCTCGCTCGTTCGTTCGACCCGTGACGGAAAGATTTATGATTCGACCTTTGGAAAAAGAATGACGGGCAGCGGTCCCTATGCCTGGATGATCGGCCGCCGGTTCGAAGCGGCAATCAAGAAGCTCGGTTTTGGCGGGACGAAGCTGAAATTGCGGCACGATCTTTTCGTCCCGCCGGCGCGGATCGGCGAACAATTGCGGCTGCTCTGAGGGTGCGATCTTGCTGGTTATAACCGGGCTCCTCGCATGCGCCGCGACTTGATTGGCGGACCTCATCTGCCTATGGGACTCGCCAAGAGCGAGTCTCCGGCATGCAGAAAAAGGCCACGCGGCCGCATTTTCGTTTTGAGAGGAAGCTCGCCCAGGGCGACATCTGGCCGGTTGCCGGCATGGATGAAGTGGGGCGCGGGCCGCTCGCGGGTCCGGTGGCCGCCGCCGCCGTGATTCTCGATCCCGATCGCCTACCGAGGGGCGTCAATGATTCGAAACAGCTCGAGCCGGGAGAGCGCGAAGAGCTTTATGAAAAAATCCTTGAGCGCGCGATCGCGGTTTCGGTGGCTTTCGCCAGCGCTGCCGAAATCGACCGTATCAACATAAGGCAGGCGAGCCTCTTGGCCATGCGCCGGGCGCTCGCGGCGCTCGCCGTCAGACCGCGCTACGTTCTCATAGACGGCAATGATCTGCCGCCCGCGCTCTGCTGCGAAGGCGAGACGATCATCGACGGCGACACGAAGTCGATCTCGATTGCGGCGGCCTCGATTGTCGCGAAAGTCACGCGCGATCGTCTGATGCGGCGGCTTTGTCCGGTCTTTCCAGTCTATGGCTTCAGCCGGCACGTCGGCTATTCGACCGAAGAACATCTTGCGGCCATCGCGAAATACGGCCCGTGTCCCTATCATCGCTTGAGCTTCTCGCCGTTCCGTCTCGCCGCGGAATGAAAAGCTATTTTTAATCAAGTCGTTCTGAAAAGAGACAGCGCGGGGCTCCTGGCCTATACGCCGATTTTACCGTGCGCAGCGCAGAGTGAGTCCGTTGTTGCGTAACCGGTGGAATTTATGCGTAGCGCACGTGCCGGGACTGCCTGCCCGAAGTCTCAACTTAAGGTCACGCGTAGTGAGACAGGAGGGCGGCTCCCGGCCGTGTCGGAGCCAGTGCCTCTCAATCAGATTCTCGTTGGTGACTGCGTCGAGCGACTGGCGCGCCTTCCGGCCGAGAGCGTCGATCTCGTATTCGCCGATCCGCCCTATAATCTGCAGCTCGAACAATCGCTCTCGCGCCCGGATCAGAGCCTCGTCGATGCGGTCGACGAGGATTGGGACAAATTCTCGAGTTTCGCCGATTACGATTCCTTTACCCGCGCCTGGCTTTCCGGCGCGCGCCGTGTGATGCGGGAGAACGCAACGATCTTCGTGATCGGCTCCTACCACAATATTTTTCGCGTCGGCGCGATCCTGCAGGATCTGGGCTTCTGGATCTTGAATGACATCATCTGGCGCAAAGCCAATCCGATGCCGAACTTCCGCGGCCGCCGCTTCACCAATGCGCATGAGACTTTGATCTGGGCAGCCAAGAGCGCCGCCGCCAAATCCTACACGTTCAACTACGAAGCGCTGAAGGCCGGCAATGAAGACTGCCAGATGCGCTCCGATTGGTTCTTTCCCATCTGCACGGGAGCCGAGCGGTTGAAAAACGCGGCGGGGAACAAGACTCATCCGACGCAAAAGCCGGAAGCGCTTTTGGCACGTATCCTTCTTTCAGCCTCCAAGCCCGGCGATCTCGTGCTCGATCCCTTCTTCGGCTCCGGAACGACCGGCGCGGTCGCCAGAAAGCTCGGCCGCAATTTCATCGGCGTCGAACGCGATGGCTCATACATCGAGGCGGCGCGCGCACGCATCAGCGCCGTCAAGCCTCTGCCGGACGCGGCGGTCGCTGCGGCGCCGAGCAAAAGGTCGCAGCCGCGCGTCGCCTTTGCTTCCGTCGTCGACGCGGGACTCGTCCAGGCTGGCGAGATTCTCGTCGATGAAAAGAAGCGCCATCGCGCGCTTGTGCGCGCCGACGGCAGTATCGCACTGAGCGGCCCGAGCCCGTTTTCGATCGTCGGCTCGATCCACAAAGTCGGCGCTTTGGCGCAAGGCCTGCCGGCCTGCAACGGCTGGACGTTCTGGCACGTCGAGCGCGGCGGCCGGCTTGCGCCCATCGACGCTTTGCGCGCGACAATCAGAGAAAGCTTGAAGACCGCGGCGGAATAGGGTTCATGCCTCGTCGTGGGATCATGACATGGATAACGAAGCTACGCTCACCGCCTGGTGCGAGGCCATGGCGAGCCTCATCGATCTGCCGATCGAGGCCGGCGAGCGCGCCGAGATCATCGCCGGGCTGCGGGTCATCGCGCAACAGATGAAGCTCGTCGGCGGCTTTCCGCTCGACGATCGGGCCGAGCCTGCGCCTCAATTCGAGCCCTAGCCATGCGCCTTGACCTCGTTCAAGCAAGCGCGCGCGAGATCGCGGCAAGCGTGGCGTCGGGCGAGACTCGCGCAAGCGAGATAACCGACAGCTCGCTCGCCCGCGTCAGCGCGCATGATCCGAAGCTCAAAGCTTTCACTTATGTCACCGCAGAGCGGGCGAGAGCCAAGGCTGCCGCAATCGATGCGGAGCGGAAGGCGGGCCGCGCGCCCGGCCCGCTTGCCGGCGTGCCCTTCGCGGCCAAGAACCTTTACGACGTTGCCGGGCTCGTCACGCAGGCTGGCGCTCTCATCACGGACGATGATCCGCCGGCGAAGGCCGACGCTTTTGTGATCCGCCAATTGGAAGCGGCCGGCGCGATACTGCTTGGCGCGCTCAATATGGACGAATTTGCCTATGGCTTTACCGGCGAAAATATCCATCGGGGCAATTCGCTCAATCCGCATGATCCGCGTCATATGACCGGCGGCTCTTCGGGCGGCTCTGCGGCGGCGGTCGCATCCGGCATGGTGAAGGTCGCGCTAGGATCCGACACGAACGGATCGATCCGCGTGCCGGCCTCGCTCTGCGGCCTCTTCGGATTGAAGCCGACTTTCGGCCGTCTCTCGCGCGAGGGACTCTGTCCTTTCGTCGCGAGCCTCGATCACGCGGGCCTGCTCGCGCGCTCGGCCGGCGATCTCGCGCTCTTCTACGATATCATGCAGGGCGGCACGCATCGTGCAGCCGAACCGGTCTGCGCTTTGCTCGAAGAAGGGGCCAAGGGTCTGCGCATCGCAATTGCCGGCGATTATTTCCGCCGCGGCGGAAAGCCGGAAGCTTTTGCCGCGGTCGATCGCATCGCCGCGGCGCTCGGTACAAAAAGGGAAGCGATCCTGCCAAGTGCCGATGTTGCGCGCGCGGCCGCCTATCTGATCACGGCCGCCGAAGGGGCCGCCTTGCACCTTGAGAGATTGCGCGAGCGGCCGAAGGATTTCGACCCGGCGGTGCGCGACCGGCTCTTCGCCGGAGCGATGATTCCGGCGCAGGCGATGGTCAAAGCGCAAAAGTTCCGCCGTTGGTTTCGCGATCAGGCGCGCGCGATCTTCGCCGAATTCGATCTCATCCTCGCGCCGGCCACGCCTTGCCGCGCACCGCTTTCCGGCCAGAAGCTCATGGAACTCGACGGCGCGGAGGTCTCCGTTCGCGCCAATCTCGGCATCTATACGCAGCCGATTTCCTTCATCGGCCTGCCGGTCGTCACGGTGCCGGTTTGGACGGAAGGCGAGCGCCTGCCGATCGGCGTGCAAGTGATCGGGCCGGCCTGGCGCGAGGACCTTGTGCTGCGGGTGGCCTATGATCTCGAGAAGCGCGGCGTGGTTCAGGCGCCGGTTGCATCCGCCTTCGCGTGAGGCGCACTCACCACCAGGCGAGAATATAGGTCGAGA
>Ga0209062_1002820_pt1 | contig 21840 bp, 19 predicted proteins | sample Coa_R2_2_FD_187158 | JGI IMG/M metagenome (GOLD analysis project Ga0209062, IMG submission 187158) | Surface soil microbial communities from Centralia Pennsylvania, which are recovering from an underground coalmine fire - Coalmine... | ecosystem: Environmental > Terrestrial > Soil > Unclassified...
CGGCGCGTGGGGTCATCCATCCAGCTTCCCTCTCAGAGGCAGGTGGGAACGATCCGCGAAGAGCAGCGAGCAAGCCCCTTCCCCCTCGCCCGCCATCCTTTTCGAACCGTCATTGAAACGCGCCCACATGGGCGGTAATGCACGGAGCGCGCCAACCCGGCCAAGGCACGCTGGACGAAGTATGTCATTGTAAAAGAGCAACTTAGAGTAACACACCTCGGGTGTACACACACCAAAACAGGTCCGAAGAACCGATTTGGAACCGCACGCCAGCCCAAACCGGAATTCCACACCCCGGAACCTCCCTCGACCAGGTTACAGGACCCCGGTAACAAAATTTTCGGCTAGCCAGCACTATGGGTTTGCGCAGTCGACCGAGGCGACACTCGGCTTATGCCACGCTGGACGCCATTCAAATCCCCTTCGAACCTTTGTGCCCCTCGCAAGGTTCTTAAGATCGTACCGCTGTTGGCGTTTACGCTCGCCTGTCGAGCCGGACTCCTGGCCGACACGCCTTCGCGGATTCGGTCTGTGGATACGAGCGAGTGCTATTGCCGCTGCGCAGAGGGCCACACGCGGGCAGGCTGCGCAAAGATGTGCGAGCTGCCGAAGTATGCGAAGCGGTGGTGGGCTACGACCTGCGTGAAACCGCGCTACAAGCGTCCGGCCGAGGACTCGAATGCCGGACCGCACCTGCGCCATCCGGACCGCGCGCAGCACGCCCAACTCTAACAAAGCGGAGCCGGTTCCCTCGGTTCCCAAGCCAAACGCCTTACGAAATGGCCATCAGCATCGGCGGCTGCTTCTGAATTGTGGAGGCTGACGGCGCGGGAGATTCGCCGAGCAGTCGTGCGAAAATTTCCGGGACCTCAAAAACGGCACGATTGTTCAGGGCGGAGACATGGCGCCGGAATTCCGCCAAACGGCTTGGATCGAGCATGCTTCTGACGCCGGAAACGACGTCGCGAAAACTGTGCAGCACGATGCCGACCCGTTTTTCCTCCACCCATTGCGCGTTGTAGCGTTCTTGAGGAAGGGTCCGGGCATTCCGCTCGATGATAACGGGGAGGCGGCAGACCATCGCTTCGGCGATGCTGCCGGGTCCCGGCTTGCCGATAAGAAAGTCAGCCGCGCGCATGAGCTTATGCACCTCCTTCGTGAAGCCGACAATGCAGACTGGGAAGTTCCATCGGCGGGAACGCAATTTCGCGGCCAGCTCCTGATTCCAGCCGCAAATAAGAATCAATTGAAGCGGCAGGCGCGCTTCGTGAATTTTTTCGGCGACGCCATAAATCACGCCGGAGCCATGCCCGCCGAACAACACCACCGCGGTGGCAAGTTCCGGCTGCAGGCCCAGGGATTTACGAAGTTCCAGGGAATCAATTTCATCGTCGGCGTAAAAATCCGGACGCAAAACCATTCCCGACGTGGCGAAAATATGGGGGTCATCGCGGCCAAACGCACGCGCCTGCTCGACGGCCTTTTCCGTTCCCGCAATGACATATTGCTGCGGAATCGGCTCGATCCAGAAGCGCGGCGGGAAATCCGCCAGGTCTGTGATTAAGGTGACGAAGGGACGGCCGGGGCAGACCGCAGCCCAGCTCTGATAAATCTGACGGTTGAAATGAGGAATCACCGACACCAGCAAATCGGCGGGATTACACCGCCAATAGTGTTCGAGCAAACGGACCAGGGGGCGATGAAACACTCGAATGGTGGTTTGCAGAATTCTCAGGAGGTATTCGCTTCCGAGCGTCCAGCCGTTTTGCAAGAGAATATTGTATTGCTGCTGAATTCGAATCCCCGTGAGGCGACGGAGCACGTCCAGGCGGTCGGTGAGTTCCTGAAATTGCACGAAGTGGACCTGCCAAGGGCGATTTTGCCGCGCGATGATGGTTTGAAGGGCAACCGCGGCGTTCCGGTGGCCGCCGCCAGCGTCATGGTAAACGATATGGATATTCTTCATGCCAGGATTGTTGCACGAAGCCGTGGGGAGGAGAGGAAGCGCATACTCCATGCCATGTGCATATCTTCGGAAGTACCTTGTGCTCAGTAAGTTCCGTGGGCACATTGACGCAGAATTTTCGGCCTCTTCATAGGTTGTTCATATCTGGTCCCGAAGATGACGGCATGCGCTGCGACCTCCATGTGCACTCGATCGCATCCGGCATGTGCAACACTCCCGGCCTAACGCGAATTTGCCGGGAGTCCTACAACCAGCCGCGGGACGTCTACGAACGCCTGAAGATGGCGGGAATGTCCATCGTCACGCTTACCGACCACGATTCGATCGACGGCGCGGAGACGCTGCGCCGGTATCCCGATTTTTTCCTCAGCGAAGAGGTCACCGTGCGAATGCCGAGCGGCACGGAAATGCATTTGGGCGTTTATGGAATCGGTGAGCGTGACCACGCGGAAATCCAGCAGCGAAGGGGCGATTTCATCGGACTGGTGATGTACCTTACCAGGCGAAAGCTCTTTTTCAGCGTCAATCACGTGTTTTCGGGTCTGACGGGCTGGCGCGAGTACGAAGACTTCTCATGGCTTGCCCGCTATGTGCCCGGCCTCGAGACGCGTAACGGCCAGATGTGGGACGAAGCCAACGCCGGGGCCGCCAGGCTCGCGTCGCAACTGGGAAAAATTGCCGTTGGCGGCAGCGATTCGCACACCTTGCGAGGAGTTGGACGAACATACACGGAAGTACCAGGGGTCCGTACGATCGATGAATTTCTCGGCGGACTGCGCACGGGATGGGGCCAGGTTCACGGACGGAGCGGCAGCTATCTCGGCCTAACGGCGGACGTGTTTTCGATCATCAAAGGACTGCTGCTGGAAAAGCCGTGGACCGCGGCGCTCCTGCCGCTGTCCTTGCTGGTACCCGCCTTTGTAATGGGTCACTGGATGAACGAGGCGCGGTTCTGCAAGCGCTGGGTTGCAGCGTGCGAAAGCCTCGAAAGGCAGCCGCGGCTCTGGGAGGTCGATTCGAGTCTCGAGCCGATCTTCGCCGAATTGTAAAGGCGACTCTGCCAATACGGTTCCTGGTTCGGACTGTGAGGGTTGCGCCATGCCGGTGGCACGAAATCTCTGGGGACACATCGAACGGCGCGACCATCGCGTCATGCGGCGTGTCCATCGCTGGCGCGCCCCACGGTGGGTGCGCATCTGGATGACTGCCGCAACGCGCATGGGCGATGGCTGGATTTGGTGCGGGCTTGGCTTGCTGCTCCTGGCGTTTGGCGGAGCAGAACGATTTGTCGCAGTTGGCGCCGCAGGACTGGCGGCCCTCTCCGGGATTTTTGTGTTCAAAATACTTAAGCGGCTGAGCCAACGCCCGCGTCCTTGCGATATCGAGCCGCATTGCTGGTCGAAGATTTTGCCGCCGGATCAGTTTTCGTTTCCCTCGGGTCACACGATGACGGCGTTTTCCATTGCGCTGGTCATCGGCTATTTCTATCCCGGCCTGGAGGGCCCGCTTTATGTTTTGGCCGCCAGCATTGCCATCTCGAGGATCGTGCTGGGTATGCATTTCCTGAGCGACGTTCTTGCGGGCATGCTGCTTGGCGCGGGCCTCGGCTGCGCGGCACTGACAACTTTCGCGTCGCTGCACCTGCTGTGATGGGAGCTTTCTGATTTCACCGGGAGGCCGTGACGTCCGGATGGCTTGCTCCCCCGGGTTCGATTCGTCACATCTGCCGCCCGCGAGAGTCAAGGCATCGGCGCGGCGAGCGTATATTGGGACGAAGAATGGAGCCATCCGCTTCCAGCGTTCCGCGGAGCATTGACGGCGCTACGCAGTCTGCGCCGCAAGCACGGCACCCGCTTACGCACCGCGGCCGCGCCTTGCCGCCAGGTGCCGCCGTAATTTTTCCGGGGATCAGCTCGCCAGGTCTATGACGACATCACCCGGAACCTGGCACCTTGAATTTCGAAGTGCCATACGGTGATCGAGCTGATCGATGAACAACCGATTTCTTCTCGAAATCAGCGTCGAGTCCGCAGAACGCGCCGTGGCAGCCGAGCGGGGCGGCGCGGACCGCCTTGAACTCTGCAGCAATTTGGCTGCGGGCGGCCTGACGCCTCCGGCCGAGCTGATGCGAAGCGTGCGAGCCTGCGTGAGCCTTCCCGTATTCGCGATGGTCCGCCCTCTCGCTGGCAGCTTTGTGTATGCGGACGAAGGGTTCGAGCAAATGAAACGAGATATCTCTCTCGCTCGAGAATGCCGCATGGATGGCGTGGTTCTTGGATTGCTGCGGGACGATGGCGGCGTCGATGCCAGGCGAACGCGCGAACTCGTGCAATTGGCAAAACCGCTTCCGGTGACGTTCCACCGGGCCTTCGATGAGTGCGCCGATCCCGAGCGAGCTCTTCGAGAGGTGATTGCATCCGGTTGCACGCGAATTCTAACTTCAGGCGGCGCGGCATCGGCCTTTGCTGGACGAGACCGGCTCGCGAAGCTGATACGCGATGCCGGCAAGCTTGTCACGATTTTGGCCGGCGGCGGAATTACAGCAGCAAACGCCGCCGAGATCGCCCGTTCGACCGGGGCGACGGAATTTCACGCCGCGCTAAGCTCCGTTGCAGGCCGCGGCTGCAAGACAGCTGAGTTCGAACGCGAAGTCGCGAAACTCGCGGCGAAGCTCCGGGACGCCTCTTCAAACCAAGGGGATGTCCGCGCCTTGGCTGCACTCGTCCGCCTTCTTCCGCAACCGGGTCATCCTTTGCCGCCACATCGAGTATCCATGCCTATCTCGCATTGCCGCAGCTTGGACCCAGCCACTTGGAAGTCCAGGTACTCTCTACATCCATCGTCCGACCATCACCAGTCGCTGTGGAATGGTATGAACCGTTGAGGTGTTCTGTATCACCCGCCACCAGTTCAAGGTTGCCCGTAACGTGCATTCCCTCGGTATCGCAGACCATTTTCCCTTTGAAATTGGTGCTGCTGGAATTGAGCACGGTTATGGTACATTCCTTTGCATCAGCAAGCTTCTTCATCCATGTTTCTCTTTCCAAGTCCTCCCTGGTGATGCACTGCTTCTCGGTCTGGGTGTGTCCGACCGAGTTTGCCTTCATTCTCTCCTCTATCCTGGCGCGCTGCTCGGGCGTCAGTCGGTTCAGCATTTCAGCCGGGATTGGCAACGCACCCGTTCGCTTGATTGTTTGCGCAACCTCCCAAAGACCAGGTTTGACATTCAGGGGCTGCACCTTGACTGCGGTTTGCGGATCGGTGGATGCCTGCACTCCCATCGCTGATTTCCCAGTCTGCGCCCAGAATAGGGGGATTGAGCAGACCCCCAGCACGACCATACTCGCTAAGACCGCCGTCCTTCTTGTAACAGGTTTCATTTGGTTATCTCCCAAGAGTGTTTCCGGGTCTCGCATCCGCACCCATGTCAACGGGCTTTGGCGTTCCACGGAGGGCAGAATGCCGCTTGAGAAGAGCAAGTTCAAAGGAAACGCCGGTTAAATCTGCCTGACACGACAAACCGCTTGTAATGAAGCGTTTACGGACTCTGCTGACAAGACCTGGGAGCGATGCTATGATTCGGCCACATCCGTGGGGACGGTCAATGGAACGCGCGGTGGCGCCGGGCAGTGTGTTTCATTTTGCGTTGTTCGAGGCGAATCCGGTTGATGGGGTGCTGCGCCGTCGCGGCACCAAAGTCAAAATCCAAGAACAACCTTTCCGCCTTCTTCTCCTGCTCCTTGAGCGGCCGGGGGAAATCGTCACCCGCGAGGAATTACGGCGGCGGCTCTGGCCCGAGGGAACTCACGTTGATTTTGACGGGAGCCTGAACGTTATCCTGAAGCGCCTCCGTGCGGCGCTTGACGATGATCCCGAGAATCCGCGATTTATCGAGACGATTCCACGCCGCGGTTACCGGTTTATCGCACCGGTATCGGTAACGGAAAAATCCTCCGAAAAGGACCGCCCGCAAGCTCCTGCAATTGCCACTGGGCCGGCACCCGCAAGAACACTCGACTCTCCCGCAAGGTCGTCGGACGCGGCAATCGCCTTGCCTGGCAGCAGCTCACAGAGGCGTGGCCATCTTATACCTGTGGGATCTGCCCTGGCGTTCCTTGTGGTCACCATTGGCGGCTGGCTTGTGTGGCACTACAGATGGTTGCGGGAACCACCGTTCTCACAGAGCGCACCTGCCCAGGTGCGCAAGGCTGTGGCGGTCCTTGGGTTCCGGAGCCTGTCGGGGCGCACCGAGGATGCCTGGCTCGCCACCGCTCTGTCGGAGATGTTGAGCACCGAATTGGCAGGAGGCGAAAAGCTTCGGCTGGTCTCGGGGGAAGAGATTGCCAACCTGCGTGTTTCTCCGTGGTCGCAGACCAATACCTTGGATCGTGGCAGCGCCATGCGGATTGGTACCGCCCTGAATAGCGACGTGCTGGTTCTGGGCTCTTACTTAGCGATCGGCCCCGCCGATCACGGCCAAATACGGCTCGATGTGCGCATGCAGGATGGCAAGACGGGCGAGACCCTGACCGCAGTCGTCGAAGCCGGCAGCACGCAGGACCTGTTTCATCTCGTCTCACGTGTGGGGGAGAGGTTGCGCAATCGTCTGGGCATCCAGGAGTTGCAGGGCACCGAGGAGGCGGGCGTGCTGGCATCGCTGCCAGTGAATCCGGAAGCGGCGCGCTTTTATGCGCTGGGGATCGCCAAGTTACGTGAGTTTGACGCCCTTGCGGCCAAGGATCTTCTGGCGCAGGCTGCCGAAGCTGATCCTAAGTTTGCTCTCGTACACAGTATGCTGGCACGGGCTTGGGCGCAGCTCGGTTATGAGCAGAAACGTCGCGAGGAAGCAAAAGGGGCGCTGGACCTGGCCATCGATCTGCCGCGTGCGCAACGCATGCTCATCGAGGGTGAGTACTACGAGAGCCTGGGCAATCAGGAACAGGCTGCGTCGGTCTATCACGCGCTGTTCGAATTGTTTCCCGATAATCTCGACTATGGATTAAGGCTGGTGTCGGCGCAGACATTGTCAGGTCACGGCAGCCAAGCCATGGAAGTTATCCATCAGCTGCGGAGACTGCCTGCGCCTTTATCTGAAGATCCGCGCATTGATTTAGCGGAAAAGCGCGCGATGAAGTCTAACACTCCGGCCGAACTGGCGCTCATACGGAGCGCGATTCGCAAAGCATCCGAGCGGGGACAAAAGCTCGTTTACGCGCTGGCAAAGAAGGAGGAGTGCACGATTTTGAATTACTCCGAGCACCCTGGTCAGGCCCTGCCTTGCTGCGAAGAAGCATACCGCGTGTTCCTGGCGGCCGGGAATAAGTCCGCCGCTGCCGATGCGCTGCGCAACCTTGCCGACACATTGGGTACGTTGGGAAAGTACCAGCAGGCGACGGAAACCTACGAGCGGGCGCTGAGTCTGCTGGAAGGGCTTGGAGAACACAACAAGACCGGTGCTGTCCTCAACAACATGGCAAACAACCTCGAAAATATGGGCAACCTGGATCGAGCCGAACGGTTGTTTCATGACGCGAAAATCGAGTTCGAGCGTGCTGGAGATATAAACAACGAGATTGTAGCAACGGAGAATATAGGAGACATTCTTTACCTGCGCGGCAATTTACCTGCGGCGGATAAGCTCTATCAGGAGGCGCTGCGAAAAGCAGCTTCCGTCGATATCAACGACCCCTATCTACTGTACCGAATGGCCGACCTGAGTCTGACCCGCGGTCGTGCTCAAGATGCCCACCGGTTAGCGCAGCAGGCCGTAGATGGTTATCAGGCCATTCGGGGAGCGTATCAGTACCTTACCGCTGCAATGCGCGAGCTGGGCGAAGTTATGGAGGCTCAAGGCGACCTGGCTGGAGCGCGATCTCAATTCGAGCAATCGCTGGCTATTGCCCAAAAGATCGGAGCCGCGGTTAATGCGGCGGAGAGCCAGGAAGAACTTGCGCGCCTGGCCATCGAAGAAGGGCACCCCGCGCAGGCGGAAGCCTCGCTTCAGGGTACTATTGCGGAGTTCGAGAAAGAGAAAAGCGATCCCGATTCCAGCAGCGCTTATACCCTGTTGAGCTGGGCACTGTTGATGCAGGGGAAACTCGACGAGGCTGGGAGCGCTGCCCAACGTGGAGCTGAACTCAGCCGGACAAGTTCAGATCCCGCACTGAAACTTCCGGCAGAGATTCTACAGATTCGAGTCGAGGCAGCCAGGGCCGACACCGACAGGAAGCGGTTGGCGGCCACCCGGCAACTGCAGGCCGTGATTGATACTGCCCGTCGGCTGGGATACTACAAGCTCGAGTGCGAGGCACGCCTTGCGCTTGGCGAAGTCGAAATGAAGACCAATCCCCCCTTGGGCCGCATGCATCTTAAAGCGCTCGCCTCAGAAAGCCGCAGTTGCGGCTTTGAGCTCCTCGCCCGCCAAGCCGAACACGCTGTGTCGGGCGGCACGGCTGTCGCTGAGAATCGTTCAGGGCGCTAGGGTCCGCTCGTAAGGTAAACGAAATCCCTCAGGACCGAATTCTCAGGCCGGGTAAGTAATCCTTTGCCAGAAAGTGCCCCGCCTCGCTTCAGCCTGAAGAGTGCTGGCAGATCCTTGAAGTTCTTCGGTAGAGCGTCGTCGCGGAAGTCGATCTTTTTTGCCTTTTGGCTCGTCCCACGGTGTCATCGTCCGTTGCAACCCCTTCCAGTCACGACAGTTAGTATGTCACCTTCGTTTAATTTGCGTTTCCTTTGACCGGCGGCTAACACCCGCGTACTCATGGCGCAGTTCCCGGAGGTGAATCGGACATGCGAACGTTGATCCGTGCAACTTGCCTGCTCGCAATCCTGCTGAATATGCCCGCCCTGGCGCAACGGGTGTCACAAACAGCGCCCGCGCCAAGCCACACGATTACGGCGCCGGGGTTGCAGCGGCCGCCTGTAGACCATCCTGAGAAAGCTGCGGGCACCATCGAGGGCTTTGTGTACTGGGATGCGAGCCATTTCTCCCACGTCCCTGCCGGGAGTTGCAGCGGCCTGGCCGTCACGGTGAGCGTAAGAAACTCCTCGTCGAGCGGACCGTTCCCGACATACACGACACTGGGGACGCTCAGCAACAACTTCAAATATGTGGGGCAGGTGAAAGCGTTCCTGGCCGGAGGCAAGATTGAGGTGTACGAAGTCTGTACGTACGGCTATGACCACCTGCCGGCCGGGCTCGATCTCCAAGTCAAGCTGACGGTGACGCAACCGGGAGTGTTTGCGCCGGTTGCCGTACCTAAGGTGGGGATTCTGGAACCAATCCAGATCAGCAACGCCCAATGCAACATGCTCCCGCGCATCGTGAACCCGACCTTCTCGGATTTGGCGGCGCACTGGAGCTCCTGCCAGAACATGGCGTATGACGTTAATTTCATGATGGTGGCGCCGCCGCAACCGCCGTTGGCCAAAAGCGGTGGAGGAGGAATGCTGTCGGCATCTGGAAGTGTTCCAGTCGAGAAGGCCCCGGGACCCACAGGAACTCCGCTTTTGAAAAATCCTGCACCCACAGGAACCCCTTTGTTGAAACAGTCAGGGGCCATCGGGACACCCTCGCTCATAAACCCGGGACCAATAAATTCGCCGACGAACGCGCCCGGGGCAACCGTGAAGGCAGGTAGCGCAGGCGGCCCCATGAACGGAACAAAGCCGGGTACCACCGCTCAGCTCAATCCGCAGCAGCTGCCGCCCAAGGGAGCGCCGCCGGTCATCGGCGCGGGAGGCGCCGCATCTCAGCCCTGGCAGAACTGGTCAGCCGCACAAAACCCGATAGAACCGGGCGGTTCGGCTCATAGTGTGTTGTGCTCGATCGCCGCATGTCCACAACTCAAGCCAGCGATTACCGGTTACGACGTCACCTCAGTATTTACCCCCGGTGGGAAACTCGTGCTGCAAGGAACAAACTTCAATTCTCCCGACGGCCAACCCGGCTCAATCGTGCTGAAGATCGGCAGCAAGGGCGGCCTCACGGTCGCACACCCGGGGACAGGTTTCCGGCAGCCTTACGTGGAACGCCAGGTCACAGTCCTCGGCTGGGCCGACAGCCACGTCTCTGGACAGATACCGCGAGATATTTCCGGCGTGATGGATGGTACCGCAACCGTCGAGGTATGGCGCCACGACGGGGTGAAGAGTGATCCATTTGCGGTCCAATTCAAGGCGACGAAGGACCTGCAGATTCTTCCGATCACCGATGTGACGGTCAGCCCTGGGGACTGCTACACTAGCACCAACCTCAACCTTTGTAACAACTGGTCCGATTCGTCGCAGCTCACGATTCCTTCCGATATTCACCCGCAGCCGAGTATCTTTGGTGCTCATATCCTGTTTATGGACGTCTACAAGGTGAGAATACCCGGGCACGACATGTTCAATTTCTCATTGGAGAACGGCTGGGAGTTGGCCAACGTGGTGTCGTTGGGGAACCTGGCGCCATTCTGGGCGCCATACTTCCCCCCGGAGGTCGGGGTGCAATACTTCTCCCCGAAGGACAGTGTCAAGGTCAAGGTCGGAGCCGGGTGCAAGGACTATGACGACGCGTACTCCATTCACGGTTCCTTAACTGCGGGCCAGGCGATTGTCGGTTGGGACACTTCCTGCAGCTTCGAGTACTACGCCTATATCCACATCACCGGCCCGAAAGGAGTTCCATGGAAATGAACTCGATAAAACGCCGCTTTGCCGCAGGCCGGGAAGATGCGATGGAGCGGAGCCACTCTCTAAAGCTGCCCGTTCTTTGGGCGGCGCTCACGCTCTTCGTCACCGGCACTGTCGGCACGGCCGGACAAACGAGCGCGACGGCCACACCTCCGAAGCAAAGAACAGGGAACGGCGCAGCTATGGTCTCGGAGCCCGCTGCGGGGATGCTCGGCCGAAAGAGCGTAGCGCTTCTCCAGTCTCCAAAAGCCGGCGACTTGCCCGCCTCTTCGCCCACGACCGCCAGCGACGTTGAACACATGTCTCACGAGCAATTCCGCGCGCTGCCCGACACGGCCATAGTCCGCTACCGAGGCCAGAGCATGAGCAAAGCCGCGTTCATTCAACAGCGGCTTAAGGAATGGCGCGCCACCGGTTCGCTGCCAGCAGGCAGGCAGGTGTCCAGTTTTGAACGGTTAAGGACAGAGTTCGAACAGAAGCAAGCGTCCGACTTGCAGGCTCAGAACGCCCGCGTGCAAGCCGTTATCGATCGTATCAATCGCGAACTGCAGCAACTTCACAGTTCACCGCGATACATGGCTCTATTGAAGGAAGCGGGCGAGATTTCGCGGCGGTATGCGTCCGCCGATCCTTCCGAGAAGCCTGCATTGAAATCGCGGGCGCTCCAGATTCATCAGGAATTGACCAGGCTGGAGCGCATTGAGTAGTGCGGCGCGCGCCGGTTGTTTGAAAAATGGGACAGGACATTTTGCAGCGGTAGGAGGTAATACCATGTCACATAAACGGGAAATGTGGTTAACGACCTTGTTCGCTGTCGTGCTGCTGGCAGGCGCGCACGCAGTTGCCCTGCAAGCTTCGCTGGCTCAGCAGCCAGCGAAGCCGATGACCAACGAAGACGTAGTCGCGCTCGTGCGGGCCCACAAGCCGGAATCGGTCATCATTTCCTCGATTCGATCCGCCAGGAAGAATTTTGACTTCTCACCCGCAGGTTGTGAGGCACTTCGACGGGCACATGTGACCGCAGGCATCCTTACCGAGATGGGTGATGGCAGTGTGCGCCCATGTCCCGAACTCACTGGGACCTCGCCTGCGACAACTCCTGGAAGAAAGGTGGAACTGAATCCGCAGCCGCTGCCACCGCGAACGACTGCCGCAGCGGGAGCCGTCACTCAGGCCTCAAGGGCTGTCCTCGCCCCTCAGCGCATTCCAGCGCTGAACCCAGCATGTACGGTCGACCAACTGGAACTCTGGATTCGAACCGGAAACGACGATCTTCGTGGCGGACAGAACAACCTGAATGTAGAGGTGCACTTTGCCGACGGCACGATGCAGGTTGCTAGCAATGTGAACCATGGCGCGAATTGGGGGAACAACAGCACGAACGTCGTGATCGTCCCTTTGCAGCACCCAGTTACGCCAAACCAGATCAAGATGATTCGGTTGGTTCACCTGGCGCATGGCGGATTTAGTCCGACGGTGCTCCCCAATGCGCCGGAGGTAGGAGTGCTGCAGGGGATCAAGTCAGAAGACAACTGGGACATGGCGGAGTTTCAGGCATTCGGGCGCGGGAGCGGAATCAACGTGCCAATCGCCTCCTTCGGCTATCACAGGTTTACCGGGAGCTATCCATCGCTCGACATCAATGCGCAACCGGGAGTGGGATGTCCGTCCGGAAATCAGGTCAGCAAGATCTCCTTTACGTTCTCCACCGGCGATGACGACCTGAGGGGTGGGAACGACAATCTGAATATTACGATTCATTTTGCCGACGGCACGACCCAATTTGAACCGAATGTCAATCACAGCGCGAGATGGCCAGACGGAAGCACGAAGGGCGCTGAGGTCCTCCTGACCCGGTCCGTGACGATCGACCAGATCACAGCCATCACGCTCTCCGATACCTTCACCGGTGGCTCCGGTGGAGACAACTGGAACATGAACTCAATGCGGGCCGACGCGTGGGTAAATGGGACGTACCATACGATCGCCCAGTACGGATTCCATCGATTCAGCGCGGACTGGAACGGCCCGAAGGCTAAGGAAATAACAATCCCGACCCACGCCATCAACTGATGGGAACTGAGATCTCATAACACGTGAAGCCCGAAATCACCATCGCGAGCGGGAGGGTTCGAATGCGAAAACGAATCTCGAGTATCCTGACGTTTGCGGTTGTGCTGGCTCAGACGAGTCTGCCAGCCCAGGAACCGCAGAAAGTGATGACCAATGAAGATGTGCTTGCGCTCGTGCGGGCCCACAAGCCGGAATCGGTCATCCTTTCGCAAATCGAGTCTCGTCCGAGCAGTTTCGACACGTCTGCGCACGAGATCATACGGCTCACGAAAGCAGGCGTAACCGAAAACGTGCTGAATGCAATGATGGCGGCGCAGAACAAGGGCGGGTCCACGGCGTCTTCAGGGAAACCAGATACGGGACGGTCGGCCAACACATCCAACCCAATTCCCGTCTCCAAATCCCATATGCCGAAGGTCTACGTCCTGAGTGGCGGGTCGCCGCAGGAATTGCCGCTGGAGAAGGCGCAGCTCGCCGAAACCAAGACCAAGCCTTCTTCCATGAAAAGCCTGGCGGCGGACGCGGCGGTCACACAGGGGTTGCAGACCGCCGTCAATACAGTGGCCATGGATGCGGCCATGCACACGAACTCCGCCGTCGGGGGGTCCATGGTGGGACAAGCAGGTGGCATCTTGTCCGGGATCATGTCGCACCGCACCCCGACCGTGACTTACGTCTGGGGAGTTCCTAATCCGGTCTCCAGTAATGTCCTACAGACGGTTTCGCCAAGTTTTTCGGTGGACTTCTCCCGGGCGATTGGAGTGACCGTGGACGAGTACCAACCCGCCATCGTGAAACTAACCCCGGCGCAGAACACCTGCCGGATTGTCGGTGCAACGCAAGGCAAGGCCGACGCCAGATCCAGTCCTGCGGCCGATTGGCAAGTCTATTCGCACTTCCTCGAAGAGCGAGTCGCAACGCACGCGGAAAGACTGGAAGGGGGAAAGTACAACGTGTCGCCTGCTTCGGCGTTGCAGCCCGGTGAGTACGCAGTTGTCTTGCGTCCCATTTCGAAAGACAAAAAGTTCTCCGGCGGCGATGTAGCGCGCGCCCAGGGTGACGGACTCATGTTCGATGCGATCTGGACCTTCCAGATCTCGGAGGATGCGGAATAGCGGCGCGGGATTTCCGCGCGCCGCGCCTTCGTTGTGGCAGTTCGGTTCAGGAAGAGGAGATTCACGATGGCATTTTGTCCAAATTGCGGCACGGCGGTAGCGGCCGACAGTGCGATCTGCGGAAATTGCGGACAATCCACGAAACCCGGTGCACCGGCGCCGGCTACGCAGGCAGGCGCTCCGGGGCTCACCAGCAACATGGCGGGAGCACTGGCGTACGTTCTCGGGATCATCACGGGGATTGTTTTTCTTGTGCTTGAGCCGTATAAGCGCGACCGGTTTGTGCGCTTTCACGCGTTCCAATCAATCTTCTACACCGTGGCGTGTATCGTGTTTGCGATTGCATGGAATATCTTTTGGGACATTCTCGGCAATATCAGCGGATGGCTGTACCTGGTGGTGATTCCGATTCGAATGTTGATTTCGCTGGCGCTGTTCCTGTTCTGGCTGTTCCTGATGTACCAGGCGTACAACAACCGCGAGTTCAAGATTCCGTTTATTGGGCAACTGGCGGCCAAGCAGGCGGGGTAGGCGCACAGGACACAGTCGATGAAGCATAAGCGAGCACTCGTGATTATCGTTGACGGCGCTGATGTGCGTGGCGGCGGGGTGCCGAAAACCCTCGGGCTCCCCGGCTGGCAACGGGAGTGCCGGAGCCGCGGGCAAGTCGATTCATCCGGCGTGGGAATTGTCCGACAGTTGCGCAGTGCAACTGGTCCTCGATGAGGGGCTTTGGCAAAGCGACGGCAGCATAAAGAAGGACCACTTCGAGATAGCACGGATCAAAAAATGAGCATGAAGCCTCTGCTTGGGGGTGATGGATCGCGTTTCCTGAGGAATGGAGGGAAAGGGAGCCCAAAGTCGCCTTCAGCTTCGGCACCGAAAGTTTTGTGGAGGTAGCACGCCAGGCGGTTCCGACAGCGCTCAAGAATAAACAGAGCGCCGATGCATTCGAAGAGAGACTTGCGAGTGCCCTGACCAAAGACAAACCGGCCTACTTCAAGACCGAGGTTGGCGCATACGTGCAATGGGTGGAGGAGTACGACTCCACGAGGTCAAGGCCGCTGAGCGTCGTCTCTTGCAGCAACACGCATTTCAATCGGATCGCCTCCGCAGGAGTTGACGCGAAGCTACTGGGCATGAGCAGCGAGGGGAAGTTCGAGCTTTTTAAGAAGAATTGGACAACGACGGATCCGGATGTGCCGGCCTGCAAGGTCATGTAAAAGGCGGCGGCATGAGATCGAAAGACTGTGCGCGCCGCTTAGGAGCGGTCCTGTAGGGGGAGCCGATGCAGCAGAAGGAGCAAAGAACATGTCAAACTTAGCCCGATTCGGCCTGGTGATTGCGGTTGCTACAACCGCTTGGCTCGCCGGCTGCAAACACGGTCAGCAAGATACGTCCCGGCCAGGTGAACAGACGAAGCCTCCGAGCGGATCCACGCTCGCGATCGCCGGGCGGATGCTAAACGGGGCCGACCAAGCAACCATCCGAGCCTACCTGCAGACCGTTCAAGAAGTCAAAGCGAAGAAGCTTTCCTTGCAGTGGAGTCCCGACGCCGTGCCAGTAACGCGTGATGAGGCGATCCGATCGCTGCAGAGCATCGACGAGGATGGCAGCCTGTTCACCTTTGCCTCATCTGAGCCTGTCGTTGGACGGCTGGTGCCTGGCCGCATCCTGTGGATCTGGGACATTGCGATTCGCCGCATCGACAGCGTCGCCAACCTGGGTGATGTGACGATCGTGCGCACCAAGCCAGTGGCACTTACCCAAGCGTTGCCTGAGGCGGACATCGAATTTGAAACGGCGCCGAATTTTGCGAATTCCTACGGCGCACTTCGGCCGCATTTGCCAAAACCGCCGCTTCCCCAGAAAACTTCAGAGTTGATCCGCCAGCCCAGTTTTCAATTGGTGGCTTTGCATACAGATGAGCCTGGGCAGCCCAAGCCAGGAGAACAGCCGGGAGACCAGCAGAATCCTGCTCCTTCCGACGAAGATGACAGCGACTACGGAATGGTAGCCGCGACGCAAGACGGGTACAACGGCCGCATCGGAGGCTTCGAGTACTCCATCGAATACAAGGTCTCTCCGAGTCGCCTGAGCTATGAGTTCGAAGCCCGCAAGGAGGAGGAGAAGGGCGGTTCACCGGAAAACAACGAGATTCATCGCGACCAGCGCGACGAGTACTTCGAATTGGTGAAGGAGCAAAGGGAGGCTCTGCACGAGGAGCGCGTGGCCGCCGCCCGGATCTTCGATCTCACACAGCAAGAGTGGTCTGCGGCAGCCGTTTATTCCCACTCGGCCGACAAGACCAACACCAGCATGAACACATTGTCAGCTCAGTACCGCGAAGAATTGGCTAAGGCTTACAAGGAGTACAACAAGTGGAAGGACGAGGCAAACGAAGACGAGGCCAAGATGAAAAAGCTGGCCGCGGCGGGCAAGTCTGCCAAGAAAGTCTTCTACGTCATCTCGGACAACCTCGACGTGCGCTTCCGGAGCAAGGTAGATCTCGATCGCAGCGCCTTCAGTGGAAATATCCACACCGCCGGAGGATCGCTGACGCAGTTCGCAGCGCATTTCAAAGACATGAGGGGAAATGTTGAACTGGAGTTCGTCGGGCGCCTGGGACAAGGCGGCAACGGCGCGGTCAACGTGCCCGTGGTAAACGTCCCGGTCGCCATGAACATTCCCATACCGGTGGACGGAATTCCGCTGGTCCTGCAATTTGCCACGAATTTCATGGTCAAGCTGTTTCTGGCTGGGAACCACGCGACCCAGCATTTCACGACCCACTTTCAGTTCAACGGCGGTGCAGGACTGGACTCCACCTCGAAGGGCACGAATACCGAAGGCAATCTTTCCAGTTCGCCGCCCGAGGTCGGCGAAAAGACGGCAATGAGCCCCGGAACATCCGGCCTGGTGCTCGCGGTGCAACTGCCGCGTTTCGGCCTGGGCGTCGGCTTTCTGGGCTCCCACGCGATGGCTTATATGGACCTCGTCCATGTACTGACCATGACCAACAGCGCCTCGGTCGCTGTTCTGAATCCGCAATGTCATCGTTACACGCTGGACACCATTGGCAGCGTGGGCGTGGATGCCTCCGTCGTGCCAATTCCGTTTCCGCTCGTCCAGACCGCGGCAAGTAAGGCCCTGAGCCAAAGAAAAGAGGTGTGGCGAGCTCCACAATGGAAATTTATCGAGCCGGACATCCCCATGTGCCGCCTCAGCAGCGATTGATTTAACAACCTTCAGGTGCGTTCGAATGGTTACGTTGGCGAGTACAGTTTTTCTGCTTTCGAGGTGCGGGCCAATCACTGAGCAACCGAGTGGAGATCTTCAATGGGCATAGCTTGCGAGCGTTGCGGGATGTCTCTCGCGGAATCAGCCGCATTTTGCACGAAATGCGGCGCGCGGCGAAATTCTGCCGCGCCAGTGTCTGCTAAGCCATCAGCCAGGTTACGGGCGATACTCATTGTCGCGGCGGTTGCTATTTTGCTGTTCGTCGGTGCAATCACGTCCGCTGTCGTCTACATCGCCCATCGCGCCAGACAAAAAATGGTTGAACTCGAGGCCGATACCAAGCTCCACAGAAACACTGCGACCCTGAAGAGAGCGCCCACCCACGCCGGAGGAGGTTCTCCGAAATCGCCGTTCGGAGCGAATGCCGAGTCTTCAAATGAGCCTGCCCGTAACTCAACCCAAGCTGACGCTCCCTATGGATGGACTCTGGAAAACGGCAAGCTAGTTCCGGCGGCCTCGCCGACAAGCGCCACGGTCGCGGCACCTGCCTCATCGCCGAACGCGCCAGCGTCGGCCACCGGAGATCAATCGCGTGACTGGACCATCCAATACGAGCGGACTGAAGGTGGCCCGGCGGCCGACCTCGTTGTGCGCACCGGAGACATCGATAATCTGGGATTTGGATGGCCGAAGAACTACGATCCATTCTCCGGAAAGTCCACTCCGGCGCACCCGTTTCCTTGGCCGCCAAAGCCAGGTGCGCCAGACGGCACCGATCGAATGCTGTTGGGTTCAGGTGTAACACTGGCGGACTTCATTGCGCATCCCTTCGCCGGTGACGGCTACACCAGCAGCCTTTTGCGCCCCTGCCAGGAGTCGCCCGATTCCTCTACATGTAAGGGCCGCCAGGATTCCATGCCGCAGCCGATCCTGCTCCCAGTGGGTGCTCCGCCGGCAAAGATCGACTCGGTGCTCTTCCAGATTTTCGTCGATGACTTCCAGGCTCCATCCTTTCACTCGCATTTCCAGGTGACCCTGAATGGCACTCGCATCCCTTCGCTCGAGCAGGCGCTGAACGCGCTCGATCAGACTGGACCGATCGGAAAGTTGATTACGGTCAATCTCCTTCCCGAATACTTTCCACTGCTCCAGTCCGGCACGGCGAAGCTCCTGATCGATGATCCCACTACACATGCGCAGGATGGATACGCTGTTGATTTCGTCCGCCTTCTCGTGAATCCTCACAAATTCCCGTACCTGGTTTCCGTCGCGATTACGGTCAAGGACTGGGAAAAGGACACCCCCATCGCTGGCGCGACCGTGACTGCTGCGCTGCAATCCGCCTCGACCAATGCGAGCGGTAATTGCGAGTTAACCGGATTGCCCGCAGGCCTGGTTGTTGCCACTGCCGTGGCACCAGGCTACGACGCAAACTCAGCAGCGGCAGATGTCATAGCGGGCCAGAGCGGACACGCTGAAATCCACTTGCATCACCATGAAGAAGGCACCTCTGCACTGGAAAAGGCTATCGCACAAACCGGATCAGCGGCGATCTACGGAATTCATTTCGACACGGATTCCGCTAAGCTCCGGCCAGACAGCACTCCCGCGCTCGAAGCCGTGCTCGGGCTCATTCACAATCATCCGGGATCGCGTTGGATAATCGCCGGGCACACGGACAACCAAGGCAACAGCGCACGCAACCAGGTACTGTCGCAAAATCGCGCCGCCGCCGTGATCGCCTGGCTGAAATCGCACGGCGTAGATCCGAGTCGCCTAGCTCCCCAGGGCTTTGGCGCAACTCGCCCAGTCGCCGATAACGCGACCGCCAATGGCAGGGCGTTGAATCGTCGGGTGGAAATTGCACCCGCGCAGAAGTGAACTGCACAATTCGTGCGGAGTTGAGGAGGATATAGATGAGTCTGCTCAGGTATGCACAGGCGCTGGTTAGAGATTGTTTCGTAGCGGTGGCGGCGTTCATCTCGCTGTCGGGGTGCAACTCCGCCCCGTCTAAAAAGGCGGATCTGATCACTGAATCGCCGAAAAAGAACGTTGCGACGGTAAAAACTAGTGCCGACACGGGCATCGACCTGAATTGTGTAATCAACCACATCCAGAATCCGCCAGAGTCTTTCCACTACTCCTTCAAAGCAGAATCCGAGAACCCTTGGGAAGAGGAAGCGGACGTTACCCCTCAATGGATCGAAGGCAGCTTCTCGAACAATTCGTTGCCTGTGCCGCAACAGTTTCACGGTACGCCCCAGGAAACCTGGTCCAATCTCATGGCCATTGGGCGAATGGCCAGCCTTTTCGCCATCGTGAAGTCGGTCGTCGTTAACGAGGGCGCAGATAAAGTAAATGGCTACGACAGCGTTAAATATTCGATCGACACGACGCGCGGCAATGCTTCAGAGCAAGGACTGTATAAGAGCGTTCTCGGGCCAGGCGGTTTCGAGAAAGGAACAGTTTGGGCAACCTCACAAGGATGCCCGGTAAAAATCGTTCTAGACGAGGAACTGCACGCGAAGGATGGCAGTCTGCTGGAAAAGGCTCGCTACGAAGAGGCGATGGTCAAGAAGTAAAGAGTTGTCGATTCCAGGGCTGGCAAAGGAGCAGAAAATGGGTCGAACAGGAAGATTGTTTCAACAGTTGTGGCTGTATCCCGTGATTGCTTTTGCACTGATCACGTCCGCATGCCATACCAGCCCGGCTCCATCAGGCGCACGAGATGTGGGCACGACCGCAGCCTCCGAGAACGCGGGCGCTCACATTGATGTGATGTGCATAAGCGACCGCATCAACAATCCGCCGGAAACGTTTCACTATTCATACAAATACGCGGACGCGTCTGGTTCCGTTGTGAAGGAGGCTGATATCACCCCTCAAACGATGGATATTGTGATTCAGGATCATTCGGGGGCACATAAATATCACGGTGTGCGTTCGGATGAAGCCAGTTGGAGTAGCGCGGTGTTAGACCTTTCGAGCCTGAGCACAACCGTGATGTCCGCTAGGCTCGATTCGCTCAATGGCACTTCCGCGATTGTTGAGCAAGGAGCGGAATCGATAAACGGCTACAGTGCCAACCGGTACGCCATCGATACCAAGGGCGCAAACGCCTCGGACAGGAACAAGTTCGAAGCACTCTTCGGCAAAGGCAGTTTCGAGAAAGGCACGGTTTGGATTGGGGGCGATGGCTGTGCAGTGAAGCTCGTACTTGACGAGGGCGTCGGGCAGGCGGACGGCAGCATGAATCAGGCCCACTACGAAATGGCCATGATTAAAAAATAGGCCTACTGCCAGCGGTGCAGCAAGGGCCACGATGCACCCCTCGTATCCGGTCAGTGGCGGCTCCGCGATTGTATACAGCGGCGTTAGCAAGGAGCCAGGAATGCGATACTTTTCCGGTAATAAGTAGGTATGGCCGCGAGGGCACCCAGCGCAATTTGTTGTTGGAACGCGCTGGGACACGTTTTTTTCGATACCGCAAATTCTAGCTTAACTAGGCTTTTTGTGCCTGGCGGCGGAGGAACGTCGGCACGTCGAGATCATCGGCGCGGACTTCCTGCTGGACTTCGCGCACATTCTGCTGCACTTGATGGACGACATTCGGCAGGGGCTGCTGTTGCGCAACGGGAGGCGCGTTCGGCACTTCCCTGCCGGCTTTCCACGTGCGGGGCAGGAACGCAGACTTTTCGTGGACGGCTTGTTTTTTGCCGGCTTCCTTGAAACCCGCGGCGATGACCGTGATTTTTAGCGCGTCCTTCATGTTGTCGTCCTGCACTGCCCCGAAAATAATGTTCGCGTTTTCATGCGCGGCCTTCTGGATGACGGAGGATGCTTCGTGGACCTCGTGCAGTGTGAGGCTGGAACTGCCGCTGATGTTGATGAGGATGCCCTGGGCTCCCTGGATGGAATTGTCCTCAAGGAGCGGGCTGGAGATGGCGCGATTGGCGGCGTCGACGGCGCGATTCTGGCCGGTCGCGACGGCCGTGCCCATAACCGCGTAACCCTGGCCGTGCATGATGGTCTTTACGTCGGCAAAGTCGCGATTGATGATGCCCGGGACGGTAATGATGTCCGAGATGCCTTGAACGGCTTGCCTCAGGATATCGTCCGCAATGCGGAAGGCGTCGAAAAAGCTCGTGCCGCGTTCAACGGTTTCCATGAGCCGTTCATTGGGAATGACGATAACGGTGTCAACGGCGCCAACAAGCTCATTGAGCGCTTGTTCGGCTTGCAGCATGCGGCGCTTGCCCTCGAACCCGAAGGGCTTGGTCACTACGGCGACGCTTAATGCGCCGAGCTCGCTCGCGAGTGACGCCACAACGGGCGCGGCGCCGCTCCCAGTGCCTCCCCCAAGACCGGAAGTGATGAAAATCATGTCCGCGCCTTCGAGCGCTTCAATGATTTTGTCGGTATCCTCGAGGGCGGCTTTGCGGCCGACCTCGGGATTGGCGCCCGCGCCAAGTCCTTTGGTCAGCTTGGCGCCGAGCTGCAGCTTGACCGGCGCTTGCGAGAGCTTGAGGGCCTGGAGGTCGGTATTCGCAGCGATAAATTCGACGCCTTCGACCTTGGCGCGAATCATGCGGTTGACGGCGTTGCATCCGCCGCCGCCGACGCCAATGACCTTGATTTTTGCAGGTTGCAGCTCCTCGGAAAAACTCATGCGGATGCCCATGTCCTTTGCTGTCATGCTTCCCTCAACTTTTCCCCAGTTCCACCGTCAACTGCCAGGCAGTTGCGATTCGCTTTTGACCGATGCGGTCG
>Ga0209062_1002823_pt1 | contig 21820 bp, 16 predicted proteins | sample Coa_R2_2_FD_187158 | JGI IMG/M metagenome (GOLD analysis project Ga0209062, IMG submission 187158) | Surface soil microbial communities from Centralia Pennsylvania, which are recovering from an underground coalmine fire - Coalmine... | ecosystem: Environmental > Terrestrial > Soil > Unclassified...
GCCGCGTCGTCCAGCCGTCGCAGGAGGTCGCTCGCGGTCGTCCGCACCCACGCCTCGCGGTCCGACGCGATCGCGGGGGGGAGCCAGGCCGCGATCTGTCGCACGATGATCTCCGACTGGAGCACGTGGTCTCGAACCCATCCCTTGAACGCGTGCAGCGTGAATGCATTGGCCGGATCGTCCGCGAAAAACTCCTCGGTTGGGCCAAGGGCTTCGAAGATGTAAGCCGACGTGCCCGGGGCATCGACGCGCTCGTGGAAGAATGTCTGCAGGAGATAGGCGTAGACGTGCCGTTGGGCGATTTTGGGATTGTCTATCTTCACCACAGGCCGGCGAGGTCCGCCGGCGACGATCTCGCGTGGATTGTGGAAGTAGTAGCTATCATGCGGACCGCCCTGTCCGTAGGTCACGACCGTCGACACCGCCGACCCGCGCCGGCCGGCGCGGCCCGCGCGCTGTTGATAATTCTCGCGCTGTGGCGGCACGTTGCGCAGGCCCACCGCCACCAAGGAGCCGATGTCGACGCCGACCTCCATCGTCGTCGTGCAGCTCAGCACATCGATCGGGCCCTCGTCCTCCCCGATCACGATATCCTGGAAACGCAACTCGTACTTCTCCGTCGTGGCATACACGACACCCATGTCGCGGTGCGACAGTTGCGCCGAGTGCTCTTCGGCCGTGATGTGCACCGGCCGGCCCTCGCCGCGTATAGTCCTCTCTAGCGGGATGCGCCAGAAGCCCTTGCGCGCCCGGATATACTCGCTGGCCTGCGGATCGAGCGCCTGGACCCTGTGGCTGCCGCAGGTGATACAGCGTCCCAAGACACTCACAGGGGCGAGGGACGTACAGTCCGTACACCGGAACCAGTGGTGGTCGAGGTCGATCACCAGGCGCACCTTATCGCCCTGCAAGAAGTGGCGGTCGTCCTTCGCTTCGCAGAAGTGGCTGCGCAGCGCTTTCTCGACCTCCGCGATGCGTTGGTCCAACCACGCATGGTGCGCCTGCAGGATCCGGCGGACACCGCTGCCGAGGTTCCCCACGCTGCCCCAGGCTTGCTGGTGATAGCCCGCCGCTTCCGCGCGCTGGCCATTCGACATACTGCTGTCGACCGCGAAGTCATCCAGCAGTTCCTCGATCCAGGCGATGGCGAGCGCCTCGAGGTCGCTTTGTTCCAGGCCGGGGGCGATGGAGTTGAGCGTGCCGGCCAGGGCCTTCCCCATCCTGGTGGTGGGCGCCAGGTAGCCGATGGTCGCGGCGCGCAGCGAGTAGAACGGGCTGCACAATTGCCGCAACAGGGCGATCCGGTAGCTGGCTGGTTCCTGCGGTTCCCAGGCCTCGTCGGGCTCGAAAGCCACCCCCAGATCGGCCTGATACTCGTCGATGAATTGGCGCACATGGCGCTGCAGCGTGTCCTGGTCCTCGCGCTCGAACAGGTGCAGATGGTAGCGCGCCGCGACCGCGACGAAGCTCACATACAGATCACGCGTCAGGCGGGCCTGCCTACCCTGGTCTCCAAGTTGGCGGGCTGCCAGGGCGATGGCTTGCTGGAAGGAGTCGAGCTCGACCTCGCGGGGGATATCGCGGGCGAGGCGCGCGGCCTTCTGGCGCCCATCGGAGAACAAGAGCGCTTTGCGCCCCCCGTTCGGAGACTGCGCACTCTCCTCAGTTTTGGGCGGTTGTGCGATGACCTGAGCCTTGACCAGATTGGCGAACGGGGCCTCGCCCTTGGTCGCCAGATCCATGATCTTCGACCGCGCGCCGCGCCAGCGGCGGGTACAGACCGGGCAGCGGCGGAAGCTGAGACGGCCTCGACCCTCCACAACTTCGAGCGGGGCCGTCGGCAGGCGTACCCGCAGGTAGCGCTCTGGGGTATCGGATGGAGCCGTCCGCAAGAGGCGCCCGGTGGTCAGTTCGATCCACGCCTCGGCGACCTCCGCCATGCATGTCGGGTGGACGCGGTCGCCCACGAGTACCTGGAGTTCGGTGAGCCCGGGCTCCCCCAGCGCCAGGTCGGCGGCCGCGCTCGATTCATGCCAGAGGAAGTCGCCATCCTCCCCGCGCACGTAGACACGCAGGAATGCCGCGCCGCAGTCACGGTGGGTCAGCAGTTCGAAGACGCGTGCTTGGGCCGCACAGGTGCAGTGGGTGCGCGGCTCCGTGTACAGGCGTCCGAGCAGCGGCTCTTCCCCGGTGTCAAGCTGGGCACGTCGCTGCTCACAGCGCGGGTTGATGCAGGCGTGAAGCGCGGGTAAGCCGCGATAGAACAGGTGGACACGCGTCGGCAGGAGTACCCGTCCGTCGCGTCGCGCGAAGGTCCCCAGCGCGAGGAGCGTTTCGGTTGCCCGCTCGGCCGTGCCGGCGTCCACGGCGGGGAAGACGTTGGTGGCCAGAGTCGTCAGATCCACGGCCTGGCCGGAAACGCGCTCCACGATACGCTCGAACGGCCCATAGCCAGTCAGATGGCTGAACACGTAGCCTTGCAACGCTTCCACATCCCCTACGGGTGCGGTCGGCCATCCGAGGGCGGCACCGAGATTGGCCACGGCGTCGATCGCCCCGGCCAGGTCGACCTCATGGCGATGGAGGTCGTCCAAGCGGAAGGTCGCCAGGGCGGTCGCGTCATCCGCCCTGGCGGCGACGCGCGTCGTGCGCCGTTCCTTCAGGCCGGAAACGAGTGCGATGTCGTGTTTCACGATGTCGGTGAGGCCCGTGAGGTCCCGCGCAAAGGCGATGACGTCGCTCTTCGCGGCCTCACCGGAGCCCAGGCTCGCGCTGGTGAGGATGCAGCGCAGGCGCTCGCGCGGGATACCCAGCCGTGCCTGCAGGCGCCGGATTAACAGCGCGACCTCCGCCCCGCCAACGCCGCGGTACAGATGCGCCTCGTCGAGGATGAGCAGGAATTGGTTGCGTTCGTCGTGCGCCAGCCAGTCGCGCGTCTGCGCGAAGATCGGCCGTTCCAGCGGTCGCAGCAGCATGTACTCAAGCATCGAATAGTTTGTGATGAGTAGATCGGGGCACTGCATCTGCATCTCATGGCGTGTCAGGAGTTCGCGATCGCTCGGCTGTGTCTGGAGCCGCTCACCCCAATGCCCGACTGTCCTTCGCTTCCCCGACGCGGTGGCCGTCACCACAGCCCGGTCCGCGGCGTAGAAGGCCCGCAGGTCTTTGCTCGGCCATTTCCCCTTCTCCTGCAACTGCGCGATGATCTCGGGCTTGTCCAGGTACCGCAGATAGAAGTCGTCGAAGAGCGGCGCGATGTAACGGCGGTCTTTGCCACCGTTGCGCTGGCCGGGATAGGGCGTACGCCCAGTATAGCTGCCGAAGCGTACGGGACGACCGCAGCCACGAGCAAGAATGGCCGCGACGCGCTCATCCCCCAATAGCCTGCGTATGCGGCCCAACTGGTCGTTGACGAGCGCATTCATCGGATAGAGGAGGAGGGCCCGGCAGCCGGGCAGCGCGGCTGAGGCGGGCCGCTCGTAGGCCTCGAGGGCCAGCGAGCCGAGGAGCGGCATCAAGAAGCTCTCGGTCTTGCCGGAGCCCGTGCCCGTGGCGACGACGACATCGCACCCCCGGCCGAGGAAGAGCTCGAGCGTCTCGCACTGGTGGACGTACGGGAGCGAAGGGATGCCGACGGAGGGCACGAGATACGCTAATTGGTCCAGGAGGTCCTTGGCGACGGCGGGGATGTCCAGGTCGCGGTAAGGGCGGCCCGTCTGATACACCGGCGTCGCCTCGAGATAGGGTCGCTGGGCGATGGTGCCAGGTTCATCCAGCAGGAGCCGTCGCTCCCTGATGAGCGACGCGTCGCTGATGTGGTACTGCGCTTCCAGGTAGGCCCGTAACGTCTCATGCAGCGCATCGACGATGCCGTTGATGCTGTAGTCCACGGTCACGTTCATGCCGGTGTCCTCACTCACCTTCTAACGGTCACACGTATGCCGAGGTCGGCTAGGGCCTCGAGGACCGTCTCGCTGTCGTCCGCGTCAACTCGGAATGTCATGGGTAGTCGCCCCGGCCGCTGCGACTCGTCCCGACCGAGGGCGAGCAGCAGCCGGTGTTCTTCCGGGGGCAGCCAGTTGCGCAGCGTCAGGATATGATCGTTGCCTTCAGTGGCGATGGTTGCCGTGGTAGGAGCGCCAGCCAGCAGATCGAGGCCGTAGAGCAGACGCGGCACCATAGACCGCTCCATGGCACTCTCTTCTATCAGGTAGGGAGTGTCCCCCACCATCTTGATGGTGCCGAACCAGTAGACCCGTGGGCCGAGCGCCTGCCATCGGGATCGGCACAGCACCAGATCGGGGGGAGGCTCAGCTAGGTCATGTATGCTGATCCAGCGGAAGTATTGAAGATCTCGCGGCCGCTGCTGTGGCACGTAGACATCGACATCAGCCAGTTTGGTGCCGCTCTCGGCCAGGGTGCGCCGCGCTTGCTCGAGTATCCCACGCGTCCAGTCGCGCAGGGCGCCGCCCATCCAGCGGCCCAGCCACGACTCCCAGCTTTGCCATAGCGTCGGGTCACGCCGAGTGGCCTGCGGCAGCTTCTCGCGCTGCACCACACGCGAGATCCCCGACACGCGCGGGTGGATGTCGAAGCGGGCGCGCAGTTGCTCGGTCCCGCTCCCCCCGACGACGAGGACGGGTCCAGAGGGTAGGAGGACGAAACGCGTCGGCGAGGGCAGCCAGTATCCATGTCCGAGGTTGGCCACGTCGCGCACCCGATGCAGCATCTCGAGGACGTGCAGCACCGGATCGGGTTGAATCGTGTCTTCCCCTGATGGCGTCGGCGCCATACTCGCGGCGTGAAGGTCGGGCCACAGTGGCCGCAATTGTGAGCGGACGAGGTTGATCAGGCGCGTGACATAGACGGGTTCGGTGGCTCTGGAACCATCCGGACCCGTGGCCAAGGCACAGAGAGTCTGTCGTAAGTACTCGGCGATGATATATTCTCGACGCGCTTCGGCATGCCACCCGCAACGTAATAGCATGCCAAGGTATGGGGCGGCACTGGCCTGAGATAGGGCTCTGACGCTCACTACGTCACCGCCGTCAGACTCGCAAGGGCATAGTTCAAGCGCTTATCCTTGCCATTGTCGCCACTATCCAACAGGCCGTGCTCCTCGAAGAGGGCTTGGAGCCGCGCACCCGACAAGCCCCGTGATGCCGCATAGGGCAGGATCCAACCAAAGGCGACTGAGCGCAACGGTCCCGGCGTGACTTCGGCTTCTGACTCTGCTAGCGCCAGGTAATGATACGCCGCGGCGACGGTGCGGCGCCAGCGGGCACTCCTGTACCCGAGAGCGCGTACGAGCTCCAGCACCGTCTCCGACGGGCCGGCTTCGGACCGTGGGGTGTCAAAATGCCAGATTCCCTGGGGCAGCACACCGCTGCGCACCGCATGGGGCGTCCAGGTCGTGGCCCAGTTGTAACAATCGACATCGAGGATGGGGCCCAGCTCGCAGAGCGCGGCCGAGACCGGCAACGTCGACGGGCCCTCAACCAGCGTGCCGAGTAGGAGCAAATTGTCGGCTGGCCGGTCGTGGAGGAGCGTGCGCTCGGTTAGCAGAGCTTCGAGGGCGGGGCCGTAGGCCTCAAAGGCGGATCGATTAAGCCCCTCGATGACCAGGACGGCCATGTCTTGGTGCCGGTGTGTTGCCGCGGCCAACGCGTGGTCGAGGTCGTCGGACGAGAGCAGGCCGACGGGGATACGCAGTAGCGAGTGTTGCGAGGCGGCGACGGATTGTGCGCACACGTGGGCGACTAGGCCGCCGAACGAGCCCCGAAACATGACCATCTGCGCGGCGCGCCATCCGGCGACGAGATCTCCCACCAGAATCTTGGATGACGCCTCGGTCATCCCGATGCTACGGAGATTGGAGCACAGAGCAACCAAGGCGTCATCCGTCGTCTTCCAGGTTTCTACCTCCCCCATAGGGCAGCACGAGATAGGTCTCAAGGACGGACGTCCGGCGACCGAGGGCGATGGCTCGGATGCCGGCGCCGATGCACTAGAAATGTCTGCGAGCGCGTCCTTGAGCGTGGGGACCGGACCATCGGCGTCGCTCGGTTTGTCGGCGATGCTGTTCTCACGTGCCTTGACCAACGTCTCCAGCGCCTCGAAGCGCTGGACGAGGGCGCTAAACTGGTCTGCACTGACGGTTGCTGCAGTTGTCGCGTCCTCCCGATTTCGCAGATCCCGCAGCTCAGAGAGTGCGTCTTCAACGGCCTCCAGCCTCTCCTCGACAGCCGCGGGCGTTGCTTGCGGAGCGGCCGTTTCGATCATCGCCCTGAGTCCGCTCACCTCTGAGGCAAGCCTGGACACCGACTGCTCCATCGAGCGCTCTACATTTTGTGTGAGCGACGTGTTGGTCTCAAGTCGTCCCACCAGGTCGCCGAATGTCTCCTGTAACGCGGCAACAGTGGCGGGCAGCGCCCGTAAACGAATCGCTTCCTCAATCTCCGCCTTCGTCCTGGTCAACGCTATCAAAGCATCGATGTGTGGGTCTGGCAGGAAATACCCGTAGTGATAGAACAGGTCTATTTCCTCCCGGCTCACTTTGTCGGCCCGGTTGGCATCGAGGAGGCGAACGAAACACAGCATGCCCAGGGTTGTGAGTCGCTCAGTTGCGTCGCTGTCCTCAGTTATATCGGCTAGGCTCCTCATGTCGGGCAAAGCCGCCCGCAGGTCAGGGTGGGCGTCGAGCCACCGCTGCAGGAGCACGCCGTATGTGTCCCAGGCGGCTTCGGTCACTGAGCCACGGGTCCTCTTCAGATTTGCGAAGAAGAGTTCTAGCTGTTTGTCACGCGCTCTTGGACTGCCTGGCTTAAAACCGTCGGCTGCCGGTAGAATCTTCAACATCTGACTCTGGTCCGATAGCGGTAGCTCTTTGAACAGAGCCTTCAAGGAATCGAGGCCACCTCCCACGATCAGAGCGCGCTTGTCTGGCGGAATGGGAATGCTTATCATGACTCGACCGCCTCATTGCGTGAGATCATACGGCGATCCGATCCGGCCGCCGTAGGCTCGACGGGCTGGGCAGTCACGTGCGCGTATCTCACTACTTGTCGTACTAGGTTGTACACGAATGGTTCCGCCAGTGCAGGCCATAGGGCACGTCGAGCGACACGCTCGAGTAGGGCTCGATCGCGGTTATTCAGCGCAGTTGCGTTTATGGTGTGGAGCGTTCGCCGAAGTGCATAAGCAGCGGTACTCGGCGCACCTGCAGTCCCAGGCAACTCACCGAGCGAGAGCAGCCAGTGCGCGGTCTGGCGCACTGCCTCGGGGAGGATATCGGGACCATCGCCGACCGTCGGAGGCGTGGGAGGCTCAGGCACGTCGAAGTGTACAGCGCCGAAGTTGTCGAATTCGATGCGATATTCCGTCGCAGCCACACGCATCAGCCCCAGGATCTCTTGACAGAGTGCCTTTTCCTCGCGTTGCGGCCCTAAATCGCATTCTGAGGGAGATGCGCTGTGCGCCGCCTCCGCTCCCGTCGCATCCTGTGTGATTTGCACGTGCCAGGTTTCGGTCCCATGTCGCCGACTATAGATCGTTGCGATGAGACGCTGCGGAAGGTGGAGCGCCCGAAGGTCGGCGTTTCCGCGCAGCACGTCACCAAGAACTTTGCTAGCGAGGTCCGCGTAGAGGGGAATCGCGCAGTCTCCCACTTCTTCCGGTCGCCTGGTGACGAGAGTAGCTGCGGGCACATCGCGGATCCCTGCGTCCGCGGTGGCCAGCAGCGTGAGCGTATAGTGGCTGGAACCAGCCAGGGACACAACGCAGTAGCCGGCAGGCGCTTTCCCAAGGGAGACGATGGGCCGGTCCCGCGAGATGGGCACGTCAATACTGGTTGGTGGGGATGCCCACTCCACATGCAGCGCCGTCGGAAAGGGAGATCCCTGCTCTATGACTACCCCGACCATCACATCTGCTCCGGCTGGGATGACCCACACATCGTCCGGCGTTATCTCCTGCGGCACCGGCGCGATAAGTGTCGGCCGGAGGGGAACGGTCTCGGTGCGCCGACCCGAGATGCGTGTTAACCAGTCGGCAAGGACAATATCCGGGGACGCGGGCAAGTGGATGGCCGCGCAGTGCCAGGGGCCGATGGGTTTCAATGGCCGCCAGTCCAGACTGGCGGGCCATTCCAGAGCCATCCGCGCATGCCACACGACGTAGTAGACGCTTCCCCATCGGAGTGGGGTTCCCTCCGCGAGGCGGCGCCCGCTCTCGCGAGCCGCGTCGAAGACGTTGACGTGGCAGACGGCCAGGCCGGGGGTAGCAACAGATAGTCGACGCCGATAGTCTGGGTCGACCGCGCCAGACATCTCGACGATGTAGGGCTCGACGCCCAATGGCCGCACGCCGACGCGATAGCCACGCTTCGCCTTGACCTCGGCGATCGGGACGCTGACTCGACCCATGCGACCCTGCGGCACCTGCACCAAGCCTGTGCATTCGGCCGTGCCCGGGGGCGGGATCTGCAGCTCCAGATGCCAGGCCGGCGTGACAGCGTCCGGGTTGACGACAGCCAGATATAGGCTGAGCGGGGACGCCTCGCCGTCGCGCGGGATCCCTGCGTGCGCGTGTGCCGACGGATAGAATAAGGGACAATCGTCGGCGGATGCTACATGGGGATTGTGCACGAAGCTGTTCTGCCGGTCGTCGTCGTGCCTCCAATGCACCGCTTTGGCGCAGCGCGGGTTCGGGCAGATGTAGCGGCCCCTATGGTGTGTCCCGTTGTCGGCATCGACTAGACGCGCGGACCACGTGTCCCAGGCCACCCTCATGCCACCGACTCCGGCATCTGCATCACATTGCAACTCATTTGACACATTTCCATGGACATGGACATGCCATCACAAAGAGCGGGCTGTGGCTGTAGAAACGAGGACCGCGCGGAAAAACGACTTGATCCATTATAGCACGCATCGATCGAGCAGCGCATGCCCATAATGTCATAGAGCATAGTCGGCAAGCTTAGACTTCTCAAACACTAACGATACTAGTGCCGTACTCATGGCCGTCGAGCAACTGCGGCGTTGACCATCAGGCGTGTAAGGGCTGACTGGCAGGCTATACCTCAGCGAGATAGGATTCAGCTGTTCGTGTCCTGTTATTGTCAAACTCAGGCCATGTAACGGAATAGGTCGCTCAGATGGTCGGCGAACGTATGGGGAGCGCTGCATGACAACCGATGCAGATCGCTGAAACTAATTCGTCGAGCTGCGGGTACGATGTGGAGAGAGCTAGGCAGAGCGACCCGATAGATTCCATGGCCTGATAACCAAAATTCGACACAGGTGGCGTGGTGGGGTGCACTCAGATGCACAACGAATAAACTAAACGCGAATTCAGATCGCCAACTCAACGTCTTGTGCGACGGGGCACAGCCACGACGCGAAGAGCCGCTCTGTAGAGGTCCCCAGCCTGGTGAAGAGCCGCGCCAATTACGCAGCGATGCGACGGCTGAGTTGCAGATCACGTCCAATCCATCGAGTAGGCTAAATGGATAGGTCGAGAGCGAGGCGCACCGCGCCGCGCGGAATGGCGAAGTAGTAGCGGTGGACTTTATCCGTCACGGACACGACGTGCCCACCCGGCCACTCTGATTCCAGCGGCAAGGCCCCATCTCTGACCAACTCGACCCTCAGGCGCTCCTCGCGGATCACTCGGGCCCAGGCCACGGTCGGCAGCGGTTCTCCAATTGGCACCACCTCCTGCCGCTCTTCCCAGGCGGAGCGATCCAGGCGCGTCACCGCCAGGCCGTGGCCTTGTGGATTCTCGAGGGCAGCAGCCACGTCTTCGCGTACCACCTGGTACTCCGCAAGGTCCATCACCTCCGCCAGGAGCTCCAGACATTCAGGCGGCACGGCGACGTAGGCGCGATCACCCTCCACGTCTACCTCCACGACCGCACCGCCCTGATATGGCCCGGCGACCAGCGCCCCTTCGGCCGTCCAGTGGACCGTCCATCCGCGTTCGTGCAAAACCTGTAGCCATTCGGCGAAGGGTATCGGCGGCTGCACGCCGTCCAGCGCCGAGCGATCCTCCCACGCCTGCCCGTAGAGCCACAGCACCGCGCCCTCGGTGCGCGCCGGCTCGTTCACCACGTCGTTGCCTGCCATCATCGCTTCGCCTCCCCGCGGGTCCGCCCGCGTGCCAGGAATCGCTCCACTTTCACCAGTGTGCTGCGCCAGCGCTCGCGCGTGACCTCCGCATCGCGTACCACTAATACCTCCCAGCCGGCCGCCGCGATCCGCGCGATGCGCGCCGCGTCCTCCTCCTGCCGGTTGCCCCTGGGGTCGAAGAACGCCTTGTGGTGCGGCCCGCCATAGACCTCGATGACCCGTCGTTCGGCCGGCCAGGCGAAGTCGACATGGGTGAGATACCACCCCTCCTGCGTCCGGATCTTGTACTCGCGCTCGAAGTCGGCGCCGTAGCGCTCGCCCAGGGCGGAGAGCACGCTCCAGAGTTGTTGCTCGGGGACGGTCGGCCGCCAGCGGCGCACATCTGCCTTGCGGTCCTCGGCCCGCTCGCTCCGCTCGTTGGCCCGCCAGTCCTGCGCCGTGCGTTCCGAGGTTTCCGCGGGATTGGGTGCCAGCGCCGCCGGCGACCATCTGGAGGCCTCGCGCTCATCGCCACGGTTCATGCCCCTCCGTCTCCAGCCATTGTAGCACGCCCGTTCTAGCTATCGGTCGAGCCCGGGCTGCGCGCGCTCTCCCTCTCGGGCGCGAAGCAGGTCGTTCCAATCCTTGCCCGCGCCCGGGGTTTCGCGCCACAGCATCAGGCTGTCGCCGCCGTAGCGCTCGCGCAGCGCCTGCCAGAACGCCTCACCCCGCTCGTCGCGGTCGAAGGCCACGCGCACCAGCCCTCCCTCACCCAACACACGTTGCAGCAGCGCCCGCGGCAGCGCACCGGCGCCGTCCGTGGATGCGTAGATCTCGCGATAGGCGCCGCTGCCCACGGGCGGGCAGTCGCCGTGTACCAGGCCGTAGTAGGAGAGGGCATCGATAGCCGACTCGGTGAGCACCAGTTGCGGTACGCCCCGGTCGCCAAGCGCGAAGTGGAACCAGCCCCGCTCGCGCTCCGTCCCCGGTGCCAGACCCTTGAAGGTGCTGCCCGGAGCCGTCCCGCGCAGCATCGCGCCGGTAGCCTGACCGTCCTCGTCACGCCGCAGAAAGACCGCATTGCGCCGCTCGTCGGCGTAGACCAGGCCCTGACCATGCAACTCGTCTACCAGCGTGCCGGGTAGGCGGCGTTCCTCCACCAGATAGGCGCGTGCCCCCGGCCAATGATCCGGCGCAACCGTCGGTGGCCTGAACGGGCCACGCTCCCGGGTGGGCTCCGCTCTGGCCGGCGATACCGGCCACGTGTCTCGTTCAAGGTCCGATCTGTCCAGATAGTCCAGGGCCTCCCGAAAGGAGGTGTCGCGCACATACATCACCAGGTCGATGGCGCCGCGGCCGCCCTGCCCGCCGGCATGGTCGTAGAAGAGCGGGCCGGTCACGCTGATGATCTTGCCGTCGACCCGCCACTTGGCGCGGTCGTGGCGATCGCGCTCGGCACCCAGGGCCTGGAGCACCTCCGGCAGGGCGATGCCCCGCAACAGGCTCACCCTACTGTCCGCATCCTGCGCTCGTTCACCCATCTGCGCCCTCCTTCAGTGCCCGATCAGGTCGGGCTCCACGGCCGGTGACTGCGCGGCCGTTCCATCGGCCGCCGTCGCATCCGCATCCTGTCCGGCCGGCTCGGACTTCTGCAACGCGTCCTGCGCCGCACGCTCCCAGTCGAGCTCGCCGTCCTCGACCTCGACGCGGCGCGCCGGGGCCAGGTCGCGATCGGCATCGGGCACCCGGAGCGACGTCACCCGTCGAGCCAGGGTGGCTCCCACATCTCCGGCGCGATCTTTGACGCGGCCGTCCTGATACCAGCGCCGCTGTCGCAGGCGCAGGGGCTGGTTCTCGCCGATGATAGCCAGCATTTCCAGTGGCGAGAGCCGGCGTACCTCGTCCATGGTCATCAGGGCCCGCGATGTCTCGCTCTCGCTCTGGCTGCCGCGGTCCGTCATCACATGGAAGCGGCCGCGCTGCCGGCTGGCGCTGGTCTGCACCGCCGTGGTCTGCCCCGAGAGCTCGCTGAACCATCTGGCATCCTGCGGCTCCATGCTGGAAAGGCCGATCTTGGTGGTGCAGGAGGCCTTGATGGTGTCCATGCCCTCCCGCCCGTAGATGGCCATGCCCTGCGCCGCCGTCTGCAGCGCCAGGAGCATGCCGATGCCGGCGCCGCGCAAGGTGGAGATCCAGATCGGCATCCTGGGGATAGCGCCCAGGTTGCCGAACTCGTCGCCGTAGATGAAGACCGGCCTGGGCAAGATGCCGTCTGTCTGAGCGTCGGCGGCCTGGGAGAGCGTGCGGAACAGGTCGAGGAAGAAAGCGGCGACCAGCGGCTTGAGCTCCTCCTGCAGGGTGCGATCGAGCGACAGAAACAGGGCGATCGGCCTGCCATCGGCGGCAACCAGACGGCGGAAGTCGACCTCGTTTGCACCAGTGGTGGCCTGGACACGGGCGTCGGCGAGCGCCAGGAAGCGGGGCGTGAGCTCGCTGAAGACGCTGCCCAGCAGGCGGTCGTTGCGGCGCAGGGCGCCCAGGAAGGCCAGGGCCTTGCGGCGCGCCACCTCCGATGGGCTGCGCTCCAGCGCGGCGATCACGTCGTCGGGGGCCTGGTGACAGAGGAAGGCGTTCAGGTGCGCCAGGGTCGGCGCGGGCAGGATAGCCCGCAGATGGGTGATGCCGGCCAGGAGCAACTCCCGCGTGGCATTGTCCCAGAACGGCTCCTTCTGGCTGCGCCCGGTGTTGTCAATCCAGGCGTTGCAGAACAGCGCCGTGGCCAGTTCGTCGGTACAGTAGGCGAGCGGGTTGTAGGCCAAGGAGCCGGCCGGGTCGAGGAAGTTGACCACCCAGACCTCATGCGTGCGGGACAGGGCGCCGGCGCAGGTCTGGCGCAGCTCGCCCTTGAGGTCGGTCACCACCACGCTGCGCCGGCCGTCCTCACGCAGGAGGTTGGGGATGATCAGACCGGAGGACTTGCCGGAGCCGGGTGGGCCGATCAGCAGCACGTTCATGGTTTGGCGCCGGGGATCGAGGCCGAGTATCCGGCCGTAGGCATCGCCGAGCATGAGGTATCCCGGCCGGTAGGCCAGGCTGGCCGCTTCGTAGGGGCTCATCCACCGCGCGCTGCCGTGCGGCTGTCCCGGCGACACCCGGCCGAGGCGCGTCACGAAGAACCAGGCCGCCCGCCAGAGCACCACGGCGGGGATGACCAGGACTAGAGCCAGCTCCAGGAGCAGGACGGGACCTAGGCTGCGCAAGCGGGGCGCGTGAAGCGCGGCATAGCGGGCCCGAGGATGGCGCATCCAGGCGTCCCAGGAGGGAATGTGGCCGTGGTCATGCGTCGCCTGGAGGGCCGCGGAGAGCGCCTGCGGCGGGTAGGCCAGCGCATCATAGCCCCAGATGTAGGCCCGCTGCGGCCACCCGGCCAGCGCCGCCACCGCGGCGATTACGGCCAGGCCCGCGAGGGCGATCGGGGCGATAGGGAGGCGGCGCGTCGTTTCGCGTGTCATAAATGTTCCTTTTCGTTTATCGATGCGAGCGCAGGGAACGCTCGATCTCGTCGCGGTCGGTGGGGCCGCGGCCGCCGTCCCCGCCGCCACGCGGCAACGCCAGTGTCAACTGGGCCAGGCCGGCCGCGTAGCGCTCGGCCTCACGCCACAGATGCAGGCTGGCCAGTTCCTGCTCCGCCCGGTGGTCTCCGCTCGTGCGCATGGCCGCGAAGTCTTCGCGCCCGAAGTACGTGCCCTGGCGTCCACCGCCCGGGCTCTCCCGCGAGGCGGCCACGATCACGTGGGCGTGGATATGGCCGGTGTGTTGGTGGACCACGGCGTACCAGGCCAGGGTGCCGCCCCACCTCGTTTCCAGGTCGGCCATGACTTGCCGGGTCCACTCCCGCATCTGCGCCATGCTCATCCCTTCACCTGGCGGTCCGGGCGATAGCACCAGGCTGTGATAGGCCACGGAGGGCGTAACCCAGCGGGCCAGCTCCTCGCGCGCCTCCCGCCGGATCACGTCGTCCTGCCGGGCATCGAAGAGCGCCCGGTCCTCGGGCCGTTCCTGCGGTCCCAGCATCCGCGCCTGGATATAGCGCAGGGCGGCGCCGATTTGCCGGCGTGCCCCGCCGCCCGGGCGGCCCCGATACGCCGCCGGCGTCGTTCGGCTTGACCCCGGCCGCACGAAGCGACTCTTGACGACTGTGCTGGTCCGTCCGCGCGCCATGGGCTACTCCGTGGCCATGGGCCGCTTAAGGGCTTCGATGGTCTTGGTGCGCGCGGCGTCCAGGAACTGAGGAGCCTTGTCGGCTCCCATGGCGCGAGCGACCAGGACATAGGTCAGGCGCTCGCCGATGCCCGCTTCCAGATGCGCCTTCACGACGAGGGCCGCCAGCCGTTCCACGTGGGGACGCAGCGCTTCCTCGACGGTGGCGCGCACCGCCGGCAGTGCCGGGCCGTCCAGACGCTCTTCAACGCCTGCGCTCAAACCATCCTTGATGAAGCGTTCGACCAGGGCGGTCACCGTGAGGTTGCGCTGACGCGCCATCTCCTGCAGGGAATCATGCGTCGCAGGCTCCAGCCACAGGTGCACATCGCGCTTGCGTCGTCGCGTCGCCATCACGCACCTCCCGCGGCAGCACACAAGGTGTCTCCCCAGTGAGGAGGCACAAAGAGGCGTGAGGATATGCAATACGCGGGTGAATTGACCCCTGTGTCCTCGCCTTTATCCTGCTTCGCACCGCCGCAAAGGCGCGTCTGATGGTTGAGGTGAACGTGATCGAGGCAAAGGGAAGCCGATTGGACGGAGCGGGTGCTACTGGAGCGGCCGGATACGCGCGGGTAACGTGCCGGCGCCACCTGGCGTGGCGCGACACATCGGGAGTCTACCGAGGTGTGAAGGCGGTCGCTATGAGATGGTTCGCGTAACCAGGCGCCGCAGGGCGCGGACGATGAACCTGCAGAATCCGATGATGACGTCGGCGATTGCCGCGTCGAACTCGTCGTCCACGGGAGAGCGCATAGACCGGCCCCTCCGGAAAGGATCAGCGTCGTCGCCATAACGACCTGATCCTTTTGAACGCGTACTCGGCGTTGTAGCGTACGACGGCGCCCAGGGACGGCGCGCCGTGTATGTCTTCTATGGCTGCAAGATACTCACGGTAAGCGCCGGTACGCACTAACAGCATACCGGACAGAACCAGGCCGCCGGCAACTCCTATCAGGACGGCGTCCTGTCGCCAGAGCATGGCCGCCAGCGAGGCCGCGAGGCAGATATAGGCGACACGCATAGTGCCGGCGCGCCGAAGCGCTTGATGGGCCATGCGCCAGTTGGCACGCATGGCGTCGAAAGGGCGGAACGGCGACCAGGGACGAAGGGCATCTCGCTTGGGCCGGCGATCACCGGTCGTGGCCAGAGCGGGTGCAGCAGACGTAACTGTGTGGACGACGATGACGTAAGGCGCATTATCGCTCCGGACGTCGTGCCGCTCCCGCTGCGACGGCGATATCGCCGTCGTCGCACTGGGCTCGGTGTTGCCCTCCTCGGGGATGATACGATCAAAGGTCTCCATTGGTCTTCTCCTCAGCTACGTTTCAAGGCCCGTATGGCGGTGGTCATGGCGATCTGGCCAGCGCGATCGACGATTGAGGTGACGGCTCCCGATACGCTGTCGCTGCCGGCCATGGAGCCGCAGATACCGGGCACGCGATAGAGCAGTAGCAGGCAGCCTAAAGCGCCCAGGCTGCTCAACAGACCGGTCCAGCCGGAGGCCGCCAGCAGGGCACTGCCGACCTTCAGGGCCAACGCATATCCGACCGGCCAGAGCAGCACGTTGATCAGCGTGCGCAGCCACCAGCGGGCGATAAAGTCGAATTGCGGCGAGAGCCAGGTGATCAGCGCAAGCGGCCCCACGATATACAGCGCCGCCAGCACGCCGAGTCCCATGTCGCGAATCACCACGCAGAGTACCCCGATCACCAGGGACAGCAGCAGGATCAGCAGATCAATGATCGAGGTCACGCTGACGATACTGCCGATGGTGGAGAGGGCTTTGCCGATGGCGTCGAGGCCGCCGGTCGTGCCGGGGATGTCGGCCGCGATGATGGCGCTGGCCAGGCCGTTCTCGGCCGGAAAAACCCAGTTGGCCATGATCGGGTTGTACAGCGCGAGGAACGCGGTCAGGATGGTGGCTCGGCCGAGGTTCCCCAGGATCGGCCCGAAGCTGCCGGAGCCGATCGCTTCCATGTAGCGGGCAAACATGCCGAACACGAAGAGCGCCACGAAGACGGTTCCCCACATGGCCTGGAGCGTGATCACGAAGGTCTGGAAGGCGACCCAGGCTGGGTCGGCGGCGAAGTTCGGCGTGTTGGTGAGGGCTGGCGTGAAAGTTCCCGTGACGGCATCCCAGGTGCCGCCGAACAGGTTGGCGATGGCGCCGAAGGTGGCGTTGAACAGGGCAGTGACCAGGCCGCCGGTGTCGAGGCAGATGTCGCCAATCACGGGGACCGGGATGTCGAAGCCGGTACACGGGGGCGGTGCCGCATCCACGGTGTACAGGGCGGCCACCTCGGACCGCCCGTTGGCGTAGGCCAGGATCTGTTGCGCCCCCGCCGCCGTCCCGGCGGGCAGAGTCACGTCCGCGCTCACCTGCCCGTTGGCGTCGGCGGCGGTGCTGGCCAGTTGGTTGGCCGCCGTGGCGCTGTCCAGGTAGAGCGCGACCGTGGCGTTGGCCGGGAAGTTCTGTCCCAGCACGCCGATGGTTTGGCTGACTTGTCCGTGCGTCGGCGCGAGCTGCAGGCTGGGCGGCCCGGTGGACGGCGCGGTGACGGCGAAGAAGGTTGTGGCCAGGGTCACCCCGCCGCTGCGGGCCAGCACGGGATGCGGATAGGCGGCCGCGCCGACGGGCACCACGATCAGCGTAGCCAGCAGGCCGTTGCCATCGGTGGTGGCGGTGCCCAGGTCCGGGCCGATGGTGGTATCCCAGCGCAGGTCGACGGCGGTATCGGGCGGGAAGCCGAAGCCCTGGACGGCCACGATGGTGCTGGCGGTGTCGGTGCTGGCCGGCCCGCTGCTGGGCGCCAGCAGCAAGGTGGCGCCCCCGGCCGCCAGAACCGGCATCGGCGGCCCGGCGACCCGCACCAGCGCGATGAGCGGCAGGGCGATTGCCACGGCCACGACCGGCGTCCGGATACACCATGATGCGCGTCTCACGTCGCTCATGCCTGTTCACCTCCCGTCGAAGCGCTCGACCAGATCGTCGAGCGCGGCCAGTACATCCCCCTGTCGCCTCTCCAGTGCCGCTAACTTGGCCGGCACGTCGCGCTCCGGCTCGGAGGTGAACAGCCAGTATTCGTGGTCGCTGGCCCAGACGTCGACGACGCCGCGGCGGTAGGAGCCGTCATTGCCTTCGCGGAAGAGCATCATCTGACCATTGCGCAGCTGCGTGGTCTGGCGTGCCTCGGCCTGGCTGATGTGCAGTTGGCCCGCCAGCCAGTCGATGGTGTTGACACCCTGGCCGCTGCGCGCATCCTGTTGCCTGAAGAGGCACTTCATGCTCGCGGCATTGATGATGGCCACGGCGGTCGGATTGTCGATCAGGTCGGAAAGCTGCTGCGTGGTGAAGACGAAGCGCAGCCCCATGTGCCGGCTGCGCCGCGCCATGTCGTCGAGCCAGACGCCGGCGCCGGCATACTTCGCCAGGTACCAGCCTTCATCCACGCACAGCAACTCGGGATGCGCGGCTTCTCCACCGGTCCTCCGCTCATAGGTGTTGGTTGCGCGGCGGGCCATGGCATCGGCGATGATGAACATGGCGATGGCGTGAAGCCGCTCGGGCAGCCCGTCGAGGTCGAAACAGAGCAGGGACGTCTCCACGGCCACCGTGGTGGGGCGGTCAGTGATGTGGGCGTAGCGGCCCTCGCCGACGTACGGCTGCAGCGTATCGCGCACGGCCCGGAGGATGTCTCGCTCTCCGTCCGTCAGGTCGGTTCGGCAGCTCTCCTCTTCAAGCTGGCGCATCAGGTCCCGCTCCAGCGGTGCCTGATCGAGCGCCATCTCACCCGCGAACTGGCGCTGCGCATGTCGGGCATAGACGGCCTTGATCGCTCGTTCCAGGGTCGCCTCGGTGCGGTAGTCGAGGATTTCGCCCGGCCGCGCCAGCATGATCTCGTGCAGGGCCAGCAAAGCGTCGACCTTCTTGCGCAGGTCTTCGCCCGGCCGCAGATCCCACGGGTTGATGACGGGCGGCGCCGTGTCTTTGCCGAGCGCCACGTAGGTCCCGCCGCGCATGGCAATCAGGGCGCGATAATGGCCGGCGCGATCGACGATGGTAGCGCGGCCTCCCTGGTAGAGCGTCCACAGCACGAAGAGCTGCGACAGGAAGGTCTTGCCCGAGCCCTGCCGGCCCAGGATGACGGTGACCCAGTTCGGCAGCGATGGGTGCGACAGGTCGAGCGTGACCAACTCTCCACCGCGCGTGGTGAAGCCGAGCGGAAAGCCCGCGGGCATGCCGGGAGAATGGGTGATATACGGGAAACCGTTGCCGATGCTGGCCGAATGCCAGCGCCGGGCACGTCGGGACGTATCGACGCCGTAGGGCAGTGAGGCCCGCCAGAGCGCGCGTTGATGGCCGCGACCGCGACCATACAGCCCGTAACGGGTGCGGATTACACGAAGGGCGTGGCGCGTCGCCCGGTCGAGCTCGTCCAGGCTCGTCGCCTGCAGGGTCAGGATCAGCGTGCTGGAGACGATCCCGGTGGTGGAATCGGCCATTTCTTCGGCCAGACGCTCGGCCTCAAGGCTGGCTCCTTCGCCGTCCAGATCGGCCAGGCGACCGGCGCTGGTGGCCAGATTATGCAGCATCCTCCGGCGACGTAACTGGCGGCCGCGCTCGCGCTCGCGATCCCGTCCGCGCAGGTGCCAGGACAGGCAGTAGCGCGTATCCAGCGACAGCAGATCATCGAGCCAGCCCGGGCTGGTCACGTCGGGCGGCTCCATGAGCAGAATAGAACGGGCAAAGCTCGATCCAATCTGCACGTGATCGAAGCGCTCGATCCAGATCGGCGGGGTGAGATGGGGGACCAGGTCTTTATCGAGCGGGAAAGAACTATCGGGACACCCTGGATTCGTCGTGCGCCAGAGCAGGTCGATGACGTCCGGGCCGTGCAGACGCTCGACGGCCAGGCCCATGGTGGACAGCAAGCCGGCCGCATCGTCGAGCGCTGCGTCGACGCCGTAAAGGTCGGGCACGCGCCGGCGCTCCAGTTCGAAGGTCTCGCGCAATCCAGCCAGGGCGCCTGTCAGGCCCAGGGACCGCTCGATCGGCGGCCCCAGCACCAGATAGGTGCTCCGATCCGGCACATGGGTGCGGCTGACGGCCCGCTCCAGATGTGCCAGCGTCCGGCCGGCCAGGCTGCGCAAGCCCGGATGCTCTGTGACGATGAAACGTCCGGCCATCGCGGTCACACCGGTCGGGACGATGGGATTGCTCTCCACCACCACCTGAGCAACCTGTCCGGGGGTAAGGACCGTGGCCAGGCGCGCGAAGAGGCCACAGACATCCTCCTGCTCCTGGTCCCCGAGCGAGTTGAGATTGATGGGCGAGACGCGAAGGACGCCGCGTGCCTGGCCGTCGTCATAGACCATCACGCCGTCCGGGGTAACGGAGAGGCTCGTGGCGCCGGACGGCAGTGGCAAGATACCGTTGTGCCGCCGGGGCCGTGGGTTGGGTGAATGGCGGCGCGGAAAGGGGATGATACGCTGACTACTCTCTGTTGTAGGGTCGGCACGATGCATCACGTCGCCGACGCCGGGGGCGTTGGAGGCCGGCACGAACTGCTCCTTGGTCATACTGATGCGGACGTAACAGATAGAAGACGGCCTGGCGGATGACCGGTTCGCGCCGATCGTCGGCCAGGGCATAGAACAGCACGCCGAGCAAACCGCTGAGCGGCCCGACGACGGCCAGGCGCAGGTAGAAACCGGCAGTGGCCCAGGAACGGGGCAGCGGCAGACTGGCCAGCCACAGGTAGAGGCCGATGCCGACAATGGCCGTGGCCATCAAGGCGATCCACTGCGGGATCGTCAGGCGCGAAAGGCGCAGGCGCGCATTGAGCCACCGGGGCGTACGATGGCGACGCAGGGAATCCATCGACATGCTCCTCCGAGAATCGAGGTGTGGCCAGCTCCTCCCGGTAGCGAAAGGGGCTGGCCACACTGTGAACGACGCCTATTTGACGCCAAACTGACCTTTGTACCAGGTGCCCAGCACATTGCTGCCGATGACGACAGCGGCGCCGATCAGGCTGGTACGCATGACGTCAGAACCGTGCTTGTACCCTATTGCACTCATGGCGAGACCGGCAAAGGCACCGATAACGCCGAGAGCAACGCCGACCGGCAGTAACATGCCGGCGATGGTCGTGAGCACGGCCATGAAGGTATCCATGAAGCTGTTTCTCCTCCTTTTGGAAGCTGTATCTCCTTCTCTTGAGTGGGACGCGGAGTAGCCGGTTCCGGCTAACGAACCCGGCAATGTAACGGTTGGACTGCGCCCTGGCACACCTCCTTCCGGCAATTAGGCCTGCACCAACAGGGCATGGCGCATGAGCTAATTGCTAATATGCATATAAGCATATTAATGACAATTTGGCAAGTGGCTGCGAGCGGAGATGGGTCGCCAGGCTGATGTGACATGATCACCGATAAACAAGCTGCGGAACTGTAGGAGACGACCAGGGCCATTGCCGAGGTGCCGACCCGTCGGAGAGCCGGGCACGGCCAGCCGCAGAACTGTTACGTCGTGCTCTTTAGCGAGCTGCACCGGCGTTTCCGACCTACAAGAACCTGATCATCGAGAGGTACACGCGGGCCATATCCTGACAGCAAGCCTACGACGCGCTCGGCAGGCTGTTGAAGAAGTGCCGATCCCGGATCCGCTCCGCTTGGCAGCATGATCTCCTGGTCGTGAAACGGGTGCCGGTTTCGCCCGGTAGGGCAGTACCCTCACGACAGTCCCATGCCCACTTGCAGAAATAGCGGCTGTGCGGCACAATAGCACTGTCGAGACCCCGGATGAGCGGTGTCCGCACGACGCCGTAAGGACAACACACGGGAGACAGCGCATGGGCAGAGACTCTCCCCTCTCCTTCGGCACGCTGCTGCGCCGCGCCCGGCGGGCGGCCGGCCTGACCCAGGAGGAACTGGCCGAGCGCTCTAGCGTCAGCGTGCGCACCGTTAGCGACCTGGAGCGCGACGTGGCGCATACCCCGCACCGGGACACCGTCGCCCTCATGGCCGATGCTTCGGGGCTGGCCGGCGATGAGCGCGATCGCTTCGAGGTAACCGTATGACACCTGCGCGATTCGCCTGTACATGATGTAGCCGCTCTCGGGCCACGCGGCGCTCTCCACTATAGTCTGATCTCGCCCCTCACGCCGCTCATCGGACGTGAGTGAGATGCCACGACGCGCTCACGCTCGTATGATTGCCAGGCAATGGATGCTCTCCTTCCATCCGCGGCTTCGTGGTACTCTCGACTCGACAGCCAGCGTCGCACTTTTCGGGACAATATCAGACGCGATGGGAAACTTGTTAACCGGCGTTGCATCGATCCATTTCAGCGCGCCACGTGCTTGACATGGCGCGGCCGGCGCTGTAGAATGCACGCATAGCCCCGGTAGACCGGTTATCCCTGCCCCCCTTGTCTGATTTGTTAG
>Ga0209062_1002824_pt1 | contig 21818 bp, 15 predicted proteins | sample Coa_R2_2_FD_187158 | JGI IMG/M metagenome (GOLD analysis project Ga0209062, IMG submission 187158) | Surface soil microbial communities from Centralia Pennsylvania, which are recovering from an underground coalmine fire - Coalmine... | ecosystem: Environmental > Terrestrial > Soil > Unclassified...
GGCGCTGCTCTTTCCCGCTGACTCGCTTCCCCATCAGCTCCTGCTGTGCTTCGTCGCCGGCGGCATGGCGGCCGGCGGCCTTGCAAGTCTCGGCGCAATTCCCGCGGCCGCGAACGGATACGTCCTCGGATGCCTTGCGCCGCTGATCCTGCGGCTGGCAATCGCCGGCGATGCGATTCACTGGTTCATGGTCGTTTTCCTGAGCTTCTACTGCTTCGTGCTGATGGCGTTCGCGCGCAACTCGCACCGCGCCTTCCTCGAGGGTGTGCAGTTCCGTCTCGCCAACATCGAGCAATCCGAGCTCCTCTCGAAAGAGCGTGCCGAGCAGCACCGGGCCCGCAGTGAAGTCAGGCGCCTCCAGGCTCGTCTCGAACGATCGCTCGACTCCATACAGGATGCCGTCAGCCTCTACGACGCCGAGGATCGGCTGGTCATGGCGAACCGATGGATCCGCGACCGGTATCCGGAGGAGTACGCGCCCGGTCGAACGTTCGAAGAGATCGTGCGCGGCTTTTACGAAAAAACGAGTCTCGGCGCGGACCGTCGAGCCCTCGAAAACGCCGTGGCGACCGCGCTCGACTGGCATCGTCGCGCGGACGGAGACGCTGGCGAAATTCGCGGCGTCGATGATGCATGGTTCATGACCCGCCATTATCGCACGGATGAGGGCGGAGCGCTCGTCATCACGAGCGATATCAGCGCCGCCAAAAAAGCGGAAGAAGAGCTGCGGCACGCCAAGGCGCTCGTAATCGACGCGATCGAAGCCATCGAAGATTCGGTGTCGCTGTTCGATGCCGACGAGCGGCTGATTCTGGCAAACGAGGCCCTGCTCCTGCGCTCGCCCGGGAATGACGATCTATTCGTCCCCGGCAAGAAATGTGAGGAGCTGCTTCGCGGCTTCTGGCGTGGAACGGACGTGGCGCTCGACGCTGCGGCCCTAGATGAACTCGTCGCGAGACGGCTCGAGCATTTCCGTCGGGCCGACGGCGATCCTTGGGAGGCAAGGACGAAGGAAGGCGAATGGTTCGTCACGCGCCATTTCAGGACACGCGACGGAGGAACGATCAGCATCAGCACCAATATCAGCAAGGCGAAGCGAGCCACCGAGGAGGTCGAGGCGGCGCGTGCCGCGGCCGAAGACGCGAACAAGGCGAAATCGGCCTTTCTCGCGAGCATGACTCACGAGATCCGTACACCGATGAACGGCGTGATCGGCTTCGCCGACCTGTTGCTGGATACGCAGCTCGATGACGGACAACGTCAGACGGTCGAGCGGATTCGCGATGCCGGCAAATCGCTGCTTGCGATCATCAACGACATTCTCGACATCTCGAAGATCGAGGCTGGCAAGCTGGACCTGGAATCCATCGCCATGTCTCCCGCCTCGATCGTCGATGCGGCGGCGTCGATGCTGAAGGCTCAGATCGCCGCGAAAGGCTTGGAACTGCGCGTCGAGCATGATGCGACAGTGCCGGGCTGGATCCTGGGAGATCCCACACGAGTCCGCCAGATCGTGCTCAACCTCATGAGCAACGCGCTCAAATTTACCCACTCCGGTCATATAGTGGTGGGGTGCAAAGTTGATCGCGACGGCGCGAAACCGTTGCTGCGCTTCGAGGTTTGCGATACGGGAATCGGTATTCCCGAAGACCGCCGCAGCCTTCTGTTCCGTGATTTTACACAGCTCGATCGCTCGACGACCCGACGTTATGGCGGTACGGGGCTCGGCCTTTCGATCTGCAAGCGCCTCGCGGAAGCCATGGGCGGCACTATCGGCGTCACTAGCACCCCGGACGAGGGCAGCCTATTCTGGTTCACGATCGAGCTGACGGAATGCGCCGCGCCCGCGGAGCTGCACGCACCCGGCGACCGGTCTTCAACCGCCGCTCCCGCACGGATTTTGGTCGCCGAGGACCTGCCGATGAACCAGCTCATCGTCAAGGGCATGCTGACGGCCGAAGGACATGATGTCGTCCTGGTGGAGAACGGTGCGCAGGCCGTGACTGCCGCAAGCCACGGCGCCTTCGACCTGATTCTGATGGATATGGAAATGCCCGAGATGGACGGGATCAGCGCAACGCGCGCCATCCGGCAGCTCGAACGTCCTGGACGCGACATTCCAATCATCGCGCTCACCGCCAACGCGATGCTCGAAGATGCCGCGGCCTGTACGCAGGCCGGGATGAACGACTTCCTGTCGAAGCCGATCGACCGCAAGGACCTCGCCCTCAAAGTGGCGAAATGGTCTCGTACTGCGAGCGAAACATCCGCGCTTGCCGATGCGGAGGACGAGGAGATTGAGATTTTCGACCAGGGCGTCCTTGCGATCCTTGAACGCCTTCTCGGCAAGGAGACGGTCGATCGGCTGCGCGACATGCTGAGGGACAGGCTCCGCCAGATGAGGCCTGTTTTTGCCGCCCGGCAGGACCAAGCCCGAATGGCGCACGAAGCTCACGATCTTGTCTCGCTGGCCGGCAATATGGGATGCACCGAGCTGGCGGACGCAGCGCGCGGCCTTCTCACCGCCCTCAGAACCGGCTCGGGCGACATCGATCGCCTCTCCTCCCTGCTGGAGCGCGCGGCTGATCGCGCGTTGCTGGCGCTCGATGATCGCACGGCAGCATAGGGCGGCTTGCGACCCGCCATCGTCACCGAGACCGTATGACGAGCGTCGTCGTCGGAATCTGATTTCCCTCACCTGGCGCGCGCTGTAAAACCGGAGCGCGTTTCCACGATCCTGGAAATCTTTCCGGTGGGGGTCCAATGGCCCGAGCAAGCCTTCTTGCGGTTCTCGCCGCAATTTCGTTGAGCGCGACTGCTTCAGCCGAGATTAGGCCAACATTGCTTCCGAACGGCCTCGCGATCACGCCGACGGCGGCCCCCGGCGCCTCGTTCGAGCCGCTGAACCCGCACCTCGCCGGGTTGCCCGACTACACGGTCGGACAGGCCGTGACGAGCGCGGTGAGCCCCGACGGCAAGACGCTGCTCGTGCTGACCAGTGGGTTCAATCGCTTGACCGACGCGCAAGGCAAGATGATCCAGGCCGCGTCCACGGAGTTCGTCTTCGTCTTCGACATCTCCGCGGGCTTGCCGCGTCAGCTTCAGGCGTTGCCGGTACCGAACAGCTTCGCCGGACTCGCTTTCGGCCCCGACGGCGCGCATTTCTATGTCTCGGGCGGCGTCGACGATTGCGTTCATACCTTCGAGCGATCTGGAACGAGCTGGGCGGAACACGGCGCGCCCATCGCGCTCGGGCATCAGACCGGCAATGGCCTGGCGCCCGACCTCACAGTGGCGCCAAGGAGCACCGCCGGCCTCGCCGTCACGCCCGACAGCAAGACGTTGCTCGTCGCAAATTTCGAAAATGATTCCGTAAGCCTCGTCGACCTCGCGACGCGCGCCAAGGCAGCCGAGCTCGATCTCCGGCCTGGCAAGATCGATCCGATGAAATCCGGCGTCGCCGGCGGGGAGTTCCCCTATTGGATCGCGATCAAGGATTCGCGCACGGCCTATGTCTCCAGCGAACGCGACCGAGAAGTCGTGGTGCTGGCACTGGGCAGCAAGCCTTCGGTCGCGGCGCGCATTCCGGTGAAAGGCACCCCCAACCGCATGGCGCTCTCCCGCGACGGAACCAGGCTCTATGTCGCCGCGGATGGCAGCGATCTCGTGCTCGAGATCGACACGAGCACGAACCAAGTCGTTGCCGAAATACCGGCAACGGCGCCGGACGGATTTGTGCTCGACCGCGGAATGACTGGCAGCATTCCGAACAGCCTCGTTCTGTCGCCCGATGGGAAGAGGCTCTACGTCACGGACGGCGGCACCAACGCGGTGGCTGTGATCGCCCTCGACGGCAAGCCGCGCGTCACTGGATTGATCCCGACGGGCGACTATCCCAACGCGGTCAGCGCCTCGGCCGACGGGAAGACGCTCTATGTCGTCAATGGCAAGAGCCCGGCCGGCCCGAACCCCGCCAACTGCGTGCCTACCTCAAACGGACAACCAGCTTCCTCCGGTTGCCCGGTCAGCCGCCCGAAGCGCTCGGGCAACCAATATATGCTGCAGCTGACGAAGGCGGGGCTGCTCACCCTCCCGATTCCCGATGGACAGACGCTGGAGAAGCTGACGGCACAAGTTGCCGCGAACAACCATTTCGGCGAGGTGGTTTCAGCGGACGATCAAGCGGTGATGCTGGCGCTGCGGGCGCACATCAAACACGTGATTTATATCGTCAAGGAGAACCGCACCTACGACCAGATCCTGGGCGACCTACCGATCGGCAATGGCGATCCAGCGCTGGCGCAGTTCCCGGCAGCGCTCACGCCCAACCAGCACAAGCTCGCGAGCACCTTCGTCGACCTCGACGATTTCTTCGACGCAGGCGACGTCAGCGGCAACGGCTGGATCTGGAGCACGGCGGCGCGCATGACGGATTATGCCGAGAAGACGATTCCGGTGCAGTACGCGCGGCGCGGGTTCACCTATGATGAAGAAGGAACGAACCGCTATGTCAACACCGGGATAGCGACGCTCGCAAGTCGGCGCGAGGCAAACCCCATGACTCCGGACGACCCCGACATCCTTCCCGGCGCGCATAGCGTCACCGCGCCCGACGGCCCGGATGGCGACGAGGATGGCGGGTATCTGTGGAACGCCGCGCTTCGCTCCGGAAAGGCGATCCGCAATTACGGCTTCTTTCTCGACTTGATGCGCTATGAGAATGATTTCAAGTTGCCCGACCTCGCAAAGAAGGCGGAGGCCCAACGCATTCCGCTGCTGCATGATCCGTTCACGACGAAAACCCGCGTCGCCTTTCCATCGGACAAGGCGCTCGCGCCCTTCACCGATCTCTATTTCCGAGGTTTCGACAACAATTTCGCCGACTTGTTCCGATACCGCGAATGGGCCCGCGAGTTCGTTATGTATGTGAAGGAGGGCAAGCTACCCGCGCTCGAGTTCGTGCGGTTCATGCACGATCATATGGGCAATTTCGCGACCGCCGCGGACGGCGTGAACACGCCCGAAACCCAGCAGGCCGACAATGACTATGCGGTCGGGCTGTTGGTCGAAACGCTGGCGCACAGCCCTTATGCCAAGGACACGCTGGTCTTCATCGTCGAAGATGACGCGCAGGATGGTCCAGACCATGTCGACGCCCATCGCAGCATCGCCCTCATAGCCGGCCCCTATGTGAAGCACGGGGCCGTGGTCTCGACACGCTATTCGACCGTGAATCTGCTGCGAACGATCGAGGATATTCTCGGCATCGCGCATCTCAGCCTCAACGACTCTTATGCAAGGCCGATGGCGAATCTGTTTGATCTGAAGCAGACCGATTGGAGCTTCGACGCGATCGTCCCGGACATTCTGCGCTCGACGCAATTGCCGCTGCCGGGCCTGCGCAAAGCCGAGACGACCCGACCGCTGCACGACGCTGCCTATTGGGCGCGGAAGACTCGCGGCATGGAATTCGGCGTCGAGGACAAGCTGGATGCGCCGGCCTTCAATCGTATCCTCTGGGAAGGACTCATGCCCGGACGGCCATACCCCGAAACGCGATCGCACACCGATCTGCGCGCCGGTCGCGCCACGCTGCTCAGCGCGGGAGATCGCTAAGCGCTGATCCGCCGCGGATCGGTACGCAGGACGACATAGCGCATCGGCCGAGGCCATTTCCGGCAGCGCCGCGTGAGACTTGCCGAGAGTCTCGGCGCGCGTGATCGCACACGCGCCACGCCGCGGCGGAAAGTCATGGAGCGCTGCGAGAGGACGACGCCGCCCAAAGCCAGGACTGGCGCCGAGCATGGCGCCGGCAACGGAAGGCTGAGCAAACCGGCGGCGATGAGTGTCCAGCCGCCGGCGAGCACCGCCAGGTTGCGTATCGAAGCGCCGTCCAGTTCCGTCCACATGGCGATTGCTCCCTCGCTTCAGTACGCGAGGAAGGTCGCCTTGGATTTCAGCCGGATCAGGGCACGATCATGACTTTTTTGGGGCGCAACGTCATGCCGTCCGGATGCTGGCGAACGCTTCCGCGATTCGCTGCGGCGCCTTCGGACGCGCATACATCCGCTCAAGATAGGCCAGCAGATTCGAGAAGCCGTCGAGGCGATGCTGCTCATTGGCCCAATCCATCAGATATGCCGTCACGCAATCGGCTACGGTGATGCGGTTGCCGACGATGAATTGGCGACCGTCCATATGGCGATCCAGGATGGCGGCCATCGCGGCAAATTCCTCGCTGGCAAGCGCAATATCCTGAGGCAAGCGCCTGTCTTCGGGATCGAGCGCGGTGTGTCTGGTGATCCGCCACAGCGGCTGCTCTAGCTCGGTCACCGCGAACATGACCCACCGATAGACCTCAGCCCGCGCATTCAAGTCGGTGGGCATCAGCTCTTTCTGCGGATATTTATCCGCCAGATAGAAGACGATCGCCGCCGATTCGGGGATCACCAGATCGCCGTCGACCAGGACGGGAATCTTGCCCGCAGGATTGAGACGAAGGAAATCCGGCCGCCGATGCTCTCCGGCAAGGAGATTGACCGGCACGAACTCGAAATCCACGTCGAGCTCTTTGAGACCCCAAATGGCCCGCAGTGACCGCGCGCCACCGAACCCGTAGAGTGTCATAGCCATGCAATCCTCCGCTTCTCGGGTGTGTGTCACATGTTGATATCAACCTATATGCGCCATATCAAGCCTCTTGGAGACAATGGAGAGAAGTTGGGAGCGAGTTGCCATGGGATCAGCGTTAGAGTCGGGAAGAAGTAAGGAGGAGGGCGTGATGGCCCAGGCCAGGGACAGCGCAGGCAGGCCGCGTGTCGTCATCATCGGTGGCGGCTTCGGAGGCCTCGAGGCCGCCAAAGCGCTCGCTCGCGAGCCGGTCGAGATCACTCTCATCGACCGGGAAAATCATCACTGTTTTCAGCCTCTGCTCTACCAAGTGGCGACAGCGGCGCTCACGCCGTCCGACATCGCCTGGCCGATCCGTGGCATTCTCGGGCCGCAGAAGAATGTTCTGGTGCTGATGACAGAGGTCGTCGGGATCGATTCCGGTGCTCGGATCGTCCGAACCGCGGCGGGCCGCGACGTCGGTTATGACTTCCTGATCGTCGCGACCGGAGCCACTCATGCCTATTTCGGCCACGACGATTGGGCGCGGTGGGCGCCCGGCCTTAAGGGGATCGACGATGCGACGGCGATCCGGCGGCGCATTCTGATGGCTTTCGAGCGCGCCGAGCTCGAAACCGAGGCGGCGAAACGCGCGGCGTTCACCACCTTTGTCATTGTCGGCGGTGGTCCAACTGGTGTCGAGATGGCTGGCGCCATCGCCGAGGTCGCGCAGCACGCGCTGCCGCCCGACTTCCGCAACGTCGACCCGGCGCGCGCCCGTATCCTGCTGATCGAGGCTGGTCCCCGCATTCTCCCGACCATGCCCGAGCGGCTAAGCGCATACGCCAAGACGACATTGCAGCGAATGGGTGTGGAGGTGCGGACGGGCGTCGCTGTCACGGGAGCCGACGAGCGAGGCGTGTTGCTGGGTGACGAGCGCATCGAAACCGGCGCCACGATTTGGGCCGCGGGCGTCAAAGCTTCAGCCGCGGCCGAATGGCTGCACGTTCCACACGATCGCGCCGGCCGCGTCCAGGTCGAGCAGGATTTAAGCGTGCCCGGACATCCCGAGCTCTTCATCGTGGGCGACGCCGCGGCGGTGTTCGATCGCGCAGGAAAGCCGGTGCCGGGCATCGCCCCGGCCGCCAAGCAGATGGGCCGATATGCAGCGGCCGTCATCACCGCGCGGTTGCGCGGAACTGAGATCGGTCCCTTCGCCTATCATCATCAAGGCGACCTTGCGACTATCGGGCGGAAGGCCGCGATCGTGAAGCTCGGACGTCTCACGCTCACCGGCTTCGTCGGCTGGCTGTTCTGGAGCGTGGTCCACATCTATTTCCTGATCGGCGTGCGCAGCCGGATCGCCGTCGCATTCAACTGGCTGTGGGATTACGTCACCTTCCGGCGCCGGTCGCGCCTGATTCTGAGACAAAATCCATGACCGCTAAATGTGAATCGGCCTTCCGTCGACCGCGAGGGCTGCTTCCTTGACCGCCTCCTCGAGCGTCGGATGCGCGTGGCAGGTGCGGCCGATATCTTCGGCGGAGGCGCCGAACTCCATGGCGAGCACGACTTCGGCGATCAGCGTGCCGGCCTCGGCGCCGACGATGTGGACGCCGAGCACGCGGTCGGACTGAGCGTCCGCCAGGATCTTCACGAAGCCGTCGGTCGCGTTCATCGCGCGCGCTCGGCCATTCGCGGTGAAGGGGAACTTGCCGACTTTGTAGGCGATGCCGGCTTCCTTGAGCTGTTCCTCAGTCTTGCCGACCGAGGCGGCTTCGGGCCAGGTGTAGACCACGCCGGGCACAGTGTCGTAATCGACATGGCTCTTCTGGCCGGCGACGATCTCCGCCACCGCCACGCCCTCGTCCTCGGCCTTGTGCGCCAGCATCGGCCCGGCGATCGCGTCGCCGATCGCATAGACGCCCGGCACGTTGGTTTGGAAATGCGCGTCGGTCTTGATGCGCCCGCGCTCGTCGAGCGCAATCCCCGCCTTGTCCAGCGCAAGACCTTCCGTGTAGGGACGGCGGCCGACCGAGACGAGAACGATATCCGCTTCGAGCGTCTCGGCATCCCCGCCCTTCGCCGGCTCGACTGTGAGCGTGACGCCCGACTTGCTCGGCTTGGCGCTGGTGACTTTCGTCGACAGCCGGAAGCTCATGCCCTGCTTTTGGAGGATGCGCTGCATCTGCTTGGACACTTCACCATCCATGCCCGGCAAGATCCGATCGAGGAATTCCACCACAAGCACTTCAGCGCCCAAGCGCTGCCATACCGACCCCATCTCGAGCCCGATATAGCCACCGCCGATCACCACCAGCTTCTTCGGCACCGACGAAAGCGCGAGCGCGCCTGTCGAAGAGACGATCTTCTTCTCGTCGATCGTAATACCGGGCAACGGCATGACGTCGGAGCCGGTTGCGATGACGATCGCCTTCGCGGTGACGGTGCTGGTCCCGTCCGGTCCGCTCACGGACAGCATGTTCGGCCCGGTAAAGGACGCCGTGCCCTTGATCCAGTCGATCTTGTTCTTCTTGAAGAGGTAGGCGACGCCGTCGACATTCGCCTTCACCACCTTGTCCTTGTGGCCCTGCATCGCGACGAGATCGAGCGAGACTTCGCCAACCTTGACGCCGAACGCGCCAAGATGCTCGCGCGCCTCCTCATATTTCTCGGAAGCAGCGAGCAGCGCCTTGGACGGGATGCAGCCGATATTGAGGCAGGTGCCGCCGAGCGTCTCACGTTTTTCGACGCAGGCCGTCTTGAAGCCGAGCTGCGCCGCGCGGATCGCGCACACATACCCGCCCGGGCCCGAGCCGATCACGACGAAATCGTAGTCTGCCATGACGTCCTTTCCGGATCGTCATGCCCGTACTCGTTACGGGCATCCACGCGAATTGGCTGGATCGACACGCCACGTGGATGCCCGCGATAAATGCGGGCATGACGGACTAGGGAAACTCACAAGTCTAAAAGAAGCCGCTGCGGGTCTTCGATCGCGTCCTTGATGCGGACGAGGAAGGAGACCGCCTCGCGGCCGTCGATGGTGCGGTGGTCGTAGGAGACGGCGAGGTACATCATCGGGCGGATCTCGATCTTGCCATCCACCGCGACCGGCCGGTCCTGGATCTTGTGCATGCCCAGGATCGCCGATTGCGGAGGATTCAAGATCGGGGTCGACATCAGCGAACCGAAGATGCCGCCATTGGTGATGGTGAAAGTGCCGCCCTGCAGCTCCTCGATCGAGAGCTTGCCCTCACGCGCGCGTCCGCCGAGATCGGCGATTTCCTTCTCGATCTGCGCGAAGCTCTTTTGGTCGGCGTCGCGCACCACCGGCACGATCAGACCGTTCGGCGTCGAGACCGCGACGCCGATATCATAATAGTTCTTGTAGACGAGATCGCTGCCGTCGATCTCGGCATTGACCGACGGAAAATCCTGCAGCGCGGCGATTGACGCCTTCACGAAAAAGGACATGAAGCCGAGCTTCACGCCATGCTTCTTCTCGAACGTATCCTTGTAGTGCGAACGCATCGCCATGACGTGGCTCATATCCACCTCGTTGAAGGTGGTGAGCATGGCGGCGGTGTTCTGCGCCTCCTTCAGGCGCTCGGCGATACGCTGGCGAAGCCGCGTCATGCGCACGCGCTGCTCGCGCTCGGTGCGCGGGCGAGGGCCCGAAGGCGCAGGCGGAGGAGCCTGGAGCGGAGCCTTGGCCGCGGGCGGCGCGGCTTGTTCGAAAGCGGGCGCCACGGGCGCGGCGGCGAGCACATCACCTTTGGTCAGCCGGCCGTCCTTGCCGGTCGGCGTTACGGCCGCGGGATCGATCCCCTTTTCCTCCGCGATCTTGCGTACAGCGGGGCCTGATTTGGCGAGACCTTCGGCGGTTCCTTTTGCAGGCGCGGGAGCCGCGGCAGCAGGAGCCGGCTTAGGCGCCGGCGCAGCGGGTGCTGCCGCAGCCCGTCCGCCATTCGGCTTTGCCGACTTCGCCGGAGCTGCGCCATCGGCGATCGTTCCCAGCAACGCGCCGACATTCACCGTCGCGCCTTCCTGGACAGCGATCTCTCCCAGCGTACCCGCTGCCGGCGCGTTGACCTCGAGCGTCACCTTGTCGGTCTCCAGCTCGACCAGCGGATCGTCGACGGCAACCGCGTCGCCCGGATGCTTGAGCCACCGGGCGACCGTCGCCTCGGTCACCGACTCGCCCAGCGCGGGCACCTTGATGTCCGTCATCGGTCCTCGCTCCTTGTGCCGATCAGGCTAAAGCATCCCCGATCAGCTGTGCTTGTTCCTCATTGTGCCAACGCAAGAGGCCGGTCGCGGTCGCGGCCATCTCCGGGCGTCCGACATAAGCTGGACGACCGGTCTTGTGCTTCAAGCCCCCGAGCACGCGTTCGATTTTGCGATCGACGAAGAACCAGGCGCCCATGTTTTCAGGCTCCTCCTGGCACCACACGACCTCGGCGTTTGGATATTTCGCGAGCTCGCAGGCGAGCGGCTCGTCGGGGAAAGGATAGAGCTGCTCCAGCCGCAGGATCGCAATGTCCTCGATCTTGCGTTCGGCGCGCGCCGCGGCGAGATCATAATAGACCTTTCCGCTGCAGAGAACGACGCGGCGCACTTTCTCGCCGGGCAGATTGTTCGTACCCTCGTCGGCCAGCACGCGATGGAACGAGCTGCCCGGCCCGAAATCGGCAAGCTTCGATACGGCAGCCTTGTGGCGCAGCAGCGACTTCGGCGTCATCACGACCAGCGGCTTGCGGAAGTTCCGCCGCACCTGGCGGCGAAGCACGTGGAAATAGTTGGCGGGCGTAGTGCAGTTGACCACCTGCCAATTGTCTTCCGCCGAGAGCTGCAGATAGCGCTCGAGCCGCGCGGAGGAGTGTTCCGGCCCCTGCCCCTCATAGCCGTGCGGCAGCAGCAGCACCAGGCCGGACATGCGCAGCCATTTGGCCTCGCCGGCCGCGACGAACTGGTCGATGATGACCTGAGCGCCGTTGGCGAAGTCGCCGAACTGCGCTTCCCACAGCACCAGCGCATGCGGGTCGGCCAGCGAATACCCGTATTCGAAGCCGAGCACCGCCGCTTCGGAGAGCGGGCTGTCATGCACCTCGAACGTCGCCTGGCGCGGCGAGATGCTGGTCAGCGGGATGTGCCGCGACTCGGTCTCTTGGTCGTAGAGCACCGCATGGCGCTGGCTGAAGGTGCCGCGGCCCGAATCCTGACCGGACAGTCGCACCGGCACCAGATCAAGCAGAAGCGAGCCGAACGCCAAGGCCTCGCCGGTTGCCCAGTCGATGCCTTCGCCGGTCGCCAGCATCTGCTCCTTGGCCTTCAGCTGGCGCGCGATCTTGGGATTGAGGTTGAAGCCCTCCGGCACGCGCGTCAGCGCTTCGCCGACCTGCTTCAGCCGCGCGATCGGCACGGCGGTGTCGCCGCGCGCATAATCGGCCGAGGCAGCCTCGAAGCCCGCCCAAGCGCCCTCGAGCCAATCGGCCTTGTTGGGCTTGTAGGCTTTGCTCGCTTCGAACTCGGACTCCAGCCTGGCCTGGAAGTCCTGCTCCAGGTGCGCCGCCTCTTCGGCTGTGATGATGCCCTCGGCGGCCAGCTGCTCCGCATAGAGTGTGCGGACTGATTTGTGATTTCCGATCGCCTTGTACATCAAGGGCTGCGTGAAGGCCGGCTCGTCGCCTTCATTGTGGCCGAAGCGGCGGTAGCAGAACATGTCGACGACCACGTCCTTCTTGAACCGCTGCCGGAATTCGGTGGCAATTCGCGAGACATGCACGACCGCTTCCGGATCGTCGCCATTCACGTGGAAGATCGGCGCTTGCACCGCCTTAGCCACGTCAGTCGGATAGGGTCCTGAACGCGAATAGCTGGGCGAGGTGGTGAAGCCGATCTGATTGTTGATCACGAAATGGACGGTCCCGCCGGTGCGATAGCCGCGCAGCTCCGACAGCGCCAGCGTCTCGGCGACCAGGCCCTGCCCGGCCATCGCGGCATCGCCGTGGATGAGAAGCGCCACCACCTGGTCGCGCTCGGGAATGTCGCCGCGCTGGGACTGCTTCGCGCGCACCTTGCCTTCAACCACCGGATTGACCGCCTCAAGGTGCGACGGGTTCGCCGTGAGCGACAGGTGAATGACGTTGCCGTCGAAATCGCGATCGGAGGACGTGCCGAGATGGTATTTCACGTCACCCGAGCCCTGGACGTCCTCCGGGCCCGCGGGGTTGCCCTGAAACTCCGAGAAGATCGCCGAGAAGGGCTTGCCGAACACATTGGTCAGCATGTTGAGGCGGCCGCGATGGGCCATGCCCAGCACGATCTCCTTCACACCCAGCTGCCCGCCGCGCTTGATGATCTGCTCAATCGCCGGGACTGTCGCCTCGGCGCCGTCGAGCCCGAAGCGTTTGGTGCCCGTATATTTCAGCTGCAGGAAATGTTCGAAGCCCTCGGCCGCGGTCAGCCGCTGCAGGATCGCGCGCTTGCCGGTCTCGGTGAACTCGGTCTGATTCTGGACGTTCTCGATGCGCTCCTGGATCCAGGCCTTCTGCTCCGGCTCCTGGATATGCATGAACTCGACGCCGATATGGCCGCAGTAGGTAGCGCGCAGCCGCTCCATGATCTGACGGAGCGTCGGATTCGCGAGCCCGAGCACCTTGTCGATGAAGATCGGCCGATCCCAATCGCTCTCGACGAAGCCGTACGTCGCGGGATCGAGCTCGGGATGCATCCGGGGCTTCTCGAGGCCGAGGGGATCGAGCGTCGCCATCAAATGGCCGCGGACCCGGTAGGCCCGGATCAGCATCAGCGCTCGAATCGAATCCTTGACCGCGGTTTCGATCTGCTCCTTGGAGGTCGTGGCCGCGATACCGCCGTTGCCGCTCGGACGCGGCAGCGGCTCCAACGCATGCGCCGCCCGTGCGTCTTCGATCCAGCTGGGTCCGTTAAGTTCCGCTAAGAGCGTCCGCTCGTCGTCGCCGAGCTCAGAAAAAAACTTGCCCCAGCTCGCATCGACCGCGCCAGGGTCTTGCAAGTAACGGGCATAGAGCTCGGCCACATAGGCGCTGTCCGCGCCGGAGAGAAATTCTGTCTGCGCCATGTTTCGACACCGGCCCGCCCCTGCCGGTGCCCCCGAATTGTTCAAGGTCGAAGGAAGTTACTGTCGACGCGTTAACAAATAAGACTAACCCTTCAGCACCTCCAGCATCGTACTCCCCAAAGCGGCTGGCGAATTTGCAACCCTGATCCCGGCCGACCGCATGGCCTCCATCTTGGCCGGCGCCGTGCCCCGGCCGCCCGAGATGATGGCGCCCGCATGGCCCATCCGGCGGCCCGGCGGGGCGGTGACCCCGGCGATGAAGCCCACCATCGGCTTCTTGCGCTTATCGCGCTTGACGAAGTCGGCCGCGTCCTCCTCGGCGGTGCCGCCGATCTCGCCGATCATAATGATCCCGACCGTCTCGTCGTCGGCGAGGAACATATCAATGGCCTCGACGAAATTGGTGCCGTTGACCGGGTCGCCGCCGATCCCGATGCAGGTCGTCTGCCCCAGCCCGGCCGCGGTCGTCTGTGCCACCGCTTCGTAAGTCAGCGTTCCCGAACGCGACACGATGCCGATCTTGCCGCGCTGATGGATGTGGCCGGGCATGATGCCGATCTTGCACTCGCCCGGCGTGATGACCCCCGGACAGTTGGGGCCGATGAGCCTGGTCTTGGAGCCGGTCAGCGCCCGCTTCACCCGCACCATGTCGAGTACCGGTATACCCTCGGTGATGCAGACGGCGAGTGGGATCTGCGCGTCGATCGCCTCTAAGATCGCGTCCGCTGCGAACGGCGCGGGCACATAGATCACCGAAGCCGTGGCCCCGGTCTTCCGCACCGCGTCGGCCACCGTATCGAAAACCGGCAAGTCGAGATGGGTGGCGCCGCCTTTGCCGGGAGTCACACCGCCCACCATCTTCGTGCCATAGGCGATCGCCTGCTCGGAATGGAATGTCCCCTGGGCACCCGTGAAGCCCTGGCAGATGACCTTGGTATCCTTATTGACGAGAACGGCCATTTTACGCGGCCTCCTTGACGGCGTTGACGATCTTTTCGGCGGCGTCCGCCAGATCGTCGGCCGAGATGATCTTGAGGCCGGATTCGCTGAGTATCTTCTTGCCCAATTCGACGTTCGTCCCTTCGAGCCTCACAACGAGCGGAACATGCAGCGCCACCTCCCGCGCCGCCGCGACAACGCCCTCGGCGATGACGTCGCAGCGCATGATGCCGCCGAAGATGTTGACCAGAACGCCCTCGACGTGGGGGTCGGAGAGGATGAGCTTGAACGCGGTGGTCACCCGCTCGCGCGTGGCGCCGCCGCCGACATCGAGGAAGTTCGCAGGCTCGGCGCCATAAAGCTTGATGATGTCCATCGTCGCCATGGCTAGGCCCGCGCCGTTCACCATGCAGCCGATGTTGCCGTCGAGCTTGACATAGTTGAGCTCGTGCTTGCCCGCCTCGAGCTCGATCGGATCTTCTTCGGCCTCATCGCGCAGCGCCTGCACGTCGCGGTGCCGGAAGAGCGCGTTGTCGTCGAAATTCATCTTGGCGTCGAGCGCGAGCACATCGCCCGCGCCGGTCACCACCAACGGGTTGATCTCGACGATCGAAGCGTCGAGGTCGGTGAAGGCCTGGTACATGCCGGTGAGGAATTTGGTGGCGCTGGAGACCTGCTTGCCTTCGAGCCCAAGGCCGAAGGCGATCTCGCGCGCGTGGAACGCCTGGAAGCCCATGACCGGATCGACCGCCACGCGAAGGATCTTCTCCGGCGTCTTGGCGGCGACTTCCTCGATCTCCATGCCGCCCTCGGTCGATGCCATCACGGTGACCCGCGAGGTCGCCCGGTCGATCAGCATGCCGACATAGAGCTCGCGCTTGATGTCGCAGCCTTCCTCGATATAGACGCGCTTGACTTCGCGGCCGGCGGGCCCCGTCTGGTGCGTGACGAGCACCTTGCCCAACATGTCCTCGGCCCGTGCGAACACGTCCTCGAGCGACTTCACCACCTTCACGCCGCCGGCCTTGCCGCGGCCGCCCGCATGGATCTGCGCCTTCACCACCCAGACGGGCCCGCCGAGCTTGGTCGCGACCTCGGCCGCCTCCTGCGCCGTATAGGCGACGCCGCCGCGCGGGACCGCGACGCCATACTTCTGGAGCAGCGCCTTGGCCTGATATTCGTGAACGTTCATGGAAATGCCGGAATCGTTGGCGGAAGGCCGAGGTCGTGCCCGGCCGCGCCGCAATCTAGCACCCCCGCCGCCCAGGGCAACCCTGGTGTTTGCGATGCAATATCGTCCTACCTGGGGAAGCACGCCCTTTCGTCGTCCTTAAGGGAAAGATGATCCGCTCGGGCATCCAATTCCGGGCCAGTCAGCAGTCGGAATCCCCCTCAATGCCGATCGCCGTTCGGTTCATGCCGCCCCGAAGCCGAGCCGAAATTCTGCGCGGAGCGAGCCTTATTGCCATCCTGTCCGCCGCCGGAAACGCGACCGCAGAGCCAACCGCCGAGTCTGCCGCCCAGCAACTTCAGACGATTACCGTCATCGGCCACGAAAACGACTACAAGGCCGACCTGCCCGCGATTTCCAAATTAACCGAACCGCTGGTCGATACACCCCAGACCATAAACTCGGTCACCGGACAGCTGATCGCGGATCAAGGCATAACCACGCTCAGCGACGCCCTGCGGAACGTTCCGGGTATCAGCCTCGGCGCTGGGGAATTCAGCTGGCAGGGCACCGCGCTGACCTTGCGCGGATTTAACGCGCGCAATGACATCTATCTCGACGGGATGCGGGATTTCGGCAGCTACTACCGCGACCCGTTCAACCTGGAAGAGGTCCAGGTGCTGGAAGGTCCGTCTTCGATCCTGTTCGGCCGTGGCTCGACTGGCGGTGTGGTCAACCAGACGAGCAAGATGCCGACAATGCAGCCGCTCTATGCTTCCAGCCTCAGCGCCGGCAGCGATGAAACCCGCCGGCTCACTGCCGATTTCGACCAGCCCCTTCCCGAGTTGGCAGACGGCGCTGCTGTCAGGCTCAATCTCATGGGGCATGATTCCATGGCCGCGGGCCGGGACATCGGCGAGTACCGTCGATACGGGTTTGCCCCGAGCCTGGCGCTCGGCCTCGGCACGCCGACGCGATTCAATCTCAGCTATTTCCATCAAACCGAGAACGATACGCCGGATTATGGGCTGCCCTGGTTCGTCGGCAGGCCGGCCCCGGTGCCGCGCCAGAACTTCTATGGCTTTCGCAGCGACTATCTGAACACCAATGCGGATGTGCTGACCGCCTCGGTCGAGCACGATTTCAGCGACGATCTTTCCATCCGCAGCCGGCTACGCTACGCCGATTATTATCGGGACTTCCGGATCAGCGAGCCGATCGTCCCTTCCGCATTCCAAGCGGGGGCGCCGCTCGCCAGCATCCCTGTGATGCGGAACGAATGGAGCGGCTACAGCCGCGAGACATTCCTGCAGAGCCAGACGGATTTGACGGCCAAACTTGCAACCGGTGGTCTAGAGCATACGCTGGTGGCGGGCGTCGAAGCGGGGCCGGAAAGCTCGACGCCTGAATTCGACAATGCAGTCAGCACGCCGCTCAATACGCTGCTCGATCCGGACGAGAATCAGGTTTTCTCGGGCCGGAACTATATCCGCCTTCACGCCAACACCCACGCTGTCGGCTTCGCCGCCTACGCGATGGATACCGTCAAGATCGGCGAGCAATGGGAGATTACCGGCGGCATTCGCTGGGATCGTTTCGATGCGGACTTCAAGGGGATCTACTACTCGGTGCCTCCCGCGGCTCTGAACCAGATCACGCGGATCAACACGGCTGACGAGCTGGATCAGGTCCCGAGCTACCGCGCGGCGATCGTCTACAAGCCCGCCTCGAATGCCAGCATCTATTTCGATTACGGCACCTCCTTCGATCCTTCGGCCGAGACGCTGTCGCAGATCACGAGCGGCCGTTCGCTCGGAGTCGGCTTCGAGGGGCTCGCGCCCGAAAAGAACCGCAATTTCGAGACGGGGACCAAGTGGGATGTGCTGGCCGGCAAGCTCTCGTTGACGGCCGCGCTGTTTCGCGAGGAGAAGACGAACGCCCGCGTCCCCGATCCCAATAATCCCGGCTTCGACATACTGGGTGGCGAGCAGCAGGTGGACGGAATCGACCTGGAAGCGGCAGGGAGATTAACTGAGACTTGGCGGATCCATGCCGGTTACACCTATCTCGAGAGCACGACGCTGAAATCCGCCCCAGGCGCGGCACCGGTCGGAAGCCCGCTCGACAACACGCCCAAGCACAGCATCGCGCTCTGGACCGAATATACACTGCCCTTCGGGTTGGAGATCGGCGGCGGCGCCACATACCTGTCCAGGCAAATTGTGCAGAACACGGCGCCGATCGAGAGAGTCCCGGCTTACATCGAATTCGACGCGATGGCCAAGTATGAGCTCACTAGCCAAATCGGGCTGCAAGTCAACGTCTACAATATCACCGACAAATATTATTATGCCGACCTGCACGCCTTCCACGTCATCCCCGGGGCCGGCCGTTCCGCGTTATTTTCGGTGAATTTCCGATACTGATCGAAGGTCCAAAATGCTCCTTCGCATTCCTCAAATCCTCGATGCCGACGACGTCGCGGAAATCCGCCGTGGACTCGACACCGTCGACTGGGTCGACGGACGGGCGACGGCCGGCGATCTGGCGGAAGGGACGAAGCGCAATCGGCAAGCGCGTTACGATCACCCGGAGACCCGGCGTCTCGGGGATCTGATTCTCACCCGCCTCGAACGCCATCCGGTCTTCATGTCGGCGGCGCTGCCGCACAAGGTCGTGCCGCCTCTTTTCAACCTGTATGCCGAGGGCTCGTTCTACGGCCCACATATGGACGGCGCTATCCGCCCGATCGAGGGAACTCCGCACAGAGTTCGCACTGATCTTTCGGCGACGCTCTTTCTCAGCGCCGCCAAGGATTATGACGGCGGCGAGCTGATTTTCGATGATGGTTCGGCGACGCATCGGATCAAGCTCGACGCCGGCGACATGGTACTCTATTCGGCTGACACCGTGCATCGCGTCGAGCCGGTGACGCGCGGCGCCCGGCTGGCATCCTTCTTCTGGGTACAAAGCATGGTCCGGGACGAAGGCGAGCGGGGCCTGCTCTTCAAGCTGGATGGCACGATCCAGCAGCTTCGGCGCGACGGGGCGGCGCATGACTCGGTCGTTGAGCTGATGAACCTCTATCATGCCCTTCTGCGGCGATGGGCGGACACCTGATCGAAGGCTCTTTCCTCGCCGACCTTTAGCGGGACCACCAGTCGAGCGTCGTCCACCAAGGGCTATCTAGGCGCAACAGCAGGGCCGCCGCGATCGAGGCCGCGCTCAGCATCGCGGGGAGGCCGCGCGATCGAAGTAGGCGGGAGTGCGGAACGGGTTGCTCCGCCGGCGCCGAAGCGCGGTATCCGTCCCGCGCGTCGTCGGAGCCCAACATGAGCCAAATCCGCTGCAGCTCTGCAAGCTCCGCAGCATGAGCCGGCTCTCGGATCCATATCTCGAATGCGGCGCGCTCCTCAGGCGTGAGGAGGCGGCGACGCAACGCCCCAAACCAAAGCGACGCTTGCCGATCCAGATCGATTTCTTGGTCGTTCATATTCAACTTCCGCGCTCCTGATCGGCAGCATATGAGGTTTTCGCGTCGCGCAACGCGCGCCTCAGTCTCAGCATCGCCTCCGCGATGTGCTTTTCGACCATGCTGGGGCTGATTCCCATCCGCCGCGCGACCATCGCATAGCTCAGCCCCCCGAAGCGATGAAGCTCGAACGCCTCGCGGCATCGCGGCGGCAGAGCCTTTGCGGCGTCGAGCACGATATCCAGCTGCTGTTTGGCGATGAGGCGATGCTCTGGGTCGAGCAACTCTCTCGAGCTTGCGCCCAGCGCGAGGTCCACGCGACGAGCCGCCTCGCGGCTTCGCGCGCGGCTGCGGTCGACAAACAAGTTGCGCGCGACCTGGAGCAGATAGCCGAGCGGATCGCGGATCGACCGGAGCCGCGCGTCCTCGCGCAAAACGCGGACACAAGCTTCCTGGACGACCTCCTCGCCGTCGAGCGCAAGGCGCGCGCCCATCGCGCGAACGAGCGGAACGGCTTCCGTGTAAGCGCTGACGATGCCCGCGGGATTGGAACGTTCCCTGCTCGGCAACCGACCCTCCCAGACGGCCTCTGTCTGGAAACACCGCCAGACCGGTCCCCGACGATACCGAGGAAGGCAAAATGCGCCACGGAAATATTTTTTAGAAAACCACCTGAGGACATCCGATCGTCAATCGTCCCTCACTTCCCGTCCCCGACCCGCGAAGAGTTCGGACTTTCGCCTTTCCTCGAACCATCCTTGACGTCCGAGCGCCGCCGATATAATTTCGATTATCGTCAAAATATGAAATCGTGGGTATGGAAACTTTACCGGCGATCGCGGCTTTCTCGGCGCTCGCGCATGAACACAGGCTCGCGGCTTATCGGCTGCTCGTGGAACGCGGGCCGGAAGGGTTGCCGGCGGGAATGATCGCCGAGCGGCTGGGGCTGCCACCTTCTTCGCTCACCTTTCATCTCCAACATCTGCACCGCGCGGGTCTCGTCACGCAGCGGCGCATGAGCCGGCAAATCATCTATGCCGCCGATTTCGAAGCGATGAACGCGCTGGTCGGCTATCTGACCGAGAATTGCTGCGGGGGAAGCAGCGTCGCATGCGCGCCGCCCGCTGCCTGGAAATCGAAGAGCCGCGTCAAAGCTCGAGGACATCGGCCGGGAATCGACGTCGTGAGCCTCAACACGATTCCTGTGTCAATGAGCCTCCACGCCGAGACACTCGGGCGGCGTCCGACCGATTTCGTCGAACTCAAGGAAGCGCTGGCCATCGCCGGGCTGCCGAGCGGCGACATCGGCATGACGGGCCGAACCTTTTGGCGGTTTCGCGATCTCTCCGGCCGAACGATCGGCTACGGTGGAATTGAGCTCCACGGCCCGAACGCGCTGCTCCGCTCGATCGTCATCATGCCGGAGGCACGCGGATCCGGATTGGGCGGGCAGGTCGTCGCCTTTCTGAACAGCTATGCTCAGCTCCGCGGTGTCGAACGGACCTGGCTGTTGACCACAACCGCCGCCGACTTCTTCCGCAAACTGGGCTTCAACGACGCGAAGCGTAGTAGAGCGCCCGATGCGATCAAGGCGACCACGGAATTCGCAAGCCTCTGCCCGGCGAGCGCGATCTGCATGTCGCGCGCCCTCGGCCCATGAATCGATCCCTCGCCGCACGGGCCGCGAGTGAGGCGCTGGGCACCGCGTTTCTCCTGATCGCCGTGGTCGGTTCAGGCATCATGGCCGAAGGCGACATGCGCATCGTCACCGGGGGTCGCGACGCACGCGACGAAGAAGAGGTCACTCGCCGGCGGCAGCCATCGCGTAGGTCAAAGAGCCTTGTATGACGCCGTCCTTGGAGTCGGTGGTCGCGATGCCGATCTCGGCGACCTGGCCGGTGTCGGGCAGGCGCATGCTGTAAGTGATGAAATGGTATTTGCGTTTAGCGATCGTCTTGGTGTCGTCGCCGGTCTGGCGGATCTTGAAGCGATCGCTCGCGGCGATCTCGGTCAGCAGATTGTCGAGTCCTCTTTCGAGCGACGCCCCCTCGACGCGCGGTGCGCGGACGATGCATGTGCCCGAGCCCGCGAATTCTAGGACCAGCTTCTCGCCAAGGGGCATACGAAGGGTCCAGGCAATACCGCCGGGCTTGCCGTTCTGAAGCTGCAGGACTGTCTTGTCGTCGAGCTTCTCGACGGTGGGATCACCGCTGCCGATGATATTGATCACGCGCCCGCGATCGCCTCGCGTCGAGACACAGAAGCGCGAGAACAGCTCAACCGCGTCATGCGCCTCGGGGTCGGTGAATTTGGGATGGTCGCCCAGCGGAATGTCGTCGAAGGGCCGCCCCACAGTGAGCTGGGCCGCCGCCGGAGCAACGACGAACGCCGCCCAGAGGGCGGCGGCCACCGCCGGCAGCAGCCGCATCTTGAGTCCGCGACCGAAAATCAGCCCTTGGCCATCAGCCCCTTGGTGACTTCGATCAGCTCCTTCACCGCCGCGACGGATTTGTCGAACTCCG
>Ga0209062_1002826_pt1 | contig 21796 bp, 19 predicted proteins | sample Coa_R2_2_FD_187158 | JGI IMG/M metagenome (GOLD analysis project Ga0209062, IMG submission 187158) | Surface soil microbial communities from Centralia Pennsylvania, which are recovering from an underground coalmine fire - Coalmine... | ecosystem: Environmental > Terrestrial > Soil > Unclassified...
CGTTTACAGAAATTACCGGAAATCGTCGCGAGCTTCTTCCACGCTCCATCATGCAAGTATGCCGCTGCATGAGGCTTTGTTAATGTATGGATTAGTAATAGTCTTGAACCTAGCCCAAACGGGGTTTGCCTATGTGCAGCCGGGCTGCTTACTATTTTTCCACATTATGTAACATTTTTCAGAATACCCTGCAGGTTAGCTATTCGTTTTGCTGTTTGGGATGTGCATGGAAGAACAGCATGTCAGTTCAAATGATTACTTGCTCATATTCGAGCCGGGTTCAGTGTGTAACATCGCCGAGGTAAAGCAGCGCCCGGAGAGATATCCAGCGTATGCTGAAATTGTTGCCTGGATTGAGTCCGTAATCATTCAACCGAACGCAGAACTAGGACGGGAAGGGCCTGTTTGCCCCCGGGTACGGGAATCTATCGACCGGAATCTGATTACATTTGCAACAATGTCTACCAAGGACGCTACAATCAGTGAAGCGGTTCTCAAATGCGAAGCATTGATCGGGGCATTTCTTACACTGTTCAAAAACCGCAATGACAGGAAGCTGTCATCCTTGTTGGTTTGGTTCCCCGATATTGAAAGGAACCAAGCCTCCGAATTTATCGATGGCGGACACCAGTGTCTGCGCGTCAAGTTCGTCAAGAATGGTCTGATGCTGGGCGAATTTCATCCGCAAAGCTCGGTACCGGGGACTTACAATTCTTCCTTTAGACCTATGCGGGCGCCGGTCCCTCTCTTTGCCGTACGCATGCTCTCCGAACACGATCACAAATTTCTCATGCGGCCGGAGTTCCCGCTGAAAGACCGCCTGGAGTGTCTGGAAGCACTGCTGGCTTTTGCCGGCAACAAACTCGATATGAGAACAAAGGCAAGTGTCGAAACGGCAGTGGCCAGCTTAAAATCAGAGCTCGCATCGGGTAAAAAAGTCTTGTGATGCGCTCAAAGGTTTTGCCCGCGGGTTGCGATTCAGGATTTGCAATTTCCCGCGCACAGCGGGAGATCTGGATGGCCCATCAGGCTGATCCAGCACGCTCAATATACAACATCTCCGAATACATTGAGATTAACGGAAGCATTGATGAGGAACGCTTCGAGACCGCTCTCAGGGAAGTGGTCAGGGAGGCGGAATCTCTAAATGTTTGCTTTGCTGAACACTGTGGAGAACTTCGTCAGTTCTTTGTGCGCGCAGACAATTGGCACATGCCGGTGGTTGACCTCAGCGCGCAATGTGATCCCAAGAGTATGGCCAAGGAATGGATGAAGGCGGATTTGTCGCAGCCGGTTGATCTGTCAAGGGCTCCGCTTTTTACCTTCGCCCTGTTCAAGATAGCGTCAGATAAGTTCATATGGTATCTGCGCTTTCATCATATCGTAGCCGATGGCTATAGCAGAGGAATTTTTGCCCAGAGGGTGGCCGAAGTCTATACAAATCTGGTTACCGGCTCTGACCGGCATGACAAGAAGTTTTCTACCTGCTTGCGTCAATTGGAAAACGAGGCTTCTTACCGGGGCTCTGAACAATTCACCGATGACCGGGATTATTGGCTAGGCATGTTTGGCGGTCAGCCAAGTTTGACGTCATTTTCCGGCCTGTCCGCTCCCGCGTCTAACCGCTTCCTGCGCCAGACGATACACATTCCCCAGCCCAGCCTTGAAAGGCTGGGCGTGATTGGCCGCTCCGCCGGAGCAGGCTGGAAACAGGTGATCATTGCCGCCATCGCGGTTTATGCTTATCGCATCACGGGAGTGGATGATATCATTCTTACACTGCCGGTTAGCGGGCGTATGAGTGCCTCATCCCGGCGCGTGCTGGGGATGATGTCGAATGCACTCCCTCTACGGCTCGCCCTGCATTCGAGTATGGCTCTTTCAGAGCTTGTCAGGCAAGTCTCGATACAAGTCAGAGAACTATTGTGTCATCAAGGCTATCGCGGTGAAGATTTGTGGCGTGATGGCTGCTCCGGCGGACCCTGCCGGAAGGCGGGGTTAACTGCCAACCTGATGCCATTCGATTACAACCTGTCTTTTGCAGGATGTTCAACAGAAGCGTTCAACTTGTCTAACGGCCCGGTCGGCGATTTTTCAATATCTGTCTACGAACGGTCGGATGCACGCGGATTGTGTATTGATCTCGATGCAAACCCCACTCTCTACAGCACCGGCGATTTGGATTTTCATCACGCACATTTCCTGTGCCTCCTTCTGGATGTGATTGCATCGGACCCCGGCCGGTCAATCAGCTCTCTCAATCTTCTTAGTTCGGCAGAACGCCGCCAGATTATCAGTGACTGGAATGACACCTTTCATCCTCTGCCTCACTCCACATTGCCGCTGTTGTTTGAGCAGCAAGTGCAAAAGTGCCCTGACTCCACGGCTGTCATACTCGAGACCCAATCGCTCACTTATTGTGAACTGAATGCCCGGGCTAACCGTTTGGCGCATTATTTAATCAAGGCCGGTATAGGCCCCGAAGATATTGTGGGGCTGGCCATGGAACGTTCAATTGAGTGTGTGATCTCGATTCTTGCGATCATGAAGGCCGGTGCTGCTTACTTGCCGCTGGCGCCTGATTATCCAACCGGGCGGCTTTCCTTTATGATTCAAGATGCAAATCCAGCGTGCATAATAACTACTGCTGCAATCGCATCACGTCTGCCAAGCGGCGCTGCTTTCTTGCTGCTCGATGACCCGCAGGTGTGCGCTTTCTTGGCTGGAAGTTGCGTTACTGACCCATCCGACGAAGACCGCATCCGGCCTCTCACGCCCCTGAATCCAGCTTATGTCATGTATACATCGGGTTCGACGGGAATTCCAAAGGGAGTCGTTGTCTCCCATTCTGGAATCCCAAGCCTGGCCTTTAGTCAAATCGAACATCTGGCATTCACGGCTGAGTCACGGTTACTTCAGTTTGTCTCGATGAGCTTTGATGTATCTCTTTTCGACCTCTGCCTTGCCCTTCTGTCGGGAGCAGCACTCGTTCTGGCTCCCGGGCGCTTGGTGCCAGGGGAAGAACTTGCTGCTTATGCGGCGGACCGCGGCGTAACCCATCTCAATGTTCCGGCATCGATCCTTTGTATGATGTCGCCAGAAAGCCTGGCGTCATGCCCCAATCTAATCATTGGGGGTGAATCTGCAGCCCCGCACTTGGTGGAACATTGGTCCAAGGGACGGCGTATGATCAGCGCCTATGGACCAACCGAGACGACAGTCTGTGCAACGATGAGTGACCCCTTGGCTGGTGCAATCGTTCCGCCGCTTGGCCGTCCAATTTGGAACACACGTGTTTATGTCCTCGATGCCGGCCTTGAGCCTGCTCCTGCCGGCGTGTGTGGTGAGCTTTACATAGCTGGGGATGGTTTAGCGCGGGGTTATCTTGGGAATCCTGGTCTGACTGCGGAGCGGTTTATCGCCTGTCCATTTGGTCCGCCCGGCGCACGGATGTATCGAACCGGTGACCTTGCCCGCTGGCGGGCCGATGGTACACTTGAGTTTCTCGGAAGGGCCGACCGCCAAGTCAAAATACGCGGCTTTCGTATCGAGCCAACCGAAATTGAGGCCGTGCTTGGATCAATGGATGGCATTGGCCAGGTTGCCGTGGTCCCACGGGAGATCGCAGGGGAAGTGCGGCTCGTTGCCTATCTGGCTGCTCCTCCGGGCCAGTCTTTGCCGGCATTGCCGGATCTGCGAGCTAACATTGCGGCGCTCCTGCCCAGCTACATGGTTCCGGCACACTGGATCACACTTAGCGAGTTTCCACTCACTGCCAATGGCAAGGTCGATCGGCGTGCCTTGCCTGATCCGGACATAGTTAGCGAGGTTGAAAGTCTTCAACCGCCACGCGGTGACTTGGAAGCAATGTTATACCGCCTTTTTGTAGAACTTACAGGCAATACGAGTATCAGCCGGGATGATAATTTCTTCGAACTGGGAGGTTCCTCCTTCGGAGCCATCACTCTTGTCACACGATTTAACAAGGCCACCCAAGGCAGCTTATCTGTCCGTACAGTATTCGAACAGCCAACTATACGCCAACTCGCTTTAGCGGCGCAAAGAAGCCTATCGAAGAGCAGCGTTGCTAACGAATGCGGCTTGATGAACAGGGCTAACAACAAGTTGCCCAGAGTTTATTTGTTCCCTGGTATCTACGGCGACCAGCTTGGGCTTGCACGATTTAGGGTTTCACTCGAAAGGCTTGTTGATTTTGTCTTAATCCATTATCCGGACTGGTGCGAAATGCTGGGCTCATCGCCTGTTTCCGATCCGGTCGTCAATGCTTGCACAAGACAGGTGATAGAGGCATTGCAAGATGATACGCCGATAATCCTTGCGGCATATTCATTCGGTGGAGCAGCCGCTTATGAGACTGCTCAGCGTCTTATTCAGCTTAATTATCGAGTGCATCTCCTTTGTTTCATTGATGTATGCCCCCCTCTCGTGGCAGACTCTGCTGCCGCGTCATTGCGAACAAAAATTAGAGATAGGATCGGCAAGCTATTGTCTCAAAAGTCTATTAAAAGTGTTTTTACCAAGTTCCGGGCACTGCTTGACAGGATTATTGATTGGTCTATTTGCCACTCGCCTGCTTCGTTATCCAGGGTTCTCTTTTCTGCGATAATGGCTTTAATCCCGCCGGCACTCGCCCATTCTTTTGCCACCAGGCTGTTACGGGCGTTGAGAGTGGAATACTTGTCCCGATGGTCACCAAAGGCGATTCAGGTTCCCATAACCCTTTTTCGATCGGATGACCCTAAATTAGGTTCTGAGAGAACCTGTGGCTGGGAAAGATTCTGTCCGGCATTGAATGTGATCTCCATCGGGGGGGACCATTTCACAATCTTGGACCCGCCGCAACTTGCTCTCTTGTCAAAATGTTTCATGGAGGCAATCGGTACGGTTCAAGTTTCAAACTCGCATCATGATAATTTGTCAGGCTCAAATCCGGGCAAGGAAACCGAGCCTTACTCGCCAGTCGGCATAGCCGCGAGTTAATTTTGAAGTCTGTTTTGATTTGGAAGAGCGATTTGACAAGAGGCCGTTTCTTTACCCGCGGCTTCGTACATGCGCTAATGGGCAAAGGTTTAACTGTCTGAACTTCGGATGCTCTCGCATGAATAGAGAAAGCTCAGGCCCATGACCGAAAGCAAGGACGACTCAGCACTCTACATTGTAATAGTAAATGATGAGGAACAATATTCAATCTGGCCTCATCGCAAAGTTCTCCCGCCTGGCTGGCGGTTGGCAGGAAAGACAGGCTCAAAATTAGAATGTAAAGCTTTCATAGACGAAATCTGGACAGATATGAGGCCTCTTAGTTTGCGCCGTAGCATGGAAAAAAATGTGAAGGCATGAATGCTTGCCGGAATCAATGGGGCCTCGGCAGTCAGCCGCTGGCGTTACCCCTAAGTTTCATCCGGTTGCAGTGAGAGTTTGTAGTTATGGCTCGGTGACGGCCGCGGCACGCCGAGATGCTGGCGTTGTTTGCTGGTGCGGCGGCGAATCCCATATGAGGGTAGTGTTGTTTCATAAAAGACGCGGATGAGTTCTGCCTGCCGGTGGGTACCAGTTTTTTCCAAAATATGGGTGAGATGTGCCCGCGCCGTAGAGCGGGCGATATTCAGCCGTACCGCCGCCTTTGTAAGACCGCTCCCGGAGATCAATTGAGCAAAGACACGTGCTTCCGCCGAAGTTAAGCCGAAGAGATCGGCAAAGGCTTTGATCCGGTCGATGGTCTCCTGCTTCGAGTCGACGATGACGAGGCCCGCAGCCGGATTTTCCTTATCGGGGAGATGAGGCATTGAGCGAGGGGGAAGGGGGACGACGTGGATGATGAGTGAGGCCATGCCATCTTCATTACGCAGGACGACCGGCCCGCCCTGCAGGGATCCATCTGTCTGCCGCGAAGCGGCGGTTATTAGTGATTGTAATTTCCTGGAAGCAGCAAAATCCGTTGCGTCGATGCGGCCTTGTTTGCAATCAAGACCGTTATGTGCACGGATCAGGCGCTTGACTGCATCATTCGCGTAAACAATCCGCCGGTCTGACGTGATGAGCATCAAACCGAAACCAGCGCGCGCAATCACGCTTCCCAACAACTCCGATAGAGCCCTCTCCTCATCTGGCCTGTCACGGACGAGGAAAGTGTGTTCAGCGTGGGCCGCAATGAGCTGCATCCGTTCGACTCTGGCGCCAGGGGCTAGGTGAGCACTTTTTATTATTATGCCTCAGCTATACAGCCAGATCTGTAAGGCAGCTCACAGTCTTCGATTTAGCAAATTCCTTTTCAGCGTCGATGTTCACTTTGGCAAAGCGGATCAGCAGCTCGAATTCAACCGCCGGCGTTCCGAAGACAGGAGCCATCGTCTGGCAGGGCCGCACCGGCTCGCCCAGTTGATGGCCTAGCCCACATTGCTAAGCTGCTTGGCGCGCTCCAGCAAGCCAATCTTGGCTTTGATGAATGTTTTGTTCTATGGTCATTATTGGTGCGCTTCAAAAGACGCCAAGGCCGGATGCTTCGGAACCCTACCACTGCTTGCCCGGCCCTCTCGCCTTCTGTCCAGCTCGGCGGCGGAATCATCGATCAACACCACCGGGTTGTTATCATTCACATATCGTCAATCGACTTCCTCGGCATGGCAGCCTGATGTAAAAGTCGAGGAGGCACAATTGATTTACTCTCTCGCCCGTGTAATCATTGCTAGGTTTAAAGCTCGTTTGCGATGCTCGATAAGCGATAGGTGAAATGGAACAGCGGTCTTTTGACAATGGTGTGCGCGTCTCGGTGCTTGGCATCGGCTGTAGCCGCGTAGGGTCAATCTCTAACCCTGTGCCGATGCGTGAAATCGAGGAGACCCTTGAGTCCGCAGTCGCAGCTGGCATCAATCTCTTCGATACGGCCGATATTTATGGCCAGGGGGACAGCGAGCGGACGTTGGCGCGCCTGCTCCGCCGCCATCGCGAGCGTATGTTTGTCGTGACCAAAGTTGGAGGCCATCATGGGCGCTATGTCGGCGTAGTCCGCCTCGTCAAACCGCTTGTGCGGGTGCTTGCCCGATCACAGCCCTATCTGCGCAGTGCCGTCGTCGGAGCTCGCACGGCAGCGGTAGCTCATGATTTCTCGCCGAGCGATCTTCTGAGGGCGGTTGAAGCCTCGCGCCGCCGTTTAGGCCTCGATCAGCTTGATGGATTACTCTTACATAGCCCGTCGGCCGAAACCCTCCAGAAGCCGGAAATTCACGATTTCCTTGGCGAGTTGCTTCACAGCAGTAAAGTGATGCGAGTCGGAGCCTCAGTCGACTCTCTCAGCGCGCTTGAGGCGGCGGTGTCTATCCCCGTACTGAGTATGCTTCAAGCACCTATGGAGGTTGCAGAAGCACTCCGCAGAACGACGCTTCTAGAGCGTATCCGTCAGCGTGATATCGGCCTCTTTGTCCGTGAGGTTTTGCGCAGGCCTGATCACAGGAGACCTGAGAAGCGCTCACTGCGCGAGGCATTATCCGCCGCCATCAAACCGGATCTCGCTACTGCGGCAATCATTGGCGTTAGCACGCGCAAGCACTTTAATGAATTGTTGTCAGCAATAACATGATATGCAGTGGTGAGAGCTTACCTGACAACGGCACAACACACGCTGAAATCGCGATCGTGGGAGCGGGAGCGGTCGGTGTTGCCCTGGCTGTCCGCCTGTCTGACCGAATCGGCCGCATTGTCCTGATCGAGGCCGGCGGCACGCAATTCGAACCGGCGCATAATCTCAGCTTTTTTAGGGCGGCGCAGATCGACGACTGGCGGCATTCACCGGCGGAACTCAATCGCAGAAGGATGTTGGGCGGGACGACCTCGGTATGGGGAGGGCGCTGCATCCCGTTCGATCAGGAGGATTTCATCCCAGCGCCAGACAGGCCTGGATGGCCAATCCCTTTTGCAGAATTCGAGGCTTATGTTCCGGACGCACTCGAGTTTCTCGATGCTGGTGTGCCAGAGTTTTCTGCCGCGGCTGCTCTCCCGGACTACACCATTGTGCTGGAGCAAGCCAGCAACGATCTTGTACTTGACCGTATTGAGCGATATAGCAAGCCGACAAACGTATGGCAAAAATGGAGCAAGAAACTTACCCAATCCCACGGTGTAATGGTCATTCACGATGCGGCTTGCACGAACGTGCTCACCAACGCGGACGGCACACGCGTTCAAGCGCTCGAGCTCAGGACGGCTTCGAACCGCCGCCATAAAGTTGTTGCCACGATGGTTGTGTTGGCGTGCGGCGGTCTCGAAACGCCGAGGCTTCTATTGGCATCGCGTGACATTCGCTCATGCGGGCTTGGTAACGAGCACGACCTGGTCGGCCGCTTCTACATGACACACCTGGTTAGCAACGCTAACAATGTTGGCGCTCTACGCTTCACTACCGCAAGGACTGCCCGCGCATTTGACTTTAACATGACACAAGACAGTGTCTATGGGCGCCGGATAATTCTGTTGTCGCCAGAGGCACGAAGACGAGAGAGTATTCCCAACATTGTCTTTCGCCCAAACCGGCCCCCGGTGGATGATGCTTCACACGGAGATCCGGTACTGTCCGCGATTTTTCTCGTTCGAAGCATGCTGATACCGCCGGAGTATGCGCGCAGCATGGCGGCAAAGACAGATCACGATTTTCCGCTGAAGGTATTGCGTGATCATCTCGGCAATGTCGTTGGCGGCATTCCGGAGCTGTTGCGATTCGGCATCGATTGGCTAAGGAGGCGCACCCTCGCTACGCGCAAGCTGCCATCGGTATTTCTCTATCGGAAGGACGGCCGCTATCCTCTTGAATTCAATGCCGAGCACCTGCCGAACGCGGACTCTCGAGTGTTGCTGGGCAGCGAGGTGGATCCGTTTGGCATGCCGCGGCTGGTCGTGCAGTGGAGGTTTCGAGACGAGGAACTGGATTCGATCTGCCGGGCATACCGCGTCCTGGCGTCCGCTGTCGCCAAGTCAGGTCTTGGCAAGGTTGAACTCGATCCCGATCTGCCAGGCAGTGTAAAACTTGCGCTCGTGCCGCAAGGCGGGCACCACATTGGGACGGTTCGAATGGGCGCCGATGCCTCTAGCGGCGTGGTCGATACCAACGGAGAAGTGTGGGGTACTCACGGATTGTTTGTGGCCGGAACCGCGATTTTTCCAACCTCGGGGTTCGCCAATCCAACATTGACGGCGGTTGCGCTTGCTTTCCGGCTGGCAGACCATCTGGCCGGAAGACTGCGGCGCATACAGCCGTGATGTCTGAGGCATTCCGGCGTGCGCAGCACATCCCGATCGATCTAGGCAAAGGCGGGCGGTTCCTTCCTGTGTGGAGCTCGCGCAGGATCAAAAGCCCGAAAATCACCTCCAGCCCTTGAGCCTGGACGGCATCGATGGGCCGTGGTTTCAAAATCAGCAGGGATCCAATCGCCTCCCGGGTTGCTACGCAAAGCTCCCCGATGCTTATTGTGCATATCTGACTGTCGGGTATCCGACAACTGAGGCGCAAAGAAGCCGCCATCCGCCCATTCCTGCCATCCAAGAAGCGGGCCAGATCAATTATGGCGCGAAACTTGCTTCCACTCATTGGGCTGGGGCACGCGCATGAAAACCTTTCTGGACTGGACAGCCTGCGACACGGCAATGCCTATTCCGGCATTCCCGCAACGGACGGCAATTGTGCCAAGGCCGCCGCCACAGCCGCGATTGCCAGAATACGGGCAAGGGCGTGATGTGCCGGCGTGAGATATTGGCGCAACATCGCTTTGAAAGGGTTTTCCTGGCAGCCGGGAAAGTGACCCAAACAGCAAATGAGTAACACGAGGATTGGATGCCGCTTTACGCTTACAATTGTCAAAACTGCAATGCCGGCTTCGAGCTCTTGGTTCGCTCGTCGGACGTGCCGGCCTGTCCATCCTGTGGCAGTGAGAATTTGCAACAGCAGGTTGCTAAGATTTGCAGCGAGATAAAATATCCAGCCATAGCAAAATCATGGCGCCGGGCGGCAGCAAGGGAAGGCGATCTCTCGAATTTTAGCAAGCAAGAGATCCAGACGAAGAAAAGCTAAAGATCGTTGCCGTTCGTGCGCGCAATTGGGCAGTGCATATCTGCGAGAACCAGCGGCGAGCACGGTTTCGGCACACTGCAAACCTTGCCGTAAGCATCATTACGGCTGCAAGTGCTGTGATTTTCACTAGACCCCTTGCATAACTTTTTATTAACTACGGTTTGATCCGCTTCCGCAATGGGCGGCTGAGATTTGAATCGGTCAAAGAGCTGAAAGGCGAAGCATTCCGGCGTCTTACAGGTGTCCAAAGAAGCACGTTCGAAGCGATGGCGGCGGTGCTTTTTGCTGCCAAAATGCAAGCAGAAGGCGGCGGGCGCAAACCCAGCACGCTTTGCATCGAAGACCAGCTATTGATGATGCTCCAATACTGGCGCGAATACCGGCCCTATTTTCATATTGGGCAAGCCTATCGCATCAGCGAAAGCGCGGCCTGCCGCAACATCAAATGATGCGGAAACACACTGGCCAGGAGCAAAGCCTTTCGCTTGCCGGGCCGCAAGTCTGTTGCGGCAGGCGAGCGCTCCTTGATGTTGTGCTGATCGGTGCGACTGAAACACCCATTGAGCGGCCCAAAAACAAAGGCGCTGCCGCCCGGGCAAGAAGAAGCGGCACACACTGAACAGTGAAGGATCAAAGCGCACGTGCAAAAACGAGCACATCGACGCGCTTGGCGCCGCCCCGCAAAAGCGCGCGCGAAGCAGCGTTGGCGGTTGCGCCAGAGGTCATGACATCATCGACAAGTACGAGGGCGCGGCCCTCGATCCGTGATGCCATTCCTTGCGGTACGCGAAACGCGCCCTGCAAATTCAGAGCCCGCTGGGAGCGTGAAAGACCAACCTGGGATGGCGTAGGTTTCACGCGTGCGAGGACGAACGGATCGGCGGGGACGCCACATTGAGCGGAAATGGCTTGTGCCAACGCATGTGCCTGATTGAATCTGCGCGCGGCGAGACGGCGGCGGTGCAGGGGGACTGGCACGAGGAGAGCCGCTTCGTTTAAGAGTTCCGCTCCGGCGCGCGCCATCCAAGCCCCGAGCGGTTTGGCAAGTTCCATCCGGTCGCTATATTTCAGCCGGTGCACCAGTAGCCGCACCGGGCCATCTTCGAAATGCGCGACCGCGCGGGCGCGGCTAAAGACGGGAGGATTGGCAACGGCTTCGGGTGACAAAAGCCCGTCGCCGCCGAGGTCTGCCGCGAAGGGCGTTCCAAGACGCTCGCAAAAGGGGCGCTCGATGAAGCGTACTTGCGCCCAGCATGTTGCGCAAAGCGACCCGGTGGCGGCGGTGGATTGGCGGCAATTGAGGCAGGCAGGCGGGAAGATGATGTCAGCCGCGGCGGCGCCGGCGCTGCGCAAGAGTGGCACACTCATCGCGGCTGTCTGCCGCAGGAGACTGACGAGACCCCGCAAAGCGGGCTGCCTGGCAAGCATGGCGGCTAGCCTCTAGGGAGGGCCGAAGGCCAAAACTTCGCGTGTAAAGATTTCTCTGACTTCTGAAAATGGCTCATTTTTATCATTATAAATAACCGCGCGGTGCTGGAAAAGCTGCCAGGGCACCGCCAGTGCGGCCTCTGGCCGGTCAGGCGGAGGCGGTCCCATCTCCCAGCCATCAGGGAGCGGTTTCCACAAGATTTCGACTGAGAAATTCCTCCGGAAGGGCTTCAAAGCCTGCACCGCCCGGCCGAAAGGAGCATCGGTTGTCATCAGCACATGGTTGATGTCCGCCCCGACCCGGCCCGGCACATACCAATTGTCGGCTTCGGCAAGGATGTGGCCGCCACAGGTAAGTTCGACATGACGGTAGGTGACTTCTTCTTCAGGGCCGATTTGGAGTCTTTGCCGCTGCTCAGGTGAGACCGGCTTCTCTGAACCGGCAATTCGCCTCGCGTGGATCTTGGGCTCGCTCGCCAATTTGTGATCGGCGCACCAATTTTCCAGAACCTCGGTCGCGGTAAGAGCGGCGAGCAGGCGCGCGTTGAGTGTCTCGATGAGGGCCAGCGCCTCGACCCGGGCGAGGAGAGTGTCTGGCCACGGCGTCCCGCCCTGCCTGATGACGGGTTCGGCCGAAACCATGGAGGCGCAGAGGTTTAATGTCACTATTGTTCCCAGCCAAAATTTGCGCACGCCAGCGTTCCCATAGGCATTTCATGAAGTGATGGCAACGAACATGGAACTTCTCATAGCGCAAGCGTCTTCATCTAACCTGCTTGTGGGCTTGGCATCCCGATGGGCAAGAACCGGGCTTGGTTTAAGGAGTTTACATTCAGATCAGCCTTTCTAGAAAATCAGCGGCTGTGAGTGCGCCGGCCGCCGGAATCGGACTTGCGGCGGTGAAGAGGGGAGCGGCTTCCGGCGGCCTCTTTCCAGGCAAAGAGCGGCCTTTCCGATAGGCGGTGCGAATTTTGGCCATACTAACAAATCAAGTTATTCATAAAACGATAATTGGAGAAAAAATTAAACTATAGTCCAAACGGAGGATGTCACATCGCTAAACCGCATTATCAATTGACGCGCTGCAAAATGATGATTTCTGAACGGTCCAGATAACGCGGGGCCAATAACATTTTGGGAATTTGAAATGAAACAGTTTGACACTATCCCCGAAGCAGGCTTACGCGCTGACGAAGAACGCATTCTCGCATCTTTTGCCGGACGTCTGATTGAAATCGCGGCAGGCGCGGGGATGCGTGGATCCGCAGCCTCTCCGATTGCCGTCCTCGATGCGATGCGACTGCCCGCGATAGCGCTTGACCGGGAAGGATTCGTTGCCGAGGTGAACGCAGCAGCCGAGGCCATATTCGACAGCGATATTAGGATCAGGGACAGGCGGCTATTCGTTCGTGACCAAGAATCTCGCGCTGTGCTCAAGGACGCCACCGATCAATTGAAAGTCCTCGAGCTTGATCCTTCCGCTTTCGAGCCGGTCATCGTGCCCCGCATGGACAAGTTGCCCGTCATCGTGCGCATTTGGCCCTTCGAATCATCCGCGCAGGAAGTGCGCGCGCTTCTGACACTCAATGCCTTGGGTCCGCGGCCATCGCCGCCAGCGGCGATCCTCGCCAAAGCATTCCGGCTCACGCCATCGGAAGCGAAACTCGCTTGTGTCATTGCACGCGGTGCTCCCCCTGAGATTGCGGCCCGTGAATTGGGGATCTCGCGTGAGACAGCGCGCAATCAATTGAAAGCTGTTTTCGCAAAGACAGACACCCACCGCCAGGCCGAACTTGTCGCACTGCTATCGCAGGTCAGATGAAGGCTTAAAAAGCACCGCCGCCGAAGCGAAGGGATGGCGAATATATATCACTCGATGTCATTCGACCGGCAATCACGGCATCTCTCCCTGCGCGTGCCTCCAGCCCCGCCGAGGGCAGAAGCGTCTCACCAGACTCCAGGGATTAGGCGCGGTGTGCGGCGTGCGTAGGCGGCATATTCTGGCACGGCCGCCACAAGGATCTTTTCCTCAAGCAGCATCCGCCGGATCTGCACGCTCGCATGAAGGATTAAAAAGGGCAGGGCGGCGAACCAGGCATATTGTAAAAGGATTCCCGCTATCGCCATCTCCTCGGCGAGGTAGAGCGGATGCCGGACCAGGGCATAGGGGCCGCTCATGACGAGATGGCGCGCCTGAGGGATGAGGCTGAACGACCAGCCCAAAGTCAGGAGCGTATAGATGATCAGCATCTCGCTGAAGAGGAGAATTGCGGCTGACGCTGCCGCAAGCGCTGGAAGTTCCGGTCCCCGTGGCAGCAATGGAATGAGCCAGGCGCCATATGTACCAGCCAGCGCCAGGAGCACTGGGCCGGCCCCCTTGGCCTCGCTGACCGGATCTGGCCGCAGCAGCATGATGCAGCAGATGATGGTGTAGAAAAGGACGATGCACCCTTGCGAGAGAAGGGTGGCCCAGGCGTCCAGCCCGGTCCGGCCCGCCGCGATGCCGTCGAGGAGACTATTGGCATTCTGGAAACATACCGCGGCGAGGACGAGAAACCAGAGGCTGGCGCAAAGGCGCATGAGCGAGGTCCGGATGCTTCCGGTGGTTAACTCATTGGACGTGGCGTCCAAGCCTTGCCCTGCAGCTGGCATGGCGCCTTCCGGGTCTCCTCCTGTTCCCGCCAAGGTTGTTCTCTCCTTTCGCCTATCGGGCTTTCCCAGTTTACCATGAACCGGGCTCTCCCCAAAATGGCCAAGCTTCGCTCAAAAGTAACATCCCGATTGGGCTGAATCCGAATCGGCCTGGTCCGGCTGGCATCATTCGATGGGAGAGGGCCATAGATCGCGGCGATTGCGTTCCAGCGGAATATAGGCGAAGGATGCACCGGTTTTTCCTCGGCCGCGTGCGAGCAGGGCCCGATCCTAAGTCAAGCAAGGAACCATGTTTCAAAAGCTTTATCGTTGGACCTTAAGCCTAGCGGAGAGCCAGCACGCGCCGTGGGCGCTCGGTGTGATCGCTTTTGCGGAGAGTTCCTTTTTCCCGGTGCCGCCGGACACGATCTTGATTCCCATGTCGCTCGCGCAGCCAAGGCGCGCTTGGCTCTATGCGCTGATCTGCACGGCTGGGTCGGTGGCGGGCGCTCTGCTCGGCTATGCGATTGGCGCGCTCTTGTATGAAACGGTTGGGAAGTGGCTGATCAATCTTTACGGCTATGGCGCGCGTGTCGATCAAATCCGCGCGCTTTATGCGCAATGGGGATGGGCTGTCATTCTTTTTAAGGGTTTCACGCCGATCCCCTTCAAAATCGTGACGATCACCAGCGGGCTTTTGGCCTATAGCCTGCCGCTGTTCGTTCTCTTGTCCTTCGTCACGCGTGGCGCGCGGTTTTTCTTCATCGCAGTCCTTCTCAAACGCTATGGCGAACCGGTCAACGCTTTGCTCGAAAAATATTTCGGCTGGTTTCTGGCAATTCTTGCGCTCGCGGTCGTCGCTGGCTTTTGGCTCGCCGCGCGTGTGATCTGACTGTTTGTGATCTGACTGTTAATGAGCTTCAAAACGTCATTTCTGATTTCACTCGCGATACTGGCGGTCGCGCTCGCCTCGGCCGGGGGTGCTTTCCTTTTTGAGGCTTTTGGCTATGTGCCCTGTGAGCTTTGCCTCAAGGAGCGCATTCCTTACTATGCCGCACTTCCACTTGCGGCCCTTGCGGCTTTATTTGCTCTGCGCGGCTCAAGAAATCTTCTGCGTGCGGCGTTAGCCAGTCTGGCCCTGGTTTTCTCGGCAAGTGCGGCCCTTGGCGCCTATCATGCGGGCGTCGAATGGGGCTTCTGGCCGGGTCCTGCGGAATGCAGCGGCGTTCTTGTTCGCGCCGCTTCGGTTTCGGATTTTTTGAAGCAATTGGAAAACGTCAAAGTCGTGCGGTGCGACAGTGCGGCGCTGCGTATTCTTGGCCTCTCTCTTGCCGGCTGGAACGCGGTGATTTCGGCCGGGTTAGCGGCGCTCGCCATGCTTGGACTCCGTGCTGATAGGCAATAGATTTGTGCTGCCGGGCGATGCGCCGGGGAATGTTTATCCCAGCGTCCGGTTCAATCAACATCTGTATGTGACGGGCTTCGCGGCGGCGGCGATGGAGGAAAGGGGATTGAAGGCGGCGTGACGTGACCGGCACAGGTTGAAGCGAAAGATGAACTCATCGAGGATGCGGCTTGCTGCTCGAAGGTAAATTAATCGTTATCGTGAGGCGGCGCCTGCGTGCTGCCGGAGGCGGGATTGGTCCCGCAGTCCGAGCATTCCGGCTCTTCAGGCGGCGGCGGTGCTTCCTTGGCAAGAACTTCAACGTCCCGATCGAGGGCTGAGACGACCTTGAAAGTCGTCTGGTACGTTTTGCTGCCCTGCCGCGCGATGGCGACATATTCCCCTTCGGCGAGGGTGGCCGATGGGAAGGCGCCGATCATTTCGCGGATGATGTCGCCGCCCGGTGTCAGGATTGTGAAAGCGGTATTGGTGAGGGCTTCGCCGCCGGGATTGTTCACAAGCTTTAAAGTCATGGTCGCGGCGCGGTGGCGCAGAGTCGCATCGATCAGCTTGCCTGCCTGAACCCTTAGATCGGCGCTTATGACGGAGTTTGTCGGGTTCGGCGAGCCATTGGCCGCAGCATCAAGCAGAGTTGACACGATGTGATAATTGCCTTCTGGCAGGCCAATTATGTCGCCGGATCTGGCATTCGCAACGACGAGCTTGGCTTCCGGATTGCCGGGCTCTGGAACGTATATTGAAATCGCTAATTTGGCTGGGTTGATAGGCGTGTCGCCCAGCTGGCCGGCAATTCGCAAACCGCCCGCATTAAGCACGAGTGTTTCGCTCAGGAATGTTCCGTTGATCGTGATGCGCTTTGTTGCCCCCGCCAGCCCCAAGGCAGCATGAACAATAAAGTCTCCATCGGGAAGGGGAAGGTTCGGCGCCGCTTCGTTCGATTGGGCGACGAGCTTATGATTCCCGTCCGGCCCCGGGACGGCTTCGAAGACGCGCCATTGCAGGCCCTCACGGATCGGTTGCGTATCATTGGCGGCAAAGAAGGCCATAAGCCTAACGACGCCCCTCGCTGTTTCGGAAGGCGCTGTCCCCGGATTGATCGGCAGACGTAGAGAAGGAGGGCCGGCGATTCCCAAGTCCGGCGTTTGCGCCAGGACTGGCCAAGCGAGAAGGAAGAGTGCGAAAGAGGCCTTGCGCGCAAGCCACGCCGTGCAAGCGATGAAGCTCTCCCCAGGCTGGCACAGATCCAGATTTGCGGGCGGATGCCTTCGCAAGACTATTCCTCTTGCTTATGCAAAATGCTGGAGGCCGCGGCGGTCAGATTGTTCAAAGATAGTGGATTAAATGAAAATACGATGTGATGGCGGCCGGGTGTAAGCTCGACACCGCGAAACAAAATATTGGCGCGCAAAACAGGCTGCTTATGTCCGTCGACGCGAACCTCCCAACCCGGATAGAAAAGATCATGCAGTACGGCGATGCCTGCCTTCGGGGCATCGGCATTGATCTCGACCGTATTGTCCGTGTATTTGACGATCTCTATGTGAGACGGGGCTGGTGTTTCATTAAGGGTTTGGCTGGCAAACCGCTCAGCTGTCTGCGGCACGCCGAGGCTTGCGGTATGGATACGTCCTTGCGCAGCGCCTAGAATGTAAGGGCCGCTGCGGAGGTCAGCCATGCTTGACTGATCGATCAAGACTTCGCTCGCAGGGTCGAAATCCGGCAGCACATGCTCATCGAGGACATCGTCGTCATTGACCGGTTTGACCTCGGAGGAGAAATAGACCCTCGGCGCGACCTTGCCGAGCTTGTAAATATATAAACCCTCGCTTGCAAAGAGCTTCTGTGCCCGTGGAGGCGGGATGTCACGCGGAAGATCCGCGAGGGGCCTGTCGAGAACCAAATATTCGAGCCCGAGCAGCGCTGCAAGGCGGCTATTGTAGCCGCGAAAAGTCCCGGGATAATGACGAAAGCCGATGTCTTCGGCATCCGGCCCTGGGCCAACCGCGCGTTCGTAATCCTCTATGCGCAAGGGATTGTAGCCAAGCGTATTTTCGAGCTTGAGAACCATCGACGCATTCTGCCAGGGCCCTTTAAGCCCCAGAATCTCGATGCGCGGCCGGGCACCATCGCGCACCCGCGACGCGATGTCCTTGCGCAGCACGCCGATGGCTGCCGCTTCGTTCGGCTTCATGCCGGCATAGACGCTATAACGTTCGAGGGGTTCCGCGTTGAGGGAAGACGCGGCATTGCGCCAGAGAATTTCGGCGCCGCTAAAAAACACGAACAAACTCGCCGCCAGCGCCCGTCTCTTCGGTGTCTGAAGGGCGAGCAAGAGGACGCAGCCCGCTGCTGCCAAGGCCGCGGCCATTACAAGCGAGGTGAGTGAACTTGCCAGCCGGCCTTCACGCAGAGAAAAAGCAAGGCCAGCACCGGTCAGAACGGCAAGCGAGAGCGTGGTGAGCCCGGCAAGCGCGATTGCCTGCCATTTTTTAAGCGTGTGGAAAGGCCGCGGCAGCCCGTCCTCGATATAGCGGTGGAGCAAAAATCCAGCGGCGAATGCAAGCGCGATATTGATAAGAAATGTCGCATCTGCGGGTCTGCGGTAGAGGGACACTCCGGGTATCCCGTCGAATGCGAGCGCAAAGAATGGTGTATAGCGCCCCAGAGCATAGGCGGCCGCCAGCAACAGAAGAATAAGAAAGAACCGCGCGCGCCGCACGAACAGACGGCCGGCGCCAAACCCGTGCCAGGCGATGAGCACAAATGGCAGAGTGCCAATAAACAGATAATCGACGGCGCGGTCGGTCCAGTCGGCACGCGGCATGGTATCGTAGCCGGGCCCCCAATAATCATAAAGATGATCAAGAGATCCGAAGAAATTCGGCACAAACAGCGTGATCAGATTGACCGGCGCGAGCGAACCTGCCGCCGCAACACCGAAAGGAAAGCCAGGCCGGTTGGAGGCGGCGAGAAACTGCATGGTCAAGAGCGCTGGCACACTCAAAATCGCGAGAATGAGCATGGCGCTCGATGTCAGCACACCCGTCCGGGCACGCAAATAAGCCAGCGCTGCCCCCGATTGCACCGCTGAGAATACAACATAACCGGCAAGAACCGCGCAGAGCAGAAAGGCAACCTGATCCCGGCCCAGTGCCATGAGGGATGCGAAGATACCGAACAGCAAGGCAAAACGATAAGAGCGGCGCTCAAGCGCTATATCGAGGCACCAGAGTGCCGCCGGAAAAAAGGAATAGGAAATGATGATGCCGGTATGCTGGAGCCGGGAGGAGGCAGCGCCGCCAAGCATGAAAACAATCGCCGCAAGCACGCCCCCCGCCGGATGCCAGCGCCATTGCCGTGCGAGACCAAGAACGCAAATCGCACCGCCGAAAAGATGGGCAAGGATGACCGCATCGAATAGCTGCATTGAAGCGTTTGGTGCGATCAGTGCAAACAGCACCATGGTTGGGGTGAAGATCAGGGATTGCGGATCAGCGATCGTTGGGTGTCCGCCGAAATGATAAGGATTCCAAAACGGAATCTCGCCATGATGCAAGGCATCGCCAAGGAAACGGAACATCGCGTAGAAATGATTCTTGGAATCCCATGGCACGACCGTCCCTGAGACGAGCCAGCAGGCGAGGGCGAGACCGTAGAAGGCAAGAAGCAGCAGGACGGCGAGCCAGAAGGTGCTATCAGCCCAGCCTTGCGTGCTATCTCCCTCATCCGTTCCAAACGGATCGGGGTGGTGCCGGACGGGCCTGTTTATCGGCCTTCTTGAAAAGGTGATCTTGCTGAAGAGCGGCATGAAATATCCCATCCGGGGAGTTAGTAGGTGCTGGAAAGATAGGCTCGAATCGATGGAAGGCGTGTTGCACCACGTCTTCCCGTGCCGGGTGGCGGCCGCAACCAGAGAAATGGCGTGCAGGGCAAAAAAGCAGAGGTTAAGGCAGCTAAACGGCCAGATACGTCAAGACCGGCTAGGCCCGGGGCCCTTATTCGCATGTAAACCCAAAGCATATGAAAGAAGTGATATTTAGGCCGAAGAGCACTTGATCCGTCTCCAAATTGACGTTTTCGTGGCAATAAGGGCCTTTGATGGCCATGCACGCCTCTCAGGATGGCCAAGCACTCTCTCACCCCAAGTCTGGCCTGATATTATGCTCTGCCACGCGGCTTTCCTGGCGGATGTCCTTTATGGCAATTATGGCGATTGTGGCAATCTCAGGGACGCGGGAATTTGCCATCAGGCTGGACCTTAATCAGGAAAGCATGAACTCCCAATGAATGAAATGATCGCCCTTTTGCGAACAAGGCGCTCGGCGCCGCCGGCGGCGATGACCGGGCCTGGTCCGGCGCCTGAGGAGATCGAAGTTTTGCTGACACTTGCGGCGAGGGTGCCGGATCATGGTAAGCTCGCCCCCTGGCGATTCATCCTCTTCGAAGGTGCTGGGCGTGCCCGTGCCGGCGAGATCTGTGCCGATGTTTTTTCGAAGGCGCATCCGGATGAAGATGCCCGGCGGATCGAGGCTGAGAAGAACCGCTTTTCTCTTGCCCCACTGGTCGTTGGCGTCATCTCGCGTGCCGCGCCGCATCCGAAGATCCCGGAGTGGGAGCAGATTCTATCGGCTGGGGCTGTCTGCATGAATCTGATGGTCGCAGCGAACGCATTGGGATTTGCTTCGGTCTGGCTCACCGGATGGTATGCCTATGACCGGGCCGTCCTTGCGCGGCTTGGGATCGCAGAGAACGAGAGGGTCGCTGGATTTATCCATATCGGTCATGCTGAGAGCCCCCGCGAGGATCGCGTTCGTCCGCGGCTCGCCGATATTGTGACGCGATTTTAAGGGTATCATGAAGCGCGGCTGGTTTGGCACGCAGCCAAAGGGAGACTTTGCGAATGGCGAATATGTGGGTGCGCAAACCAATCGCCGTGCTACAGGCCGAGGTAAAAGACGCCGAGTTCGGAACAGTGGAAGGCGAGGTTCGGCTGCACCGCACGCTTTCATTGGCAAGCCTGATCTCGCTTGGCATCGGCGCGATCATCGGGGCAGGCATTTTCGTCCTGACCGGCCATGCCGCCGCCGCTAATGCGGGGCCAGCGGTCAGTCTCTCCTTCGTGCTTGCGGGCATTGTCTGCGCCTTCGCTGGCCTTTGCTATGCCGAGATGGCTGCAACAGTGCCGGTTGCCGGGAGCGCCTATACCTATGCCTATGCGACGATGGGCGAATTTGTTGCCTGGATCATCGGATGGGATCTTATCCTCGAATATGCCTTCGGCGCGACAACGGTCGCCATCGGCTGGTCCGGCTATGTCACGAGTTTTCTGCGCGATCTTGGCCTCGTTATTCCCGAAAGACTTTCGTCGGCGCCGCTTGCTTATGATCCAGCGGCGGAAACCTTTGTTCTAACCGGTGCTCTCATCAATCTTCCGGCGGTGTTCGTCATTCTCGCCGTAACCGCGCTGCTGGTCATCGGGATCAGGGAGTCGGCACAGGTCAATAACATCATCGTCGCTCTCAAACTGGCAATCGTCGTGCTTTTTATCCTTGCGGGAGTCTGGTTCGTCAGAAGCTCGAATTGGGTGACCGCGAGCAACCCGGCGGGTGCTTTCATTCCCCCTAATGCCGGTCCCGGCCGCTATGGCTGGAGCGGAGTTATCACCGGAGCTGCGGTGGTTTTCTTCGCTTACATTGGATTTGACGCTGTATCGACTGCGGCGCAAGAAGCGCGTAACCCCCAGCGGGACATGCCAATAGGGATACTCGGGTCGCTTGCAATTTGCACGCTGCTCTATGTCCTGGTGAGTTTCGTCATAACGGGGCTTGTGCCATTTGACAGGCTGGACGTGCCAGATCCGATCGCGCTCGGCGCCGATGCCATGGGATTTGGATGGTTCGCCGCCGTCATTAAATTTGGTGCAATCCTGGGCTTGAGTTCGGTTATTCTGGTTCTCTTGCTTGGCCAGCCGCGGATTTTCTATTCGATGGCGCGTGATGGCCTGCTGCCCGCCTTCGCGGCGATGGTACATCCGAGGTTCCGCACGCCTTATATTACGACGCTGATTACCGGACTGACTGTCGCTATCCTGTCGGGCCTTCTGCCGATCAGCCTCGTCGGCAAACTCGTCAGTCTCGGCACACTATTCGCTTTTGCGGTGGTATGCCTGGGCGTTCTCGTTTTGCGGATCACCCACCCAGAACTTCACCGGCCTTTCAAAACACCAGCCGTCTTCGCGGTAGCGCCGCTCGGCA
>Ga0209062_1002831_pt1 | contig 21755 bp, 20 predicted proteins | sample Coa_R2_2_FD_187158 | JGI IMG/M metagenome (GOLD analysis project Ga0209062, IMG submission 187158) | Surface soil microbial communities from Centralia Pennsylvania, which are recovering from an underground coalmine fire - Coalmine... | ecosystem: Environmental > Terrestrial > Soil > Unclassified...
TCGATTCGACGATCACGAGGCCCGCGCCGCCGGCGGCGAACTTGCCGGCGTTGACCATGTGCCAGTCGGTCGGAAAGCCCCTGACGGCGGAATATTGGTGCATCGGGGGGACCACCACCCGGTTGCGCAAGGTCACGTCCCGGATCGAGAGCGGCGTGAACAATCTGGGTCCGGTCATCCGCTCTCCCTCGGGTCCTCTCGCGGCGCTTCCCTGCATCGCCTTTTCTGCCCTCATCCTAGGCCCGACTTCGCGCGCAAGCCATGCAAAATTGGCAAGCCTTGCAGGACGAGAGGCTTGCCAAACGAGAGCCTTGCAAAATTAGGATGGCACGAAGCCTCGCGACGCGATACGCGGGAGGTATAAACACGCATCACAAATCCGGGAGGGATTTCATGAACGACGCGACGGCGCTTCCGCCAACCCGGAATGTCGAGCTCGGCGCCAGCAACGAACCCTTCCAGAACCTGCACGAGTTCGTCCGCAAGGCGCGCGCCAATCTCAACCAGAATGCCTGGGACTACATCATCGGCGGCGCGGAGACCGAGACCACATTGCGGCGCAACCGGATGGCGCTGGACGAGATCGCATTCCGGCCCCGCGTGCTGCGCGACGTCTCCACGGTCGACGCGTCGGTCGAGCGGTTCGGCCGCAGGATGCGCCTGCCGGTCATGATGGCCCCGGTCGGCGCGCTGGAAATCTTCGAACCGACGCTGGCCGCCGCCGCGGTCACCAAGGCCGTCGGACGCTTCGGCGCTGCGCACATGCTGAGCTCGGTCACCGAGCCCGGGCTCGAGAAGGTCGCCGAGGCCGCTCCCGACGCGCTGCGCATCTATCAGCTCTATGTCCGCGGCGACGACGCCTTTGTCGAGGATGTCGTCAGTCGCGCCATTGCCAACCGCTACACCGCCTTCTGCCTGACCGTCGACACCGCCCATTACAGCCGGCGCGAGCGCGACATCGCCAAGCGGTATGTCCGCGAAAGCCGGCTGCGCTCGACCGGCGGCGACTTCCAGAAGGCGTTGAGCTGGCGGACGGTGAAGCTGATCAAGGACAAGTACAAGATCCCGCTGATCATCAAGGGCATCGCGACGCCCGAGGACGTCGCCATTGCGCTCGACCACGGCGTCGACTGGATCTATGTCTCCAACCATGGCGGCCGCCAGCTCGACCACGGGCGCGGCGCCATGCATGTGCTGCCGGAGATCGTGGACAGCGTGAAGGGGCGCGCCAGGATCATGGTCGACGGCGGCTTCTGCCGCGGCTCCGACGTGGTGAAGGCGATCGCGCTCGGGGCCGACATCGTCGGCATCGGCCGCCTGCAATGCTGGGCGCTGGCCGCCGCCGGCGAAACCGGTGTGCTGCGCATGCTGGAGCTTCTGGAGGACGAGGTGATCCGCACCCTTGGCCTGCTCGGCGTCACCTCCTTTGCCGAGCTCAACGGCTCCTATCTGCACCAGGCAACCGCGGCCAATGCGCCGAGCGTGTTCAGCGCGTTCCCGCTGCTCGACATCGAACCGTACCGTTATTGAGCTATAACGGCGGGGATCGATCGAACCGTCAGACGAGTCGTCCATGTCCCCTGCCCAACTCTCGCCCGGCGCTGCCGATGCGCTGCTGTTCGACCTCGGCCGCGTCGTGATCAACATCGATTTCGGCAGGGCGCTGGCCTGCTGGGCCGGTCATGCCGGTTGCGCGGCCACCGATCTCGCTGCGCGCTTTGTGCCGGACGAATCCTATCGGCATCACGAGACCGGAAAGCTGAGCGACGCCGAATATTTCGCGGCGCTGCGCGCTTCGCTTGGCATCGGCATTTCCGACGCGCAGTTCCTGGAGGGCTGGAACGCGATCTTCGCCGGCGAGATGCCCGACATCGCCGACCAGCTCGCGCGCGCGGCCAGGCACCTGCCGCTTTACGCCTTCTCCAACACCAACGCGGCGCATGTCGCGCATTTCGCCACGGTCTATGCCGACGTGCTGAGCCATTTCCGCGAGATCTTCCTGTCCTCCAGCATCGGCCTGCGCAAGCCCGACGCGGCCGCCTACGACCATGTCGTGAGAGCGATCGGCGTCCCTGCATCCCGCATCGTGTTCTTCGACGACGTCACCGAGAACGTCGAAGGTGCGCGCGCGGTCGGCATCCATGCCGTGCAGGTGAAGTCGCCGGCGGATATTGCGCAGACGCTCGCGGCGCTGGGGATCTGAAGCTCTCTCCGTCGTCCCGGCGAAGGCCGGAACGACAGGGCTGGATTTCCCGCACTCGATCGGCGAACTCCGTCATTGCGAGCCAACGGGTCCGGCCTTTGGCCGGCCCGATGACAGGCTCCGCGAAGCAATCCAGAGTCGTGCGCGCGACTCTGGATTGCTTCCGCCTACGCGCAAGCGCGCTTCGGCGGACGCGGTCGTCGCGTTGCTCCTCGCAATGACGTGGAGAGAGCGTGGGCTCGCGTTCTCGCGACGGCATTCGCCCGAGTTTTGCATCATCGCCGCCCTCCTCGAAGACAGAGGGCGCGGGGAAGGCCGGGTGGCCGCTGCACCCGGGGCTCCCGCGCAAGAAAAAATTGCGCGAGCGCGAAAACCTAGGGTACAGGCGGTGATCACACCGGCCTTCCCCGCGCGATGGTTTACGGCTTATAGGCGCTCTCCCCGGTGAACCAGCGTTTGCCACCGTCGCCCGTGCGATGCGCTAGCATCGTCACGCGCTTGGCGCGGCATGGGCGCGCCAGGACCACACGATTTCGCCGTCCGCAAAGGCCGCCGTACGTCTATCGGCGCCTTCCCGTCCATCGCATTCCGCTCCACGTTCGTGACGACGCGTGACGCCCCTCTGCAATCGGAGCGGAACGAGGGCAGTGAACCGCAATTTCGGCGAAAACGAAAGCAGATTATTTCCGCGCGCGCATCTTGAACGGGCCAATCGTCTTGATGCGGCTCGAGAAATCAGGCTTTGCGCGCACGCGGTCTTTGCGTCCGGCGCCGCCTTGGGGCGACGTCGACGCACCCCACATCGCACCCGACGGGCAAATCAGACGGCCAGGCACGCTATTTGTCGGATGGATAGCGAAAAGCACCAGACAGTCGGGCCAAACGCGAATCGCGGCGTCCCTACCAGGCCCACGGAGGAAGCGTCACCTCTTGGCTCCCATAGCGTATTACCGGCACGACGGGCGGGCCGTACGGATCGACGCGGTCGTCCTCGGGGCGATAGCGATATCGCGGAACGATATAGGAGTCCCAGTAGGGCCGCGAGACGGGCACCCTGACGACGAGTCTCGCCCGCGGTTCACGAACGACTCTGGCCTCCTGCGCATCGGCTGCGCTGGTGAACATTCCCGAATGACACAGCACCAGGGCCGTTCCGAGAGCGAATGCTGCGGTTTTTGTTCTCATGCCACGGCCTCCTTGCCACCGAGCCAAGTTAACGAGCGCCTGCTCGCGCGGCAAGCCAATTCCCTCGGTCTTGAATGACGCATTCTGCGGCGGGCACAGCCGAAGCTGCTTGATCCCGCTCGACAGAAGCGCAAATAAGGGGCCAGATTCGCACACGACTCGGTGATCATTGGTCGATTGAATGCAAGATCATATTGGCGTGGCCGCCGAGGCGAGGGACGACCTTCGATCCGCCGGCCTTGATTCGGTAAGCACCCTTCCCGATTTGCTGGCATGGCGGATTCAACAGACGCCATCGGGCGAAGCCTATCGCCACTTCGATCGCGAAAGCCTCGCCTGGAAAAGCCTCACCTGGCAGGCCTTCGGCGAGGAGGTGCGCAGATGGCGCAAAGCGCTCGTCCGCGAGAACCTGGCCAAGGGCGAGTGCATCGCGATCCTGATGCCGAACGGCATCGAGCATATCGCACTGGATCAGGCGGCGCTGGCGCGCGGACTGGTGCCGGTGCCGATGCATGCGCTCGATAATCCCGAGAGCATTTCCTACATCCTGCGCGACTCCGGCGCGGCGCTGCTGCTGCTGAACTCGGCCGAGCAATGGCGGGCCATCGTCAAATCGGGCGATCCCGGGCTCAGCCTGCGGCGCGTCGTGTATGCAGAGGCGGAAACGGCCGACTTCGCCGCGGACAGCCGCCTGATCACCCTGGAGCGATGGCTCGCAGCCGCATCCAATGCACGGGACAGCGAGCGCGACGTCGACTTGCGCCCCGGCGACCTCGCCGCGATCGTCTACACCTCGGGAACGACGGGGCGGCCGAAAGGCGTGATGCTCTCCCACGAGAACGTCGTCTCCAACGTGAAGGCCATCGCCAAGCGCTTCCCTGCGCATCAGGGCGACCTCTTCCTGTCCTTCCTGCCGCTGTCGCACACATTCGAGCGCACCGGCGGCTATTACTTTCCGATCGCGGCGGGCGCATGCGTCGCCTACTCGCGCTCCGTCAAGGAGCTGCCTGACGATCTGAAGCAGGTGCGGCCTACGATCCTGATTTCGGTGCCGCGCATCTACGAGCGCTTCTATGCACGCATCATGGAACAGCGGGCGGCACGCGATGTCGTGCGACGGGCGATTTTCGACCTGGCGATCGCCGTCGGCGGCCGTCGTTTCGATGCCCGCCAGCACGGCAAGTCGCCGGCGCTGTTCGACGAGCTCGCCTGGCCGTTTCTTCAGCGCGCCGTCGCCCGTCCGGTGCTGGCAGCGCTCGGCGGGCGGCTGCGGGTGGCCTTGAGCGGCGGCGCGCCGATCGGCGCCGAGGTGATCCGGCTGTTCCTCGCGCTCGGCCTCGACATCCTGCAAGGCTACGGCATGACCGAGTCCTCGCCGGTCGTTGCGGTGAATACGCCCGACGACAATGACTATCGCTCGGTCGGCCGGCCGCTCGACGGCGTCGAGGTCAGGCTCGGCGAGAACGACGAATTGCAGGTCAAGGGCGCGAACGTGATGACGGGCTATTGGCACCGCCCGGACGACACCGCGCGCGCCAAAGGGGCCGATGGCTGGCTTCACACCGGCGACCAGGCGCGGATCGAGAATGGCCGGATCTTCATCACCGGACGCATCAAGGACATCATCGTCACCTCAACGGGGGAAAAGATCGCGCCCGGCGACTTGGAGACCGCGATCCTGGCCGATCCGCTGTTCGCCCAGGTCATGGTGATCGGCGAAAATCGTCCCTATCTCGCGGTGCTCGCCGTGCTCAATCCGGAAGCGTGGGAGCGCGAGAAAGGTCGCCTTGCCGAGAACGCCCGCGCCGAGTTCCTGCGCAAGCGGATTGCCGCGGCCGTCAAGGCCTTTCCGGCCTATGCCACGCCACGGGCGGTGTGGTGGACCACCGAACCCTGGACGACCGATAACGGATTGCTCACCCCGACCTTGAAGAACAAGCGGAACAACATCGAGACCCGCTTCGCCGCCGAGATCGCCAAGCTGTACCGGCACCGGTAGGCCCGGGCGGCGACAGAAAAATGGCAACAACGGCTGGGAACCATTTCGGCGCCTCCGCGTTAAGGCGCCGATGCCGTGCCAGCCCGCGGCTCACCGTCCGGACGGCCCCGACCCAGTTTCCAGTTTCTGGATCGGGGCCGTGGCGCAAGAGCATGATTCGGAAATCGATCGTGCTCGAACAAAGAGATCAGATCATGATCTGAACGGCGTGATCCGAAATGCGCCGATCAGCCCCGTGTCGCGAGCCGCCTTGCCTTCGACTGTTCTCCAAAGGGACAATTCCTCGACATCAAGGGCAAGGGCGTGTCCTTTGCCGAAAACGTGTTCCATGAATTTCGGCACGACAGAAACATGCAAGTCTGGGTCAGTCATCGACAAGGCCGCCATCGGGCGGCAGCTTTAGGGCTGACCGAGAAAGCGGGCCGCCACCGCCGGCGTCAGCGGTATGTCAGCCAGACAAACAGGGCCGAGACCAGGACGATCGCGATCGCAACCGCCATCCAGTTCTGAAACGGGATACCGAACACCGGGAATTGCGCGACAAGCCACTCATCCATGACCCTGACTTTAGCTGCGCGAGCTGACGCCGACCTTACATGTCCCGGTCGAAAATGCCGCATCTGTCCGGCTCGTAAAGCTGGATCGCGCCATGGGAGTGGCCGGAACGATTGGGCTCGGCGACGGCCGCGGCTTTGCCTCCCCGCCTCCAGTGGGATAGAACGCGCGGAGCAGCGATCCCCACGGGGACGCAAGAGATGCGGAGTTTTGTCCCTTGGCCCTGATGCCGGTTGCCGAAGCGCTGGCCGCGATCCTGCACGACAGCGAACCGCTCGATGAGGAAATGGCCGCGCTCGATCTGGCCCATCACCGCACGCTGTCGCGCGACGTCGCGGCGCGGCGCACCCAGCCGCCACAGGCGATGTCGGCGATGGATGGCTATGCGGTGCGCGCGGCCGACGCCGCGGCAGTCAACACGCGGCTCAGGGTGATCGGCGAGGTCGCCGCCGGCCGGCCCTTCGATCGCGCAATCGGCGCGGGCGAAGCGGCGCGCATCTTCACCGGCGGCGTCATTCCCGACGGCGCCGACGCGGTGGTGATCCAGGAAGATGCGGTTGCCGACGGCAACAGCATCACCATCACCGAAGCCGCCATCACGGGGCGGCATATCCGCCCCGCCGGGGTCGATTTCCGCCAGGGCGACGTGCTCCTGAAGGCGGGCAACCGCCTCACCGACCGCGACCTGTCGCTTGCGGCCAGCATGAACTATCCGGAATTGCCGGTGCGGCGGCGGCCCCGCGTCGCGCTGCTCGCCACCGGCGACGAGCTCGTGATGCCCGGCAACGAGCCCGGGCCCGGCCAGATCGTCTATTCCAACGGCTATGCGCTGCGCGCGCTGATGCGAAGCGAGGGCGCCGAGACGGTCGACCTCGGCATCGCCGCCGACACCATGGCCGCGACCACCGCCGGCATCCGCGCCGCGCGCGAGGCCCAAGCCGACATCCTGGTCACGACCGGCGGCGCCTCGGTCGGCGACCATGATCTCGTCAAGAAGGCGCTCGAGATGGAAGGCGTCGCGATGGCGTTCTGGAAGATCGCGATGCGCCCGGGCAAGCCGATGATGCATGGCCGGATCGGTTCCATGCGGGTGATCGGCGTCCCCGGCAATCCCGTCTCCTCCTACGTCTGCACCTATCTGTTTGTGGTGCCGCTGATCCGCGCGCTGCTTGGCAACACCATCGTCCGTCACAGCCCCGAGTCCGGCGTGCTTGGGCGCGACCTCGGCGCAAATGACCAGCGCGAGGACTATCTGCGCGCGGTCATCGAGACCCGCGCCGACGGCCGGCTTGTCGCAACGCCCGTCGACAAGCAGGACTCCTCGCTGCTCGCCAATCTCTCGCGCTCGCAGGGCCTCGTGATCCGGGCGCCTTTCGCGCCGCCTTCGAAAGCCGGCTCGCCCTGCGACATTTTGCGGTTGCCGGAATAAGTCCAAGGCCCGATTGAAACGCTGTTTGAAACGTCGGTCGCCTGACGCGTGACCCGGCGCACGCGCGCATTCAATTGCGAGCATCGATCAGTTCCGCAACTTGCCGCGGGCTTCATTTGCTATTTGACGTCCGACGCAAAGCCGTGGAAAGTCGAGCACAAGCAAAAAACAATTCGGGAGGATGTGATGGGCACCGTCCTGTCCACCACGGACCTGTCGCGCTCCGCAACGGAGGCGCGTCGTGGCTGTTGAATCGCCGCCTGTGCCGGCAAATGCGCCCCGCTTTCGTTTTGCACTTGCCAAGCCGAGCCAGGAGCAGATCGTGCTGCTGATCACGATCGCGCTGGTGATCGTCTTCGGACTGACGCTGAACGGCTTTGCCACCGTTGCCAACCTGCTCAACCTGTTGCGCTCGATCTCCATCCTCGGAATTCTCGGCCTCGGCATGGGGCTGATCGTGATCAGCCGCGGCATCGACCTCTCCGAGGTCGCGATCATGGCGGGCAGCTGGTCGATCGGGCTGATCGAGATCCAGCACGGCATGCCGATCGGATTGGCCTGTCTGGTCGCGCTGGGACTTGCCCTGATCATCGGCGTCGTGAACGGCATGATGGTCGCCTTTGTCGAAGCACCCGCACTGTTCGTCACGCTGGCGGCGGGCTTCGTCATCTATGGGCTCGCGTTCTGGTTCGCGCCCGCCTGGGTGGTCTATGCGCCCAAGGATGCGCCGTCGCTGATGTTTCTCGGCGCCGGTCGCGTGTTCGGCGTGCCGGTGCCGATCTTCGTGTTCGCCGCCGCGGCGTTGGTCATTCATCTCTTCCTGTCGCAGACCTCGCTCGGCCGCTTCATCTATGCGCAGGGCGACAACCCGGAGGCTGCGCGCCTATCCGGCATCGCGCTGCGCCCGCTGATCGTGCTCGAGCACGTGCTGGTCGCGGCTCTCGCCTGGATCGCCGGCCTGGTCTGGATCGGCACCACCGGCAGCATGCAGATGGCGATCACCCAGGGAACGATGATCTTCGACGTCGTCCTCGTGGTCGTGATCGGCGGCATCAGCCTGGTCGGCGGCCGCGGCGGCGTGTTCAGCGTGGTGGTGGGCTGCGTCCTGATCGGAACGCTGCTCAACGCCTTCACCATCATGGACGTCAACAGCGAGGTGCAGAACATCATCAAGGGCATCGTGCTGCTGGCCGCGATCGTGCTCGACAATTTCCTGCATCCGCGCGACGAGGAGACCGCGCGCCAGGGAGACTGAGGATCAGGACGGAACGTCAAAAGAGCGGCCGAACGGGCCGTCGGGACAACTTCAAATCAACAAAAGCAGGGAGGAGTTCATGATTTCGGGTTGGAAATGGACGGCAGTCTCCGCAGGCATCGCGTTTGCCGCATTGCCGCTGCTGGCGGCGGCACAGGAGGAAGGCGGCACCAAGACCGCTCGCGAGCTGCGCGGCGACTATGACAAGGCGCTGAAAGGCAAGACCATCGCCTATCTGCCGATCGCGCTCGGCGTGCCGCTCGCCGACGAATGGGGCCGCGTGGTGCAGGAGGAAGCCGAATGGCGCGGCATGAAATATGTCGTGCGCGATCCCAACAACAACCCGTCGGCGATGCAGCAGGCCCTGACCGCGCTGGTCGACCAGAAGCCCGACGTGCTGATCGTGCAAAACCCGAGCGTCACCCTGCTGATGAAGGATCTCAAGCGTGCCGAGGCCCAGGGCACCCACGTCATCCAGATCAACATGTCCTCCAACTACAAGTCCGGCGCCTTCGTCGGCGCCGACTGGAACGAGGTCGGCCGCATGCTGGCGCAGGACGTGGTCAAGGAATGCGGCACCGGCTCCGGAAAATCCGGCAAGGTGCAGATCGTGCAGGGCGAATTGACCGCCGCCGCCAGCGTCGACCAGGTCGCCGGCATCATGGACGTCTTCAACAAGGATCCCGCCATCAAGGTGGTCTCCAACCAGGCCGCGAACTGGGACGCCAACACCGCACTCAACACCACCGCAACGGTGATCCAGCAGCATCCGGACCTCTGCGCCAGCGTCGGCTTCTGGGGCATCATGGAATCGGGTGCCGCGCAGGCGATCCGCAACGCCGGCAAGATCGACCAGGTCAAGGTCTACGCGTCGGGCGAAGGCTCCCAGCTCGACTGCGACCAGGTCAATCAGGGCAACTTCTACAAGTTCTTGAGCTACAAGGCGACCGAGCAGGGCCATGACCTGATGTTCGCGGCCGAGACGCTGCTGGAATCCGGCGACAAGCCCGGCACCAGGCATCTCGAATTCTACACCCGTCCGATCTGGCTCGACAAAACCAACGCCGGCGGCGCCAACTGCTTTGCGCTGCCAAAGAAATAACGGCTCGAAAAAACCGCCAGCCCGTGCGCAGGCGGGCTGGCGCCTTCTCTTTCCGAGGTGTTGATCGATGTCGATGGCGGTGGATTCCTTTTCCGCATCTGTCAGGCGCTTCTCGCCGCGCCTGTTGTTGTCGGAGCTGCTGCTGAAGCAGTGGTTCGAGCCGGTGATCCCCTTCACCGTGATGATCGGGCTGTGGCTGTATTTCGCGCTGACGGTTCCCGACTATGCCACGGTGCAGAACACGCTGTCGCTGCTGCGGCTGTTTGCCGAGTTCGGCTTCGTCGCGCTCGCCATGGGCTTCTGCCTGATCTCCGGCGGCATCGATCTGAGCGTCGGCGCGATCTTCGCGTTCTGCAATTTCTCCGCGCTCTATTTCCTCTATGTCGCGGAGCTGCCGGTCGGCCTCGCCATTGCCGCAACGCTTGCCGTCGGCGCGGCACTCGGCAGCATCAACGGCTTCCTGATCGGCTTCCTGAAGACGCGGCCGTTCCTGACCACGCTTGTCACGCTGATCATCCTGCGCGCCTCCGTCAACCTGCTCAACACCAGCTACGCCCAGGTGTTTGCGACCAACTCGGTCGACAGCGATTCCTGGGATTTCCTCGGCGTCGGCAGCGTGCTCGGCATTCCCATCAATGCCGCCACCCTGTTCGTCGTCCTGCTCGTCTGCCACATCTTCCTGTCGCGCTCGCGCTATGGCTGGCATCTCACCGCGATCGGCGCCAGCCGCAAGGCGGCGCGGCACGCCGGCATCCGCGTCCGGCTGATCCTGTTCTTCACCTATGTACTGTCGGGCATGCTGTGCGCGGCGAGCGGCATCTTCTACGCCGCACGCCAATCCTCGACGGATTCCACGACCGGCGTGGGCTGGGAATTCCAGGCGCTGACCGCGGTGGTGCTCGGCGGCGTCTCGCTTGCCGGCGGCAAGGGCACGGTCTGGCGCGCCATGATCGGCGCCCTGATCATCTTCCTCCTGATCAACGGCCTGGTGCGGATGGGCATCCCCGGCTACGTCACCTCGGCGGTGATCGGCATCATCCTGCTTGCCGCCGTCGGCATCGACGTCAAATGGGCGAAGAACCGCGGCAAGGCGATCCAGAAGATCTATGTCAATCCGGCCTTCGTGGCGTTTGCGCCCGCGCCGTCGGTGCAGGCTGGCTCGACCTCGCCCTACGCCCAGAACGACCGGCTGATCGCAGCGCAGGCCATCGGGCTCGACCAGGTCGAGGGTCCCGAGGACGTCATCCTCGACCGCCAGGACCGACTCTATGGCTCGACCCGCGACGGCAACATCATTCGCTTTTCCGGCCCCAATTTCGAGACCCGCGAGGTGTTTGCCCATATCGGCGGCCGGCCGCTCGGCATGCAGTTCGACAAGGACGAGAACCTGATCGTCGCGGTTGCCGGCATGGGCGTCTATGGCGTCAGGCCTGACGGGGAGGTGTTCAAGGTCACCGACGAGACCAATCGCACCTGGTACAAGCTCAACGACGATTCGCGGCTGCGGATGGCCGACGATCTCGACATCGCCCCCGACGGCAAGATCTACTTTTCCGACTGCACCACGCGCTACGAGATGACGACCAACACCCTCGACATTCTCGAGGCGCGGCCCAATGGACGCATGGTCTGCTACGATCCGAAAACCAGGACCACGCGCACCATCATCAACCATTTCTACTTCCCGAACGGCGTCTGCGTATCGCATGACGGCAAGTCGCTGCTCATCGCCTCGACCTCGCTGTGCAAGGTCTTCCGCCACTGGCTCGAAGGCCCGAACAAGGGGCGCACCGAGGTCCTGATCGACGAGCTGCCGGGCAACCCTGATAACATAAACCGCGCCTCCGACGGCAATTACTGGCTGGCGCTGGTCGGCATCCGCACCCCGACCTTCGACCTCGCCGCGCGCAAGCCCGGCTTTCGCCTGCGCATGGTCAAGCAGGTGCCGACCGACGAATGGCTGGCACCGGCGCTCAACCATGGCTGCGTGCTCAAGTTCAACGAAAAGGGCGAGGCGCTGGAATCCTGGTGGGACCCGACCGGCATCTCGCATTCGACGCTGACCTCGATGCGCGAGCACAAGGGCTATCTCTATCTCGGCGGTCTCGAGAACAACCGCATCGGTCGCGTCAAGCTCAACGGCGTCGACGAGGGCTGGAGCGGCTACGAGGCCTATTGGGGCGGCAAGAGCCGATTGCAAAAAGCAGATTGAACAGGTGAAGGGCCGTGGGATTTCTCGATCATTTGGTGCGCGACATCAGAAGCGTCATCGATCGCGACGGCGAGCAGAATGCGATTCCGCCGCTCGACGGCGCGCTGAGCCCGAACGACCGGCTGGAGGCCTGCGCGGTGATCGGCGATCCCCTGCCCGGCCTCGACGACGTCGTGGCGGCTCCCGACGGCGCGGTGTTCGTCTCCGCAGGCCCGCGCGTGCTCAAGCTTTCGGGCCCGGGCTTTGCGAACCGCACGCTGGTCACCGAGTTCGATAGCGAGGCCGGCGGGCTTGCGCTCCATCCCGACGGGCGGCTCATGGTCTGCGTCGCAGGCCAGGGATTGGCCGCGATCGATCCGGCGAGACCTGTTCCGCACTGGCTCCAGAACTGCGACGGCCGGCCGCTGGCCGGGCTGTTGTCGGTCGCGGCAGCTCCCGATGGCCGCATCTTTGCCGTGGAAGGAAGCCGCGCGCGGCCCCCCGCCGAGTGGCGCCATGACCTGATGGAAAAGCGGCACAATGGCCGGCTGATCGTCTGCGGCGCCGCGCTCGATGGCCCCACGACCTTGCTCCGCGACCTCCACTACCCCTACGGGATCGCGATCGAGAGCGGCCAGCTCTGGTTCACCGAGAGCTGGGCGCATCGCGTCAGCCGCCTGCCGCTGCCGCAGAACGGAAGCGCCGCGCCGCAGATCGTGTTGCGCAACCTGCCCGGCTATCCCGCGCGGCTACATGGCGACGGACGCGGCGGCTTCCACCTCGCCCTGTTCGCGCGCCGCACCCATCTGATCGAGTTCGTCCTGAAGGAGGACGATTTCCGCACCGAGATGATCGCCACCATCGCGCCGGACCACTGGGTGGCGCCGGCCTATGCCGGAGGCGCCGACTGTCTCGAGCCGATGCAGATCGGCGGCGTCAAGGCGCTTGGCATCCAGAAACCCTGGGCGCCGCCCCGCTCCTACGGCCTCCTGGTGCATCTCGATGCCGATGGCGAGCCGACCTCCTCGATCCATAGCCGCGCCGGCGGCCGTTTCCATGGCATCACCGCCGCCTGTGCGACGCCGCAAGGCACCCTGATCGCCTCCCGCGGCGCGGGATGCCTGCTGCTCGAGCCCGGAGAGATGCGATGACCGAGTTCGCCCCCTTGTCGCAGCCGGCAGCCGACGCGGTGCCCAAAACCCGCGAGTCTGCCCATGAGCCCGTGCTCAAGGTCGTCAACGGCGCCAAGGTCTATGGCGGCGTCCATGCCATCGAAGGCGTCAGCTTCGACCTCTTTCCCGGCGAGGTCCATGCGCTGGTCGGCGAAAACGGCGCCGGCAAGTCGACGCTCTGCAAGGCGATCGCAGGCGCGATCCGCCTCACCTCGGGCGACATGTTCGTCGACGGCAAACGCGTCGATTTCGAGCAGCCGCGCGACGCGCTCTCGGCCGGCATCTGCATGGTGTACCAGGAGACGAGTCTGGTGCCGACCATGACGGCGGCGCAGAACATCGAGCTCGGCAATGAGAAGCTGCTCACGCGCTTCCGCACGCTCAACATCCAGGCGCAGCAGCTGTTGCAATCGCTCAACTTCCATGTCGATCCGGCAACGCCGGTGGCGCTGCTCGGCACCGCCAAGAAGCAGATGGTCGAGATCGCGCGCGCGATCTACAACAAGGCCCGCATCATCATCTTCGACGAGCCGACCGCGAGCCTCACGCCGGAGGAGATCGTTCACTTCTTCCATCTCGTCCGCGACCTTCGCGCCCGCGGCGTCGCCATCATCTATATCAGCCACGCGCTGGAAGAATCGCTGCAGATCGCCGACCGCATCACCGTGCTGCGCGACGGCCGCCTGGTGATCACCGCGCCCGCGAAGACGCTGACGCGGGACGCGCTAGTGCAGCACATGGTCGGGCGCCATGTCGCGCAGGCCGTCTATGGCGGCACCGAGCGGCGCACGCATCAGCGCCGCGAGAAGGTGCTCACGGTCGAGAACGTCACCATGGGCATGGTGGTCAAGAACATGTCGTTCTCGGTCTATGCCGGCGAAGTGGTCGGCATTGCCGGGCTGATCGGCTCGGGGCGCACCGAGATCGCCAAGATCGTGTTCGGCGCGCTCAAGCGCAACCTCGTCAATGGGGGCACCATCCGGCTCCGCGGCAGGCCGATCCGCTACCGCGTGCCACGGCAGGCCATCGACGACGGCATCGCCTACATCACCGAGGACCGCAAGGCCAACGGCTTCTTCGAGACCATGGTCGTCGACGACAATGTCTATATCGGCAAGCTCGCGACCCGGGCCGGGTTCAGCTTCCTGCTCTCGCGCGCGCGGCGGTCGAAGCTCGCCAATTACTGGGTCGAGCGGCTCAAGATCAATGCGCTGCAGCGCAAGGCGCGCATTGTGGAACTGTCCGGCGGCAACCAGCAGAAGGTCGTGCTGGCCAAATCGCTGGTCCAGGACCCCTCGATCATCATCTTCGACGAGCCGACCCGGGGCGTCGACGTCGGCACCATTCCGCACATCCATGCCGAGATCAGACGGCTCGCCGACGAGGGCAAGGCGGTGGTGGTCATCTCGTCTTACCTGCCGGAGATTCTCGCCGTCTCCGACCGCATCCTGGTCGCGCGCACCGGGCGCATCGTCGCCGAATTCGATGCGGCGGAGGCGACGCAGGACAAGATTCTCTACGCCGCCGTGCATTGAAGAGGCCGTTGATTCGCGCCTCGCAATCGTCGTCGACTGCCGCGCGGCGCCGTCGCGGCGTCCGATCTGCCGCGCTGCGCAGCAGCCTGGACGCGCCGCCGCAAGTTACGCGCAGGCTCCCGCGAGGCGGTGCAGAATCGTCCGAGCCGATCGGCCGCAGGCCAGGCGGCCTTGGCGAAAAGCCGCTGCGGCACAGGCATTTCTCGCGTTTCTGCCGCGTGCCCGGAAAGCACGCAGGTGACCGCGGCTTGCGGCCGGGCGCGGGGCGGGACTAAGCTTGGTTTCGGCGTCAGTCACGCCGGCAAATCGCGTTCATCAGAAATTAAGCAGTTGCAGAACACATATCGTACATATAGTGTACGTTCATGATTTGTTTCGAGTATCTAGGGGAGCTGACGGCAGTTCAGGACCTCGGCTCACCCGGACTTTCGGATCGTCGTTGAACGGCAAGCTAATTGGGGATTGGTCGCGATGCTTACGCGCAAACAGTACGAACTTCTGCGTTTCATCAATGAGCGGCTGAAAGAGGCCGGCGTTCCGCCCTCCTTCGACGAGATGAAGGATGCGCTCGATCTGCGCTCGAAGTCCGGCATCCACCGTCTCATCACGGCGCTCGAGGAGCGCGGCTTCATCCGCCGCCTGCCCAACCGCGCCCGCGCTATCGAAGTGATCAAGCTGCCCGAGTTGTCGCCGGGCGGTGCCCGCCGCGGCTTCACGCCCAGCGTCATCGAGGGCAATCTCGGCAAGTCCCGCGGGCCCTCGCCCGCCGACGATGGCGAGCGCCCGGTGGCGGTTCCCGTGATGGGCCGCATCGCGGCCGGCACGCCGATCGAGGCGTTGCAGACCAGGAGCCACACCATCAGCGTGCCGCCCGACATGCTCGGCTCTGGCGAGCACTATGCCCTCGAGGTGCGCGGCGACTCCATGGTCGATGCCGGCATCCTCGACGGCGACATGGCGTTGATCCAGCGCAACGAAACCGCCGACACCGGCGACATCGTGGTGGCGCTGATCGACGACGAGGAGGCAACGCTCAAGCGCTTCCGCCGCCGCGGCGCCTCCATCGCTCTGGAACCGGCGAATACCGCCTACGAGGTCCGTATCCTGCCGCCCAACCGGGTGAAGATCCAGGGCAAGCTGGTCGGGCTTTACAGGAAGTACTAGTGTTCTGACCCAGACGCTTGATTCACTCGGTGTCATTCCGGGGCGCCCGAGGGGCGAACCCGGAATCCCGCGCCGCAACCTCGCGATTCCGGGTTCGCGCTGACGCGGCGCCCCGGAATGACGGAATGAAGTGTCAGAGTCGCAGCACTAGGATTACCTCGCGCGCTGCGTCCAAAGATGCGGCGCGCACGATGTGGGCCTGTCGGAAAAGCGATTCCGACAGCGTGTGACGTTGTGTCACCAGCAACATCCGTCGCGCATACAGGATGCGCGTCTTGCCGAAAACAATCGCACACAGTCAAACGGATGTGATCGCACTTCGCGCGTGCGGGCCGCATAATCGCCCACAAGCCCCGACAAGCTGAGGGGCTTCGTCCACTCCGATAGAGGCCTGCGCCTCGATGAGGGAGCGTGGGTTCGCTATCGCAATTGGGCTATCTCAAAAGCGAGGAGCAATCCGATGTGTGACTACAGCCTGCATGCCGTGGCGTCGCGTCCCGCCCAGGTCGGAGAAACGCTGATCACCACGACGTTCCGCGGTACCTCCACCCGCGGCTTTGCATCAGAGAGCGACCCGACGGTCGCGGTCTGCATGATGCCCGGCACCGAGCTCGCCTTCGCCGACAACGTCCGCTACGACAACCGCTGGATCTGGACCCGGACGGTCAATTTCCGCGTCGGGAAGTTCAACACCATCGACACGCACATTCCCGATCGTCACCACGACTCGATCGAATTCCCGGATGGCAGCCATGTGCTGGTGACCCTGCTCTGCGAAGGGCAACGGGTGACGGTGCTGCAATTGCCGGTCACACATACCGCTTCGACGCCGTCGCATGCGGCAGAGACAGCGCCCACGACACGGCGGCTGCCGGTCGGCTAGAGCCGGCCTTTGGTCAGTCGATGGTCCCGCCGGCTTTTGTCCGGCGGCGCCGTCGTCTGTGTGCGTCAGAACAGGCAGAGTAGCGTAGGCCACGCTGCGTGGTCGGCATCGGTGCGAGCCGGGAGCCGGGACTCAAGCGCAGATTTTGCAGCGCAGGCTTTCCAACAGCAGGCTCCAACAGTGGTGAACAAGATCACATGGCAGAAGGCGGGGCACGTGACGCAGCCCGGCCGCTACATGTTCACCTTCGGCTGGCTCATCATCACGCCCGAGGATTTGCGCGTGTGGGAACAGTTTCCGGACGCGGCCTTTACGCTGGTCCCCCTGCCCCGACCGCACAGCCCGGACGGCAGCTCGCAAGACCAGCCGCAAGACACCCCGGACGCCGGCATCGTGGCCGAGGAATTCCATCTCGGCGCGTTCGAGATTCCGCTGCACAACATGTCGGGACCCGCAAACGACCCACATGGCGAGGCCTGAGCGCCCGACGCGGTGTCGAGCGAAGCGGGCACCGCTTCGCGTGAACAAAACGCGGCAAAACAAGACTGTCGAGCTTCGGTTCTGATTCGATCAGAAACCGAACGGCATTAGGTTCCAACCTGCGCTTGCACAAGGCCGGATTGTTCGGTCCGGCTAAACAGTCCTTTCCACTTTCCATGGCTACTCCGCATCCTCGCAACGCATTACCTCAGCCGCACGCCAAACACCGAAGCCTCCCCGCTTCGAAAAGCGCGACTATGAGGAGACACCCCATGCGCAAGACCTTGTTGACCACCGTCGCTGCGATGACGATCGCGGCATCGACCGTGCAGATTGCGACCGCCGCCGAGACCCACCACGCCCGCAAGGTGCACGCCGCGACCAGCCAGCAATTCCGCAACGCCAACAACTCGGCCGCAGCGCCCGCGGCATCGGGCGAGCTCGGCGTCTATTCCGGCGGCTGGTCCGCACCGGCCGGGCAGTAATCGCTCCCGATCGCTGACCCCCAGCGATCCCGCCGCCCTGGCCCCGAGTGCCCGCGAAAGCGGCGCTCGTGGGCGGCGGGTCTGGCGCCCATCGCGCGGCACCACCGATCAATCATCCGGCTGCAAATCATTCTCGGACGGCGTTGCGTCCTTGCCCGGCGCGGCCTGCGGGCGCGACAGCGTCGCAGCGTCGGCGGCAACGTCGCTGCTTGCCGGGGCCCACGCCCGGTCGAAGCCGCGCGGTCTCACGGCGTCGACGTCGAAGCCATCGGCCTTGCGCCGCAGCGCCAGCGCGCCCTGTCGGCGCAACCGGTCGCGATCGATGACGGCGGCCGCACAGTCGGGCGGCGGATGGCGGGCGCTGATGATCAGGGTGGCACGGTCGCAATCATCCGACAGCGCTTCCGCGCTGTTGGCATGCGTCACCAGCGCGCCGTCGGCAAGCGCCGCAACGCAGCCGAGATTGTCGCAGGAGACGCCGTTTGCAAGCGTTGCATCGCCAGGCACGCGCGCGTCGGCGTCGGCTGCGAGCCATTCCTTGACCAGAAACGCGTCCTTGCCGGTCTGCATCAGATGCAGCGCGCCGTCGCGGCCGCGCACCGCGACGCTGCGGCCATCGCCTGATACCAGCACGTCGGGCTGCGGCACGACCAGCGCCCAGACCACGGCAAGGCAAAGCAAAAGCGCGCCCGACCAGCGCAGCGGCGTGCGCAACAGGCCCATCAGGATGACGCCGATGGAGGCTGCGATCAAAGGCCCGGTGCCAAACGCCGCCATACGGCCGACCGCGCCGGGAAGTGCGGCAACCCAGCGCGTGACCGCTATCATCCAGTCGATGCCGATCCCCATCAGCCACCAGAACACGCCGTCGAGGCCGAACGGCATGGTGAGAAGCCCGAGCAGGCCCGCCGGCATCACCAGCGCCGAGACCACCGGCATCGCCGCGAGATTGGCGAGCACGCCATAGGGCGTGACGCGATGAAAATGGAAGGCGGCGTAGGGCGTGGTGGCAAGTCCGGCGACCAGCGAAGCCAGGACCAGCATCATCATCTCCCGCCCGCCCCACAACGCGATGCGGGTTGCGGTCGAACTGTCGGGCGTCGCGAATAGACGCGGCATGCCGAGCTGCACCAGCGCCACCAGCCCCAGCGTCGCGGCAAAGGACATCTGGAAGCTCGGATGCACCAGCGCTTCGGGCGCCATCGCCAGCACGATCATGGCGGCAACGGCAAGCGTGCGGAAGGTGACGGCGCGGCGGTCGACGATGACGGCGATCAGGACCACCGCCGTCATAAAGAAGGAGCGCTGGGTGGCGACCTCGGCGCCCGACAGCAACAGATAGAATGCCGCCGCAACGAGCGCCGCCGCCGCCGACCATTTCTTGATCGGGAACCCGACCGTGAGCCCCGGCACCAGCGCGAGCAGCGCGCGCACGGCAAAGAACACGACGCCGGCGACGACCGCCATGTGATAGCCCGAGATCGACAGCACATGCCCGAGGCCGGAGATGAACATCGCATCGTTGACGGGCTCGGTGATGGCGTCGCGCCGGCCGGTGAGCAGTGCGGTTGCGATCGCGCGCTCGTCGCCGTCGAGGCGGGTGCGAATGCGCCCGTCGATGGCGTCGCGCAGGCCCTGCATGAACGCGGCATAGCGCAAGCCGAACCCGCCGCTCTCGGGTGGCTTTGCCACCGTGATCGCGCCCATCGCAAAGCCGGAGGCGCCGATATCCTGGAAGAACATGTCCCGCGCGAAATCGTAGGAGCCCGGCCGCAACGGCGACAGCGGCGGCATCAGCCGCGCCTTCAGGCTGACAAAGCTGCCGACATCGGGCGCGGCGCCCTTGCGCACCGACAGCCGCACCCGCGCAAGCCTGATATCGCCGCGCGGCAGCGCCATGTCGGTCACGCGCAGCACGAAGCGGTCGGTGCGCTCGCGAATGTCGCGGGTCTCGACAAAGCCCGACAGCGACACGTCGTAAAGCGGCCGGGCAAGCACGGTATGCGCGATCCACGCTGTCCTGACGGTCGCGGTGGCAAAACCCGCAGCCGCGGCCGCTGTCAGCACCAGGACGGCAAAGTATCTGTGCCGGCGCAGCAGCAAGGCGGCCGCGCACAGCGCGATCGCAAGCGGCACCGCTGCGACGAGAGCCGGCTCATGGTCGGCCGTGAAATAGACCGCGATGCCGGCGCCGAATGCCACCGGTACCCAGGGAAACAGCCGCCCTGCCCCGGCCTCCGCGCGCGCCCAGCTCGTGAGCCGGGCAACAAGGGCGCTCCAGACGTCGAAGCCTGCCGGCGCCAGCGGGCCTGCCTGCGCAGCCCCGCGCGGCGGCCACGTGCCTGCGATCCCGCGCACCCTGCCGCCGCCCCGCTCCGCCATGCAACGCCACTGCAAAAGGACACTCTGGGGCGCGATGCTACCTGACGTAGGAAGCCGCCAGGAAGAAGAACAAAGCAGGAATCAGGGGGGAGATCGGCGCTGCCGAGTTCCGCATCGACATAAAAGTTGATGTGGCGAATCCGAAAGATGACTTGATTGTCACTTCTTCTGCCGGGGCGCCAACTCGTTCGAGCAAAAAACCGATGACTGATCAGCAATTGACCCTGCAAGCCGTCAGCGAGGCGCAGTCGATCCTCGAGGAGTACCTCGAGCCGCGCCCCCACACCAACAACGAGCGCATCCTCGACAAGTTGGTGGAGGTGCTCGAACGCCCCGAGCTCGTGGTGGCCGTGAGCCGGCTACAGCAACGAAGCAGTCCCTGAGGCGCTTCCGATGATCAAGCACAAGCTTCCCCCCGCCGCTTTGGCCATTTGCATCGCAACCTTTCCGTTCATCCCGATACAGGCCGCACAGGCGAAACAGCAATGCAGCGCCGCAGCGTCATCGGATCAGCACGGATACTGGTCCTGGCGCATCATCGATGGACGCAAATGCTGGTATGAGGGCAAGCCCATGCTCTCCAAGTCGTTGCTGGAGTGGCCGGCCGAGACCTCGGCGCGGCCGGATCCCGCGACGCCGACCCCGAGCTCGGCCACCCAGATGCGCAGCGATCCCCTGGATGCCCAGGCCTGGGAGCCGGCGCCTTCGGATACGTTCGAGACGCTGTGGCGCCAGAGGATCGAGCAGCATTAGGTCATCGGCCGCGCGGCGCGGACGCAGCGACCGGAGCGCCCTCCGGTCGCGCCGTGCATAGTGAACCAAACCTTAACTCGGGATTGCTATGGTTTACACGGTCCGGGCGGTGACCGCCCGCGTAAACGAGAGCAGCCGCCATGCCCCTTGAAATGCTGACATATGCCGAGCTGGGCGAACGGCTCAAAATCTCGCCCGAAGCCGCAAGGGCGCTGGTCAAGCGGCACCGGTTGCCGCGTTCCCGCTCCAATGACGGCAAGACCCTGGTCCAGGTCGATCTCACCGAAATCAACCATTCGCCCGTCGCCCGCCCCTCGCAGGCACCGGCCGGTCACCAAGCGGTCGCCGCCCTCAAGCAACGAATCGAGGCGCTGCAGGCCGACCTGGCCGAGATGGAAGCCACGGCCCGCGGCCATCGGGCGGACTTTGAACGGGAGTGCGAGCGCACCAACAAGCTGTTGGCCGAACTGCTCAAGTCGAGCGTGGAGACGCTGGCGGCCCGGGAGAAGGCGGCGCGGCTGGAAGGGCAGCTGTCGATGCTGACGCAGCCCTGGCGGCGCCGGCTGGTCGATGCCTTCACCCTTGCCCTGCCGCTTGCCGCCTCCAGCGTGCGCGAGAGCGTCGGGCGCCTGGCCCGATCGAATTGATGCGGATGCTGCCTACGCCCTGAACGTATCCACCGGCACCGGCAGCCGCGTGACGGGGTTTTCGACCGGCTGGGCGGGGCCCGCCTTGGGCGGGTTGGCGGCGTGCTTGCGGTGGGCCTTTTCCGCGGCGTCGGCGCCCGCATAGGCGGTCGCCACCACGGTTGCGATCACGAGGACGGCGAGCTTGCGCATGTCAGACCTCCCCTGGGTTCGGCTCGAGCGGATTTCGGCTGCGATCCTGCACGCCATGCTGTGATCCGGATCACGCCTGGCGCGCGCAAGAGCCGGCCTCACCCCTTGCCGCCGACTTCCTTCGCAAAGGTGTCGCGCAACCC
>Ga0209062_1002832_pt1 | contig 21748 bp, 21 predicted proteins | sample Coa_R2_2_FD_187158 | JGI IMG/M metagenome (GOLD analysis project Ga0209062, IMG submission 187158) | Surface soil microbial communities from Centralia Pennsylvania, which are recovering from an underground coalmine fire - Coalmine... | ecosystem: Environmental > Terrestrial > Soil > Unclassified...
GGCCCCCTCCCGATGCTGTTGCCGCCGGGCCGCGTAGACGCACAAATGGCTGCGGTTCCCGCTCTCGGCGAGCACACTGAAGCGGTTTTAAAAGAGCTCGGTTATTCCGAATCCGAAATCGCGCGCCTGCGCGAATCCGGCGCGGTTTAGCGGTTTACAGGAATAAGCCCCGCCAGAGGCGCTTTGTCGCCGTGTTTCGTAAAAATTTCCCTTGTGGAAAAGAATTTTCCAGCGTATAGTAGTCCAAAGCCGTAACGAGGATATTGTTTTTTTGACGCGATTTTGTTTTACCGCGTGGGTCGTGCTAGCGTTCGGCGGAGTTTCGCTGGCGCCATTAACAGCGCAAACATCGCTGGCTCCGGATTCGCAGTCTCAGGATGCGCAAGCTCCGCCGGACGGCGCCTCAACCACCGTGCCCGCCCCCTTCGTGCCGCTGACGCTCGGCCAAAAGTACATGTTTACGGCCAACAAGGTTTTTTCGCCCGGAGCAATGGTTCTTTACAACTTCCGTTCGGGCGCGGATCTGCTGCTGCGCAAGCGAATGCCGTGGGGCGTGGAGGATTCCTATGGCGTCCGCACGGCGTCGTTTCTGGGGAGAAGCTTCCTGCGCCAGAACCTGGCCTTTGGCGTGCGCGCCTTCGATCATGAAGATCCGCGCTATTTCGTGCTGGGCACGGGCACGGCCTGGACGCGGGTCAAGTACGCGGTCACCCGAACATTTCTGGTGCGAAATGATTCGGGCGGAACGATGCCGGCCTACAGCCTTTTTGCCGCAGCCTACGGCGCCCCGCTCTTGGCCGATCGCTGGGGATTGCAGCATTTCCTGAGCCCGCAGCCGCTGCGCGCGGGAACGGTGGGCCTGGGAATCGCCGCCGGCTCCGACGTGATGCAGGAGTTCTGGCCGGACATCAAAAGGAAGCTAAAGCTGGATTCGCGCCTCCATCGCTGGCGGCATTAGCGTTCACCGGGTTTCCGAATCAGGACCCTCGACCATCCCCGCTGTTGAGCCTCCGAGTTGCGCGGCATTACGCCTGTCTTCGCAAATCCCTGCCGGTCATCTCCTTCGGCGGCGCGACTCCGAACATTCCTAAAATCGTCGGCGCGATGTCCTGCAACGACCCGCCGGCGCACAACGGGCGGCGCTCCTCATCCACCACGATGAATGGCACCGGATTCGTCGTGTGATATGTGTGCGGGCCGTGCGTTACCGGATCGATCATCATCTCCGCGTTGCCGTGATCCGCGGTGATGATCCAACGTCCGCCCTTTCTCTTGAATGCGTCGTAAATCCGGCCCAATCCGGCATCGACGGCCTCCACCGCCCGCACCGTCGGCTCGATTTTTCCCGAATGGCCGACCATATCGGCATTGGCGTAGTTCATCACGATCACGTCGAAATCCCGCTTTTCGATCGCGCCCACCACCACCGCGGTGACTCCCTCGGCGCTCATCTCCGGTTTCAGATCATACGTCGCCACTTTCGGCGAGGCGACCAGCTCCCGTTCCTCGCCCGGATAGGGCTTCTCGTTTCCGCCGTTAAAAAAATAGGTCACATGCGCGTACTTTTCCGTTTCGGCGACGCGCAGATTTTTCCAGTTCATCTGGGCCATCACGTTGGCCAGAATGTTCGATGGATGCTCGCGCGGCAGAACAAAAGGGACGTCGAATGTTTTATCGTACTGCGTCATCGTCGTGAAGTGCAGCTTTAGCGGCGACTGGACCAGGGCTTGGGTCATCTCCCGCCCGCGGTCGGCACGATAGTTGAAAAAAATACAGGCGTCTTCCGGGCGGATGCGGCCCACCGGCTCCTGGCGCGAATCGACGATCGTGATCGGCTCGATGAATTCATCGGTAACGCCGCGCTCATAGGACCGCTTCACCGCGGCAACCGGATCCGCGGCCTTTTCGCCGGCGCCTTCGACCATTGCTTTTTTGGCCCGCTCGATGCGATCCCAGCGCTTGTCCCGATCCATGGCGTAATAGCGCCCGGAAATGGTCGCGATCCGTCCAACGCCGATCCGCCGCATCTCTTTATGCAGCGCTTCGATAAATCCCGCGCCGCTTTCCGGCGGCGTATCGCGGCCGTCCATGAAGCAGTGGACGCAGACGTCGCTCACGCCTTCGCGCCTGGCCATTTCAAGCAGCGCATAAAGATGGGTGTTCATCGAATGCACGCCGCCGTCGCTGAGCAATCCCATCAGGTGCAGACGCCGGCCGCGGGCCTGATGCATCGCGGCCAGCAAAACCGGATTCGAGAAAAATTCACCGGAGGCGATCATCAGATCGATGCGCGTCACATCCATGTGAATCACGCGTCCGGCGCCGATGTTCAAATGTCCCACCTCGCTGTTGCCCATCTGTCCTTCGGGCAATCCCACGTATGGACCCGAAGTGTGCACCAGCGTGTTCGGATATTCGCGCAGCAGCCGGTCGAAGTTCGGCGTATGCGCCGCGGCGATCGCGTTGCCCTCCTTCGCCGCCGAATATCCCCAGCCGTCTAGAATCGTGAGGACCAGCGGGCGGCCGTTCAGCATTTGCGGAACGCCTTCCTGCCGGCGAAGCGCGCGCCCGCACCCAGTTCCTCTTCGATCCGCAGAAGCTGGTTATATTTCGCGATACGATCGGTCCGGCTCAGCGAGCCCGTCTTGATCTGCCCCGCGCCCGTCGCCACCGCGAAATCGGCGATGAAGGCGTCTTCGGTCTCGCCCGAACGATGAGAAATCACTGACGTGTAGCCGGCCTCCGCCGCCATCCGTACGGCCTCGAACGTTTCGGTCACGGTACCGATCTGATTCAGCTTGACCAGAATCGAATTGGCCACGCCGCGCTCAATTCCTTGCGCGAGACGCGCCGTGTTGGTCACAAACACATCGTCGCCCACCAGTTGAATCTTCTTGCCGAGCGAGTCCGTCAGCGCCTTCCATCCATCCCAATCGTCCTCCGCCATGCCGTCCTCCAGCGAAACGATCGGGTACTGCCGCACCCAGCCCGCCCAGAACTCGACCATCTGTTCCGGCGATCGCTCGCTCTTATCCGATTTTTTAAAGACGTATTTTTTCCGGGACGAATCGTAAAATTCGCTTGCCGCCGGATCGAGCGCGATGCCGATCTGCTCGCCGGGCTGATAACCGGCCTGCGAAATCGCCTCCAGCACCACTTCAATCGCCTCGACATTCGATTTGAGATTGGGCGCGAACCCTCCTTCATCGCCGACCGAAGTCGAATAGCCGCGTTTTTTCAAGACATTTTTAAGCGCGTGAAACACCTCCACGCCCCAGCGCAGTGCCTCCGAAAATTTTTCGGCGCCGTAGGGCACGATCATGAACTCCTGCGGATCCACGCTGTTATCGGCGTGCGCTCCACCGTTCAGGATGTTCATCATGGGAACGGGCAGCAGCGATGCTTCCGCTCCGCCAAGATAGCGGTACAAGGGCAAATCATGGGACGCCGCCGCGGCGCGCGCAGTGGCCATCGAAACCGCCAAAATGGCATTGGCCCCGAGCTTCGATTTATTCGACGTGCCATCGAGCCGGATCATATGCCGGTCGATTTCGATCTGCCGGTCGGCGTCAAGCCCGACAAGCGCCGGCGCGATATGTCCCACAATATTTCCCGCGGCCGTCTTGGTCCCCTTGCCCAGATAACGCGATTTGTCGCCGTCTCGCAGCTCGACCGCCTCATGTTCGCCGGTCGACGCGCCGGAAGGAACGGCGGCCCGCCCGAACGAGCCGTCCGCTAAGTACACGTCCGCCTCGACCGTAGGATTACCGCGCGAGTCGAGGATCTCGCGCCCGATGATTTTGGTTATTTCCATGAATCTACAGAGTAGAATGGCGGGCGTAACGGGAGCAAGAGCAACGGTTTCCTGCCGCTGCTGGCTCCCATTCGGCCCTGAAGATTACGCCAGTCGGCATAGCGTGGTCTCAAAGAAGGTTTAGCTCCCTTTCGGCATCTAATTATGGTAAAACCAACATGGGGACCGCCGACGACTCAGGTTGACAAGGACTACCGCCTCGGCTATAGTTCTGAAGTACTGATTCTTCAACGGTTTCGCCGGAGATTGGAATGGCCAGCAGCGCAGATGAACGGGATGTGGATGTCAACTTCCCCGCTGAAGATGACCTCGAGCATCTCATCGAAGACTACAGTCATCTCGCCCCTCCTTCTGAAGGGGAGCTGTTGCAGGGCCACGTCGTCAAAGTCACCCCGCAGGAAATCATCGTCGATTTCGGCTACAAGCTTGAAGGCGTAGTTCCCATCGAGCAGCTCCGGCAGCCCGATGGCACCGTGCCGGTGCGCCCCGGCGACACGATCGACGTAATGATCGACCGCCACGGCGCTCAGCCGGAAGGCTACGTGCTCCTTTCCTATTCGAAGGCAAGCCGGCTGCGGATTTGGGACACGCTTGAGCGCGCGATGCGCGAGCAGCTTCTGGTGTCCGGGCGCGTGATCGAGCGCACCAAGGGCGGCCTGATGGTAGACGTCGGCGTGCCGGCGTTCATGCCGGGCTCGCAAGTGGATCTGCGGCCGATTCACGACCTCGATCAGTTTATCGGCCAGGACATCCCGGTCAAGGTTCTCAAGATCAACCGGCGGCGCGGGAATGTCGTGGTTTCGCGCAAAATGGCCATCGAGGAGGATCTGAAGGCGCGCAAGCAGAACGCGCTACAGCATCTTTTTGAAGGCGCGGTGGTCACCGGCGTGGTGAAAAACCTGACCGACTACGGCGCTTTTGTCGATCTGGGCGGAATCGATGGCTTGTTGCACGTAAGCGACATGTCGCACGGCCGCGTGAATCATCCGAGCGAGGTGGTCCACGTCGGCGATGAAATCACGGTCAAGGTTTTAAAGTTCGATCGCGAAAAGGAGCGAATCTCGCTCGGCCTGCGCCAGTTGACGCCGGACCCGTGGGAAACGCTGCCGCAGCGCTGCCCGCCGGGAAGCCGCGTCATCGGGCGCGTCATGAGCATCACCGATTACGGCGCCTTCGTCGAAATCGAGCCCGGCGTCGAAGGCTTGATCCACGTTTCGGAAATGACCTGGAGCCGGCGGATGAAGCATCCGAGCAAGGTGGTGAAGGTCGGCGATCAGGTGGAGGCCGTGGTGCTCGAGGTCAAGCCCAAGGATCGCCGCGTTTCGCTCGGCATCAAACAGCTCGAGCCCGATCCCTGGACCACGGTGGCCGAGCGCTACAGCATCGGCAGCGTGGTCGAAGGACGGGTGCGAAAGCTCGCCGATTTCGGCGCGTTTCTGGAAATCGAGGAGGGCGTGGACGGGCTGGTTCACGTCTCCGACCTTTCCTGGACCAAGCACGTCAAACATCCGTCGGAGGTTTTGAAAAAGGGCCAGGTGATGCAGGCCGTGATTTTAAATATCGACGCCCCGAATCGCCGCCTTTCGCTCGGGATCAAGCAGCTTCAGCCGGATGCGTGGGAAAGCTTTTTCCGATCGCACGAAGTCGGCGACATGGTTCGCGGGCGCGTCTGCCGCGCCTGCGCCTTCGGGGTATTCGTGGAGCTGGCGCCGGGCGTCGAGGCGCTGTGCCATAAATCCGAGATTCCCCCAATGCCCTCCGGCACTCCCGAGGGCGAATCGCCGCTCCCGATCGGCGAAGAATACGATTTCAAGATTATCAAGATGAACGAAGCGGACAAAAAAATCGGCTTAAGCTTGCGCGCCGTGGCCGAGGAGGAAGAGCGCACTCGCCTGGAAGATTATCAGCGCCAGGCCGCCGCGGCGACCATGACGATAGAAGAAGCCATGAGCTTACGAGGGAAAGGGGAACGATGACCAAAGCGGAACTTATCGAAGAGGTCTCGCGGGTGGTGGAAATGACGCGCAAGGATTCGGAGGTGATCGTGGAAGCGATCTTCGATAGCGTTGTGCGCGCCTTACGAACCGGAGACAAAATCGAGATCCGCGGCTTCGGAAGTTTCCGCACGCGCCAGCGGCAGCCTCGCGTCGGCCGCAATCCGAAAACCGGAGCGCGCGTCGAAGTCCCGGCCAAACGAATCCCTTATTTCAAGCCCAGCAAGGAACTAAAGGATCTGGTCAACAACGAAAGCGGCGAAGGCGCGCCCGCCGCCGACGGCCAACCTCCGGAAACCCACGCCTGAAGGGCGTCAGGCTTTTTTAAGATGGATTATCTCTGGAGCCCGTGGCGCTACCGCTATGTCTCCAAAGCCTCGCCGGGAGACGGGTGTCTTTTCTGCCGCGCCGCCTGCTCCGCGAATGATCGCGAGAATTACGTGGTGTGGCGCGCCTCCAAAAATTTCATCATACTGAACGCGTTCCCCTACACAAGCGGGCATCTGATGATCGCCCCGTACGCGCACGTCGCCTCGCTTGCCGAGGCCGATCTGGAGGCGCTGCGGGAAATGGCCGCGCTCGCGCAGTTCGCCGAATCCGCGCTGCGCCGCCTGTATACCCCGGATGGCTTCAACATGGGAATGAATATCGGCGCGAGCGCGGGCGCCGGTGTCGCCGGGCATATCCATTTGCATTTGCTGCCGCGCTGGTCGGGCGACGTGAATTTCATGACGACGATCGGCGAAACCCGTGTGCTGCCGGAGACGCTGGAAGTGACTTATGAGCGATTATCGCGCGAATTCGCCGAAAAATCCGCATAAAGTCTGCGTTTATGTTCGCCGAGATCCGCTCCGCTGTCCGAAAAATCCCCCAGGGTAAAGTTTCCACCTACGGCGCCGTCGCCAAAGCCGCCGGATTTCCGGGCAATGCGCGCCGCGTGGCGTGGGCGCTGCGCAATACGGAAGGAAAACTCCCGTGGCATCGTGTGCTCGGGGCCGGCGGAAAAATTTTGCTGCCCCGCCAGGCCGGAGCCGAACAGCGCCTGCGCCTGGAATCGGAGGGCGTGGCGTTTCGCGGCGGCAAAGTCGATATGAAGCGCCACGAGTTTCGATTTCGCCAGCGGCAGGCGAGGTGAAAGAAGCGTCAACCGGTTTAGTATGATAGAAATTCTATGAAACACATCCTGACGATTCTGTTGCTTGGTGGCCTGGCGTTTGCCCAGAGCAAGACCGCCACGAAAACCGGCACGGCGAGCAAAGCGGCGCCGGCGGCAGCGCACGCCCCGGCGGTCTATCGCGTGAAGCTTACCACGACCAAGGGCGACGTCGTCGTCGAGATTACTCGAGCCTGGGCGCCGCTCGGCGCGGATCGTTTCTATCAACTGGTCCGCAGCGGATTCTTCACCGGCGCGCCGTTTTTCCGCGTGATCCCGAATTTTATGTGCCAGTTCGGCATCAGCCCGACGCCCGCCGTGAACAAAACCTGGGAAGCGCGCCGGCTGCCGGACGATCCCAAGCCCTATCAGTCGAACAAGCGCGGCACGCTGACGTTCGCCACCACCGGCCAGCCCAATTCGCGCGGCACGCAGCTTTTCATCAACTATAAGGACAACACCTTCCTCGATTCGCAAGGATTTGCGCCGATCGGCCAGGTGGTCGAAGGAATGGAAATTGCCGAGCAGTTCTATTCCGGCTACGGCGATACGGCGAGCAAGGAAGGCGAGATCGAAAACGGCGGTCAGGCTTATCTCGACCGCAACATGCCGCACGTCGATAAAATTATTCGAGCGACGATCGTGCCCGCGCCGCCGAAACCGGCGGCCGAGGCGAAGCAGTAGATCGAGGCGAAGCAGTAGATCGAGGCGAAGCAGTAATAAGAAGCAGTAATAATACGTTCCGCGGTCTGTGCGGGCTTTAACTCCGCCGCGCGCCGTTATTCACACGCATGAATCGCCGCCAGTTCCTCGCCGGCGCCGCCGCCCTTGCAAGCGCGAACGCGTTTGCCGATGAGCCGATCCGGGTCGCTGTCGCCCGGCGCAATCCGGGCTACAGCATCGCTGCCGATTTTATGGGTCTCGGCTACGAAATCTCCTCGGTTGCGCGGCCTGGACTGCTGCATCGCGACAATCGCGTTTATGTGCAACTGGTGCGCACGCTCGCCCCGCGCGGGGTGATTCGCATTGGCGGCAATACCTCCGACTATGCGCGCTATTCCCCATTGGCCGCGCCGGTTTCGACGCCCAAGGGAACCGTGGTGAACGATCGCGTTTTGAAAGATCTCGGCGGATTCTGCGCAGCGACCGGCTGGAAGCTTATCTGGGGGCTCAATCTTGGCGCCGGAAGTGAAAAAGAAGCCGTCGCGGAAGCGAAGGCGGTCATAGCCGGGGCGGGCGCAAATCTGCTCGCCTTTGAGATCGGCAACGAACCCGACCTGTTCGGCCGCGCCGGGCATCGCCCACCCGGCTACGGTTACGAGGAATGGCTCGCTGATTACCGGCGGTTCAAGAAAGCGCTGCGCCAGGAGATCCCGAACATCCGTTTTGCCGGACCCGACGCCGCGCGGGAAACCGATTGGGTCACGCGCTTCGCAAACGACGAAGGCCGCGATGCCGTGCTGCTGACGCACCATTATTATCGCGAAGGCCAGAACCCTGCCAGCACGATCGAAAAGCTGCTTGCTCCCGATCCCAAGCTGGAGCCGGAGCTTGCCAAACTCAACGCCGCCTCGAAAGCCTCCGGGCTGCCGTATCGCATCTGCGAAGTGAACTCATTTTCGGGCGGCGGACGCGCGGGGGTGAGCGATACCATGGCCGCCGCGCTGTGGGTGCTCGATTATCTGTTTACGCTCGCTGCCAGCGGATGCGCCGGCGTAAATATGGAAACCGGTGTAAATCAACTCGATTTCGTAAGCCACTATTCACCGATCGGCGACGATGAACACGGCCATTATTCGGCGCGCCCGGAATATTACGGCATGTTGGCCTTCGCGCTCGCGGCGAAGGGACGGATGGTCGCGGTGGAAATGAATGCTCCGCCCGAGGTGAAGGCTTGGGCCGCGCAAAACGGCGGCGCTCTCGCGCTCACACTGATCAATAAAGGACGCACGCCGCGCTCGTTTGAGGTCGAAGCCAATCGAGCTTCTCTGCTGCGCCTTAGCGCTCCTTCAATCGAGGCGAAATCGGGCGTTTCCCTCGCCGCAGCCGAAGTAACCTCCAGCGGCGCGTGGAAGCCATCGAAAATCGAACATCCGGCAGCTAAGAACGGGCGAATCCGGCTCGATCTGCCCGCGGCGAGCGCGGCGATTCTCGAGATCGGCTGACGGCCTACCGGCTCGTGCGGTGCGCGAATACCAGATTCATGGTATGGGAAATAGAATCTGGCTTTCCTAAACTGGAATCACCTCAAAACCCTCGTTACGACAGACGGGCGATCCTTTCCACTCACCGAATCGCCCGTCTTTTTTATTTGACGGCTTATCTACCGGCCTATCCATTCGAGAAATACCGGAAAGCTGGTATTCTTCCGGGCTCCAGTTCTCGGCTAGCATCCGGGGTAGGGCGGCGCGTGTTCCCAATCCTTGATGTCATCTCTCGGTTCTTTGCGCGGGAACAGCGCCGATGTGCGGCTTATTCCGAGATCGCGATCCTGTGCGTGGTGGGCAATAAGCGTGACGAATCCCTGATCCGCGAAACGTGCCGGGAGCACGGCTGGAGCGTCTCGTTCGCGGGCGACACCGAGCTTGCGCAGCGCCAGCTCGAGCGCTACGCGTATCAAATCGTTCTCCTGGACCGGGAGGTGGCCGGGGATGCGTGGCGTCAAGCAATTAGCGGCCTCGCGGCCGCGGGCGCGCTGTGCATTCTGCTGATTCCGAAGGTTTTCGATGATCATCTTTGGAACGAAGTCGTGCGCAGGGGCGGCTACGACATCCTTCCCAAGCCGCTGCGGCGGGAAGACCTGGCTCGGGCCATACGTCTGGCGTGGTCATATTGGATGGGCGCGCACCGGCCGACTGCGATACCGGCGGACTAAAATGGCTACCTAATTCGGGTTTTAAAAATACCGACTGTCTGGTATGTTAGACGACGGCCGGGGATCGCTATATTGGCGGTTAAGGCGTCTCAAAAAAATGGTGAGTGTGAATGAAACAGACCCTTTCGGGTATTGATTTGGATCGCCTGCGTGCCCTCGACGGCTGCACCGTCAGTAATGCGATTGAGCGCTTGGGGGTTCGGCTTCGGAATGAGGGATTCATTTGCGGCGCGGTGCTCTGCCGGTTCAACACGCTTCCGCCGATAGTGGGCTATGCCGTAACCGGGCGAATTCGCAGTTCAGTGCCGCCGCTGCATGGCCGGTGCTACTACGACCGGATGGATTTCTGGCGATTTGTGGCGACGATCCCGGCTCCGCGCATTCTGGTTCTCGAAGACGTGGATCCGCAGCCCGGTCTTGGCGCTTTCGTGGGCGAGATTCATGCCAGCATCGGCCGGGCTCTGGATTGCGTCGGATGCGTCACCAACGGAGCGGTTCGCGATCTGCCCGCGGTTGGCGCTCTGGGCTTTCAGCTTTTCTCGGGAAGCCTGTCGGTCTCGCACTCCTATGCGCACCTGGTGGAGTTTGGCGAACCGGTGGTGATCGGCGGGTTGAAGATTTCCTCCGGCGATCTCCTGCATGGCGACATGCACGGCGTGCAGGCGATTCCGCGCGAAGTCGCCGCGGACATTCCCGGCGAGGCGGAGCGCATCCTTTGCGGGGAAAAAGCGCTGACGGAATTCTGCCGGTCCCCGCACTTTTCGCTGGATGGCTTGGAAGAAAAATTGAAAGGCGTGGCGACCGATTGTCTGTGATCGATCGAAGAAAATGTTTTCTGCTGGCCGGAGCGGCGGGAATGCTGGCAGTTGCGCTGTGCTCGTGCAGCACGGGGGAAAAGGCCAGCGCCGCCAACAACGGCACGGAGGTATCCGAGGCTGTCGCGGTGGGGGTGACCCAGGTGGGCCGCGCGACACTGGTCCGGCGGCTGACGCAATCCTCCGAACTGGTGCCTTTTCAGGAGATCGACGTTTATGCGAAGGAATCGGGCTATGTGAAGACACTCAATGTCGACTACGGCTCGCGGGTGAAAGCCGGCGATGTGATGGCCGTGCTGGAGATTCCCGAATTGCAGGAACAACTGGCGCAGGACGACGCCGCGATCCGGAATGCCCAGGAAATGATCGCGCACGCCGAAAACGAGCTGAACCGGCGGGAGGCGAACGCCAAGGTCTTGCATCTGGCATACGACCGGCTGAGCAGCGTCGCCAAGTCGAAGCCGGGGCTGGTGGCGCAACAGGAAGTGGATAACGCGGAAGGCGCCGATCTGGCGGCGCAGGCGCAGGTGGAGGCGACCAAATCCACGCTGCAATCGGCCCAGAGCGTTCTCGAGCAAGCCAAAGCCAAGCGCGCGCACGATCAGGTGCTGTTCGATTACACCAAGATCACCGCGCCCTTCGCAGGCGTCGTCACAGAGCGCTACGCCAATTACGGCACGCTGCTGCAAGCCGGAACGAGTTCCAGCACCCAGGCGCTGCCGCTGGTGCGTCTTTCCGAGGACGATCTTTTCCGGCTGGTGATTCCCGTTCCCGAATCGTTCGTACGCTTTATTCACATCGGCGATCCGGTGGAGGTGAGCGTGCCGTCGCTCAACAAGAAGTTTCCCGGCAAGGTGGCGCGCTTTTCCGTGGATGTCCGCGAGGACACGCGCACCATGCACACCGAGGTAGACGTGCCGAATCCCAATCGGGTGCTGGTTCCGGGGCTTTACGCCGATGCCACCATCACCCTGGAGCGCATTCCTAACGCGCTCGCGGTGCCGCTTCAGGCGATCGACCGCAACGGCGACAATACCACCGTCGACGTCGTCACGCCGGACAATAAGATCGAAATCCGCCAAGTGGAGCTGGGAATCCAAACCGAAAATCAAGCCGAAGTCCTGTCCGGCCTGAAGGAAGGCGATTCCGTGGTGGTCAGCGACCGCAGCGGACTCAAAGCCGGCCAGACGGTTCGTCCCAAGCAAGTGGAGTTGATTGAATATCGCGCGCCATCGAAGTGAGCCGCGTGTGCTGAACTGACCAACCATGCCCCGCTTTTCGATCCGCAATCCCTATTTCATCGTCGTCTGCTGTCTTGCCCTCGCTGTGATTGGCATTAACGCCGCAATGCGCATGCCGGTGGATCTGTTTCCGCCGATCAATCTTCCGGTGATCACGGTGGCGACGTTTTATAACGGCATGCCGCCGATCGATATCGAAACCGACATCACCAATCCGCTGGAGCGCTGGTTTACGCAGGCGAGCGGAATGGATCATATGGAATCGCGGTCGCTGCTGGGGGTCAGCATCATCAAGGCATATTTTCAACCGGGCACGGACGCCGACGCCGATCTCACCCAGCTCTCGAATCTCGCGCTGGCCGATCTGAAGCGCCTTCCGCCGGGCACTCTTCCGCCGGTGGTTCTGAAATTCGACGCCTCCAGTCTGCCGGTCGCGCTGGTCACGGTGAAGGGCGAGGGGATGACGGAAACCCAGCTTCACGATACGGCGCAATTCACCATTCGCAATCAGCTCGCGGTGATCAAGGGCGCCGAGATTCCGGCAGTGTTCGGCGGCAAATACCGGCAGGCGATGATCTACGTCGATCCGTACCGGCTTTTTTCGCGCCAGTTGAGCGTGATGGATGTAGTGGACGCGGTTAATAAAAGCAATCTGATTCTTCCCGCCGGCGACGTAAAGATCGGGCCGAACGATTACTACGTTTATTCCAACAGCATGGTCAACCAGGTGAAGGACCTGGACAATGTGCCGATCAAGACCATCGGCCAGCGCTGGGTGTCGATCGGCGATATCGGAGAAGCCAAGGACGCGAGCCAGCTTCAATACAATATCGTCCGCATTGACGGGCAAAAATCCGCCTACATTCCGGTGATGAAATCCGGCGGCGACAGCAATACCATCCAGGTGGTCGACGATTTGCGCAATCTGACCGCGCATCTGTTCGATCTGCCCCCGCAACTGGTCACCAACATTGTTTTCGATCAATCGAAATTCGTGCGCGACGCGCTCCGCACCGTGATGCATGAAGGCCTGATGGGCCTGGTCCTCACCGGACTGATGATTCTTCTGTTTCTCGGCAGCATGCGGGCCACCGGCGCGGTCCTTCTGTCGATTCCGATCTCGGCGCTGGCGACGGTGGTCGTGCTGTATCTGCTGGGCAGCACGATTAACACGATGATTCTCGGCGGGCTGGCGCTGGCATTCTCGCGCGTGATCGATAATTCGGTGATTTCGCTCGAAAATATCTACCGGCATCTGGAGATGGGCGCCTCGCCGGCCATGGCCGCCGAGCAGGGCGGAGCCGAAGTGAATCTGGCCGTGCTCGCCGCCACGCTGGTGGATGTGGTCGATTTTTTCCCGGTGACGATGCTTTTCGGCGTCAGCAAATTTCTTTTTTCGGCGCTGGCGCTCGCCTTCTGCCTGGCGCTGCTGGCGTCGTTTGTGGTGGCGATGACGGTGATCCCGCTGTTCTGCGCGAAGTTCCTTAAAGGGGTTCCGGCCGGCCACGGCGAACACGCGCACGTCGAAAATCTCTCCTGGGGAGGACGCTTCAATGCGTGGTTTAACCGGCAGTTCAACCGGATCCTGGACGGCTATGAATTTCTGGTCCGTGGCGCGCTCCGTGCGCCTTTGATCACTTTAATCGTTTTGGTGGGCGTCTTTGCGGGAAGCCTGCTGATTTATCCGCTGCTCGGCCAATCGTTTTTTCCCCGAACCGACGCCGGCCAGTTCACCATCAACGTGAAGGTCCCCACGGGCACGCGTCTGGAGGTCACCAACGATTATGTGGCGAAAATCGAAGATGTCATTCGCCACGTGGTCGCGCCAGGGGATCTCAAAATGATTCTTTCCAACATCGGCGTGGTGAACGATATCTCTTCGCTTTACACCAGCAACGCCGGAATGTACATGGCGACCATTCAGGTGGCGCTCAACGATGGCCACGCGACCGGCAGCTACGAATACATGGACAAGCTGCGCGCCGAGCTTGCGCAAAAATTCCCGGAGGTCCGGACTTTCTTTCAAAGCGGATCCCTTCAGGACGCGATCTTAAACCAGGGTCAGCCCGCGCCGATCGACGTGCAGGTGAACACGCGCGACCTGGGAGTCACTTATAAGACCGCGCAGGATCTTGCCGCGCGCATCCGCGCCTTGCCCGGCGCCGGGGAGATCTATATTCCCCAGGATATGAATTACCCCTCGGTCCGCCTTGATATCGACCGCGTGCACGCGGCCGAACTCGGCCTCACCCAGGCCGACGTCATCGATAACGTGATCACGGCGCTCAATTCGAACATCATGATCGCGCCGAATTACTGGGTCGACTATAAAACCGGCAACGATTACTTTCTCAGTGTGCAGTATCCGGAAAGCGGCAGCGCTGCCATCCACAGTCTGATCGATCTGCGGCAGATTCCGCTGCGCGCCCCCAATCTGAAGCAGCCAACCACGCTCGATACCGTCGCCAGACTGGTCGACTTGCAGTCGCCGACCGAGGTCGACCACTATCAGATCCAGCGCGTCGTGGACGTCTATGTCACGCCCAAGGGCGAAGATCTGGGCCGGCTGCGCGGCGAAATTCTCAACACGATCCAGGATGCCCATCTGCCATCGAACATCCGCGTGAATCTGCGCGGCATGGTCAATTCGATGGAGGAATCGTTCAAGAGCTTCGGGCTGGGTTTCGGTATTTCCTTTATCCTGCTTTTCCTGATTCTGGTCGCGCAGTTCCGCTCCTGGATTGATCCGTTTCTGATCATGCTCGCGATTCCGATGGGCTTCGTCGGCGTCCTGATTATTCTGCCGCTGACCCACACCACTTTGAACGTGATGTCGTTGATGGGCGTGCTGATGCTGATCGGCATCGCCGACTCCAACAGCATCCTGATCGTCGACTTCGCGCACAAACTCGAAGAGCAGGGTTATTCGGTCGCCGACGCCGTCATCATGGCGTGCCGCGTGCGCCTGCGGCCGATTTTAATGACCTCTCTGGCCACCATTATCGGCATGCTGCCCATGGCCATGAAGCTGGGCGAAGGCGGCGAACAATACACGCCCATGGCGCGGGCGATTATCGGCGGTCTGACGTCGTCGGTTCTTCTCACGATTTTCATTGTTCCGGCCGCCTACCTGCTCGTCTATGGAAGGAAGAGGCCTCATGCGACTCAACCCGAATAATCCAATCCCGCTGCGTGCGTTTTTTCTTCTGGCCGGGGCGGCGCTTTTACGCGTCGGCGCGCCGGCTCAAACCCCGCAGCGTCTCACGCTTCAGGAAGCCGACGCCATCGCGCTGAAAAATCATCCGCAGATCCAGGCCGCCCAAAACGAGTTGAACGCGGCCGCGGAACAAATCATCATAAATCGCGCTCCCTATTACCCCGCATTTAACGGGGAAATCACCGGATCGCAAGGCAACAACCTTTCGCGCCTGGGGGCCGGCGACATCTCGGCCTCGCGCCTGTTTGACCGCTTCGGCCAGGGCGCGGTCCTCAATCAGCTCATCACCGATTCCGGCCGCACCCCGAGCCTGGTGGCCAGCGCGCGTTTACAAAGCCGGGCCGCGGAGCAAAATCTCTCCGCCGCCCGATATGACGTCATCCTCGCAGTCCATCGCGCCTACTTCGGCGTGCTCCAGGCGCAAGCCGTGGTGAAGGTGGCGCAGCAAACCGTCGACGCGCGCCAGTTGCTTGCGGATCAGGTCACCGAGCTCGCCAGGAACAACCTCAAATCCCAGCTCGACGTCAGCGAAGCGGAGGTCACGGTCTCGCAAGCCAAGCTGATTCTTCTCGACGCGCAGGAGGCTGTCACGGCAGCCTACGCGGAACTGGCGCGGGCCCTGGGCTCCGATCAGTCCGTGAATTATCAGCTCGCCGAGGAACAGCTTCCGCCGGGCCCGCCGCAAAACGTGGAGGATCTGGTCGCGCAAGCGATGCGCAATCGCCCCGAGCTCGCCAGCCTTCAATATTCCCGCGAGTCCGCTCAGAAATTTTATGAGGCCGAGCGCGATTTGAAGCGCCCCACCGTGAGCGTGGTCGCCGTGGGCGGCTTCATTCCTTTTATCAACACCCCGGGCAACGCGCCCATCCCCAAAGAATACGAGGCCGTCGCCGCCAACGTAAACATTCCGGTGTTCAACGGGCATCTGTTTTCCGCGCGCGAGGAAGCCGCGAGGCAACGCGCTCTGGAAGCGGAGCAGCGCATTCGCGATCAGCAGGAGCGAATCTCGCGGGACGTTCGCGTCGCCTATTCGAGCGCCGTGGCGGCCTTTCAGCGCATCGACGTCACCGCGCAGTTCCTGCGCCAGGCCGCTCTCGCCCTCGATCTGGCGCAAGGCCGTTATAATCTCGGTCTGTCGTCGATCGTCGAGCTGACGCAGGCGCAATTGAACCTCACCGAAGCCGAGATTCAAAATGTCGGCGCCAAGTATGGTTATGAGGCGCAGTACGCCGCGCTCGAATACGCGATCGGCGTTCTCCATTAGCTTTGCCGCGATCCCTTTTCTACGAGCGCCAGAATTTTCGCCCGCGGCGCATGCGCATCCTCACCGCGATCGTTCCCGCCGCGATGCTGGGATTGACGATTCTTCAGGTTGCTTTCGGGTTTCATTGGGGCGCGCAAACCAATGGCAGCCTGATCGGCTGGACGATTTTTCTATGGCTGGTCTACTGGCGTTTGATGATGGTCCGGCTGGTGACGGAGGTGCGCCCGCCGGAGGTGCGCGTCGCCTTGCGGGGGCTGTGGCGATCGCGAAGAATTCCTTTCGCCGAAATTATCTCCGCCCGCGCGGTTTCTTTTGACCCCGTTCGCGACTGGGGCGGCTACGGCATTCGCGTCACCCGCCGCGGCCGCGCCTACCTGGCCGGCGGCAACGAAGGCGTGGAGTTGGAAACCAGGCGTGGACTGGTCCTGATCGGCTCCGGGCGGCCCGTGGAACTGGCGCGCATCATCGCCGCGCAACTCCCGGCGGCGGGCGCCGGCGCGAATCGCTACACGGACGCGTGAGCCGCGGCGGCTGCATCGTCCTCCGACCCGCAGGTTTCCTATTAATTAACGCCCGTCCAGATAACGGCCCTTCAGATGGTCGGCTTGCGCGCCTTTTAGATCGCCGACGGCGCGGCGCGATTCGGCGCGCGCAAAATAAGCGGGCGCATCATCCGGCTTCATCGCGATCACTTGATCGAAATCGGCGATGGCGCGCTTGTGTTCGCCCAGAAGCTGAAGCGTCGCCCCGTGCTGGAAATAGTTATCCGCGTTCGGCGCCAGCTCCAGGGCGCGGGAAAAATCGGCCAGAGCTTTTTGCGCATCGCCCAGGTAGCGCTCCGCGGTGGCGCGGAGATTGTAGGCCGAGGCGAGCTTGGGATCGACTTGCAGCGCGCGATCGGCATCCAGAATCGCGCCCTGAAAATCTTTCGAGTCGAGATAGGCGGAAGCGCGATCGAGCAGCGCGGCCGTGTCGTTGCGGCGAATCTCCAGCGCTTTGCTGAAATCGGCGATCGCGCGATCCGTCTTCGACTCGCTCGCGTAGGCTTGGCCGCGCATCAGATAGGCATCGGCGAAGTCCGGCTTCAACGCAATCGCCCGGTCGAAGGAAAGAATCGCCTGGCTGTAGCGCGCCGTTTTCAGCAGGCGAACGCCGGCGTCGTAGGATTCCTGAGCACGCAGCGGATCGACGGATCGTTTGTAGAGCCATCCGGCGGCCGCGGCAACCAGCAGCACCACCCCGCAGAAGGCCGCCACTAGGCGGCGTTTGCGGCGAGCCATGTCCTCGGCCGTGACGGGGATCAGGACCAGCGGCGCAGCCGCATTCAGCGTCTTTTCCTTAGGCTCGTCGGCCACAACCATATGATAGTTGATGATGAAACGTGTGCAACTGATCACCGACGGCGCGTGCCTGGGAAATCCCGGCCGCGGCGGCTGGGCGGCGATCTTGCGCTACGGCGCCCACAAACGCGAACTGGCCGGATCGTCTCCGCAGACAACGAATAACCGCATGGAGCTGACGGCTGCCATCGAAGGATTGAAAGCACTGAAAGAGCCGTGCGATGTCGAGATCATCACCGATTCGGAATATTTGAAGAATGGGATCACGCAATGGATTCACGGCTGGAAACGCAACGGCTGGAAGACCAGCGCGAAAAAACCGGTGCTGAATCAGGACCTGTGGACGGAGCTCGATGAGCTTGTGTCCAAGCACAATGTGCATTGGACGTGGACGAAGGGACACGCCGCCCACGAAGACAACAACCGCGCCGATGAGCTGGCGGCGGAGGCCGCTCGCCGGCAGAGTCAGAGCCGATAGGTGTGCTCAAAATCCGGCGTTACTTCTCCCCGATTTCCGCGATCGCGCCGTCCATGTCTTCGATCTGAAGCTTGATCGATTTTCGCGCGTCGATGGCCGCTTCGCCGAGCTCGAAGCGCGCGCCCGCCATGCGGTCCACGCTCTGATGCGGCTCGATCCGGTCGCGAATGCTCAGCACGTCGTTGTACTTATCGCCGAGAAGTTTTTCGTACTTGAAAACGTTTTCGATGTCTGCCTTGGAGATGGTCGTGCCTTCCACCGGATCGCCATGGGCCGGCGTCAGCACCAGAGTTACGTTCTTCACCATGAACAAAACATCGGACGGGTTCTTCGCCCGGAAATCGACTACGACGATTGAAGCATTCGGATTAAGGCTCAGGACGCGGACTTTCAAAATTTTCCCGTCGAGCTGAAGATGCGCGCCCTTGGTCCCCCACACCGTGATCGCGACCACAATCGCGACCACCGCCAGTCCGATTCCCAGGAAAGACCAGAACGTCCGGCTCACGAGTCGCCCAATAATCTGCCGTAGGCGCGCAGTTCGCCGACGTTATCGCAGATCGCTTTAATCGCGGCCGTCATGGGAATCGCCAGCAGCAGCCCGATGCCGCCCCACAGCAGGCCCCAGAACATGAGCGCCAGGGTCACCGCCAGCGGATTGAGATGCACGCGCGCGCCGACAAACTTCGGATACAGCAGATTCAGCGCGAACAGATGCAGCAGCGACACGCTGGAGGCGATAAATAGGTACAAGCTGGGCATGGCGTGCATCGGCAGAGCGGCGAACATCGGCGGCAGCATCGCCAGGGGAAGCCCGACGTAGGGCACCAGGCTGAGGAATCCGCTGAGCGGCGCAACCAGCAGCCAATAAGGCAGCTTGACGGAGGCGAACAGGATCGCGCTCGCCAGGCTCAACAGCAGTCCCAGCAAAAAATTGCCGATCACGTAGGCTCGCACCATTTCCCCGACGCCGGCCCAGGCCGATTGGGCCGAATCGCGCTCCTCGCCTTCAAACATCAGCAAAAATCGCGTGCGCAGATGATCGCGCCAGCTAAGCAGAAAATAGACCAAAAATGGCACAAAAGACGCCATTAAAACGAGGTTATAAAACGAACTCAGGTAATTCGAAACCGCGCTGAAGACGGTAGCCGGTTCCTGGCGCACGCGAACTTCCTGGATCGGCGGAGGCTGCTGCGGCGGCGCGGGCTGCGAGGCGGCCCGTCTTTTCCCGCGCGCCACCTGCGGCGGCTCGATCGGCGGCGGCGCCTGCTCCTGGAAACGTTTGGGGATCAGCGTGCGATAAATGCCGGATTCAAAATGCTCGAAACGATCCGCCGCGTTATCGACCAGTTCATTGATCCGATCGCTATAGGCCGGCAGATCGGAGATGATCGAGAGCGATTCGGTGTACAGCCCCAATCCGGCAAAATACAGGAAAACAAGACCGATCGCGCACACCGCAAAGCTCGCCACCCCGCGCGGCAGCCGCATCCGCATGAACAGAACCACCAGCGGATCCAGCAGAAACGCGATCATCGCGGCGATAATCACGGTGATAAAGAAGACGCGGCCGAAGTAAAGCAGGGCGATGGCGGCACCCAGCGCGAGTACTCCCACGCCCGAGCGGATGGTCTGGCGCGAGGATGAAACCGGGACGGCCATTGATTATCACTATAATTGTACGAATCGTGGATTACCACCAAAAAACAGCCAAAGGAAGGATTCTTGCGCTCGATTTAGGGAAAAAACGCATTGGACTGGCGCTAAGCGATTCGCTGGGCATCACCGCCCAGGGCCTTCCCACGCTTGAACGGACCAATATCCGCGAGGACCTCGCCGCGCTGGACCGGCTGGCGAAGGAGCGTCAAGTGACGTTGCTCCTGATGGGAAATCCCCGGCATATGAACGGGAAAGAAGGACGGCAGGCCGCCTACGCACGCGAGTTCGCCGAACGGCTGGCAAAAAAGACGGGCATCGAAGTCCAATTCTGGGATGAGCGTCTAACCACCGTGGAGGCGCAGCGCGTGCTACGCGAAAGCGGGATCAGCATTGAAAAGCGCGCCCGCGCGGTGGATCGGCTGGCCGCGGTGATTCTGCTCGAAAGTTACCTTGATCGCCAGGCATGACCGCAGCGCCGTAACGCACATGATGAAGCGAATCATCGCAATTTCCGCAATGGCGCTGGTCGCGGCGGCGCTGGTTTGGTTTCTTGAGCCTTATGCCGGATTTCGCGGCGAGACGTTCATCGAGCTGGAGCGCGGAACCGGCACGATCGAGATCAGCCGGACGCTGGCGCGGGCGGGCGTGATTCGTTCGCCGTGGGTTTTTTGGGCGGAGCGCGCGCTGCATCCCTCGGCGAAAATTCAGGCGGGCGAATATCGGTTTGCGCGCCCGGCGACCGTGGCGGAGGTTTTCAGCCGGCTGGAGCGCGGCGATATTTATTATTTCGAGTTCACCGTGCCGGAAGGCAGCAATATGTTCGATATCGCCAACGCGCTGGAATCGGCCGGCGCGATGCACGCCGCCGATTTCCTGGCCGCCGCCTCGGATCCGAAGCTGATCCAGGATGTCGCGCCGGGCGCGAAAACGCTCGAAGGATTTTTATTTCCCTCCACCTACCGGCTTTCGCACTCGACCACGCCATTCGAGTTCTGCCGGATCATGACTGACCAGTTTCGCAAGCAATGGAAGAAAATCGCGGCGGGATCGGCCGCGGACCCGCTGCGCACGGTGACTCTGGCATCTCTGGTTGAAAAGGAAACGGGCGTATCGGGGGAGCGGCCGCTGATCGCCGGAGTCTTCGAAAACCGCCTGAAGGCCGGGATGCTGCTGCAATGCGATCCCACGACGATTTACGCGGCGCTTCTCGAAAACCGCTATCGCAATGCGATTCACCGCTCGGACCTGGACAGCCACAACGCCTACAACACCTATCAGCATCCGGGATTGCCGCCCGGGCCGATCGCCAATCCGGGCGTGGAATCGATTCAGGCGGCGCTGCATCCGGCCGAAACAAAATACCTGTACTTTGTCGCCAAGGCGGACGGGTCCGGCCACCGGTTTTCGACCACGCTTGCGGATCACGAACATGCGGTCCGCCAATACCGCAAGCGCAAGACCGGCTGAGACGCGATCGCGGCCATCAATGCCGGTGAATTCTCACGCCGGTGTCGGTGTTTTCCGGAAAGGACAACAGCAGGGTTCCGCCGGAATCCGTCTCGGCGTCCCACATTTCTTCGTCGTCCACTTCCACGTCGTAGGAGGTGCGCGGCGTCAGATTGAGCACGAAAACGGCTTCCGCATTGGCCCGGAATTTCAGCGCTTCGGGACGATCGGCGCTTAAAACCAGCGCGCCCGCGGCTTGCAGCGGCTTGATCTTCGCGCCGGCCCGCAGCGATTCGATCTGGCCATCGCGGAAAAGCTGCAAGTGTCCGTCGAAATATCCCAGCCAAGTGGCGTTTTCATCCCAGCTGGTTCGCGCGAAGACGTGGCCCGTAATCGAGTTGTGGAAAATCAACGGCAGTTGAAAATAGCTGAGGCCGGGCTGATAGGGATTC
>Ga0209062_1002833_pt1 | contig 21743 bp, 17 predicted proteins | sample Coa_R2_2_FD_187158 | JGI IMG/M metagenome (GOLD analysis project Ga0209062, IMG submission 187158) | Surface soil microbial communities from Centralia Pennsylvania, which are recovering from an underground coalmine fire - Coalmine... | ecosystem: Environmental > Terrestrial > Soil > Unclassified...
TTTGTGATTGTCACGCCGAGCGTTTGGGGCTATGCCCTGGTGCCCGTGAGTATGCTGTCGCTCTTGTTCTGCGGATTGTCGGGGCTGGCCTTTTGGGGATCGCATCATCTGAGTACCTGGCTGATCGGACCCGACCCCGGCAGTTGGGGACAAATCGGCTACTGGGGAATGATGATCGCGCTCGGCTTCGTAAGCGTCATCGTTGCGGTGCTGCTAGCCCTGAGCTTGGCTCAACCTCTATCGGGCTTCGCGCTTGAGTCCATCGCTCATGCCCAGGAAATCGCGCTGACGGGAACGGCCGCGCCGAGGACTTCATTCTTCGTCGCGCTTATCAGCACAACGAAGGCGGTCATCGTCGCCCTGCTTGTCGGCGGCGCGCTGCTGATCCTTCTCTTCCTCGTCAGCTTCTTCTTTCCGCCTGCCGCGGTGGTGACTGTGCCTTTGAAGGTGCTGGTTTGCGGTTGGATGCTCGCGTGGGACTTCATCGATTATCCGCTGGCCATGCGCGGCGTCGGACTGGAGGGACGCTTTGCCTGGGTCGGTCGTAATTTTGGCGCGTTCACGTTGTTCGGCGTGCTGTGGGCGCTTTTGGTCGTAGTGCCGGGTGTGCAGCTCTTGATCCTGCCGATGGGCGTCGCCGGTGCGGCGCGGCTGGTAGTGGCAGATGAGAGTGATTTTCGGCGTTGCCATCCGAAACAAGAGAAAAAGAGAAGGGCAAGTCTATACTGAGTGCCCAGTAAATCATGATTCTCAACGAATATCCCCAGGCATTGGTTCTGACCGGCCCGACTGGCTCCGGCAAAAGCCGTCTGGCCCTCGACCTGGCCGAGCGGCTCGATGCGGAAATCGTGTCGATGGATTCGATGGCGCTCTATCGTCACATGGACATCGGCACGGCCAAGCCGACGGCGGAAGATCGCCGGCGTGTGCCGCATCATCTCATCGATGTTCTCGAACCGTGGGAGTCGGCGAGCGTCGCCTGGTGGCTGGAGCGCGCCGCCGAATGTTGCTGCGACATCACGAGGCGCGGCAGACGACCTCTGTTCGTCGGCGGTACGCCCCTTTATTTGAAAGCGTTGCTGCATGGCCTGTTCGAGGGACCGCCCGCCGACGAGACGATTCGCCGCCGTTTGACCGATGAGGCCGCCGCCTCGGGCCCGTCGGCCCTCCATGCTCGGCTTGCCGCAGTCGATCTGGTCAGTGCCGCACGTCTACACCCTAACGACCTGCGCCGCGTCGTTCGCGCCCTGGAAATCTGGGAGTTGACGGGCCGGCCGATCAGCGATTGGCAGAGACAATGGAACGACGAGACGAACAAGCCGAACGAGGACCGCTGTCTCTACCTCGATCTGCCGCGTCGGGAACTCTATGCCCGCATCGACGCGCGCGTCGAACAGATGATCGCCGCAGGGTTTGTGGAGGAAGTGCAAGCACTGCGGCGGCTGGAACGGCCGCTCAGCCGTGAAGCGGCGCAAGCGCTGGGCTACAAAGAAATGTTCGCTTTTCTCGACGGCCAGGCCGATTTGGCCGAGACGATCCATCAGATTCAGATGCGCAGTCGTAATTTCGCCAAGCGGCAAATGACGTGGTTTCGCCATCTGGCGCCCTGTCGTCCCATAAGACCCGAATTGACATTTGCCGTCTGGGGGTTGACAATGCTATAAGCCAGTGTAGTGGTCGTGCGTCCTTACCAATGTCGCGGCGACCTGGGCGCGCTTTGTAAAGGGTCGTACCAATGCCGGTCGTGACGTTTCAGGTCCTCGAAGGAATTGATAAAGGTCGTATTTTCCGCGAATTGCCCACGCCGGTCACGATCGGTCGTGAGGAAGGCAACTCGCTCCGCCTCAATGACGAGCGCGTGAGCCGCTTTCATGCCAAGGTCCAGTTCGATAACGGAGAGATCATCCTCACCGATCTAGAGAGCACCAACGGCACGCGCGTCAACAATAACGTGGTACAGATTCGCCGGCTGCGTCCCGGCGATCGCGTGGGCGTTGGCCGTTCGTTGCTTCTGTTCGGCTCCGAACAGGAAATTAACGCCCGCAACGCGGCCCTGTCCGGTATGAACATGCCGGCTCCCGGCGAGATCACGTCCAACATCCTACCGGCCACGGTGCATGCTCAGGCGCTGGCAGCCCAGTTCGACCACGACATCGATATCGCCCTTGACCCGCGCGACAAACTCACCGTAACGGCTGGTTCGCTTTTCCTAGGTAGCCGGCCGTTGCCGCCGTTGCCGCAGAAAATGACGCCCTCGCAAGCCGCCCGCCTGGCGGAGTTGCTCGATTTCCTCCACCGCCATCTGACCTCGGCCACCGAGAATATCAGCGCCAACGAGGAAGGTTCGTTCATCACCCTTCGCTACGCCGACTGGCAGCGCGTGATCGCCCTGCAGATGATCCTCGCGCGCTACGTCCGCGCCATCGCCGAGCCAGACTCGCTGGACGAATGATCTCAAGCCAAACCCGGCTCTGACACGAAGATAGTTGAGCAGCGCCTACGTTGCTTGCGTGCGCGCGGAGCCGAGTTTTATGATTCCTTGAGAAACGGTTTCCAAACGGGAACGAGGATCCATAAATGCCGCAAAGTCCGTTCGTTCATCTGCACTGCCACAGTCACTACAGCCTGCTCGATGGCGCTAGCCGCGTACCGGAGCTGGTGGCTCACGTCAAGGAGCTGGGCATGAACGCCTGCGCCATCACGGACCACGGCAATCTGTTCGGGGCGATCGAATTTTACCTCGCCTGCCGAGAGGCCGGGATCAATCCGATCATCGGCTACGAAGCATACATCGCGCCGGGAAAGCGCGGCGAGCGCGAGGCAAAAAGACGCGGCGAGGCCGGCTATCATCTGACGCTCTTGGCCAAGAACGCCGCCGGCTTCAAAAATCTCATCAAGATGGCCAGCGTCGCCTACCTGGAGGGCTACCACTACATCCCGCGCATCGACAAGGAGCTTCTTGCCGATCATCATGAAGGACTCATCTGTTTATCCGGTTGCGCCAGCTCCGAGTTCAGCGAAATGATTCTCAAGGACCAGATGAAAGAGGCGGAAAACCTCTGCGCCTGGTTCGCCGCCTTATTCGGCAAGGATTTCTATGTCGAAGTGCAAAACAACGGCATCGACGTGCAACGGCTGTGCATGGAAGGCGCCGTCGACATCGCCAACAGGATGGGCCTGCCGCTCGTGGCCACGTCCGACGCGCATTATCTGACGCGCGAGGACGCCTCCGCTCATGATGTGTTGCTGTGCATTAATACCGGCAAGACCCTGAACGATCCCAACCGCTTGCGCTACGGCAACGGCGATGGCCGCATGGTCGATCAGTTCTTCGTTTGCGGCCCCGACGAGATGTATCGCCGATTCGCCGAACTGCCGGACGCGGTTCGCCGCAGTCAGGAGATCGCCGATGCCGTGGACATTCAACTTAATCTGAAAGCCCGCCATTTCCCGGTGTTCACGCCGCCCGCCGGCAAAGCGCCGGAAGATTATCTGCGTGAGCTGTGCGAGACAGGTTTGCGCCATCGCTACGGCGATAATCCCTCGCAAGCGGCGCGCGATCGTTTGGAGCATGAGCTGGGCGTCATCTGCCGCATGGGGTTCGCCAGTTACTTCCTCATTGTCTGGGATTTCGTTAATTTCGCTGTGGAAAGAGGCATTCCATGCAGCGCACGCGGCTCCGGCTGCGGCGCTCTGGTCAGCTACGTTCTCAATCTCAGCCACGTCGATCCGCTGGAGTACGATCTCCTGTTCGAGCGTTTCCTTGATCCGAACCGTTCCGAGGCGCCCGATATCGACATCGATTTCTGCCAGGAACGTCGTGATGAGGTGATCGCCTACGTCAAAAGCAAATACGGCGAGGAAAGCGTGGCGCAGATCGGCACGTTCGGCACCATGGCCGCCCGTGCCGCCATTAAGGACGTGGGCCGCGCCTTGGACGTGCCGTTGGATCGAGTCACCCAGCTGACGAACATGGTTCCCAAGACGCTCGGCATCACGCTCGACGAGGCGTTAGAGCAGAGCGCCGATCTCAAGCAAGCCTATCAGTCCGATCCGGCGGTTCGCGAGCTAATCGACATCGCTCGCAAGCTGGAGGGCACGAATCGCAACGCCGGCACGCATGCCGCGGGCGTCGTCATCGCCAACGGTCCCTTGAGCGATTACGTGCCCTTGCAGCGCGTGGTCCGCAAAAACGAGGACGCCGGCTCGCGCAACGGCGAGGCGGTCGTCACCACACAATGGGTCATGGGCGATCTGGAAAAGGTCGGCCTGCTCAAAATGGATTTCTTGGGACTCGGTACGCTTACACTGCTCGATAAGGCCGTGCGGCTGATTGAGAAGACGCGCGGTGAAAAAATTGACGTGTACAAGCTGCCGCTCGACGATCCGGAGACGTTTCAGTTATTGCAGCGCGGCGACTCCAAGGGTGTGTTCCAACTGGAATCCGACGGTTTCCGCGAGCTTCTCAAGCGTCTGAGACCGGACAGCATCCGCGACATCATTGCTCTCAATGCGCTGTATCGTCCTGGCCCGCTCGGCGGGGGCATGGTGGACGCCTACATTAACTGCAAGCATGGACGAGAGAAGCCGGTTTATCCGCATCCTGTCTTGGAAGAAATCTTAAGCGAGACTTACGGGGTCATGGTTTTTCAGGAACAGATAATGCGCATCCTGAACCGCCTCGGAGGAATCGAGCTTTCCAGCGCCTATGCCTGTATCAAAGCGATCAGCAAGAAGAAGCAAGAGATCATCGATGCCCGGCGAATGGATTTTCTCAAGGGAGCGCAAGAACGCGGTGTGAGCAAAGCGGTCGCCGAGGACATCTTCGCCAAGATCGTCTATTTCGGAGGTTACGGATTTAATAAGTCCCATTCTTGCGCCTACGCCTACGTCGGCTACCAGACCGCCTACCTGAAAACGCACTACGCGCCGGAGTTCATGGCGGCCCTCTTGTCGAGCGAGATCGATAACAGCAGCAAGCGCGACGTAATGGTCGATCACATCGCCGATGCCCGTAAGATGGGCGTGGACGTGTTGCCGCCGGACGTTAATGCCAGCGATAGCGAGTTCACCGTGCATGATGGCAAGATCATCTTCGGCCTGACGGCCATCAAGGGCGTGGGCCGCAACTCCTCTGAGGAAATTGTCCGTACTCGCAAATCGGGCGGCCGCTTCAAAGATATTTTCGACTTCTGCGAGCGTATTGATCTGAAAATCATCAACCGGACGACGATTGAACGGCTCATCAAGGCGGGAGCGCTCGACGAACTCGGCGGCCACCGGGCGCAGCTAATGAACGTCCTGCCGCGTGCTCTCCAGTCGGCGACCGATCGGCAAGCCGACCAGCGTTTGGGGCAACGCAATCTGTTCGACTCCTTCGCACCGGATGCCGCCACGACGGAGGAGCCGAGGGAATCGCTGCCCGACGTGCCGCCCTGGACGGAGACCGACAAGCTCAAATATGAGAAGGAAGTGCTCGACTTCTATCTCTCCAGTCATCCGCTGGCGCAGAACGAGAAGCTCCTCGCGCGCTATCGAAGCCACACCGCCGAGGAGATGAAGCACCTGGCCGCCGATCAGGAAACCACTCTCGCGGGCATGTTCACGCAGATCGCGCTGAAAAACACGCAGAAGGCGCGGAACGGCAATAGCCGCTATTTTCTCGCGCGGATCGAGGACATGAGCGGCTCGGCCAAGTGCGTCATGTGGCCGGACGATTTCGCACGCCACAAGGAGGAAATCCGTGATGACATCCCCTACATCATCAAGGGCACGGTCGATCGCCGCCGCGAGGAGCCGACGCTGGTCATCAACCGCATTTTGACGCTGGAGCAGGCAAAGCGAGAGCTGGCGCGCGGTCTGTATCTGCTGCTGCGCTTGGGCCGCACGCAGCCGGAGGACATCGATCGCCTCGGCGATGTGCTACGCCAGGCGCCGGGACCATGTCCGGTGTTTTTGACTGTCAAGGATGGTGCGGACAAGTTCTGCGTGCTGAAACTCGGCCGAGAGTTCGCCATCAATCCCAATAGCTTCCCGCAAGATGAGCTGGAAGCGATCCTGGGAGCGAATAGTGTGCGGCTGATGTGACGAGGGCGCGGCGGTATAATGTCCAAGTAGCGGCTTCGGGAGGGTTGGTCATGCCGGTACACGATTGGACGCTCGTTCCCGCAGGGATCTTTCATGCGTTTCATGTGGACTGGATTCCGGAGATCCAAAAAGTCCTCAACGGCGGCTTGCTACCGCCGGGCTATTATGCTCTGCCCGAACAACATGCCGGTTATTCCATCGCGGATGTGCTGACGCTGCATACAAGCGAGCCGCCTCCCGAACCGATGCCGCCGCCGCCGGATACCGGAGGGCTACTTCTGGCGGAAGCGCCTCCAAAAGTCCGCCGAAAAAAGACAATAGCACAAGAGATGCTGACACGGCGCCGCAGTTTGGCGATTCGACACGTTAGCGGCCATCGACTTGTTGCTCTGCTGGAAATAGTCTCTCCCAGGAACAAGGACCGGTCTCAGAGCGTTGAGGAGTTCGCCGCAAAAGTTGCATCCGCACTACGGTTTGGGGTGCATGTCATCGCCGTGGACCTACTTCCACCTGGACAACACGATCCGCACGGAATGCACGGAGCGATCCAACAGAACTTGAATCAATTCGAGCAAACCTACGATCTTCCGGCTGAGGAACCCTTGACATTGGCAAGCTACGTGGCGGGACTGCAGGTCGATGTATATTTGGAGCACCTCGCTTTGGGTGTCGTCTTGCCGGAGATGCCGCTGTTTTTACGCCCGGATCGTTACGTGAACGTTCCCCTTGAAACAACATATCAAGAGGCCTATCGCGGAATGCCATCCTTCTGGCGCGACGTGCTAGAGAGACGCACGGACAACCCGAATGTGTGAAGGCCGCGATCAATCCAACCCGAAAAACGCCGGCACGCCAATGCGGAAAATCATCGCGATCGAGCGGACCGCCTCGCGCACATTCACCTTCGATTTACCGGCCCGGCGGTTCTCGAAAACGATGGGAGTTTCGCCGATTTTGCAGCCTGCCTTGCGGCAGCGATACAACACTTCCTGTTGAAACGAATAGCCGCGCGAACGAACGCGCTCCAGCTGTGCCTCGCGCAGCTTAGCCACGCGATAACAGCGATAAGCGCCGCTGCAATCGCGCGCGGGAATGCGCATAAGCCGAGCGACCACGGTGTTTATGCCGCGGCTCATCAGCCGCCGGCTGAGCGGCCAATTCTCGCTGCCGCCGCCCGGAACGTAACGTGAACCGATCATCACGTCATGCTGTTCCATCCCCGCGAGGATCGCTGGCAAGTAGCGCGGATGATGGCTGAAATCGGCGTCCATGTTTACAAACAAGTCGTAATCGTGTTCCAGAGCGTAGAACATGCCGGCGAGGATGGCGGTGCCCAGGCCGAGCTTTCCGGCGCGGTGAAGCACGTGCAAATGCGGATTGTCGGCCGCCAGCTCGTCGGCTAGCCGGCCGGTGCCGTCGGGCGAGTTGTCGTCGATGACCAGCAGAGCCGCCGACGGCACCATTTTGTGGATCTCCGCCAACAGAGGTGCGAGATTGTCGCGCTCGTTGTAAGTAGCGAGCGATACCAGAATGCGGGCTGAATCGGCGGACGCCACGGCCGCTCCTTCCTAATTGCGGCTTGAACAACGCGTTTCGGCAATTATCCTACATAAATAGAGGCGCGATCGGCAGACACGATAGGCGAATTGGGAGATTCAAGCACGATGGCCGCTATTATTCGCATCGTTTGTCCGGAGTGCGGCAAGAATATCAAGGCCCCGGACAACGTATTGGGCAAAAAAGTTCGTTGCAAATCTTGCCAGGCAACCTTCGTCGCCAACGAGGGAGGCAGCAAGGGACCGCCCGCCAAGTCCTCAAAACATTCCTCCAGCAAAACCGCTAAGCCGAAAGCCAGCAAAACCGCGAAGATCAAGCCCGCCAAATCCATTGACGACGACGATGATGATCCCAATCCCTACGGGATGATCGACATGTCGTTCGTTCCGCGCTGTCCCGACTGCGCCAACGAGATGGAGGAAGGGGCCATCATCTGCCTCACGTGCGGCTACAATACGCGAACGCGCGAGAAGCCCAAGGTGCGCAAGGTTTACGATCTCACTCGCGGCGAACATTTCCGTTGGCTCTTGCCCGGAATCGCCTGCGCCTTGGCCATCCTCATTCTCATCGGCTTCAACGCGTGGTACCTGCTGCAAGTCGACGACTTGATCGATGACCAAGCCTCGTGGTATCTGTACATGTGGCGTTCAGGCGGCATCAAGCTCTGGGTCGTCATCATGTCACTGTTTCTGATCTGGTTGGCCGGCATGTTCGCCGTCAAACGCCTTATTCTCCATCCCAAACCGCCGGAAGTCGAGAAATATAAATAGGTCGAGTTCGACCGAGCCGCGCACGGAGCGCAGCGAAGGAAGTGGCCAGATGCAACCGCTTCCTCCGCTGCGCTGCGTGCGCGGCTCGGACTTGAGGCATGTTCTCATGCTCAGGGGGCCTTGCTCGGCTTGAGAAATCCTTGATGGCGCATCCAATCGACACACGACTGCGTCCAGGTGGAACACGGTCGATCGCTGGGGCGGACGCCGAAGTCATGAGCGGTGTCGGCATAGATGTGCAGCTCCGCGGAAACGCCGGCTCGCTTTAACGCGAGGTACATGACCACACTGTGAGTGGGCTCGCTGATGATGTCAGCATCGCCGTGTACCAAGAAAACCGGCGGCGTTCCTTCCGGAACTTCCAGACCGGGAGGGAGTTCGTCTTTGTCTTTGGCTTTGAGATAACCCGGATAGGCAAGGATGGCGAAGTCCGGCCGGCAGCTGATCTTGTCAACGTCATCGATTGGCTCGTAGCTGCGCTTGGGAAACCTCGTTGCCGTCGAGATGGCCAAATGCCCGCCGGCCGAGAAGCCGATGATGCCAATTCGTTTCGGATCGATGCCCCACTCCTTGGCTTTGCTACGTACCAAGCTGACAGCGCGTTGGGCATCCTGGAGCGGGCGTCGGGCCGGCTCGCGCTCGGGTTCACCCCGGCGGCGCGGCACTCGATATTTAAGGATAATACCCGTCACACCGAGCGAATTCAGCCAGGTCGCCACTTCCTCGCCTTCCAATTGCCAGTAGAGGTTCCAGTAGCCGCCCCCCGGACAGATGAGCACTGCCGAGCCGGTGTCCTTGTCTTTCGCCGGACGATAGATGGTGAGGGTCGGCTTCGTGACGTTCGTAACCATCCGAGTCGGCTCCGTTACTTCAACTTGCTTGCGGTCCAGTTTCGGCGACATTCGGACGTATTCCGCGCCGATGCCTCCGTTCTCATCGGGGACTTTGCCCGGCCAAAGCTCGATAACCCACGGCTTATCCGCCGCAACCGCGGGCAAAGCAAGACACAATCCGACGAAGACAGAAAGAGTCGGTGCGCTACGCTTCATGTTTGCTCCTCGGTAAGACCTCATCTTCTTTGAAGGAATGTTTTTTCGGATTCCAGTTTCGATTCCGATGGTTTGAGGTTAGGTTCGCGAAGGAGCGCCGTCAACATCGACAGGTGAGCGTCCAGGAAATGTCATTGCATCGATCGGCCCCACCCTGGATGCAAGGCTTTGCGTCGAAACTCCCCGTTTGCAACAAAACCGGCTTTGGGCGGCCCTCTTGCGACCGTCATGAGGCTTTGGAGGGCCGGTTTGCAACGAAACCACTAAATTGGGGAGGGTTTTGACGCAAAGCCCTGGATGCAACGACCTTGCAACGCATGCAATGACCGCCATTGGAGCGACGAAACGCCTTATCCGACAATAACTTGCTTCGTTGCAAGCGCAATCGGCAATCGGCTTGGTTGGTTGCAAAGCAGCGTCGGTTCAGATGTTCAAGTCCTGCTCCCCCGGGCTAGTGGCCATCATCTTTTTGGATTACAAACGGCTTGTTAACGACGATTTCATTTAAGAGCGGAGCCGCGCTTTCAGGGCAAGGGTATGCCTCCGTGGTGGCCGCTGAATACAAGGTCCGCGCCATGATTCCAATGGTGAAAGCGGCCGGCGCTGTCGGTCTGGCCCTCTTGTTCTTATCCGGCTGTTCTTCCAGCAAACCCATCACCGAGCTGAGCAAGGAAGAACAGGCAATCAGTCTCGTCGGTCGGGCCTATCGCGATGCCAGCATGGCCCTCAGACGAGGACCAAAAAGTATCCAGGAACTCAAGCCCTATCTAAAGAAATACGGGGATCCGGACCAATCCCTCGTTTCGCCCAACGATGGCCAACCGTACCAGATCGTTTGGGGGCTTACCCCCGCACGACCCGCGCGATCCGCCGTGGATAACCCCATTCTGGCGTATGAACAGACGGGGAAGGACGGCAAGCGGTATGTGCTCGATTACATGCTCAAGGTCCATCATTTGACCGACAAGGAGTTCACAGCCATGCGAGGATCCAAGTGAGAGACCCTCCACGTTTCGTCGTTTTTATTCCTTTTTGGAGTTTCAAACATGATCCGCAGAGTGGGGAAATCGGCTTTCACCCTAATCGAACTGTTGGTGGTGATCGCCATCATTGCCATCCTCATTGGGTTGCTGCTGCCGGCCGTGCAGAAGGTGCGCGAGGCCGCCGCCCGCGTCCAATGCCAGAACAACCTCAAACAGATGGCGCTGGCCGTGCATAATCACCACAGCGCCTACAGCTGCCTGCCAACCGCCGGCGAGCCGAACTATTACAATTGGCCTCGAACCCTGATCGGCAACGGCCCGGCGACGCTCGCGGGTCAATCGTGGGGTTGGATGTATCAGATACTTCCTTTTGTGGAGCAACAAGTCCTCTGGAGCTACTACGAGCCGGACACCAACCCAAACACCCTCCAGTTCCAGGGTGATTATTACATTCTGGCCAATATCCCCAAGTTCTATAACTGTCCCAGCCGCCGAGGCAGGCTCCTGTCCACGGATCCATATCCCTGGAACGGCATCCCCGTGCAAGTCAATCCCTCGGATTATGCCGGCAACGGCGGTACTTACTCCCTGGGTTGGGATCCGCAGACCGACGGCACGAACAATACCGGTGTCTTCAATGGTGTCATGCACGCCCTGGGTTCCAACGGCGTCTTGACTCCTACCGCGACCAGTGGAAGCACGCTGACCTTCGCCGCGATAACGGATGGCCTCTCCAACACGATCATGATCGGCGAGAAGGCCATAAATAAGGCCACCTACATGAGTACGACGGATTCGGATTGGGGTGATGACGAGGGCTATGCGATCGGTCTTGCCTGGGACAACATTCGTTATGGCAGAATGACCGACGCCTTCGGTGGGCCGAATAATCCCGTTATGGATCAAACAGCTCCAGTAGCTCTCTACGGAGACCCAGCCAGCCCGGCGTGGCCCAACTGGCACTGGGGTGCGGCCCACATCGGCGGATTCAACGTTGCACTTTCCGACGGCTCGGTGCGCCTCGTCAACTACAGCATCAGCTTGCAGGTTCAGTTTAATCTATGCCACCGAGGGGACGGCCAGGTGTTCCAATTCGACTTCTAATTTGAGGACAGAGGAGTGAAACGCGGGCGGATCATTGCGATATCCTTGCTCCTGGTGGCGGGTCTGGCTTGGGCCATCTACGCCGCATCGATCAGCCTACGCGCCGACGCGCTACGGCAATCGGTAAACGAGGCATGCCAGAAGTTCGATTTCGCAAGCGCCCATGAACGTCTGGCGGCTTACTTGCAGCTCCGTCCGAAAGAAGCACAATCCTACCTGCTCGCCGCGCAGTGTGCGCGGCGAGCAGAATTCGTGGAGAGTTTTCGAGGTCCGCATGCCGAATTGCGGCAAATGGCCGCAACGGACCTCGCGGCGGCGAAGCGCCTCAACGCGGAGCCGTCGGCCGTGGATCTGGAACGCCTGCTCCAAGGCGTGCAGCACGGGCAGCTTGCCGATAGCGAACGCCCGCTGATTGAACGAGTGAAGAGAAGCGGTCCGGAGGCTCCCCTCATCTTGGAGGCCCTGATTCATGGCCTCCTTCAAAATCTGCAATGCGAAAAGGCTCTGGTGTGCGTCGAAGCACTTCTGAAATTGGAACCCGCGAACGTCCATGCCTTCCTTTGGCGCGGCCGCATACGAGAACAAACCAGGCAATTGCGAAGCGCGCGCGAAGATTATGAACGGGCCGTGCAGCTCGTCCCTGACTTCGATGCGGCCCGCTATTATCTCGCCGAGAACCTCCTACGCGCGAATCGCCTCAGCGATGCGGAGCACCATCTTCAAATTCTGAACAGCAGGGCGGGGGATAACTTGCTGATTCGTCTGGCTTGGGCGAAATGCCGGATCGCATTGGGGGATGATCAGATCGGTAGGGAGCTACTGGATACCTGGTTGGCAGATGCCCCGCGAGATCATCCACGCTTGCTGGAAGCCCTGACCGCCCGAGCGAGTCTGGCGCTCAGCCAGGGCCGCCCTGCGGAGGCAGAAGAATTCGTCCGTCGCGCCTTGAAAGAGTCGCCTCAAGACCGATATGCTTTGTACCATCTCGCCCAAAGCTTGAATGCCCAGGGACGCCGAGAAGAAGCCCAAGCTATCGAGAAGCAGCTCGATCAGATCAAGAAGGACTTGCAAATCGTGGCACGATGTCGAGAACGCTTGGCTCAGGATCCCGCCAACTTGCAGCTGCGTCATGAAATCGGCGCCGCTTATCTGCGAGTCGGCCGGCCTGGCGAGGCGCTCGTGTGGCTGAACAGTGTTTTAGACCGGGATCCGAATCATCTTCCGACGCTGCATACTCTGGCGGAATTCCACGCGAAGACACGCAGTCAGCCCTCAGCGACCCAGCCGCGGCAAAGCATGGCTGTCGGCCCGTGAAAGGTCGGGGAGAGAATCCATGAAGCGAGTGACTTCGGAAACGCGCGAGGCGGAGTTCGCCCGCTACCTGTGTTCGATCCAAACTCGACTTTATAGCTGTATCCATTCCCTGACACGCGACTTGAATGATGCCGATGACCTGTTTCAACAGACCTCCTTAATTTTGTGGAAGAAATTTGATGAATTTGATCGCGACCGGAGCTTTTTTGCCTGGGCTTGTGGGATCGCACGGCTGGAAGTCCGGAACTTTCTGCGTGGTCGGGGACGCCAACGCCTCTATTTCAGTGACGATTTGAGCTTGCTGTTGATCGAGGCTCAGGAGGCCTTGACAAGCGATGAAGAGGAAGAGCGCCGGGAGGCCCTTGCCAAGTGCATCACCAAATTGCGGGAACGCGACCGGGAACTCTTGATGGAGTGTTACCAGGACCAGTCTGGTGTGAATGAAGCCGCGGTAAGGCGCGGGCGTTCACCGCAAAGTGTTTACAATTCCTTGCGGCGCATCCGCCGCGCTTTGTATGAGTGCATCGCCCGAAAGCTTACCCAAGAGTCGAGGTCGGAGTGGGTTTCATGAACGAGCGCGATAAACCGTCACGCCACTGGAAGGATCTCATTGACGATTACCTTGATGGGCTGTTGGACGAAGCCGGCATGGAGGAGTTCGAGGACTGCCTTCGGGCCGATGTCCACGCGCGGGAGTACTTTGTCCGCTATGCTCAGCTCCATACCCATCTCCATCTCGAGGCGCGGGCACAGGAAGCCGCAGCCCGCTCCCTCGAACGAATCAAGAGTTTATCCGCGGTTGCCAGCCCGCAGCGCGAGCAAGGGAAACTACTTTCCCTACTTGCGCTACGAGCCGGCAAGCTAACGCTCAAACGCCTCGCGGTTGCCGCCGGACTCCTGCTGGCGATTGCGGCCGGTTGGGGGCTGATACGGATGGGAGGAAGTCTCCCGCGGCCGGAAGACGAATCGGCCATAGCCTGGTTGGTCAACGCGCAGGATTGTTCCTGGTCAGGTCCCGGGCCGACAGGGAACCTGCAAGCGGGCAAATTCTTGAAGATCGAGCGCGGCCTGGCAGAAATTCACTTTCAGTGCGGCGCTCGCGTCATCCTCGAAGGTCCTTCTGTTCTGGAACTGCTGTCCAGCAAGAGCGCTCGCCTCGCGTCCGGCAAGCTCACGGCGAGGGTACCAGCAGAAGCGATCGGCTTCGAGATCCTGTCTCCTCAGGGCAAGGTGATTGATCGGGGCACCGAGTTTGGCGTTGTCTCCAAGAAAGGCTCAACCGAAGTTTACGTATTCGAAGGAAAAGTCGAAGCACTGCCGGCCGAGGGGAATACGCCGGGGTCGCCGATGATTAATCTGACCGAGCATCAGGGAGCGCTCATCACATCGGGCCAGGTTCTCATTCGCCCTGTCCTTCCCGCGGCAGCCGAGACTCGGTTTATCCGAACAATCGTTCCCCCGCCCGTGATCGTACCCCGCACGCAGCGGTTGCTGTTCGACAACGTTTTGGACAGCGGCGTCAAGGACCGATTGGGGCGGGGGACGGGCTTGACTCATCGCTTGCCCGGCACAGGCAAGCTGCTGGCGGACTGGGATAGTAATCTGTGCTTGAACCCCGAGCGGTCTCAGCTGGAGTTGACCACGACCAACAGCGACTTGAACACGCAATTCAAGCTCGAACACGGCGAATACCTCGGCGTGCGCCTGGCCGATCTGGGTTTCACAGGCAAGGAAGATTTCGCCGCCACCGTCACCATTCCGAATATCCCCGCCCTGGAGGTGATTGGTCAATTCGGCCTGTACGCGGGGGTGGCCAGCGACCGAAACATTCGCGGCGGGCTCATCGGCCACGACAAAGCTGGTCAATACACCCAATTCCTCGTGAACAACTATCAAGGGTGCGATACAGCGGATATCTGCAAAGTGGGTTTGCTCTCCACGGGGACCGATCTGCGCCTGACGTTGAAGCGAACGGACGGGAAGTATTCCATGACGGTCGAGAACCTTACCGTCGGCAGCTCAAGCACCCTTACAATCCGCCAGCCTGGCTTTCTGACTTCGGAGCACGATCTCTACGTCGGCCTCTTCGGCGCCAATACGCAGAGCGAGGTCCGCAAGACACTGACTTTCAAGGACTTCCAGGTCACGATTTGGACAATCGCAATGCGGGAGATTTAGGGTCTGTTCCAAAGTAGGTGCCGCGAGCCGAGCGGCACCCGTAATACCTGCTGTTTTGTGGGATATGTGGGTCCGGCTCGGCTCGCCGGACCTACTTACGGCCCCTTACTCGTCGGCCATCGCCAAGGCGGGCTCGGCCGCGGGTTCCTCGACGTGGACTGGGCCGTAAGAGTGAAGCTCAACCTGTCCGTCTCGAACCGCCAGATAGGTGCAAGGCAACTCCGTCCAGCAACCGCTGTTGTAGTAAGCGATGGGTAGCTCGCACTTCGCGACGGCGTGGTGGGTGTGACCACAGCAGACCGTTTTGCAGCCCTTCTTTCGGGCATATTCGATCGCACCATCCTCGATTTTTTGGGCGCAGCGCAGGAAGGTTTTGCTGCCTTTCTTGGCCAACTTGGCGAAGGAATGCGTTTTATCGAGCCACTGGAGAAAGAGGTAAATGCAATCGCCCACCCAAGTCAAAATCGGGTGGGCGTCGATGAAGTCGTCGAAACGGTGGCCATGCAAGAACAGAATGTCTCGGCCGCCGCTTTTCAGCACGGTTTCCTCTTCTACCGTGACGCCGAGAAGATGCGAGATAAGGTCGGGAGAGCCGTCGTGATTGCCGGAGACCCAGATGATTTCGATCCGATCCGAGAGTTTGCGGATCAGCGATAGGACTTTCCAGTGGTTCTTGTTCAAGCGGCGAAAATCGATCGAATCGAAAACGTCGCCGTTCAAGACAAGGCGAGATGTGACGATTTCCTCATCGGCCACTTTCTCCAGGAATCGCACCAGGCTTTTGGCCTGGCAATTACTACTGCCGAGGTGAATGTCCGAGAGGACAATGGCGTCAAACACCACGAAGTCTCCTTATTCCGCACTCAGGGTATCTAGTGTATCCCCGTTTAGGGTAGAATAACAAAGAATTGTGCAGATTATCGCTAGATTGTGTGGATATTTGGCAAGACCTTCTCGAAAAAACGCGCTGGGTGGGGCTTGTCGTTTAAATTATGACCAAAAGCGGCTGGCGTGAAGTGTTTCTTCTGCAAGCAAAAGAAGAAGATTTCAAGTAGATGTGAAATCCACATGAAATCTCCGTAGGATTCACGTAAAGACTATCGACACCGAAGGATGAAGTTTTTATTGTGAAGCGGAAGCCAAAGCGCGGAGGGAGCAGGCCAGAGTTCAGATGCCCTACGATTTTGACATTATTGTTGCGGGCAGCGGCGCGGGGGGCGGCACGTTCGCGTATGCCTGTGCGAAAGCGGGGAAAAGCGTCCTCCTTGTGGAGCGAGGAAACAAGCCTGCGTTGGAAAAGCAGGTCCACGACGAGCAGGCGATGCTCATCGATAAGAAACCATATGACAACCGGCCCGTTCAGGTCAACGGTTCTCCGCGAAACTTATACATGGGCGGCGTTTTCGGCGGCGGCACGGCGCTCTACGGAGCGGCGCTGATGCGTCCCAGTCGAGACGATTTCCATCCCGGCAAGCACTACGGCAACCGCATTCCTCACGCCATCTGGGATTGGCCGATCGGTTACGAAACGCTGGAACCCTACTATACTCGCGCGGAAATCCTGTATGGAGTATCCGGCCCCCACGAGGACGATTTCGGGCCGCTGCCGAAGCCCCGTCAAGGTTATCCCTACAAGCCCATCCCGCCCAAACCGATCAATCAACGACTGATCGCGTCCAACAAGGCGCGAGGTTTAAACCCGTTCCTTTTACCGCTGGCGATTGATTTCAGTCGCTGTCTCCAGTGTGCGGCCTGCCCTGGATACATCTGTCTGAATGGGGCGCGCCGCTCCTCGGCTCAGCTGGTGGAAAAAGCTGTTGCCGATAATTTTCCCCTGCGCGTGCTTACTGGAGTTGAGGTCGAATCCTTCTCCCGCGATTCGCGAGGCCAGATACACGGAATCCGCTTGTACGATCGTTCGACCCAACAGCGAACCGAATACACGGCCAAGCGATACGCTCTCGCGGCGGGAGCAATCGCCTCGCCGGCGCTCTTACTCCGGTCGGGGTTCAGTGGGCAATGGATCGGCCGAAACTACATGATGCATCTGAATCCGATCGTGGTCGGCTTCTTTCGCCGCCGAACCGGCGCCGACGAAACCTACGTAAAGCAGGTCGGCTTTTCGGATTATTACTTCGGCTCCCAGCGCTATCCTCACAAGATGGGAATCGTCCAGTCGTTTCCGGTCCCTGGGCCGCTAATGCTGCGAAAAGCGATCGGGCGGCGCTGGTCGCCTCGCGTCATCCGGTTTTTGCGGCAGCGAATGTTGCCCCTGACCGGGATCATCGAAGACCTACCGAATCCATCCAATCGCGTTTCGCTTACAGAGGACGGCCAGCCCGACCTACGGCATCAGTTTTCCCCGTATGATCTGGAGCGCGGCCGATGGCTGGGCCGGCTGATGCGGCGAATTCTGCGAAACGCGGGGGCATTGTTCTGTCTAGCCAAGGCTTTTCCATCCCACGAACACGTCGCCCACCAATGCGGCACTTTGCGGTTCGGAAACCGGCCGGACCACGCTGCCGTCGATGCGGACTGCCGATTGTTTGGTCAAGAGAACGTGTTTGTCGTCGATGGCAGTTTTTTCCCAACGTCCCTCGGCGTTGGCCCGGCGCTGACTATCATGGCAAATGCCCTGCGCGTGGCGGATATAGTAACTCAAGAAATCTAGGGCGGTGGGACTGAATCGATGGTAGAGAAAAGCCGTTTGAAAACGCGGATTGAGCAATATCGTCAGGCATCGGCCATTCATGGAGGCATGCTCAATCTTTGGATGGCGGCATTGGCCGTTCGTCTTTCTCGAGTCAAAATCCCCTCGAAGCGTCTCCGTCTTCGGCTTTACCGCACCATTTACGGCAAGAAGTACGCCGCGCTCAACGAGGCAGAATTGGAACAGCCGCTCTGGGCTTACCCCTCGTTCAACGCGCTATTCACTCGCGGCGTAAGGCCGGAGTTACGGCCCATCCCGCAGTCGGCGGATCAATTCTTTTGTCCCTGCGATGGGACGATACAGGACATCGGCCGAATCAAGGAAGACAAACTGCTGACGGTGAAGGGCATCGAATACACGGTTGGTTCGCTCCTGGCTGGGATGGAGTCGCGGCCGTTCCATAACGGACAGTTCGCCATCATTTTCCTCTCGCCCAGCGACTGCCACCGCATCTTTAGCCCGCAGGACGGAGCGATCGAGGAGATCATTCACGTCCCCGGTTATCGGCTGCTGGTTCACCCGCCCTATCAGCGAAAAGAGTTCCCCGTCTTCACGCTGAATGAGCGGGTCATCCTGCGTTTGAAGACTCCGCTGGGAAATTGCGTTCTGGTGCTGGTGGCAGGATGGGGCGTTGGCAACATCCGGCTTCCCCTCGTACGGGATTTTCGACCGCGCTTTCGTAAAGTGAACCACAAGACGTTTCGTTCTCCTTTGGAGGTAAAGCGAGGTGAATGGCTGGCGACATTTGAGCTGGGTTCCACCGCCATCCTGATCACGGAACCGGCCAGCCAGGTGATTACGAACGTTCGCGTCGATGAGAAGGTCAAGTACGGTCAGCCCGTTTTCTCCGTGCGAGGGTAAAACTTCATCGCCGGCCTGTTGCGCGTGGGAGAGAGACAGCCGTGGACGAAATCCTTTTGATCGCAGGCATGAATGATCCGGTGATCACGGATTTTGCCGGCTGGGCGGCGCAATCCCAGCGGTACAGAACCACGGTGATTTCGAATCCCGCTCTCTGCCGCGAAATGAAAGAATGCGTGGAATTGCACTCGGCGGAAGGTTTTTCCAAGAGCGACTACCTCGCGGCGCATTTCCAGGATCGAATCGCAGGCGTAGTTTTTTTCTTGGACCGAAACGTGACGGAAGGGGAGCTGGAGCTGCTGGGAACCGTTGCGGATCTGGCTATCGAGAAACAGGTGCGTTGCATTTGCATCGTCAGCTCATTCCGAGTGCATTTCAGCGACCCGATCGCAAGACGTGCGGAGGAGTTCCTGCTCAATCGGCTAAAAGGGTCGCCGGCCAAAATCGTGGTGTTTCGTCCCTCCCACGTCTTGAGTCCTCGTTCTCGAATAAACGATAATCTTCGGAGGTTTCGCTTCCTGGCCGCGCTCGTGCCGTCACGCTTCACAACCTGCTGCGTGGATGGCGAGAAACTGTTCGAGGCAATCAATCAGGAATTGGAGACAAACGGCCCCCGGACGCGCCGCACTTATACCCTACTGGGCGCGAACACATCCTGGCGAGCCTTGCTGGAACAGAAAAGTCGCGAACGTCCGCCGGGAACTCTTCGCAGCGCGATCGCGGCAATTCTGCGATTGTTCCTGATAGGGCATGTATTGGGTCTGCTTTTTGACCTTTTGGTACAGTTGTTTCCCACCCTGCGGCCTTATCGATTTGACACTTTCTATCCGGATTCCGTCCAGGAATTGCTCGCACTCTACAACAAGTATAATTATCGATATGTAAAAATCGTCGGCTACAATAACGGCATCGTTCACTTCGGCCACAGCTATCCTGGAAAGACCGTGGTTTCAACCATTCATTGCAACCGTACGGCTCGCGTCCAGGGCAGCCTCGCTCGGTTCGATGGCGGCCTTACAATCCGCCAAGCGATGGATGTGTTGAAAAAAGAAGGTAAGGAATTACACGTCATCCCCAACTATACCTATGTGAGCATGGGGACTTCCTATTTCATCCCCATTCACGGTTCAGCCAGCGATTATTCCACCATCGGCGAGACAATCGAAAAAGTGCTGTTGTACGATCCCGTCAAGGACCGCTTTATCGCGGCAACTCGCCAAGATGCGGCTTTCGGCGATTACATGTATAATCTGTCTGCGGATGTGCTCCTCTTGCGGCTGACGGTGCGAGTGAAAGCGAAATCGCGTTACTTCATCAAGTCGTTTGAACTGGCTGACGCGTCGAGCGATAAGATTCTCGGCTACTTCCACGACAAGACGGCGTCTAATGTCGAGATTCGCAAAGCAAAGGCTTCTTCGCCGGCGGTAAAAGTGAGCCTGTATTACACGGAGCAGGGAGAGGGCGACTCGGCCGCGCTGGAATTGCCGCGCGACCGACTGGGAAGTCTATGGGATCGGCTCGAAGCCAACCCGATCACATCGGTTCTCTTCCACGGCCTGATCCGGCGTCTGGCTCACCATGTCGAGCTGTTCTTGTCGGAGAAAGACTTCGCGACCTTTTGGGAAACGCATCGGACACAGCCCTTGTCCAAGATCCAGCTTCGCTATATCAAACGCGATGGGATGCCGCATTCTCCCTTCAGGCAGCACGATTGCGTTTCGGCAGATTTGTTCATGCTCAAGAAACACAAGGCGGCATTTGAGGCGTACCTGAGAGAAAAGCTACCCGCAGTGGCCATGAACCCTGGAAAACACAGCAGGTGAATCGATCGTGAACACCCCACACCCTTTTCTCGACACCTGCGCTCAGCTACTCAAGGAACAGCGTCCGAACCTGTTTCGGCTCTATCTGAATCCCTTCGTAGTCCAAACTTGCCTGTGCCTTGGCAAGTATGTGCAGGATACCTGGCACAAACAAACACCGGACAAACCCGCGTACCAGAGCTTTCTCGCCAACAGCTTCGACGAGGCACTTAGTGGTGCCATCAAATTGGCTCGCTACGGCGCCGACATTCAGGGCCGGCCGCTCATTGGATTGGCGATCGATTGCGATGATCGTCTCGGCCCTTTCGCTTCGGTCGCCTTGGGCGATCGGGGCAAGATTGATTTCATACCCGATCTAACCATCGTCGGAAAAAAAGACATCGAGTCCGATACCGTTCTGGCCCGGGGCAATCGTTTCGGCTTCGCCGTGCTTATGCTTTCGCCCAGTTTGGAGTCATGCAAAAACCTGGACGCCCTCCTGACGAAGCTTCGAGAGCAAGAGGCTTCGCTTATAGTCTGCGTTGATCGCGATGCCTTGCTTCGCTGCCGCAAGTCCGCATCCCCTCTATTGGAGCTGCTCCGCCCAGACATCGTGGTTTTCGATGAATCGTTCGTTCACAAGGATGTTCCCTTCGGCGCCTTCACGGCGCGGAAATCCCTGTACGATTACTGGAACACACCTGGAAATTCGACTTTTCACTCCACGACGTATCAGCCGAATTCGATTAGCACCCTCCATTTCATGAGATGCCTCGAACGGGATGATCCTGAATTCTTTTCCACTGTGAAAAAACAGTTGGAGGACATTGGTTCGGATCCGACATTGTGCAAGTCTCTCCTTCGCACCTTGTACAGTCCGTTTTTGGCGAAAACCATCACGCTCCTGAGTACCGACACCTTGGACGTGAAAGCCGCCGGGCATTATGTGCATATCAACGGCCGGCGGATTTTCGACGGCGTGGCGGGCGTCGCGTGCAGTGTACGCGGCCACAATCCCGAAACTTATGTCGAGGAACTTGCGGCCCGGAGCGATGCTCGGGACTATTATCAAGCTGTCGCCGAACGCCTGAACGAACGGACGGGCTTGCCGGGTTTATTACCGGCAGTTAGCGGTGCTTCGGCTGTTGAAAATGCCCTGCGGATCGGGCTGGCGGCCCAGCATCCTCGGCCATACGTGCTCGCTCTCAAGGGCGGATTCGGCGGCAAGACGCTGCTGGCCCTGACGGGCACGGCCAATCCGTCCTACAAGAAACATCTCGGCTCTCTGTATCCGAGCGTCCTGTATATCGACCCCTTCCGCGATAGTG
>Ga0209062_1002836_pt1 | contig 21727 bp, 18 predicted proteins | sample Coa_R2_2_FD_187158 | JGI IMG/M metagenome (GOLD analysis project Ga0209062, IMG submission 187158) | Surface soil microbial communities from Centralia Pennsylvania, which are recovering from an underground coalmine fire - Coalmine... | ecosystem: Environmental > Terrestrial > Soil > Unclassified...
CCCACAGCCGCGCTGATCTACCGCATTCACGTCGAGGAGATGGCATTGACCGAAGCCTTCGGCGAGGATTATGTCGAATATTCCCGGGCGACAAAGCGGCTCATACCGGGAATTTACTGACAAAAACGATGATTCCTTGATCAATGTTTCAGATCGGTGAACACTATCTCCTGCAACTCCGGCGAGGCAAAATACCAATCGCTTGCCCCGGCTTCATGATTGTTGCCTCCCGGCCCGTATCCGACATTCGCGTCCCGCCAATAATCCATGCCAATTTGAAGCAGCGCGCCCGGAGAGATCTTTGCTCTCACATGAACCGTACATCCTTCGAATTTTCCCCCTGGAATTTCCGCTCTCGGCGATCCCGCCCAGAAGTGCCAGACTTTATCCGGACGTGTTCCTACGCGCATCAGCACCGCGTCTTTTTCGATCTCCATCGGCATGGCCCCATGCACATCCGTTCCAAACCACGGATGCCGCCGGTATAATCCACCACGCACGTGACCGTTGTCGTCATTCAACACGACATCTTTGCCATCCACGCGGCACGTCAGCTTCGTTTCCGCTATCTCCGCCGTCGCAGATTCATATCCCGTCACTCGCGTATCTGCAATCGCAATCCCCCACAGCATCGCCGAACGAAATCCCTCTGGCCTGCCCTGCGGGTTCACATATCCTGACTTGAATTTAACTTCCGGCGGCGCGCCCAACTCCTGCGCGAAAAGAAACACGCAACTCAATAGACAGAACGCAACTGCATTTATCGGCTTCACACCCCCACCACCTTGTCATCCTGAGCGAAGCGAAGGACCCATGTATTTCTCATCTTTGCACGCGCCGATACCGCTATGACCAACCCCATACACTTTTTCTGATACTCTTTCCCAATTTGGCACCAGTTGTCACCACCCCACCCTCCCTCGTATAGTGTTTTCAATCCCAGAAGAACAGATATAGATCTAGAAAAGAGACAACATGACCACTCAGAATTTTCAGAGCAACGATTTTTTCCAGCAGCTCGACGCCCGCGTCGCGAAGTACGACCTTCTCTGCCATCCGTTCTACAAAGCTTGGTCGGAAGGCAAATTGACTCGCGAAGATCTTTGCGAGTATTCGCAGGATTATTTTCACCACGTCGAGGCTTTCTCCGGCTACCTCGCAGCTTTTGCCTGCCGGCAGGAAGATGGTCCTGTCCGCCGCGCCGTTCTCGCGAACATGGCAGAAGAAGAAGGTCACTCCGATCTTTGGCTCGATTTCGCTGAAGGCATGGGAGCCTCACGCACACCGCGTCAGCCCATCGCCGAAGTGACGCAGCTCATCGCGCACTTCGATCATGTCGTCACGGAAGCCGCGCCCGCTGAAGCCCTGGCCGCTTTCTATGCCTACGAGTCGCAAGTGCCCCGTGTCGCCCAGGAAAAAGCCCGCGGGTTGAAAGAAATGTATGGCGCCGATGAAAAGACCTGCGGATATTTCACACTGCACACGACCGCCGATGTCTATCACTCAAACGTCTGGAAGAATCAGCTGGGCAAGCAGGTAGAAGCGAACCCGGAGATCGCCGAGAAAGCCCTCAACGCCGCCGAAGCCGCAGCAAAATCCTTATGGAATGCGCTCGATGGAATCGAAGCTCGCCGCACGCAAGCGCTCGCAGCTTAACTTCGCGCAAACAATTAATGGGATGACCGAAAAGTCATCCCATTTTTGCTAACACCTTGAATCTTTCAATGTCTGTCATCCCGCGTTGAAGAACCTCGTGTTCCTCGCCAACCGCACCGGCCTTACCAGGAGTTTCCACTACGTCTTCGCTACCACGCCTCGTTCGTACGCATGCTTCTTCTCTAGCTCTTCCAGCGCCGCTCGCGCGTCCACTTCAAACTTCGCCGACTGATTCATCAACGCCGGAGTCGCCGTCGCCCGATCTCTTTCCAGCTTAATCAATCCCTGCGCCGCCAGCTTTCCGGCTTCTTGCAGAAGGTGCTCGACCGTCGTCTGTACATACAAAGCATCCGTCGGATCGCCCACCCAAACCGGCCCTCCAATCAGCTTCGTCTGCCAAAAAACTTTGCGCGCAATCAATCGCGACATGTCTTCATCCATCGCTTTGCCAAATACCCACACGTTGCGTTTGAAGTCATAATGCCGGCTGGAAAAATGCACCGGAACCAGCTTGCCCGACTTCACAAACTCAATCTGCCGCCTGTCCACATCTTTGCGCAGCGCATTGATGACCGGGGCTTCCGCGTCTTTCGCTTCCAGCGACGGCATGACTTCACGCAAAGTCTCCGACAAATTCACCGCGACCGGAGCATGTAACCCCTCCGCACTCTCCAGGCGAATGTCCGTATGTAGCACATGAAAATCCGCCCCTGATGTGGACTTATGGAACGGCCACTTCAATTCAAACGACAGAGGCAAGCCGCTCAGGCTCACATAAATTTTCTTTTCCGCCATGAATTCAATCTCCTAATTAAGGTGTTTGATTATTTTATAGCGGGAGGCTGCACTCCTCACTTGGGGACGGACGCCTCGTCCGTCCGGTCGAGCGCAGCTCGACAGTCCAACTGTGGAAATCGCATGCACGAAAGTTACACCCCACAGTAACTTTTCAGAAAATCCATATTTATCTCATACTCGATTGGGATGAACCGCCCGATACTCCAATTTGCGATGCTGGTGGCCTGCCTGGCCGCGGCTGCACAACTGCGAGCGGGCGACGACCTCGAACTCAACTCACGCCACGTTCACCACTACGTCCGCCCCAGCCTTCCCGAAACTGCCAAGCGGATGAACCTCAAGGGTACGGTAAAGCTGGAAGTTGCAATTTCGGCTGCGGGCAAAGTCACATCCATCAAGCCCGTCGGCGGGCATCCTTTGCTCATCAACTCTGCGATGTACGCTGTAAAAGCCTGGGAGTTCGATGCCGCCCCACAAGAGACGACCACCATCATTAGCGTCTCTTTTGAGTAAAAATCCCACTTTTCTCTCCCGGTCGCTTTAATCCACAGTCTCCTATGAAGTCAGGGGTTGGGTTTATCCCACCTGTTTACTCTTTCGCTTCCCAAACCTCATGAGCCATGCGAAACGTATTCGCATGCGCTTCCGCTGCCAATGCAACCGGATCGGAATACCCTCCGCCCATCGTGATCACCACCGGCAAGCCTCGCTCCCTGCCAGCGCTCATCACCATACGATCTCGTTCTTTAAGTCCTTCATGACTCAACTTTAAATGTCCCAACCGATCTGACTTCAGTCCATCCACGCCCGATTGATAAAAGACAATCTCGGGCTCGAACTCCCAGACGCGAGGCAAAATCTTCGCGAGCGTTTCCAAATATTCGTCATCGCCCACGCCCGCGTCCAGCTCAACGTCGATCGTGCTCCTCTGCTTTCGCAGCGGGAAATTGTTCTTGCAATGAACTGACAGCGTCATCACGTTCGGCTCGTTCTGAAAAATTGAGGCCGTCCCGTCGCCTTGGTGGACATCAAGATCAATCACCGCCGTTCGCTGTATCCGCCGCTCGGAACGCAATTTCGCGATGGCAATCGCAATGTCGTTAAACACGCAAAATCCCGACCCCTCTGCCGCAAATGCGTGATGCGTGCCTCCCGCAAGCGTTCCACCCCAACCACGCGACAAAGCTTCCTCCGTCGCGGCCAGCGTTCCACCCACCGAAGCCAGCGTCCGCTTCACCAGCGCTTCCGACCATGGAAAGCCAATTTTTCGCATCGCCGCCGCCGGCAATTCACCGTTGATAAACTGCCGCACATATTCGCGATCATGTATGCCTTCGATGTCTTCAATCTCAGCCAGCGGCGCAGCTTCAAAGCGAAATACCCCATCGCGCTCCAACATCTCCCGCGCCATGCGGTACTTCCCCATGGGAAATTTGTGCCCTTCCGGCAAAGCAATCACGTATTGATCGGTATAAAAAAGCGTGCGCAAGATTCTCCCAGCTTATCGCACCCTGTAATGGTGTCATCCAGAGCGAGGTCGGGTTTGCACGAGTTGAAAGACTCGGGCGGGTAGCGCAAAGGGCGCGTATTTTGCACCCACTAATCGCGCACTTGGCTCGCCTCCGATTTATCTATACAAATATAGGAACTCTCATGCATCTTCCTTATCTATTTTTGGCCCTCGCGCTCACCCTTAACCTCTTCGCCCAGCAAACCTTCACCGCCGATTCCCGCACCACGGAAAGCCTTCGCGGCATTAGCCTTCTCAAGCACGGCATCGCCTGGGCCAGCGGTACGCACGGAACCTATCTCCGCTCAGCCGACGGCGGCCACACTTGGAAGGAGTCCCAAGTTTTCGGCGCCGACGCGCTCGATTTCCGCGACGTTCAGGCCTTCGGCGCGACCGACGCCTATCTTCTTGCGGCGGGTCCCGGCGACGCTTCCCGCATTTACAAAACTACCGATGGCGGAATGCATTGGGTGCGCCAATTCACCAACTCGAATCCCAAAGGCTTTTTCGATTGCATGGCCTTTTGGGATGAAAACCACGGCATCGCCGTCGGCGATCCGGTTCCGGATTGGCAAGGTCAACTCAAGTTTGAATTGATTGCGACCGATGACGGCACCCACTGGAATCCATTGCCCTCGGCTCATCTTCCGGTAGCTCTAGCAAACGAAGGTGCATTTGCTGCCAGCGGCACTTGCATCGCCACTCAAGGCAAAAAGAATGTCTGGTTCGCCACTGGAGGCGCAGCCGCCCGCGTCTTCCACTCTTCCGATGGTGGCCAAACTTGGACCGTCTCCGAAACTCCCATCACGCACGGCCCCGACTCCGCCGGAATATTTTCCATTGCATTTCGCGACGCCCGCCACGGCGTCATCGTCGGGGGCGACTATAAGCAACCCACGCAAGGCACTGCCAATCTCGCTTACACCAGCGACGGCGGCCGAACCTGGCAGTTGTCTTCCATCGCTCCGCAGTTCTATACGTCCGTCGTCGCTTTCACATTAAAGAAGGGATTATTTGCCGCTGGCACGTCCCATGCTGCCTACATAAGCAACAGTGCCGCATCTTCCTGGATGAATGTTTGGGATTTCAATCTAAATGCTTTGGCCGTGGATTCGAAGGGCAATGCCATTGCCGTCGGGCCAAAAGGATTGATTGTAGGGATTACGAGATCAAAAACAGTCAAATAACAGCTATTCTTCCCACTTTTTACTATTTTGATTCCGCAAACAAAACGGCGGACCGAAGTCCGCCGCCGATGCTAAAAATTATCGTCCGGCCGACTTCGCCATCGTTTTCTTGCCCATCATCTCGGCAATTTTGTCGAGCATGGTCGTGATGTTGCTGCCCGTGTCCACATTGCCGTCCACATAAGGATGTCGTCCGCCATCCGCATGCAGCACGAGCACACGCAAACCTTCATGCGCCTTCTTCACCATGTAAGGTAGGTGATGCCGGTCATCCCGCGTCATCGTCGAACCAAGCACGACCAAATCAAAGTTCCCCTGCTTCAATGCCGCCTCGACAGCTTTGCGGCCCTCGGCCGTCTGCACCTGGTGTCCAGCCTTCTGCATGGCTGCCGCCTGTGACTTCAATACCTCCGCGTCGCCTTCCCCATAAAGAATGTTCAACTTCCCTGAATGTGCCATAAGTTCGCTCGCAGCCTTTCCTGTCTGCTGCACGCACCTTAGCAACCCCCCGGAGAGAAGAGAACGTCACCGAAGAACTAGACACGAAAGGCACTTTCGGGATGTAAGGATGAGGTACAATTACGCCTTCCCCCGCCCCGAGGCGGAAAATGCGTCGCTATTTGAGGTGAATCCAATGCGTCCGCTCGCTGCCGTTCTAATCCTTCTTTCCGCTGCTATGGCTTTTGCCCAGGAGCCCACAACGTCTCCTTGTGATTTCGAGGACGGCATGGAAATGTCAGTGCAGTACCACACCGGCAAAGACGAACCCAAGAACGGCAAAGTCTGGACGCCCGGCGGCGCGCCCATCGTTCTCTATACTCAAGTTCCGCTGGTGCTCAACAACGTCACCATCCCCGTCGGCGCTTTCAACATGTTCGTGATTCCCAACAAAAAAGATTGGACGCTGATCGTCAACAAAAACGTCACCGCCGGCGCGCCCTACGATGCGTCACAAGACCTTGTCCGCGCTCCCATGGAGACTGGAGAAGTCGGTCAAGCAGAAACCGAAGTCCAAGTAACGCTGGCTCACACTGGCCCGAAAGTTTGTAGTCTCCGTATTTATTATGGCAAAATCGGCGCCTTCCTCGACTTCAACGAAAAATAACGAGCGCCCGATCCCAATACCATCCACTTCGTTCTCGTTTGTCATCCCGAAGGGCCGCGTTTTCTCCAGCGGACCGAGGGATCTTGCGGGTAGTGTCGCCGCACTCATGGCAGGCTAAAATAACCCAGTCCTTTGTGCGCACCTCAGCGGTTTGAGTCTTAACATGTCCAACTTCCTCCAAGTCACGCCCTTCATGCACGTCACCGATCTGGAAAAGGCCATCGTCTTTTTCACCGATATCCTCGGATTCAAAGTTCCCTTCCGTGCCGACAACTACGCCTACATTCACCGCGAGACCGTAGGCTTTCGTCTGCTCGAACAGACTTGCGCTGAAGAAGGCGCGCCGCCGGGCAACCGCCGCTACTCTTACTACATAGACGTCCGTGATGTGGACGGCCTCTACGCCGAACTCAAGGCGAAGCTCGACACACTTCCCGAGAAAGATGTTTACGGCCCCGTCGATCAGCCTTACGGACAGCGCGAACTTCTCGTTCTCGCCCCCGACGGCAACTTGATTGCCTTCGGCCAAGCCATCAAGAAGTAACTGCGGATCATGAAATCCGCAAATTCACATGCCTTTAACAATTCTGCCGCCGGACCCAAATTAAAATTTTCGCCATGCCAAACGAGCCCCTGACCCTCGACGACACCTTCAACCCCTCGTCCGGAGTGCGCATTCTCCGCCTTAACGGACCTCTGATTATTTCCAATCTCTTCGATTTTCAGGCCCGCGTACGTGCCAACGTCGCGCCCCATCTTATTCTCGACTTTGCCGGCGTGCCCTATGTGGACTCAGCCGGCATCGGCGCCCTCGTCGGCGCTTATGTCACCCACAACAAAGAAGGACGCACCCTCGCTCTCGTCGCTGTCACCGACCGCGTCCGCGCCGCTCTCGGCGTCACCCACGTCGAACAGTTCTTCCGCTTCTTCGACTCCATCGAATCCGCCACCGCCGCGTAAATGCTCGCGTAGGGGCAGATGTCCTCATCTGCCCAGTCGAGCGCAGCTCGACAGAGAATCACAACGACTCCAACCACTTTGTCATCTTGAGCGAAGTGAATTCATTCGCTAGCGAATGAATTCGCGCAGTCGAAAGACCCCATGTTTCTCGACTCTACCAACAGGCTCTTCGGGGAATTCTCACGATGCGCATACCGCCGAACTCGGCCTTTCGCCTGGTCACCGCCGCGTAAATGCTCGCGTAGGGGCAGATGTCCTCACCCGCCCAGTCGAGCACAGCTCGACAGAGCCGCGGCACTCTCGCCACCTTGTCATTCCGAATCCGCTTTAGCGGTGAGGAATCTGCTTTTTACGCAACATCATTGGGCAACCCTACTAACTTGTCATCCTGAGCGCAGCGAGGGATCTATGTATTTTGTTTTTGCAAAATTTCGCGCATCTTCTCGACACACGTAGGGGCAGATGTCCTCATCTGCCCGGTCGACCGCAGCTCGACAGAGAATCACAACGACCGTCTTGTCATCCTGAGCGAAGCGAATGAATTCGCGCAGTCGAAAGACCCCATGTTTTTCGACTCTACCAACCGGCCCTTCGGGGAATTCTCACGATGCACATACCGCCGAACTCGGGCTTCATTTGACATGTATAAATTTCGGGGGTGGCCCACACAAGCTCTGCCCTTCGCATACATCTCATTAGATGGATGGGTGGCCCGCTGAATTCTCCGGCAAACGTCTCGGCTGTACTGTTCTGAAAATTAAAGCAGAATTACTTCGACTCTGATCGTAGGATGCGCCGCACCGAAACGTTTACTTCTCTGCGCCAGCAAAAAGCTGTGACGAACAGCCTCGCCCTCCCACCTTTACAAAGGGCGTAAAGGTGGGCCACCCGCCAGTTCACCTGCGACTCAAGTACCCAATGCCAAGCGCAGGGCAGCGGCACCCTTTATACCGGGGACTATCTGCCCGACACGATTCCCCTTGCTGCAACGAATTACGCCGGCACGATCGAGGTGTACTTCTGTGACTGGGAATTTGCCTACAATCCAAACAATAGCTCATCCGTGGGCTGTCAGGCTGGAGATTCCACGCTTTCTGGCCGTTACGCTGCCGTTCTCAATCTGTATTAGTAGTCTCTGGAAATTTCAGACGGGAGCTGCGCGCTCCCGTCTGGGTTTCTTGCAATCCGGCTAAGGCGTAATCTCAAACACCACTCCGGCGCCATATTCCCCACCGAACTCTGTCGTGCCGTAGAGGTTTCCAGCTTTGTCTTGGACCAATGTGCCCCACGGGTCTTGTCCGTCTACGCAATTAGATTGCGAACAAAATGTGTAAAGCACGGTTTCATTACCCTTTGAATCAATCTCAAAAATGTTCCCTATGAGGCCCCCAGCGGTCGTGCCATACAAGACACCACGCTTGGTATCGAGCGTAACCCCGCCCAGTGGCTCATATCCGTCGGCCCCGTTAAACAGAAAGACCCTCCGCCTGCCGGTTTCCGGGTTGAGTTCGAACACCCCGCCTCCCGGCAACTCGAAGGTGCCGTACAGATTGCCCGCCGGATCAATCGCAATACCACCCGACGGCTCTCGGTAGCCATTGGCCGATGAAGGGAGCGCGGCGAGCACCTTTTCGGCCCAACCGCCTACGCCCGGCGAAAGCTCATAAACAGTTCCTCCACCGTGAGTCTTTGTGCTGCCGCCCGCCGCCGTTGTGCCATAAAGGTTACCCGACGAGTTGAAGGTCACACCTGCTAAATACGGGAAATCTCCGTCAGGGCAGGCCTCGCCTCGTCCTATCGAGCAAAAGTTATAGAGCACGGTTTGCTTCCAGACGCCGGCGGCAGGCGAAAGCTCGAAAACCATGCCACCGCCCGAACCGCCTGGGGCATGGCCGTTGCCCCCGTCCGACGTGCCGTAAAGATTTCCCTGAGCGTCGAAGACCAGTGGCGCTTGCGGAGTATATCCATCTAGACAGTTAGTACCTGAAAACATGCTGCAAAAGTTATAGAGCACGGTTTCCGTCCACGTGCCGCCGGGGTTGTGCGGAGGCGACAATTCAAAAACAACCCCGCAGCCGTACATACCCACGATAGGGCAGTTATACTGCGACCCGCCGCCTGTTGTGGTCCCGTAAAGATTGCCTTTTGCGCCCAACACGAGCCCCGCCCACGGTACCGCCCCATCAAGACACTCGCCATCAACGGAGACACTACAGAGGCTGTAGATCACAGACTCCGCCCATGTGCCATCGCCGTTCGGAGATAACTTGAACACCGTCCCCTGTGAAGCCGCTCCGCCATTCGCAGACGTGCCGTAAAGATTGCCCTGGGCATCGAACACCAGTCGGCTCACCACATAAGACGCATCGCTCGGCGGCCCCTTGAAGCTGTGAATGACTTTGAAATTGCTCTGAGCAGCCGCCGCCGCGCACATCAGCGCCGCAAAAGCAAAAAGCGCGAACGCAAAAAGAAAGAAAAAACTCAAACTCGTCTTGCTCATGCTGTACATCCTTCCGCCCGGCCCGTTTTTTGAGCGGACGCGCGACTGTCAGCCATATCCCAAGAATTGCCCCGCGAAAATAGGGCCGAAAGGCTCTAAAGAGGCTTATACAAGGCAGTATTTTGCTTCTGGCGGTGGCTTAAACGGCAGTTTGACTCGAAATCCCCTCTACTCTTCCCACAAATTACCCTTTGGATTCTTACCTAATACGGCTCTCCTAATACCCCGCCGCCTTCTTCTTCCCGCTCATCAGCACTTCCACCACGCGATCAAAATCATCAATCGTTGCGTACTCAATCACAATTTTCCCTTTGCCTTTGCGGTCACTGATCTTCACTTTCGTTCCCAGCGTCCGCTGCAACTGCCCTTGCACCGCTCGCACATTCGGATCCACCCAGCGCGCCCCGCGTCCCGTCGGTTTTTTCTCCGGCTCCAGCATGCCTTGCTTAATCCGGATGTCATCCACCAGATCATCCAGTTGCACCGACGACATGTTGTCGTTCCATGCCTTGTGTGCGACCTTCACCATAAGCTCCGGATCGTCATCCAGCCGCAGCAGCGACTTGGCGTCGGTGAAAGTCATCACGCCGCGCATAAGGTAATCCATGATTGGCCCGGGCAGCTTCATCAGCCGCATGTAATTGGCGACCGTCTCGCGCGACAAGCCCACGCGCTTGCCGATCTCGTCCTGCGTCATGTTGAAATTTTGGCTCAGCTTTACGAACGCCGCCGCCTGCTCCATGCAGTTCAGGTCTTGCCGCTGCAAGTTTTCAATGACCGTCAGCTCCGCCGCCTGCTGTTCGTTGATTCGCCGCACAATCGCCGGGATCGTCGTCTTGCCCGCGAACTTGGAGGCACGGCAACGCCGCTCGCCCAGGACGAGTACATAACGGCCATCTTTCCCCGGACGGACTACGATCGGCTGCGCCAGCCCCGATTCTTTGATGGACGCTGCCAGCTCTTTCAGCGAATCCTCATCGAAGAAACGCCTCGTCTGGTGGGGATTGTCGTCAATCATATCCAGCCGGATTTCGCGCACGGCATCGCGCGGCTCAGCGGCCGCCTGCATGTCTCCAATGACAACGTTCTTCGTCGAAGCGTCGCCTTCGTCGGCCAATCCAGTCATTTCCGCGACAAAGCCCGGCTGAGGCGCAGCTGTGGCAGGCGCGCTCGGTGGATGCACTACGCGTGGCCCACTCGGCAGCAACGAATCGAGTCCCCGCCCCAAAGCCCTTCGCGGCTGCTGTGGTTTCTCTGTCGCTTTCTCCGCACTCTTCTCAGCAATCTCCATAATTTCTCCTCTTAAACCCTTGTCATCCTGAGAGCCCGCGCTTTTCTTCGCGGGCCGAAGGATCTCGCGCGTAGTGCCACCACCCTTACCACCTTGTTATTCCGAGCCATAGATGGCCGCGTATGCGGCGAGCATGTGCGAGGAATCTGCTTTCCTGAAACATACATTGACGCCCATCAATCTATTGCTTTCCCGATATATTGATAGTCGTCAATGTATTTCGTTCCTTCCATCTCCGCCATCGGCCGCCTTCATTTACCGCTTGCTTCTCTTCTTGCGGCGCAGCAATCAGCTCCGGCAATGAACGCTGCAAAATTTCCTGCGCCAGTTGCATATAACTCTCCGCGCCTTTTGAGCGCTCGTCATACAACAACGCTGGTTTGCCATGGCTTGGCGCTTCCGCCAGCCGCACGTTCCGCGGAATCGTCGTCTGGCACAATTTTTCGCCGAAATATTTCTTAAGCTCGGCCGTGACCTGCTGCGCCAGGTTGGTCCGGTCGTCAAACATGGTCAGGACCACGCCCTCGATCCCCAGCTGCGGATTCAGGCTTACCCTCACCCGCTCAATTGAATCGAGAAGCTCCGATATGCCTTCCAGCGCGAAATACTCCGCCTGCATAGGCACCAGAACGCCATCGGAAGCAACGAGCGCGTTTAGCGTGAGCAGATCGAGCGCGGGTGGGCAATCGAGAACGATGACTTGGAAGCGTTCGCGCAAAGGTGTCAGCGCTTCTTTCAGGCGGAAGGCGCGGTCTTCGGCGTCCACTAGCTCAATATTTGCGCCGATCAAGTTCTTGTGCGCAGGAATAATGGTGAGCTTGGCAAGCGCAGTCTTTTGTAAGGCCTGCTCGCCCGTCGCCTCGCGCATAAGAAGATGGTAGGTGCTCAGCCGCTCCGGATCTTTGACCAGGCCGAGGCCGCTGCTGGCGTTCGATTGCGGGTCGCAATCAACGAGCAGCGTTTCGACTCCGCTCACAGCAAAAGATGCAGCAAGGTTGATGGCCGTGGTGGTCTTGCCTACGCCACCCTTTTGGTTGGCAACAGCAATGATGCGAGCCATATTCAGTTTTGGAGAATCCCCGAGAGATATTCGCAGAATATTCCCAATCCGCGTGCGTTGGCAATGACATTATTGTGTGCAATCGAGTAATTAGCGCATGTGGCCGATTTGGCTGCGCTTGAGTCGTAATCGGGATGCGATTTGCACAAGTGTTCCGAAAGGAACATTACGATTTTTCCCCGCGTCGCCGGCTTCTTCAGGAAGGAAAGTCTTTGGCTCCCCGGGGTTATTGTGTGAAGTGTTCCTTACGGAACATTAGAACGGAATGACGCCAACGTTCCGAAAGGGAACATTAGAGAAATAATGCGGCGCTTGGGGATCCTTCGCCGAGTGTTCCTATAGGAACGTTTGTGGAAATATTTTATAAACTTACCACTTTAGTATCAATATTAGTCTTAGACAGCTATATATTCTTATTTAATGCTACGTATTTACCACTTCATTGATAAGCAAGACTCTGTTAAGCGAATGAGGTATGGAAATCTGTGGTTCCCATGGGACTTCCGGAAGGGATGTTTGGGCTGTGTCTATCTGATCGCTGCCAATGAGCAGGGCCAAGTGTCCGGATGGGCCGGCTAAGTGGGAGGCGGTTGGCAGGATGTCCGCGAAGCGCTCGACGGCGCGAAGGGTGACGACATTATTCGGTGATCCCGGGATGAAATCTTCGGCGCGCTGAGGGAATACGGTTGCGTCGTTTAGTTCGAGCGACCGAATGACTTCGCGGAGGAAAGCGACCTTCTTATGATTCGATTCGATGAGGGTGAGGGATAACTCCGGAGAGAAGATTTTGATAGGAAGGCCGGGAAAGCCCGGGCCAGAGCCGACATCAATGAGGCGGGGCGTCTCCGCGAGTCGCACGGCCAGCTGTTCCGCACAAAAGAGCGACTCGCCGAAGTGGCGGGTGACGATCTCTTCGGGATTGCGAATGGCGGTGAGATTGATGCGCGCGTTCCAGCGCAATAATATATCGATATATATCGATATATTGTTTAGTTGAGATGGAGCAAGAGGTTCTGCCAGGAATGGCTCGAGCAGCTTGGCGATGAGGGTTTGGTCCATTGAATCCAACCACGGGGCGCGGTGTCATTGTAAAGCTTCGGCGGACGGAATCGAATTAGTTACGAATCAGGAGTGTAATTTGTGGGAGAAGTGGTCGGCAATTGGGATTGCGGTGCCGGAGCATGAAAGATATCCAGGATGATGTGGAACTCCTGCGACTTTGAGGTGCCCTTGCGGGGCGTCAGGGAGACAGGCGCGAGGTTTACCCGCTATGCCTTAGCAGAATCTCGTGGACATCGTTCGGATGGCGAGACACATCGGCAGCCCATTCGCCAAAGCCTCTCTGTCCGTTTACCGCTCTCACCCATTCGGCCAGGAATTCGCGCTTGGTCTGTTGTTGTGCGTCATCCTGGCCCTTTACCTCGAGGATTAGCATTTTCCCCTTCGCCAGACGCACCAAATAGTCTGGCCTGTATTTGTGGGCGACTCCCCGATAGGAATACGCAATTTCAAAGTTCAGGTGATCGTTCTTGACCCACGCGCGCACATTCGGATTGCGGTCGAGTTCGAATGCTTCATTTGCCTCCCACCGGCTATCGAAGACGCACATATTGATGTGCGAATGAAGGGTATGTTCGCACGCTTTGCCCGTACGCCAGGGGAGCATATCGCCGGTGGAACGAATGGGACGTTCGGTATCAAAAACCGGAACCAGCGTCTCGGGATTTTCGAAGCGGATAAGTTGGTATATGTGCTCGACCACTTTTGTCATGTTTAGCGTGATCACCAGGCGCCGACGCAGATCGTCTGAATCAAAGAGCGGAGGATCGACGCGAAGCCGGTCCGACGCAATGAATCTCTCGATCTCTCGAATCAATTGGGAGAACAGATATTCCTGCCTGCCTTTCCAAGTGCTCTTCATCTGGTCGAAGACCTGGCTCGCCGTGGAAAAAATGATGCTCTGATATCTAGATTCCAAGGCTTTGTCCCGAAGCGTGATCTCCTTTATCCGCGTTACGTCGGGCTTGCCCTCGATCACGGGCGCCAACTGCGCGAGTGTCGGGGTCTGAAATGCGCTCAAGGTGAGCGGTGTCACCTTCGTGAGATCAAGGCTCAGTTCGGGACGATATTCATGATCGATGCGCAACACGTTCGGCCAGCTGATTTCGTACGCTTTTCGATCCGGCATCGCCTCAATCAACGTCTTTGGCGTCGGCGGAGGCGGAGCGGGGCCGTCTCCAGTGCCCTCATGGGGGAGAAAGGTAAACGGCACTCCGAAGATATTGACGTACTCCGGCTCGAAGAAGCCAGTTTCGGGATTTACCTCGTATGACGCCCTTCGCAACCCACGACCTACAACCTGCTCGCACAAAAGCTGCGACGTGAACGCCCGCAAGCCCATGATGTGCGTTACCGTCTTCGCATCCCATCCTTCGGAAAGCATGCCGACCGAGATTACATTCTGAATCTGCGCGCCGGGCTTGCCCGGCTGCCCGACAGTATCAACCTTCAATCGGAGCATTTCGGCTTGTTGTTTTTTAGTCAGCTTCGGTTTGCGAACTTCCTCCTCGTCCGTTTCGTTTTGCGCTTCGCCCTCTTCAGTGATGTCATCCAACTTCAGCTGGACTGGCTCTTCTTCCTCTTCGGCCTCACCCAGAACTTTCGAGTCAATGTGGAGAATTCCATCTTCATCGCACAGTTTCTCAATTCGCACTCGCTTATGTGAAAAAGCGAATTCCACACGCGCAGCCGTGTGGGTTGTATTCGCCACTGTAATCATCACAGGCGGCGTCGGCTCCTTGCGTTTCTTCCAGTCGTCTCTAGTGACTTTCCAGTCCTTTCCAAGAAAGTAATAGGCGATGGTCACAAGATCGGGCAGCGGCACTTGCGGCTCGGCCTTTCGATTCAGGTCGGTCTTCACGTCGGAATCCGAGTAGATGTGGTAGAACTTCGATTTGTAATTCGATCCGGCTTCGCCGTCGTCACGAATCACCACTCGCGGCGTTTTTACCAAGCCGGATTCAATCGCATCGTTCAAGCCAAAATCACTGACTATCCAGTTAAACAACGTTTCGTCGCCGCTTTTCTTGCCTGTGGGGGCAAATGGCGTTGCGGTCAGGTCGAAGCAGTTGAGAATTCCGCGCGCCCGATGAATTCGGTCAAGCCCCTCAATCCAGTTGGCGGCGTCCTTCAAGGCTTCTTTTTCTTCCTTGGAAGCGCGCTCTTTCTTTTGCTTCGGGGATACGCGCCAGGCGTGATGGGCCTCGTCGTTGATGACGATGATGTTCTCAGCGCTCGCCATTTCCGCCAGCACGTCCCGCACGTAAGCTTCATCGCTTTTTGCGCCGCGCTTGTCCACGCTGTGCCGACGGTCAATTTGTTCCTGAGTCTCCCAATCGAGCTTGTGACGATTGTGGACCATCACGCGGCAACTTTGCCCCTGCCGCATTTTGTCTTCAAGGCCGGGGGGAATGATTTGAAATTCTGTGTAGTAATTGCCTGCGCTTCCCGGAATCAGCACTTCGAGCCGGTTCTTGACCGTCAATCCCGGCGCGATGATGAGAATGTTTTTTGAAAACCGCTTGTCCTGCGGATAGGTGTTCTTATTCAGAACCTGCCACGCAATGAGCATGGACATGACAATCGTTTTGCCACTGCCCGTCGCCATCTTCGCGCAGAGCCTGGTAAATGGCCCACCATCACCGTGAATCTCGATGCCAGTGCGCTCCGAAGCCGCGGCTTCGACCATCCAGATCAATGTTTCGATGGCTTCCAGCTGGCAAAAGAAAAATCGCCGATCCTCGCGTTGCTCAGGGTCTCGCCAATGTTGCAATAGCCTTTTTGTGATTCCGGTCGTTCCCGGGTAATCTGCTTCGCGCCACGCCTTCACGCGCGGGCGAATCTGATTGACCAGCGGCAGTTCTACAAATTCGCCGGGATCATCGAACGACCGCGAAGATTCTGACGCGCGAATGTATCCTGCTTTGCGGCGCTCCGGCTCGCGGGTGAACAATCGCGTCTCGCGATGGTACTTCCAATGCTCTGTGGGCTCTTCATACGGAGAGTTAATGATGAGCTGGTTGATTGTCTTTACGCCGGATTGCGCATCGCCGGTCATCGCACGTCCATCACTTTCAGACTCTCGATGCCGCGATCGTCAATTACTTTTACGGCAATTTGTTTGCCTGGGGTAAAGGGCAGCGATATCGTTCCGCGATAGGCCTCAATGAGCTCCGGATCAATCTCCGACTTCAGGCTGCGTGCAAGACGCGACCAGCCGCCGTCTTCATCGGCTATAGGAAAGAATACTTGCCGGGCGAACAAGCTCCGCCCGTCATAGTCGGTGTCGAGGAGCCACATCGCAATTCTTGACGGGTCGCCCGACTCGATGGACCCGTTGCGGGTGTTGTAGTAATCGAAGCCCCGCACTTCGGCCTGCCACTTGCCCTCGTGCTCGCCGTCTTTAATTTTTCTTAACTCAACATCCGGGCGGCCTACCAGCCAGAAGCTTTGGTTCGAGGCGCGTTTCTTCTTCAGGTCTTCGGTGAGCAGGTCGGCATTCATTTGTGCGGTCAAGAATGTCATGCCGGTTTTTTCCTTGGTCAGGCTGTCAATGTCTTTCGCCGCTTCGGGATCGAACTCAAATGCGGCAAAGACCAGAATCGCGGGCTTCGGATAAAGCGTCCGCGCCTCCTCCCACGCCAGTTCCACTTGCCGCGATTCGAGCAGGCTGAATTCCGGACCGAATGAAATCACAACCCGCTCCGGTTTTACGCCTTTGGTCTCGGCGTCGGCGTGCAGCCAGCGTGTTCCCGCGAGTGGCTCGACGCGCGAAAAATCAATGTGATGGCCGCCCTTGCCGCGCAGGCCGGTCTTGAGCAACTCGTCCCGCCATTCTGTATGGCGGAGCGTGGGGCCGGAACGGACGATGGATGCGTCGAGAAGCGGAGTAGCGGCGTGACGGAAGTCGGAGAGCGATTGTTGTTCAACACTCCCGAGGCCCTCGGGATTATTTTTTGTCCCGACATCGATGTCGTCTAAAGACCTTACTGTTGGTGCGGGGACGGCTTCGACCGTGAACGGGCCGGTGACGCGGACGCGGGATTTGTCTATGTAGGGCTGATCGTACAGCGTCTCCCGGTCGGCGTAGCGGGCGATGGCAGCGTCAATCTGCTCGCGGGTCATGCCTTCGCGAATTTCGGGATTGTTGGCGATGGATTTCAGGGTGACGTGAGGCACGGTCTTGTAGCGGAATCCGCTGCCCACGCCTTCGTCGGGATGGGCCAGCTCGTAGTAATCGAAGTCGGCGGCCATGAGGCGCTGCTTGGCGAGAGTGACCGCGACGCGCGAGGTATCGCAGGTGATCCAGCGGCGTCCCCATTGTTCGGCGACGAAGGCTGTCGTACCCGAGCCGCAGGTAGGATCAAGGACAAGGTCACCGGGATCGGTCGTCATGAGGAGGCAGCGTTCGATTACCTTAGGACTTGTCTGCACAACATAGAGCTTGGTGCCGCCAACCGTACTGCTCGTGTCCGGCCAAACATTTGTGATAGGAAAAGCAGGAAAGTCGTCTATGTATCGGACATAGTTGAGTGTGTTTCCTGTGAGTTCGATCCGTCCTGCGTTTATGAGCCGCTGAAAACCATCCGGGCCAGTCTTCCAATAACCGTTCGGTGGTCGTATAGTGCGACCCTGAAAGACAACAGGAAAGTCCCCGGGTGGTCGCTGACTCCGCATATCACTCAGGCGAAAGTATCTAGCACCGGAGAGATCCAGATCTTCAACTGCCGCCATGTTGCGCCGCAGGCGTCGGCCGTCTGCAAGTTCCACCTTGTCATACGCGGCCCCACCTTCGCCATCCAAGGCTTTTTCAATAAATAGTCACCGATATTTAACCTTTTCCTTGTTCTTGGCGTATACGAGTACGTAGTCGCAGATACCTGCGAGCAACTCAGTCGTTGCGCTGCTTGTCTTCGAAAATGTAATCAAGGCAACGAAGTTCTCGCGTCCAAACACGTCGTCGAGGACGTTTCGCACTAGGTGAATGTTCTCGTCACCGATTTGAAAAAATACTGTGCCTGATTCCGCCAGCAATTCCTTTGATAGTAGTACCCGATCACGCACATACGAGAGGTAAGAGTGCACCTCTAGCGCCCAGGTATCCTTGAATGCCTTTACCATCTCAGGCTCTTGCGTGAGGTCGTCATCCTTTCCATCCCTCACATCCCTCTTATTCACGAAGGGCTGGAAATTCGATCCGTATTTAATCCCATAGGGCGGGTCGATATAGACCATCTGCACTTGTCCGGCCATGCCCTCTTTTTCGAGCAAGGAGTTCATCACCAGCAGCGAATCGCCGGCAATCATGCGGTTTGACCATCCATGCGGGTGCTTGTAGAAGTCAACCGCATCGCGCAGCGGCGGATTTTCTTCGCGGGTGGCAAAAAGCGAAGGCTGCTCGAGCACGCCGTTACCGTTGCGGCGGCGAACGGCATCAATGATGGTGGAAGGGTCGATGCGCTCGTGTACGTGCAGTGAGACCGTGGACACGTCGAACGATGAATGTTCTTTCTTGCCGGCCCAGACGAGCTGCGGGTCGAGATGAGGATCGTAGTCGAGATCTTTCCCAGGCTTTACGCTCGGGACGGGCGTGACGTAGTCGTAGGCTTTGTGTGTGGGAAGCGGCGGGTCGGTCTCGGGCGTGACCAATCCTACGGGAGGGTTGTTGGCGCGCTGCTTGTCTTTGTGTTCGTAACGCTCGATGGGACGCTTGGGGGCTTTGCCGGTCGTTTTTGGGGACCGCGAGTTTCGAGGCATAGAAAACTAACCTTTATGCAGCGATGGATTTTGCCCTGGGGAAAAGAACAGAGGATTCTATCCTGCGACGAGGAGGAAAGGCCAGAGGTTAGTTGGGAAGGTAGCGGCGCGACATGAGCGGGATGCTAGACTTCCGTGATGCGGAAAGATATTTTGCCGTTATGCGACAAGCATTACCGGACGATGGAGTTTTGCCTGGCGCCTTTAACGGCGAGCCACTCGGTGGAATATTTCCGGTGCACGGAGAAGTTTTGTCCGCGGTGCTTTAGTGAGTCGCTGGGGTATGTGACGCCGGTGCGGGACGATGAGCCGATTTTGACGCCGAGTCAGCCGAAGTGCGAGCGGCATGGACGTCCGATGATGATTTCAGGATTAGACCGGCAGAGAAATGTATTGCGGTTTGTGTGTCCGGAAGAGGGATGTGGGGAGATTTTGGTGAAGTAGGGGTAGGTGCCGTTGTGGTACACGCGAGGTTCCTCGCCCCGCTGGCGAAAGCGCGGGGCTTCGGAATGACAAAGTGTTGCGGGTGGAAAGCGCTGTGAAATTAGGATGAGCATATTCTGGCTGATATTCACGGCGGTGGATCTTTACATCGGCGTCGTGGCGCTGGATTTGATGAAGGGGACGGTGCCTCCGGAAAAATTGCCGCGGCTGGCGGTGGTGAAGAAGATATTGATTGCAGCGACGTTGGTTGTCGTGGCGATGATTGTGGTGAAGTGGGTAAAGAAGTGAGCTCCTCCTAAAATCCGAGAAGACTGAGATCCTTCGGCCCGCGAAGAAAAGCGCGAGCTCTCAGGATGACAACAACAAAAATAAGAATCACCAGGTGTCGCCGCCGGATTTGGGAGGCCACGCGTTGAGTTGGCGGCGGAGAAGTGCGATTTGTCCGATGTGGTAGCTGTTGTGAGCGGAGATCTGGGTGACGACGTCTTCGACGGTGACGGGACGCGCGGCTTTGTCTGTATCTTTCCCGTCATCTTTTCCAGCGTCGGGCGGCACTGGTTGCGAGAGAGTTTCAGAGTCGGAATCGGCGAGGCGCGCGAGGCGATCCAGTAAAGTGTAGAAGCGCTTGGTGGTTGCAGACCACTTTTCGTCGGTGAGAGGTACGGGTTGCGGCCAGCTTTCTATGGCGTGATCCGGATAGGCGGGCGGAGCGCAAGCGATGCGGCAGATTTCGTATTCCATCCAATAATTCATGTGCTCGACAATCTGCCAGATGTTGTGGGGATAGTTGGCGACGGTTTGGTCCGCGAGGGACGCCGGGAGATCTTCAAGGCAGGCGATGGGACTGACGTGAGCGCCTTTGCCGTAGAGGAGTTCGCGGAGGGTGAGGTTGGGCATGGGAGGATCATAGCGCGGATGATGTTGTGGAATTCGGAATCGCCGAGAGCTAAAAGCAGATTCCACGGGCGTTCTCGCGTACGCTACGAACGGCTCGGAATGACAAGATGGTTAGAGTGGGACGGTCCACGCAAGATTCCTCGCCCCGCTGGAGAAAGCGCGGGGCTTCGGAATGACATTTCTTTCTTAACGTTAAAAAGGCCCCCGCTTCTCGCTTCGCCCAGGGCAGGCTCTCGCCCTGCTCGAGAAAACGCAGGGCTTCGGAATGACAAATGATTGGGAGTACTTTCTGGTGAAAAATATGCCCCGTCCTGCCGTGAAGAGTAGCAGCAGGACGGGGCTCCCCAGGAAAAAATCAAAATCGAGTCTTAGATAACCGAGGCAATGGACTGTTCGAGAGCGTCCACGGCGACGTCGGCTTCTTCTTTTGTGACGACCAAGGGCGGCGCGATGCGGACGGTGCTCGGGCCGCATCCCAGGAACAACACGCCTTTTTCGAATGCCTTCTCAACGATGCGATCGCGAAGTTCGGGCGATTGCTCTTTAGTCTTTTGGTCTTTGATGATTTCCACGCCGATCATGAGGCCGCGACCGCGAACATCGCCGACGATTGAGTACTTTTTGGGCCAGTCCGCCATGCGCTTCATCATGTAATTGCCGACGGTGGTCGAATTTTGCAGCAGGCCTTCGCGCTCGATGACATCGAGCGTCGCGAGGGCGGAGGCAATGCAAAGAGGGTTTCCGCCGAAGGTGGAAGCGTGAGAGCCGGGAACCCAATCCATGATTTCGGCGCGGCTCATCATGATGCCGAGGGGCATGCCGGAAGCGATGCCTTTAGCCATGCAGACGATGTCGGGATGAACGCCGGTGTGCTCGATGGCCCACCACTTGCCGGTGCGGGCTGCGCCACTCTGGACTTCATCGGCGACAAGGAGTATGCCGTGCTTGTCGCAGATGCGGCGAAGCTCCTGCATGAAGATGGTGGGAGCGACGACGTAGCCGCCTTCACCCTGAATAGGCTCGACGAAAATTGCAGCGACTTCTTCCGGCGGAAGAATGGTCTTGAAGAGCTTTTCTTCAATGTAGCGGGCACAGCCGAGGGCGAACGCTTCGGCGTCTTGTGGGCCGCCGGAGCATCCGCGATAGACATCGGGATAGCGCACATGAGTAACGCCGGGAACGAGCGGAGCGAAACGGCGTTTCTGCTGAGGCTTGGAAGCGGTCAGCGAAAGCGCGCCCATGGTGCGTCCGTGAAAAGCGCCGAAGAAAGCGATGACCTGCTGGCGCTTGGTGTGATAACGGGCAAGCTTGAGCGCGGCTTCAATGGCTTCTGCGCCGGAGTTGCCGAAGTAGAAACGGTGCGGGCCGGGCATGGGAGCGATTTTCGATAGACGCTCGGATAGTGTGACCATGCTCTCGTAATAAAAGTCGGTGCCGGACATGTGAATGAGTTCGCCCGCCTGCTTTTGAATGGCGGCTACGACATCTGGATGGCAATGGCCC